>Ga0316189_10007747_pt1 | contig 10135 bp, 11 predicted proteins | sample LowCovwburrow_MG_FD_204930 | JGI IMG/M metagenome (GOLD analysis project Ga0316189, IMG submission 204930) | Coastal sediment microbial communities from Maine, United States - Lowes Cove worm burrow | ecosystem: Environmental > Aquatic > Marine > Coastal > Sediment | place: USA: Maine... | reverse complement strand
CTTGTTGAGCATGTTCACATCAGCGAACTCGATCTGATCCACGAGTAGCGAGACCAAGGGGCGCGCGTCGGTTTCGTCAACGCCGAGACCGCGATCCGTCAGAAAATCCTGGGACTGATAGTCGCCGACAAGGCCGGCCGCATCGACGATGGTCATCATGCATTCAGACGGGTTGCATCGGAGAGGCTCTCGCCATCCTCATCGCGGAAGTCGAACGTGGTAGCCACTGGCAGCGGCTCGGAGACTCCAGAAGAGTCGATCAGGAGGTAGTCAATGCACCGTTCGTCAGCGAGGAGGCGCACGTCTTTCAAGAGGTCTTCCCGCAGCGTGCGGCAGATGCACGCATTCGACATCTCGACCAAAGCCTCGTTGGCCCGGGAGAGATCGGCCCCGCCTTTTCTGACGAGCTCGTCATCCTTGTTGATCTCGCTCATGTCGTTAACGATGATCGCGACTTTGCGGCCCTCGCGATTGGCGAGAATGCGATTCCGCAAGGTTGTTTTGCCGGCACCGAGAAAGCCGGACAGGACGGTAACGGGAAGCCGGAAGTCGCCACCTGCAGCGCCACGCACGCGAGATACTCCTAGAGTTCTATGTGCACAATGGATAAGTTTATATGTTATAATGTAACAATTGAAGGTCACATCAAAGACGTCGTTGAACTCTGGGGCATGCGCGACGGGGCGGCCTATAGGAACCGCCCCGCAACGCAGCGTCATTTGGCCTGGGAGGACAGCGCCGAGGTCAGCGTGCCGACATTGTGCTTGAACATGTCGATATAGGTTGGCGCGGGACCGTCTTTGCCCGACAGAGCATCGGAATAGAGCGTACCGCCGATCTTAGCGCCGGATTCCTTGGCGATCTGCTCCAGCATTTTTGCGTTGGTGATGTTCTCCAAGAAAACTGCCGGAATCTGGTCCTCGCGAATCTGGCGAATGATTTTGGCGACGTCCTTGGCGGACGGTTCGCTGGCCGTGCTAATGCCTTCGGGTGCGACAATTTCCAGCCCGTATGCGTCACCGAAATAACCGAAGGCGTCGTGACTGGTGATGATGCGCCGGTGCGATTGCGGCAATGACGCGAGCGCTGCCTTGACGGCTGCGTCTTCTTTCTTCACCGCGGCGATATACTTCTCCGCATTCCGCTCATAGACGGCCTTGCCATCGGGATCGGCGGCGATCAGGCCGTCGCGGATATTGGCGACATAGATTTCGCCATTGGCCAGGTCCTGCCAGGCATGCGGGTCCATGTCGCCGTGGTCATGGTGGCGCGCGTCAGCATGCTCATCGTGATCGTCATCATCGGCATCCTCATGATGCGCGTCGTCATCCTCATCAATCTTGCGCGCCTTGACGCCCGTCGTTGCCACCACCGTGGCGCCCTTGAAGCCCGACGAAGACTCGAGCCGCTCCATCCAGCCCTCGAAGCCAAGCCCGTTGACGAAGAAGACGTCCGCGCGAGCCAGCTTCTTGGCGTCGGCGGGCGTGGGGTTGAATTCGTGCGTATCGCCGTCGGAACCGACGAGCTCGCTGACGTCGACCCGCTCGCCGCCGACATTCTTCACCATGTCGGCGAGAATGCTGAACGAGGCCATGGTCTTGAGCTTTTCGGCAGCGTTCGCCGAATTCGAGACGCCGAGCGCCAAGACCGCGGCAGCGAGGAGGGGTGTGAAACGGAAACGCATGGTCGTGAAACTCCGTGTAAGGATTGTTGAGAGGCTACGCTTCCAAATGTTTGCGCGGCATGAGCCCCCAGATAGCACCGCCCCGCCGGCCCGCAAGCATCGAGGACAGATAGAACGCGCCACAAGCGAGAATGACGGTCGGACCGGTCGGCACGCTGTAGTGGTAAGAAATCAGCAGCCCCGCCATGCTCGACAGGAATGCCGCAATGACGGCCACGGCAATCATGCCGCCCGCACTGTCGGCCCAGAACCGCGAACTGACCGCAGGCAGCAACATGATACCAACTGCCATCAAGGTACCGAGCGCCTGAAACCCGGCGACGAGATTGAGCACCACGAGCACGAGGAAGATCAGATGCGTCGGCGAACTCCAGCGGCTTACGGACCGCAGGTAGTGCGGGTCGAAGCACTCCAGCACGAGGGGACGGTAGATCGACGCCAGCGTGATCAGGGAGACCGTGGCGATGCCGGCGACGAGCAGCAAGGCCGCATCGTCCAGCGCGAGCACCGAACCGAACAACACATGCAGCAGGTCGACATTGGTGCCGTGGACCGACACCAGGAACACACCAAGCGCCAACGACAAAAGATAGAACCCTGCCAGAGACGCATCTTCGCGGATCACCCGGGAGCGCGCAACGAGACCCGCCGCCAGCGCCACTGCAAGCCCGGCGGCAAAACCCCCGAGGCTCATGGCAAAGAGCGAGAGCCCCGCGAGCAGATAGCCGATGGCTGCGCCAGGCAAGATCGCGTGCCCCATGGCATCGCCCATCAGACTCATCCGGCGCAGCATCAAAAACACGCCGATCGGGGGCGCGGTCATCGAGATGGCCAGAGATCCCACAAGCGCCCGGCGCATGAAGGCGAACTCGGTAAAGGGCTCGAGCAGGACTTCGATCATGCGGTTTCGCGCGCCTCGTCGTGATCGCAGATCCCGGCGTGTTCGTCGTAGCCTTCGTTGAACTGACGCGAGATGTCGAGATTGACCGGTGTCAGCACGGCGGTCGTGTCGCCCCAGGCCAGGACCTCGCGCGCAAGCAGCAAGGTCTGCGGAAAATACCGGCCCACGAGATCGATATCGTGCAAAACCGCGACGACCGTCCGCTCCTCGGCGTGCCATTGCTCGATCAGCCCGATGAGATCGACGATGGTCTTGGCATCCACCGCCCGGAACGGCTCGTCCAGTAGAATAATCTTGGCGTCCTGCAACAGGAGCCGCGCGAACAGCACCCGCTGAAACTGGCCACCCGACAGAGCGCCAACCGGCCGGCCCGCAAGCCCGGTCAAGTGGACCGCCGCCAACGCGTCCCCCACGCGCGCCACGCAGGCGCGATCGAGCCCGCCCGAGGCGCCGATCTCGCGCCACAGCCCCATGGCGACGCAATCGAACACGGATATGGGAAAGCTGCGGTCGATCTCGACCACTTGCGGCAGATAGGCGATATCGCGCTTGTCATGACCATGAAAATCGATCCGTCCACTGAGCGGCTTTAACTCTCCTACCAGCGCCTTGAGCAGAGTAGACTTGCCCGCGCCGTTCGAGCCGACAATGGCCAGAAGCGTACCGGGCGCTATATCGCCGGTGACGTGGTGCACCGCTGGGTGGCGGTCGTAGCCGAGTGTCAAATTCTCGAAGCTGATAGCGGGCGCTGGCGCGGTCACGCGGGCGGTCCTCATTGCAGAGCCCAGGCGACGGCCATCCAGAGGACCACGAGCATCGCGGCCACAAGCAAGAGCCTTTGCCCTGTGGAAGCACGCAGCAGCGAAAATCCCAGCACCCGGGTATGAGCCAGGACTTGAGATTGCGCGGGCCGCGCCGGCTGCTGAGAGTTGTCCAATGGCAAGGCGAAGCCCTTTCCGAAGTCGTTGGTCTAATCCGGCGTGGCTTGCGCCTGCCTACATGCCACGCACAGCCCTGCCATCTCCAAAGTCACTTGCTCGGGCGAAATCTCTGCCGGCGCGAGCCCCAAAAGCCGCGCCTGATCCCTTTCGCCGAGCGGAATCTCGACCACCTTGTCGCATGCCCGGCAGATGGCAAACGCGAAGCGCCCGTCGCAGCCGCGATGTCCGCAGGCGATGAAGGCGGAGCGGGATTCCAGCCGATGCACCATGCCCTTCTTCATCAGGTCGTTCAGGGCGCGATAGACGGTCGGCGGATGCGCAATCCCCGACTTCCGGACCCGGTCGAGAATGGCGTAGGCGCTCATCGGCTCGCCTGCCGCGCGTAGGCACCCCAAGATCTTGCTCTGATTGGGCGAAAGCTTGGGCGCCGGGCCCTTATGGGCATGATGATGGGTCGCACTCATGGCGATGATATAACATAACAGTTCCGACTGGCGTCAAGCCGAAAGGCTGCGATGGGCAGGCGCACCGAAGATGCGGCGGAACTCCCGTGAGAAATGCGCCTGATCGGAGAAGCCGGCCGCATGGGCAGCATCGGTCAGATTGTTTCCTTTTAGCGCAGCAGCGATGGCTGCGGCCGACCGCGTGGCGGTCAGCGGCTTCCACATGCCCTTCCCCTCGCTCGGCTATGTCGAACGGCGGAAGGACGGCGACTACCGCTGGCTCGCGCACGCTTATCAGCTCAAGGATTGATGGCACGATCGTGATTTGATCCCGGTGCGCTCCCGGCCTGCAATGGGCCAATGCCAAACCGTATCGAGACCGAAGACGCCGACGCCACAAGACCTGTGATCGTGTGGTTCCGCAAGGAGCTGCGCCTCGCCGACCACGAAGCCCTCACCGCCGCCGTACGATCCGGCGCGCCTGTACTGCCGCTCTATATTCATGACTGCGAGACGCAGGGTGCCGTGGCGCCTGGCGGCGCCTCGCGCTGGTGGCTGCATGAGAGCCTGCATGCGCTGGACACATCGCTGGCCCGCTTTGGCGGCGCGCTCGTGCTGCGCCAAGGCCCCACACGCGATGTCTTGGCGGAGATCCTGCGCGAGACCAACGCGCGCGCCTTGCACGCGATACACAGCTACGAGCCATTCGGAAACCAATGCGAGACAGACGCCGCCTCTCTGTGCGGTGAACACGGCGCCGCGTTTCATCTCCATCGCGGCCGGCTGCTTTTCGCACCGGAGGACGTCGTCAAGAAGGACGGACGCTCCTACCGCGTCTTCACGCCGTTCTGGAAGGCGTGCCTCGCGCGTCCGGCACCACCTGCTCCAAACAGCGTCCCAAGCCTCACGGACTTTGCGCATGCGGACGGTGTGGCCCTCGTCGATCTCAAGCTGCAGCCCACGCGCCCCGACTGGGCGGGCGGGCTTCGAGCGACGTGGACACCAGGCGAACACGCGGCCCAAGCTGCGCTCACCGGCTTTGTCGACGACGGGATGGGTGCCTATGCCGACCGTCGCAACGATCTGCCGGGCACTCCCACATCGCGGCTGTCGCCCTATCTGCATTTCGGCGAGATCAGCCCCGCCCAGGCCTGGCACACGGTCAGGCACGCCGTAGAGGCCGAAGGCGGCACAACGCGGCGCGGCGCCGAGGCCTTCTTGAGAGAACTGGGCTGGCGGGACTTCTCCTACCACCTCCTGCAGGCTTTTCCGGACATGCCGACTACGCCCTTGAAGTCTGAATTCGCGCGCTTTCCCTGGCGCGAGGATGAAGCGGCACTCTCCGCCTGGCAGCGCGGGCAAACCGGATACCCCGTCGTCGATGCGGCCATGCGCCAGCTATGGCAGACGGGCTTTATGCCAGGCCGGGCGCGCATGGTCGTCGCGTCGTTTCTGGTGAAGCATCTGCTACTGCCCTGGCAGGAGGGCGAGGCTTGGTTCTGGGACACGCTGGTAGACGCGGACCTCGCCAACAATGCCGCGAGCTGGCAGTGGGTCGCCGGCTGCGGCGCGGACGCCGCGCCCTATTTCCGCATCTTCAATCCCATTATTCAGAGCCAGAAATTCGATCCGGGAGGCGACTACATTCGGACCTGGGTGCCCGAACTGGCGCGCCTGCCCTCGCGCGACATTCATGCGCCCTGGGATGCCCCGCCCGCCATTTTGGCGGCTGCGGACGTCTTGTTGGGACGAACTTATCCGCAGCCCATCGTCGACCATGCGGCCGCGCGGGCCCGGGCCCTGCGCGCACTCGAAAGCCTCAAATAGGCCTCACCAAGCGCGGGGGAGCGTGCTCGTCTTGAGCTGCCCTTTCAGCCGCACGATCCGGCGATAGGCCTCCTCGATACGGGCCTCACCAAGGCGGCCATCGCAAACGGCTTTGACCAACGCCTGATGGAGGCGCACGCCGAAATCCGGATCGCCGCGCTCGATATTGGAAAAGATCACGATATCCGTGCCGGCCCAGATCGCCCGCACCGCGGCCTCCTCCGGCGAGAAAGCCTCGACGATAGCCCCCATGTCCATGTCGTCGCTGACGATCACGCCGTCGAACCCGAGCCCGTCGCTCCGCCTGAGCAGCGCCGCTGCCTTTGCGGACAAGGACGCGGGAAGGTCTTCCAGGTCGCTGAAACGGGGATGGTACAGATGCCCCATCATCACCCCATCGAGCAGGCCTTGGAGCATCAGCCGGCGATAAGGGTCGAGTTCCTCCTCCTGCCAGGTCTGCGAAATGTCGGCAAGCGTGCGATGGCTATCGACCACACTGGAGCCGTGCCCTGGGAAATGCTTGGCCACGGTGGCGATGTTCGCCGCATGGTGCGCGTTGATGAAGGCCGCTGCCATGGGCGATACGATGTCGGATGTGCCACCGAAGCTTCGGCCCCGAGCGCCGATCACGGGGTTGTTCGGGTTGGTATTCACATCGACGACGGGGCCCAGATTCATGTTGAAGCCGAGGCCGGCGAGTTCCGCGGCCATCTGAGCGTAGATCTCCTCGGCAATTTCCTGGGAGTCGAGGCTCGGGTTCTCACCTACCAGCTTGGCGGAGGGGAACCACTCGAAGCCCCTTCTTGCTCGGAGGCGCTGAACCGCGCCCCCTTCCTGGTCCACCGCAATAAAGGGCGGCAGGCCGGACGGGGCGCTGCGCAGGACGTCGATCAGCGCCTTGAGCTGGGCTCTGTCGCCGATATTGTTGGGGAACAGAATCACACCGCCGACCGTTCCATCGCGCAGCTGCGCGACAACAGCCCGAACCCCTGGGTCTTGTTCGCGTCGGCCGGCAAAACCAACCATGATGGTTTGGCCGATCATCGCACTGACACGTGCCGATGCACAATCGCCGGCGTCGATCGCGTGGGTGGACCGGCCGCCGCCCTCCTTGCTAAGCGCAACCGTCACGAAGACATGAGCCACGAGAACATGGGTCGCGAGACACAGCACGGCCAGGAAGGCGAGCGCCATGCTTGGGACGAGGCCGGGACGGAATGACATAAGGGCAAGATTAGTGGCGAATCTTGCTGGGAATTTGAATAGGGTACAGCGCGAACCGTGGAAGCGGCCCGCCGCCGGAACCGCGTCCGCGAGGACACAACGATGTGGGTGAGAGGAATGAACTGCAAACCGATCTGGTCGTTGACTGTCGCCTGTCTCTTCGCGCTCCTTTCGACGGGAGTCGCGCGCGCCGAAGCCGAAGCGACAGCCGACACAGAGCCGAAAGCCGGCGCAGAGGCCGAGACAAGCGCCGAGAGCGGTGCGGAACCGGCGCCCGTATCAGACGAGGACTTCGCCAAGAGCCTGATCGGAAAGACTTATTCGGGCAGCTTCAATCTTGACGGCTGGACCAATATTGGTGGTGGTCTCGTCTTGCCGCCGATCTACGTCCGGCACTATGCTCGTGATGACGGCGCCGTTCTGGTCCTCGCGGCCAAGGACGGGAGCGCGGGGGGCGGGTCCGGCTTCGAGGTCACCGATGCCCTGATCACCGGCAAGCCCCGTAAAGGCTATACGTTCTCCACCTCCTGCATGAAGGGCGATGACTACACGCTGCGCTTCATGGGCGAGACGAGCGGCAGGGACGCCTCGGAATGGTGGACGAACATGAACAAGGCCTGGCAAATCGAGATCGAGACCGGAAAAATCTCGTCCGTGAAAGCAAGGGGCGTGAAATGCACCAATCCCAATTGGTGAGCGACGGGACCGCGCCCGCCCGCTGCCCCGGCCGCTAGCAGGTCCGCCGCATGACTCAATTATTCTTTGTGCTGACGATGTGCGCCGCCCTGTGCACGGCGCTGCTCGCTGGCAACTTCTTTGCCTTCTCGGCGTTCTTCCTGCGCGCGCTTGGCGGCCTCACAGCGGAGCGCGGGATTGTCGCCATGCAGGCCACGGTCGGCGCCATCAAGGCGCCGGTCTTCCTTGTTCTGTTTTTCGGAACGGCCCTGCTGTGCCTCGCCCTTGGCGCCATGACGATCTTCACCTGGCGAGAAGACCATGCGCACTATGCGTTCGCCGGGGCGGCGTTGTTTCTAATCGGCGGTTTCGGCGTCACCATGTTGCGCAGCGTGCCGTTGAACAATGCACTTCTTGCAGCCTCGCCCGATGCAGACGGCGCACGCGATCAATGGCACCGCTACCGCCTAGCCTGGATGCGATGGAACCATGTGCGCGCAATCACCACGCTCCTGGCTTGCGCCTGTTTCATGCTGGCGCTCGCCGAGATCGGCATGCCGTTCTGAGCGAGGCGGCCCAGTCCCAATCGGGCGCTCTTTCCACTTCCGCAAGCGCGGCCATGCGCGCCTCATTGGCTGTCAGCGAATCCAGTCGATGACACTATAGATTAGAGCGGCCAGGGCGGCCGCGGATGGAACCGTAATGGCCCATGTCGCCACGATCCCGATGAAGTGGGACCGGCGCACAAGCTTGCGGCGGCGCGCTTCATCGCGGGATGCGGGAGGCACCGCGGGCGCATGATGCCCCTTCTTCGTCAGGATGTAGTAGCGCCGCCGCCGGCTATAGCGCGAGGCATACTCGCGAAAGAAGCCGACACCGAACACGGCGCCCACCACGGTCTGCGTCGTCGACACTGGCATCCCGAGCTCGGAGGCGACCATGACCGTGAAGGCCGCGGCAACGGCCACGCAGAACGCCCGCATCGAATTCATTCTGGTGATTTGCTCGCCGACAACGCGGACGATCCTGGGACCAAACAGGAACAGGCCAAGACTGATGCCCACGGCTCCAATCAGCATGACCCAGAACGGCACTCCCACCTCGCCCAAAAGCTCGGGCTGACCGGCATTCTGTAGAATGGCCGCAAGCGGTGCGACCGCATTTGCCACATCGTTCGAACCATGGGCGAAGGAGAGCAGGCAGGCCGCGAAAATTAGCGGCCCGCGAAACATCTGCCGGACATGCTGATTGCGGTTTTCCATGTCCTCGGACTGCGCATGCACCCAAGGCCCCGCCAGAAGGTAGACGATGCCGAACACGACAACGCTGGCGGGGACGACCAAATGCACACCCAGCGCCCAAACATTCCCGAAGACGTTGAGCGCGATAAAGGCAAAGAAGACGGCGGCCATGAGCGCGACAAGCACAGGCACCCAACGGCGTACAGCCGCGATCTTGTCAGGCCTGTAAATCATGTTGAACTCGATGAAGGCGACGAGACTGGCGGCAACGAAACCGCCCACCAGCGGCGACAGCATCCAACTTGCGAAGACCTTGGCCACCACGATCCAATCGATCGCGGAGAATCCGAGCCCGACCAGTCCTGCACCCAAAACGCCACCCACAATCGCGTGGGTCGTCGAGATGGGCGCTCCGGCATAGGTCGCAAGGTGCACCCAAACTGCGGAGGCCAGCATGGCGGACATCATGACCCAGACGAAGATATTAGTGTTCGGCAGGAGCGCCGGGTCGATCAGGCCTTCCGATATGGTCTCGACCACGTCATCGCCGCCGATCAACGCGCCGGCACATTCGAACACCGCCGCGAGCGCAAGCGCCCCGATCATGGTCAAGGCGCGGGCGCCCACCGCAGGGCCCACATTGTTCGCGACGTCGTTGGCACCGATCGTCAGCGCCAGATAGCCGCCGATCACGGCGGCGAGCACCATCAAGACGCCGCTCTGGCCGGTCTGCGCCTGGCTGTCAGCCACGAATGCGGCGATAAGCAAAAAGATCAACGTGGCGCCCAGCGCGATACTATTGCGCGAGACGGCGCGCGTCGCCTCTTCAAGCCGTTCGATCTTGCGAAGGTCTTTGTCCAGCGGGGTACCGGGCTCCAGAGCCCGCCGGCGGAACGACACAACGGCAACGCGCGACCTGACAACGCGGTCTGCGCGCTTTTTCTTTTCGCCGTCTCCCCGATCCGCCATGCACCCCTATCCCCTGCTTGGCCAAAAAAGCATCTGGGCATTCGCGTGAGCAGACTCAATGGTCCAGCGCAGCGCCCGGGACAGGTCGTTTTGCCTCTGAGGGTGCTTACGCGGCGTCCGAAGGGAATATGCTTCGCAGCAAAGACGCAAGCTCAGCATCTGCGACGAGCGACGCCGCCTCGTCGGGCGAGGCCCAACGAGCCTTCCGGGCATCCTTCTCCCGCCAGTCC
>Ga0316189_10007746_pt1 | contig 10135 bp, 9 predicted proteins | sample LowCovwburrow_MG_FD_204930 | JGI IMG/M metagenome (GOLD analysis project Ga0316189, IMG submission 204930) | Coastal sediment microbial communities from Maine, United States - Lowes Cove worm burrow | ecosystem: Environmental > Aquatic > Marine > Coastal > Sediment | place: USA: Maine... | reverse complement strand
TCGACAGCACATTGCGCCCCCTTTCCCGGGCGATGCGATGGGCATCATCAACCAGGGCAACCGCCCGAGTCTCCAGTTCGTCCTGCGAGGGCAGCGCGATCTTGAGGCGCTGGTACTGCCAGGTCAACAACCGCACGGCCATACGTTCTTCCTGCTGTCGGAAAAAGCCCACTTGAAATAGCCCCCTGATTTATTTTTTTCAGCGTAAAACCGGCATTATACCTGATGTCAGAAGTTTATTCCGATTGGTGCTTTTTTAAATCCCCCTGTCCCCCTTTGCTGAAGGGGTGACCGGTAAAGACTTAAAGTGGTTTCAACAGGCCTGGTCCGGGCTTATAGCCCGTTAGCGGCGAGTTTCAGCCGTCTTTCGAAACCGGTTATACGGGCGCAGGCGCCCACCTTATTTTCGTACTAAATCGACTTACTGCACCCGCCCGCAGATATTGAAAATAACCTCTTCCAGTATCAAGCGCCGGTTGTCTCCACTCGATTTTATCCGCAGATCGGCCCTTGAAAGATGTTCGAAGGCCTCCAGCAGCTCCTGTTTCGTAAAGTTTTCGGCGCTGAGGAACAGCTGATACACCGGATAGGGGTTGTTGGGATTCTTGACGATCGACAGATCCGTGGCCGGCTTTTTCTTCTTTCCACCCTTTTTGGGGGGTGATAGATTCTGGCCGAGGTCCGCACCGGACAATTGGTCCTGCCACTGCTGCTTTCGATCGACAAGCTCGGCATCGAACTGCTGCACGACCGGCATGACCGCAGCTGTGAACTGGTTGAACGGGCATCCTGAAAACCAGACACTCCCGTAAGAGCCGGCGCTAAACTCTTTGACCCTGAAAAGCTTTCGAATTTGATTCAAAATGGCGACCAGGATCTGTTCGGGACGCATGGCGTCCAGCCCCTCCGACATCAATGTGCTCAGGTAAAACAGGGCGTCATCCAGATTTCTGGCGGCGACGGCACCGGTCAGCGCGTAGATCGGATCCTTTTTCGTCCGCTGCAACGCGGCGACGATATCCGCTCGCGTAATCTGCGGCCGCTCACCGACAAAGTTGACCAGTTTTTCGACATTGCCGGTGAAGGCTCGGATGTTAAAACCGGTCATCTCCTGCAAGGCCGCAAAGGCGTCTCGGTCTACTGATTTTCCGTTCTCGGCCAGGACGGCGTTCATGGTTTCCAACAGCACGGCTTCCTGGATTTTCTTGTCCGACTTCCGGTCTCCTGTAGGGACGGAGCAGTCGACAACCACGCCGAGTTCGCGGATCACCTTGAACAGTTTTTTCCGCTTGTCAATCGTGTCGGTGGTGATCAGCAGGTGATTCCCGGGCGGAAACCCCTTCTCGAGGGCCCGGCACAGTGCACTTTCGCTGTCCGCCGGGGGTGGCACAATATGGCCGTTATCCTGGCAAAAGGCCACGATGTCGTCCAGCCAGCCGTCTTCTTCCGATAGCTCTGCCGCCGCCTGAAGGCTGTGTTGGCGGTTCGCGCCGGAGAGATCTTCGAACGTCAGGTTCGAGAGGGCCATGAAGCGCAGCAAATCGGCGGCAGCGCGGCTCATGTTGCGAGCGGCGTGAGCCTGCCTGGCGCTGCGCAGTATCCGGCCCGCATCCGGACCGGAATCGAATAGCCGCGGTTCCAGCAATCCCACCACTTTGGGACCCGAGAGCAGCGAGAAGGTATTCAGCTTTTCGATCGCCTCGTAGACACCGCCGGTCGCATCATCAACCGGCTCGTAGTTGAACCTGTGCCGGTCTGCAGGCACCAGGGTGTTTAAAAGTTTTTTAAAAGCTGCCTTGCAGAGAACTTCTTCTCCGTAAATCAGGTACACATTGGCCGGCCGACTGTCGCGGGGCGCATCTTTCCGAGCGCGGTCTTTTTTAAGACCGTTCAGATAGGCGTCTATGGTCTTGTAGTTTAATTCAATCACTTTCCACCGATAATTTCTGCTTTCGCCGCCTGCCGCGCCCTACGGTTGAGGATGAGCAACATGATCAGGCTGGTCACGATGACAAGAGCGTTTATGACCGTTTCCGGCGAAAGTTCGCCGCCATGAAGCAGTCGGCCGCCTGAAAAATCGGAAACCGCCGGTCCCAATTGAAGGCCGCCGTTGAGAAGCGTAAACGTCCAGAACACTTGCCCATCGAATCTTCGGCGATTTTTCACGACCAGCAGAATGGCGAAGATAAGGAAACTTCCGCAAGCCAGGTACAAGTCGACCGGGTTTGGCCGCGGCAGTGAACCGAGCAGGCCGTCGCCCGGCCTGGCGATAACAAGGTTCGGACTGAAACTGAAAGATTCGTTGGGACTCTGGCCGGAAAAAAATAAGCCGATGTAAACCAAAAAGTGTCCGATGGCCAGTGCCGGACCAAAGAGGTCGGTGGTATTCCAGAACGGCATTCGATACCGTTTGATGAAAATCACCCCGGCAGCCAATGCGGCCGCTGCGCCGCCGTAGTAAAACGAGCTGCCGTTCCAGAAACGGAATATCTCCAACGGATCGGCCGCCGGTCCAACGGACCGCTGCGCCACATCAAAAAGCCGCGCACCGATAATTGCTCCGATCAGCAGCCAGAAGCAAAGATCGAGGATCCGGTTTTCGTCTCCCCCGGAGGCCCTGACCTCGTGTCGCACGACGACAACCCCCGTGCAGAGGGCTGCGCTGACAAAAAGGCCGAGTATGCCGACCGACAACATGTTGGCGCCGAAACTCATTTCTCCCCGACATTTCCTGCACACATGGCGATTGAAGAGTGCAGCCTTTATTCGGGCATCTTCTTCAGCAGCAGATGAAGCAAAAAAATCCCGATGCCGATGGTAATGGCGCTGTCCGCAATGTTAAAAGCCGGCCAGTGAAGGTTCCTGACGTAGAAATCGAGGAAATCGGTCACTTTCCCGAACCGGACCCGATCGATCAGGTTGCCGACAGCTCCGCCGAAGATCATGGCAAAAGCACCGGCCAGATAGGGATGCGTCGCCGGCGTTTTGAAGTAAAACCATAGGATCAAGCCCACGGCCAGAAGGGAAAAGAACAGGAACACCACACTGCGCAGACGCGGATCCGAACCGGATAGGAAACCGAACGCACCCCCGGGATTTTGTACGTGCGTGAGGTCGAAAAAGCCGGGAATGACCGCGACGGAATGATACAACGGCAGGTATCGCAGAACCAGCACCTTGGTGAACTGATCGAGCAGTACAATCACACCCGCGATCAGAAGCAGTTTGATCGTTTTGCTTTTCATCCTGCGTTGATGCGCTCCAGGGCAGTTTGGCAGCGGCTGCAAATCGTCGGATGAGCGTCATCGGTTCCGACCGATGGTTCATGAACCCAGCAGCGCTCGCATTTTTCGTCCGGTGCCCGTTCTACCAGAATCTGCAATCCCTCGATGTCTTCACTGGTGAATGCATTTTCGAGCTGCGCTTCGCGCTCCAGTCCGACCCTGGAAACGATGAAAATGGAGCGCAGCTCGTCACCGTAAGGCGCCAGCACGGCGTAGAGATCCTTAGAGACCGACAGGGTGAGGGCCGCGTCCAGCGGGTGACCGACCTGCTTGCGGGTCCGCGCCGCTTCGAGCGCCTTGGTCACCTCGCCGCGCACCGCCAACAGTCTCTCCCAATTTGCCTGAAGGATCTTGTCCTTCCATTCTTCCCGCACACCGGGCATAGCGGCCAGATGGACACTCTCCTCCTTGTCTGGATGCGTCGGCAGATGAGCCCAGATCTCTTCGGCGGTAAAGGCCAGGATCGGCGCCATCAGGCGGGTCATCGTATCCAGGATGAGGTACATCGCCGTCTGGGCGCTTCTTCTTGCGTTGGAATCCGGCGGCGACGTGTAGAGCCGGTCCTTTAGAACGTCCAGATAGAAGGCCGACATATCGAGAGTGCAGAAATTGTGAAGACGATGGTAGATGACGTGAAAATCGAATTTTCCATAGGCCCTGAGCACGATTTCCGTCAACTCCTGCAGCCTGTGCAATGCAAATCGATCGATTTGCGGCATTGTTTCATAAGGCACCGCATTTGTCTGAGGATCGAAATCCGCGAGGTTGCCGAGCATGAAACGGGCCGTGTTGCGGATGCGGCGATAGGCGTCGCTGAGCTGTTTGAGAATGTTTTCGGAAATGCGTATGTCTTCGCGGTAGTCGGAGGCCGTCACCCAAAGGCGCAGGATTTCGGCCCCGTACCGGTCGATGACCTCTTTGGGCGCGATGACATTGCCCAGCGATTTTGACATCTTGCGCCCGTCGGCATCCACGACGAATCCGTGGGTGAGGACAGCGTCGTAAGGCGCACGGTCGCGCGTCCCCACGGCAGTCAGCAAGGAGCTGTGAAACCAGCCCCGGTGCTGGTCGCTGCCTTCCAGATACAGGTCCGCCGGCCATTTCAGATTGGCACGTTGTTCCAAAACGGCCGCATGGCTGACGCCTGAATCGAACCAAACGTCCAGGATGTCGTCTTCCTTCTTCAGGGCTTTGCTGCCGCACGCGGCGCAGGCGGCATCTGCCGGCAGAAAGAAGGCGTCCGGCTTTTCGAACCAGATGTCGGCCCCGTGGGCAGCGAAAAGATCGTGAACCCGCTGCATGACCTCCTCGTCCATCAGTAGCGCGCCGCAGTCGTCACAGTAGAAAACCGCAATCGGCACGCCCCAGGCCCGCTGGCGGGAGACGCACCAGTCGGGCCGGTTTTCGATCATGCCGTAGATGCGCTCACGTCCCCAACCGGGAATCCACTTCACCCGGTCGATGGCCTCCAGAGCCTTCCGGCGCAGGCCGGTCTTATCCATGGAGATGAACCACTGGGGCGTGGCCCGGAAAATGACCGGCTGCTTGCAGCGCCAGCAGTGGGGGTAGGAGTGCGCGATCGTCTCGGAGGCGATCAAGGCCCCGACTTCCTTCAACTTGGCGGTGATCTCGCGGTTGGCGTCGAACACGAACTGCCCTTCGAAGAATCCCACCTCATCGGAGAAGCGACCGTTGTCGTCAACCGGTGAGTACGCGTCCAGTCCGTATTGCAGGCCGACCTCGTAATCCTCGCGACCATGTCCGGGAGCGGTGTGCACGCAGCCGGTGCCGGCATCGAGCGTGACATGGCTGCCCAGGATAATCAGGGCATCGCGATCGTAGAGCGGGTGGGTGCTGCGCTTTCGTTCCAGACGCTTGGCGTCGATCTCGGCCAGGATCCGGTAGTCGCTGATTCCGAAGGTGTGCATGCAGGCAGATACCAGGTCCCTGGCGACGATCAGGACCTCGTCGCCGCCCACATCCACCGCCGCGTATGTGAAATCCGGGTGCAGGGCCACGGCCAGGTTGGCCGGTATGGTCCAGGGGGTCGTGGTCCAGATGACGACAAAAACGGTTTTACCGGCAAGGCTCGGGAAATCGGCACTCAGGTCGTCTTTCATACGAAACTTGACGTAAATGGAGGGCGAGGACTCGTCGGCGTATTCGATTTCCGCCTCGGCCAAGGCGGTGCGGCAGTCGTTGCACCAGTAAATCGGCTTCTTGCTCCTGAAGAGGCTTTGGTTTTGGGCAAAGTTCCAGCACTCGCGGGCAATGGTGGCCTCGTAGGCATAGTTCATCGTCAGATAGGGATTGTCCCATTCACCCATCACACCCAGTCGTTTGAACTCGTTCCGCTGGATATCGATGAACCTTTCGGCGTAAGCACGACACAGCCGGCGAACGTCGGCCAGGGTCATGTCCATTTTTTTCTTACCAAGCTCTTTGTCGACGTTGTGTTCGATCGGCAGACCATGACAGTCCCAGCCGGGCACGTATACCGCATCATAGCCGGTCATCTGCCGTGACCGGACGATGATGTCTTTGAGAATTTTGTTGAGCGCCGTGCCGATGTGGATATGACCGTTGGCATATGGCGGGCCGTCGTGCAGAATGAAACGCTCTCGCCCGTCGCCAGCCGCTCTGATTTTATCGTGCAGCCGCACGTCTTCCCAGGCTTTCAGTTGAACCGGTTCGCGGTCGGCCAGGTTCGCCTTCATGGGAAATTTCGTAATCGGCAGATTGAGCGTCTTTTTATAGTCCATTTAGCCTCCGAAATTTAGTGATGATATAAACTTGAAATTTTTAATCGACAAACCCCGGTATGTCAAGGGAATACAACCTTTTCCAGCGGTTCTATTTATACCATTAAATGGATCCGGGTGACCGAGTTTTAATTGGTCTGCTGTTTGAGGCGGCCTCTACGGTGCATGAAAATGATGCGCCGGAGCCCGGATGAGCGGTTGAGAACAGCGGCTGACTGTCTGAGTCGCCTACGGGGTCTTAGACCGGACCCAATGCCAGAACCGCATGGAAAGCACAACCTTGGGGATATCAGTCCACCCCCTTAATTTAAAGACGGGCCTGGTCCGGGCCTAGAACCCGTTGCGGCGAGTTTCAGCCGCGACTCGAAATCGGTTATCCGGACGGAGGCGACCACCTTATTTTCGGGTTAAATCCGGTCAGCCGGCGGATTCAATAGGACTCCTACTTTTTAACGAGAATTTCTGAACCTTTTCGGCCCGGCCTTATATCGAAAAGTCGCCGCGCACAGAACTGCCGCCCACCGGACGCGGGTTTTGATCCCGCATCCGGTGGGCAGAAAAAATGTTGACGCGCTGTGGGTTGCGGCTGCACAGGCCGATGCGATTCTCGGCAGCAGCCGATTCGGAAGGGTACTCAGGCGGATTGTCTCAGCGGTATCAGCACCTCGGCGTCGCACGGCGTGGGGCCCATCGCCATCGCGCCGACCGCCAGGTAAGTGTAGTTCCTGGCGATTAAATCACTAAAATCCGGGATCATCCGCCGGCCGTCCATGATCAGGTAGGGCGGTTGGACTAGCTGCTCGATGGTCCGCGACAGTCCGCGAAATTCCTCGCAGTCCGATGAAATGAACACGGCGTGCGAGCCTTCGAGGGCCTCTTTGGCACTCTCGTAGTAGTCGATCTTGTCGAAGAGAATGTTTTTGGCCGGGTCGAAAACAGTCCGGGCGGACTCATTGGCCAAGGGATCGTAGGCCTTGATTTTTGCGGCGCCTTTGCCCAGCAGAGACTCGATCACCTTGATCGAAGAGGCATCGCGCATGTCGTTGGTGTGCTTTTTGAAGGCCAGACCGAGGACTGTGATGGTCTTGTTGTTGAACTTGAAACCGGCTTCGGTGATGGCCCGATCGACCAGATAGACCTTCTGGTATTCGTTCACCTCGTAGGAAGCTTCCAACATCTTGGTGCTGACGTTCACCCTGCGCAGCTGGTTGATCAGCGAAGCGATATCTTTCCCGAAACAGCTGCCGCCGGCCCCGTTGCTGACAAAAGACCCCCAGGTGCTGATGCGCTCATCGGAGGTCACGCCCAGGCGCAGGTCGTCGATGATGACATTGGGAAATTTTTCGCCGATCTTCGCCCCAACGCCGTTCCAGAAAGAGATGTAGGTCAACAGCATGGTGTTGGCCACATATTTGATGGCCTCCGCGGTTTCGGGCGACGTTTCGATGTACTTGATACGGACGTGATTGACGAATTGGGAATACACCCGGCGCAAGATGGTGAAATCCTGCGGATCGTCGCAGCCGACCACGACCCGGTCCGGCCGGCGCGCCTGCATCACGGCGGTGCCCTCCGCCAGAAACTCCGGGTTGGAGGAGACGCCGAAATTTTTGACCTTGTGCGAGGACATTATGCGCTCGAGATGACGCGCCGTTCCGATCGGCACCGTGCTCTTGTTGACGATGACCACGCGACGCTTGTCCTTGCGTCTGGCGAGCAGCTCGGCCAGGTGTTCGGCCGCGGCATCGTAAAACGTCAGGTTGGTGGAGCCGTCCAGATTGGGCGGGGTCGGCAAACACATGAACACGGCATCAGTCCCCTCAATAATCGCTTCCAAATCGGACGAAAAATACAGGTACCGGCCCAGGGTTTCGCGGATGATGTTGACCAGTCCGGGTTCATTGACATAGCGTTCGATGGCCTGAGGCTGACCAGAAGAAAAGGCCTCCAGTTTTTCCTGATTGTTGTCGTATGCATACACTTCATGGCCGTACTCGGAGCAAACGGCGGCATGCACGAGACCGACGTATCCGGTGCCTAAAACGATAATTTTCATGGCTTCCCCTAAAGATGATTGATTGTGTGCTGCCCGTCAGTTTTCACCTGAAACCAGGTGGGCGAAATTCAAAGACGTTCCGGAAGGTTATCCGGCAACATGGCCCATTCTACCACATCTTTTATCAAATCATCAATCCCCAGAAGTTGTACCCTGCGCCGCAGGAACTCGGATATAGTCGGCTGATAGGCCTTGACCTGCGGATACATTTTTACCTCGCTCGGGGTCTGGTTGCCTTTTTTGTGATTGCACGGCTTGCAGGCGGCTACGCAGTTTTCGAACTCCGTTCGACCGCCCCGCGATTTTGGTACGATGTGATCGACAGTCAGCCGCCCGCAGTGGGTTCGACAATAAGCACACTTGAAACCGTCTCTGATCAGTACGTTTTTTTTGCTGAACGGCACCCGCGCCCGGTAAACCGTCCGGATAAATTTAATGAGCTTGATAACCTGCGGAATCTTGATGGTCATGCCCTCACCGGTCTTGACCGTCCTTTCCGAATACCGCAGCACTTTTACCTTTTCCTTTACCAGCAAGCACAGGGCCCGCTTCCAATCAACCACATTTAAAAAAGAGTAGTCCGCATTGAGCACAACACACTGGGTCATGGCCGGCTCCCTTACTTGACGCAGCGCTGTTTCAATAACCTGAATCGATAGAATTACCCTTACCTAAAATGATCGGTTCCCGGGATCCCGGTTCTGAGTTCCGGGTTCAGGGTTGAAAGATTGAAGTCCTTCCTTGAACGCTGAAGCTTGAACCTCGAACCCGGAACCCCCTCTAAGCGGAAAAACACGCGGGGCGGTGCTTTCCGATCGCCGGGTTCGAGGCACTTGTTAATATAAAGAGCTTCAAAAATCAAACGATTTTACGGGATCTCAGGCGGCCCGATGCCGATCGAGGGCCTTTCAGCGAAAAACCGCCTGTGCGCCTCACCTTGGTTCGGGATCACAGCGGTTCTCGGCATAGTCACCGGGATTCTCTGGTCCGGAGCCACAGCCCTTGCTATTCGTGGAGAAATTGTTATGGTTTGACAAATTACGCAAAGGAGTGCCACACTCCATAACGGCTGCGGCGACTGCCGCACGACAGTTTTTTTTACTTTCGACCAGGCCATCAAAAAAAGGTCCAACCGCGTGAGATTCACCCCACTGCTGACAGTTGCGATGATGTTGATCGCCGGCCCGCTTTTGGCGGGAGAAGCCAATGTCATCGATGTCACGGTCGTCAAGACCGCCCCACATATCTATGACTTGACTGTCACGGTCCGCCATGATGACTCCGGTTGGGAGCACTATGCCGACAAATGGGAAGTCCTCGATTTGAACCAAAATGTCCTGGCAACCAGGATCCTTTATCATCCGCATGTGGACGAACAGCCGTTCACCCGGAGCCTTTCGGCGGTGAAAATTCCCACCGCCGTTCAGGTTGTCAAACTCAGGGCCCATTGTTCGGTGCACGGTTACGGCGGTCAAGAATACCCTGTAGACCTTCCGCAGTGAAAGGAGCGGTGCGATGCTGAACCATGTGGTTTCGATGAAGTTCAAGTCAGGCGTAACCGAAGCTGAAATCGACGACCTTGAAAAAAGTCTGGATGAATTGCCCAACGCAGTCGTCGAAATCCAGATGTACGAATTCGGCCGAGACGTCCTGCATACCGAGCGATCGTATGATTTCGCCATTGTTGCGTTGTTTTCCAATGAGGAGGCACTGAGGCGCTACCAAAAGCATCCCGAACACCTGAAGGTGTTGGAAAAGATTAAAAAACTCTGCGAAAGCGTGGTTGCCGTCGACTTCTTCGGTACCGATGCCGGCGATTTCAAAGACAAAATCCAACTGCCACCGCTGTTGTGAGATGCGGGATGATCAGCAATTCCCAAGGTTTTCAAATTTTTAAAATCAACACGGTTAGAATTCACTAAATATAAAAATGATATCCACTTCTTAAAAAGTTTGAAACGCTCAGCTGGGGAGGAGGAAATCATGAAGAAAAAGGCCGAAGCCATGGTACTGGCTTCCTTTGCGGCTGACGC
>Ga0316189_10007744_pt1 | contig 10135 bp, 10 predicted proteins | sample LowCovwburrow_MG_FD_204930 | JGI IMG/M metagenome (GOLD analysis project Ga0316189, IMG submission 204930) | Coastal sediment microbial communities from Maine, United States - Lowes Cove worm burrow | ecosystem: Environmental > Aquatic > Marine > Coastal > Sediment | place: USA: Maine... | reverse complement strand
ATCTTTTTTGTTGCGCAATATAAGCAACGGTAAACCCATGAACTCGATGGGTTTGGCATAGCCTTTCTTCGGTAAATCGCTGGTGAACCAGAGTCCGGCCCAGCTCTTACCGAGCACATGGTCGCGTTCATAGTCCATGAAGTCCTGATTAACATAGGCGTGATTGGGTAAACCCGAGGCCTTTTCGATGGGTTTTAATACCGATTCAACATCGATCTCATGCTTGCTGGAACCTGTCATTGTTTGAGTCATAAGCCTAATCCTGAAAATCAATACGCGGGTAAGTGGTGTATACCACGAGAACTATACGTTGCCTTTACTGCAGGCATTTGACAATATTAGAAATATTCAATAAGGCTTTACTTAAAGTAAACTCAATTAAATATTATGGCGCGTCGATATTACCAACTACCAAGCCTGACCGGTTTGAATACCTTCGATGCCTGTGCTCGGCACGGTAGCTTTACCGATGCCGCCGCTGAGCTTGGGGTGACGCTCGGAGCGGTGAGTCGACAGATTAAGTCACTCGAAGATGAGCTGGGATGTGCGCTTTTCCGCCGACAGTATCGAGGGGTCGAATTAACCACCGAAGGCGTCGAGTTGCATCAGCTCGTCGGAAGTAGCTTCCACCAGATTGGCAGGCTTTGCCAGTCGCTGATATCACGCCGGGGGAATACCGATGTCACTATAGCGGCGACAACCGCATTTGCGACCCTGTGGCTGATGCCCCGGCTAGGCGGTTTCTGGAAGGCGCATGAAGATATTGCGCTGAATCATTCGATATCGGATAACCCGAGTGATCCCGGCTTCGTTAATGCCGATATGCGCGTACGTTATGGCGATGGCAACTGGCGCGGCGAAGTATCGAGCAAGTTATTTGATGATGTCATCTACCCGGTCTGCGGCATTGGTTTTGCCGCCAGTCATACGCTATCCGAACCTGAGCATTTCGCCAGTTTGCCGCTGTTGAGGCTCGATAGTCTCGACCCGGCCTGGACTGGATGGAATGCCTGGATGGCGGAGTGGGGTGCCAGTCTGTCGGAGGCAAAATTCAGGCGATTCAATAATTACGTCGTTGCTTTGCAGGCGGCCGAGGAAAATCAGGGTGTAGCTCTGGGTTGGCATAGCATGGTGGCACCGTTGATTGAGCGCGGTCGGCTGGTTCGCTTTAGCGATATGGAAGTCAGGGCACCGGGCTCTTATTATCTAACCTGGGATGCTGACCGCGTATTGTCACCGGGTGCCGATGTGCTGCGACAATGGTTGCTGGGTATCTGTCAGGCCATGGCCTGAGTTTTATGTTTTGCCAGATAGGTCAGAATTTTGCTGGTGGTCATAACGCTGGATTTAAACGCATCATACGCGGCGGGATCTATATCGTCGGTGGCCTGAGTGCGATCGGCATAAACCAGTCCCGCTGGCTGGTTGCCGATGAAAATCGACATGAGCACGAAGCTGTTACAAAGGCAGGCGGCGCGGAATTTACCCGGTAACATCGACTCATACCTGATGTAGCTGGTTGGGTTCACGTTTAACGCCTTGGGTTTTTCCAGCAATGGTTTGAGTAGGCCGGACTGCGCGATATCGATACTCAGTTTTAGAAATGGAGCATCGGCTGGGATGCCTTTACCGGCCCGCGCGACGATATGTTTTTGGTCTTTGGAAACCAGCATTAAGGCGACCCGCGAAAATTTCAAATCCTGCTGTAAACCTTTTAACAATAAACCCAGCACCTGGGTTTGATTAAGATTGGGTAGCCGCACCAACGCCTTTAATTTTTCATCGAGGGTTTTTGCCCTGGGCGCTGGTTTTGCTGCTGGTTTTACGATCCTGGTGGGTTTTGCTGAATCGGGCAGCAGGATTAATCCGGCTGCAGCCGGGAAGACGCCTTCGATGGTCGACTTTCTGGCTGCCTGGATACTGGTCGACTGAATATGTTGCTGTGCGTCCTGCAAATCTAAATCGAGAAAGCTGGCGCAATTTTTCTGTGCATCGAGCATGCCCTGATGTCGCCAGCCGAGTTCTGCCTGATCGCTGACTTCGGCGGCAAGTTGTATGAGTCTGGCCTTGCGACTGATGTTGTTGTCGTTTGCAAATGATTCGCAGAGCAGTTCTGGCATGGCATATTTTTTGGCCATTTGGCGGCCGAGTTCAGTGAAGTTGAAATCGAAGGTTTTATCGGCGAATCGATCTTTGCTCTGGTAAACCCGCTGCCAGTATTGCTGGTACCGTTTGGCATCAAACAGGCAGACACTGAGTTCGGCGCAACTTCTCAGCAGCATCGCCGCGCGCATGTCGTCGATGCTATGGATGCCCTGAAGATGGGCAAAACAGGTCATTTGTTCGAGTGCATGATGAGACTTGCTGATTATCTGTTGGTAGCTTTGTAGAACGCTGGGTTGCTTGCAGGTTTCAGCCAGCGTTTTCTGTGCCTGGATCATATCGGTGATGCCTGGTTTACCCAGCAGGCCAACGGCGGTATGTACGGTGTCGACGCTGGGTCGTTTGCTTTTCTGTAATTGCGAATTGACCTGGTGCATCAACAGGCAGTGCATGCCGGGGTCGAGTACGATTAGATCGGCTATTTCAGCCAGCGAGGCGATACCACGCTGTAGCATAAGAATGACGCGATGACGGTCATCATCGCGAGCGGGCAAAGGCGTTTCATGATTGCTCAACCAGGCTTTGGCGGCTTCGTCAGACATGGCTGGATCTAGTTTGCCTGATCCTGAACAAAATCGACATTGGAGGCAGGTGATTCCAGATCAATGGCCCGATTGTTACCGTGCAGTACACTGATTTCAACCCGTCGATTTTGTGCCCGGTTCTCCCAGCTATCGTTTGGCACGATGGGTTCGTTGTCGGACATGGCGCGAATTTCCATACGTTCCGGATCGACGTCTCCCTCGCGGATTAAAAAGTGCACAACACTGGCGGCGCGCGCTGCGGAGAGATCCCAGTTGGAGCGAAATTTCGCCGTTTCGATTGGGATATCATCGGTATGACCGGAAATAATAAATAATCCATCGCGTTGATTGAGGACGTTACCGATCAGTTTCAGGATCGGTTGAAAATCTTTTTTCAATTCAGCCTGGCCGGAACCGAAGGAGCCGCGTTCGCGAATACGGATTAACACCCGGTCATTGAAGGCTTCGACTTCCAGTAAACCATCGCCAATCGCCGAGGCTAGTTCTTTTTTCAATTCTTCGGCTTCCTCTTTGGCATCTTGCTCGGCCATGGCCTGTGCCTGAGCTGCCGCGTTCTTGCTGGTTGAATCGGTGAAATCGAGATTCTGTTTGGTATCGTCGGTGGTTTTCTCTCGCATGATTTCCAATGGCGTAATCTCAACCGGTTTACCCGGGCTGTATTGTAGTGCGATAACACTGGTGCCCTTGGGTATCTCGGTTGCTTTAACGTCGCGTTGCACGCCGAACGCCAGCTTCATGGCACCGGCCACCTGTTTAAATTTGAGTACGTCCATTTCCGCAAAAGAAAGCAGCAGCACGAAAAAACACATCAGCAGTGACATTAAGTCGGCGAAGGTAGCAAGCCAGGGTGGCAGCCCTTCTTCGCAGGGTGGGCAATCGCAGTCTTCGTTCATGTCACTCATGACAGGCGTCCACTATTCTTCTTCCTGGCGTTTATTTTCCGGTAGATAGGCATTGAGTAACTGCTTTAGAACGCGCGGGTTGGTGCCTTCCTGAATGCCGGCAATTGATTCCAGTATCAAATCACTATTACGTTTTTCGTAGCCACTGATGAGAATGAGTTTTTCTGCTAGCGGTGAAGCAAAGGCATTGGCGATAATCGCGCCGTATAGTGTCGTCAACAGGGCCACAGCCATGGCGGGTCCGATGGCGGCCGGGTCGGACATGTTTGAGAGCATTTGTACCAGGCCGATCAGGGTGCCGATCATCCCCATCGCTGGCGCGTAGGTGGCCATTGCTTTAAACATGCCCGCACCGGTGGTATGCCGTTCGATGGACATGTTAATTTCTTTTGAAAGCAGGTTTTTGACGACTTCGGGCGCATGGCCATCGATGCACAGGCCAATGCCTTTTTCCAGGAAGCTATTGCTGATTTCGCGGCCTTCGAGCGCGAGGATGCCCTCTTTACGGGCGACGTTGGCGAGTTCGACCGATTCATCGATCAGGTTCTGGGGGGCGTCGAGTTTGTAAAAAAAACCTTTTAGCGCGACTTTAAAAGAGCCGAGAAAATCGCCCAGGGTGATGCGCATTAAGGTAACGGCAAATGTACCGCCAATGACGATTAGCATGCCGGGCGCATTGACGAAAAGAATAAACGGGCCACCCAGCATGATAGCGCCGCCAATGATGACGTAAGCGAGAATAAATCCAACAATTGTTGCGATATCCACTCATTATCTCCTTGTTAGTATATGGCGTGTTATCGGTTGATTTTTAGTTTAGTTTAATTTCGGCAATCTGCCGGAAATATTGAGTTTAAATCGAGGGTTTTATTGACGTAGGCGCAATGTTGGGCGGGCGTGTTGATCGATCAGATTTCTTTCTTCTAACCAGGTTCGGGCGTCATCGGCGTCTGCTTCAAACCAGGCTTTTGCCGAACCCAGCCTGAAACTATAGCCCCAGGTATCCATGTCGGCAAACATGCGCGCCCGACCCATGCATGATAACTGCTCGGCCAGAATGATTTGCAGGAAACAGACGGCGTTTTCTTCATCGTGACTGCCACCGGCATTGGTATCCAGGTTTCTCCGGCGATTCTCATCCATGCAGATGTAATGACAGGCTTCGTGTAAGACGGAGTGAACCGGCGTATCTCCGCGCAGGTAGAGTTGCTGCTGCAATAAGCCGGCTTCTTCGTCACCCCAGAAACTTCCGGGAATGGGCTGATCGGGCGGGCCTGGAATGATTTTTAGCTGATAACCCGCCAGTAGCTCAGTCAGTTCGTCGGGGTCGATATCGCCGAAGCGTAAAACCTCAGGCATAGGCTTCGAGTAGTTTGGCGATGGTTTGCTGGAGTCGCCACCATTCTTCGGTCATGTATTGCGGTGGCGAGCGCCGCGTACGGATGACCAGGTAATTGATGGCGGCACCAAACACACCGAGGATGCCACCGATGTCGATATTCGGGTTCTGGTAATGCGCCCGAATGCTTTTAACCAACTGCATGCCGCGCTCGGCCCGTGTTCGAGCCAGTGCGATGGTGAGGTCATTCTGCTCGGACAATTCCCAGGCCATGATTTCCAGTGTCAGTGGCTTGGCCTGTAGTGTTTCGGCATGGCGTTTGAGTAAAGTTAGCAGATACTCGGGTAACGGAATCTGGCCGATTTGATCGTCGCTTTCGGTGATGATGTTTTCGACCTGCCACCAGAGTTCGTTGCTCTGGGCAAAGACTTTTAACAGGCCGTCCAGGCCTTCGAAATAGCGATAAATCAAAACCTTGTCGCAACCCGCCTGGCGCGCAATGGCATTGATGCCGATGGCAGGAAAACCGTCCTTAAGCAAAATCTGCTCGACGGCGAGTAATAGTTTCTGTTCAGTCTGTGGGCGATTCTTGGCCATGTTTTTTAATACGGATGGTTGGCTGAAAGCAGGTCTAGTTTAACCGACGACGGCCTTGGATGCCTGCCAAAAAATTTCCATTTGTTCGAGCTTGCCCCGGCTCATGCTCTCATTCGCGGCCTGCATTTGTTCGACAACATATTCGAAACGGCGGATAAACTTCTGGTTGGTTCGTCTCAGCGCCATCTCGGCATTGATTTTCTGATGTCTGGCGATATTCACGCAGACGAACATGACATCGCCGAGCTCGTCTTCGATGGCATCGATATCACCGGATGCGATCGATTGCCGAAGTTCGAGTAATTCTTCATCGAGTTTGTCGAGCACGGGGGTGATGTCGGGCCAGTCGAAACCACTTTCGGCAGCCTGTTGTTGAATTCGCTCGGCGCGATGGATAGCGAGCTGGTCGCTGGAATCGGCGCCGAAGCCTGCTTGCGGTTTGTCGGCATTTTCGGCGCGTTTTATAGCCTGCCACAAACCCATGATATCGGCTTCGGTCAGGTTCTTACCGCGATGTTCGCCAAAGACGTGCGGGTGCCTGCGTGTCATTTTGTTGCAAATATTTTCGACCACATCGGCAAAACTGAAATCGCCGTTTTCTTCGGCAATGCGCGAATGAAACACTATGTGAAAGAGCAGGTCGCCGAGTTCTTCCTTCAAATTTTGTTTATCCCCGCGCTCGATGGCTTCGAGGGTTTCGTGGGTTTCTTCCAGCGTGTATTGGGCGATCGAGGCGTTAGTCTGACGAATATCCCAGGGGCAGCCGGTTTCCGGGTCGCGCAGGGCTTTCATGATTTCCAGCAGATCGTCAATTTTGTTCATAGGGTTTCCGTAATATGTATTGCCAGCCACTGGTTCAAGACTGGATAATAAGGCCGTATTTATCGACAAGTCATCACATGCTAGAAAGATCCCGACAAATGAAAACCTGGCTGGATAGTCTCGGTTATCGCGATTATACCCTGATAGCGGCTTCTGAGGACGCCAGCTTTCGATCGTATCATCGTCTGCAAATGGCCGAGCAATCATTCATTGTCATGGATGCGCCGCCAGAACTGGAACCCTGCGATCAGTTTATCAAGGTTGCCAGAAAAATTTCTGCCGCAGGCTTAAGCGCACCGGAGATTATTCAACAAAACCTGCAGCAAGGTTTCCTGGTGTTGACTGACTTTGGCAATACGGATTACCTGTCGGTACTCAATGACGATACCGAGGCTGCGCTCTATGGCGATGCTCTGTCGGCTTTGTCGGGCATGCAAAATCGGATCGATAGCGATGACCTGCCAGTCTACGATGACGCCTTACTGAACCGCGAAATGGATTTATTTCACGACTGGTTTCTGCCGCAGTTGCTGGGTGTTGAATTGACCGGGTCGCAAATGGATTGCTGGCTGTCGGTGAAACAGCGGTTGGTGGCAAATGCACTGGCGCAGCCGCAGGTGTTTGTGCATCGTGATTATCATTCGCGCAACCTGATGAAAATAGGCAAACAAAACCCGGCTATTCTCGATTTTCAGGATGCGGTACAGGGGCCGGTTACCTACGATCTGGTGTCATTATTACGCGACTGTTATATCAGCTGGCCGAAGGCGCGGATCGAACATTGGCTAAAGCACTATTTTGATCGGGCGGTGGCAAACCGGCTTGTCGAAGTTGAGTACGACCAGTTTCGGCACTGGTTTAATTTGATGGGCGTGCAACGGCACCTGAAAGCTATTGGCATTTTCTCGAGGTTGCATATCCGCGATGGCAAGCCGGGATATTTGAAAGATATTCCGCGCACGCTGGCTTATGTAAGTCAGGTGAGTGCGGAGGAAGCATCCCTGGCCGAGCTGGAGTCGTTAATCACTGAGCTTGACCTCAGCACTCGCGTCGACTCGTTATCATGAACGCGATGATACTCGCCGCCGGACGAGGCGAACGCTTGCGGCCCTATACCGATACCTGTCCCAAGCCGTTGCTGGAGATTAAAGGCAAAGCCATCATTGAATATCATTTGCTGGCGTTAGCCGAAGCGGGTATCAGCTCTGTTGTAATTAATGTTAGCTGGTTGGCCGATATGATCCGGGCGCGCCTCGGCGATGGTTCGCGATATGGTCTGCAAATAATCTATAGCCACGAAGACGAAGCGCTCGAAACAGCGGGCGGTATCGTCCAGGCTTTAGCGCATTTGCAGGACCGCTTTTTGGTGATTAATGGCGATATTTTTAGCGATTACCCATTGCAAAACCTGATGGCGATAAAGTCTGAAGCACATATCGTACTGGTTGATAATCCCGCGCATCATCCGGCTGGCGACTTCACCTTAAATAACGGCATGGTTGGCAGCGAAAGCGAAAACCGCTTCACCTTTGCCGGCATAGCGGTGTATAGCAAAAACTTTTTCCAGGGGCTTGCGCCGGGAAAAAGAGCATTAGCCCCGCTTTTGTATGAGGCGGCGGATAGCCAGCGGCTTAGTGGCGAAATCTATGCTGGTGGCTGGGTAGATGTGGGTACGATTGAACGATGGCAATCGCTAGGCGAGCAGGGCTGATTTAAATCTTAACATCAGTTTTGTCTTCGCTGCGCAGACGATTGCGCAACTGACCAGCGGCTTCTAGTATCGGGTAAGACACCGAAGTCAAATGCGAATTAATACGTTTTAAATCTCGCAAGACGTCGAGCTGTAAAGCACTGAGGTGCGAGTCGTAGGTAATATCTTCGCGCAGTTTGTTGAGATGATTAACCACCGCCTGCTTTTCCAGTTTGATGAATTTGTATTTTTTCGCCAGTAACTGGCGCGCCATACCGACATCGCCAGAGGTGAATACGTTTAATGATAAATTGAAACTGGTCAACACGGGCTGGTACAGGCTATTGATATCTTCACGATCATGTAGCGACATTTTTGAACGCTTAACCAGTTTCTTGCGCAAAATGCTATCGATCATATCGACCGAAATAATGTCGCCAATATGCTCGAGGTTGGTTGCAAAAGTCATAATCTCGTTGCAGCGTTTACTTTCTTTTTCACCCAGTGATTCTCGACTAAGGCGGGTTAGATAGAGTTTAACCTCGTCATAAAACTGGTTAGCGACGTGATCCATCTGGCGGGTTTTTTTTGCCAGTTCAACATCGTTTTTCTTGAGCGCGATAAAGGTGTTGCGAAACATACGTTCGACGATTTCGCCCATGCGGATGACTTCGCGCTCGGCGTTAACCAGGGCCACAGAAGGATTTTCCAGCGACGATTTATCGAGACTCATCGGTCTGAATTCATCGGTGCCTTCTTCTTCCTCGGGAATCAGGCGTTGCGTCAATTTAGCCGTCTGGTTAATTAATGGTAAAAACACGATTGCCAGCGCCAGGTTGAAACCCATATGAAAATTTGCAATGTGCCGCGCATTACTGAAATCGAATGCAATCAGCCATTCGGCGATGTGGTCGATTAATGGTAAGGCAATCAACACACCGCAAACTCGAAAAATCAAATTGCCCAGCGGCGGTTGTCGGGTGCTACTGCTAGCACCTAACGTCGCAATAAATGGTGGCAGGGCGCCACCAATATTAGCTCCAAGAACAAACGCGAAGGCCACCGTCATGTCCAGAGCCTGCGTCCCCGCCAGAGTAATAATCAGCAGCACGGTAGCGAGGCTGGAATGTGCCATCCAGGCAATGATGGCAGAAAATATAATGGCCAGGAACAGGTCGTCACCGAGAGCGCCAAAAATGCTTTGAATAATTTCAGACTCGCGCATCGGCGTCGAGGCAGCCAGAATTAACTTGAGTGCCAGCAACATCATGCCAACCCCCAGGGTCAATCGCCCGAAGTCACGGGTGCGCCCCCCATTGGAATAGGTGAACATGGCGACGCCGACGGCGATCAACATCGGTGACAATGCAGAGAGATCGAAGGTCAGAATTTGCGCGACTATGGTGGTGCCAACATCGGCCCCGAGTAAAACCGCTAGTGCAGGCGCGGTGCTAAGAAAACCCTGGCCACTAAAAGAAGCAGCCAGCAACGCAGTTGCGCTACTACTTTGAAGGAGTACGGTAATACCAAGACCGGCAAAAAAAGCTTTGAAACGATTCGACAAGCTCTCGCCCAGTGCGCTGCGAACTTCGCTACCCCAGGCATCAGTGACGCCGATACGCACCATGCGCAGGCCCCACAAAAGGAGCGCGACACCACCAATCAAGTTAATCAGAATGGTGCTACCGTTTATTTTATCTACTCCTGAAAAGGTTCAAATTATTTTGAAGGTTGGAATGAGTGCTTTTATCGTTTCAAAAATGATAACAAATGCAATGAGTTTTCACTAGCTGTTCCTATACGATTCGGTGAATTCAAGCATAGTATCCATCTATATGAATTATCGGATTGAGTGATGAATTTTTTGTGCTGATCTGGCGTCTATATGATATCACAACGATCTTTCTTTTGTTCCGGATCGGCGAGACTGGTAATAGATAAAAATGCGGTTTTAGAAAAATCAAAACGAAGTCGTACCCTTAATATCTAACGGCATTTTATGGTTGCGTAAAAACTCGAGGCCGGTATCTAAAGTGACACCACCAAGTAATTGATAGTCAAATTGTTTACTACCGGA
>Ga0316189_10007743_pt1 | contig 10137 bp, 9 predicted proteins | sample LowCovwburrow_MG_FD_204930 | JGI IMG/M metagenome (GOLD analysis project Ga0316189, IMG submission 204930) | Coastal sediment microbial communities from Maine, United States - Lowes Cove worm burrow | ecosystem: Environmental > Aquatic > Marine > Coastal > Sediment | place: USA: Maine... | reverse complement strand
TTCGAGTGGACGCCCGCTTACGGCGCGGCAAAGGCGGGACTGGTGCAGCTGGTGAAAACCCTGGGAATGAGCTGGGGCGCTAGCGGTGTGCGTGCCAATGCGGTCGCCGCTGGGCTGACTCGTAGCAACCTGACCGCAGCTGTTATCGATGGCATGCCCGAGATGGTGGACGGCATGTTCGCCCGCCAGGGCCTCAAGCGTGTGGGCGAGCCGGAGGACATTGCCAACGCGGTGTTGTTCCTGACCTCTCCGGCAGCCAGCTGGATTACCGGCCAGACCCTCGCCGTTGACGGGGGCTTTTCAACAGGAATGAGCTGATGAATGAAGCCGTACCGAACAGGCGCCAGCAGAATTCGGCCAGAACCCGGGACAAACTTATCAGTGCGGCTTTGGAGCTTTATGGTAACAGCAGTATTGATGCGGTATCGCTAAGGGAGATTTCGGTAGCAGCGGGGCAGAAAAATCCCAATGCGCTGCAATATCATTTCAAGGACCGGGACGGCCTGTTGCAGGCCATTATCGACCGGCACTCATCCCCGATTGCCGACAGGCGCCAAAGCTATATACAGCGAGCCCTGAGCGGTGAATGGCCCGCTGGGGAAGCCGCCGCCCGCTGCCTGGTAATGCCAATCATTGATTACGTCGAGGCCGACCCCGGCGGCATAAACTTCGTGAAAGTGGTGTCGCAGATCGCTGCCATCTACCAGAATGGCGGCAACGCGGACGATGAAGCCGGTATCCGGTTCCCCGAGGCCAGGCCCCTGGCGGATGTGTTTGAGATGGCGCTGTCCGCGATACCGCCGCGTGAAGCGCAGCGGCGCATTTATCTCATCGTCACTATTACATTTCATACCATTGCGGATATTTACCGGGCCGGCGCACAGCAGCCCCCGGCAAGCCCTATTGCGAACAGAAAGCCTATGGTAGAACAGCTCATTTGTTTGCTTGATAGTTTCTTTTCCGCGCCACCCTGTGGTTCCTGACAGGGGCGCCAACCGAAGGAAGTCAGATGTTATACCAGACACTGTTATCTCCAGGGCGAATTGGCAGGCTGGATATCCGCAACCGTATGGTAGTCACCGCGATGGGCGCCAATTTGTCCGAAGCGGGTGGTCACTGGGGTGAGAGGATACTGGCCTATCATGAAGAGCAGGCGCGTGGCGGTGCGGGGCTGATCATCTCCGGCGCCTGTGGTGTGATGTATCCAATAGGGCAGGTACAGGAGTGGCAAGTTGCCATTTCCACTGACGAGCATATACCCGGTCTCAAGCGGGTAGTGGACGCGGTACATAGTCACGGGGCCTGTTTCGCGGTGCAGTTGCATCAGGGCGGGCTGAACGGAGTGGATGATACGGTAGCCGGGCGACCACAATGGTGCCCCTCGGTGCCCGAACCATCCTATGGCGATTTCGCCGATGGTCTGCTGATGTCCGAGTTGGAAGTGCTGGCCAGCATCGGTATGCCCACCTACAAGGTAATGGATAAAGCGGATATTGATGCACTGGTGCAAGCCTTTGCTGACGGTGCGCGACGGGCGCAAGCAGCGGGCTGCGATGCCGTTGAGGTACACGGCGGCCACGGTTATGTGCCGTCCTCTTTCCTGTCACCAAAAACCAATCAGCGCACGGACGAGTACGGCGGCAGCCTGGAAAACCGCGCGCGGTTGCTGCTGGAGATCGTCCGGGCGGTGCGTGCAGAGCTTGGCGCCGATTTTCCGATGATAGTAAAGATTGATTCCTGCGAGGTCGGTAAAAAGGGCGGTATCTCGCTAGCGGATGCGACGGTCACAGCGCGGTGGCTGCAAGAGGCGGGTGCCGATGCGATTACCGTCAGTGCCTACCACGAATTTGGCCAGGGCAAACTGCACTCGGCATCCAATATTCCCCACGAGCCAAATACCAACCTGCCCGCCGCAGCCGCTATCAAGAAAGTACTTTCAATCCCCGTTATCGCCTCTGGCCGTGTCGAGCCTGAGCACGCCGATAGTGAGATCAGCAAGAGCAGTTTCGATTTTCTCGCCATGGGCCGCAAAATTCTTGCTGACCCCCATCTGCCGCGCAAGATAGCCCAGGGGACACTGGGGGAGATTCGTCCCTGTGTTTACTGCTACACCTGCGTGAGCGCGATTTACACACGCGAGAGAATGCGCTGCGCCGTCAATGCGGAATGTGGTTTTGAGTATCAGCGTGTTGCCAAGACAGGAACCCCTGCTAAAAAGCGCGTGGCGGTAGTGGGGGGAGGGCCGGGTGGTATGGAGGCCGCCAGGCGGCTGGCCTCGAATGGTCACGAAGTGGTGCTGTTCGAAAAGTCAGACAGGCTGGGCGGTACGCTGCGTTTTGCGTCCCTTGCCTATGCGGCGAACGAGCGGCTGCTGGATTGGTTGTGTCTGCAGGTAGAGGCCCACGATATCGAGGTGAGACTGAAAACCTCCGCAACCCCGGATCTGATTAAAGCCTGGCAGCCGGATGACGTGGTTGTCGCCACGGGAGCGCTGCGCTCCCTGCCGCCGATACCGGGGTCCGACCTGCCCCATGTTTTCAGCGGTGACGACATGCGCGACCTGGTACTGGGCTCCGGCACCGAGCGTCTTAAAACCAAGACCTCTGCGTTTACCCGACTGGCGACCCGGGTCGGATCATCCACCGGGCTCTCGGCAAACCTGGACTTTGTGCGCAAAGCGACTCACGCCTGGATGCCGCTGGGCACAAACATCGTGATCATCGGTGGTGAGTTGGTGGGTATCGAGCTGGCGGAGTTTTTGTGCGAAAGAGGACGCAAGGTGACCGTGGTCGATGATGCCGCGCGGTTTGGCGCGGGCCTCACCCTGGTGCGCCGCCTGCGTATTCTGGCGGAGCTGCGCGAACACGGTGTGGGTCTTTATCCCGGATCGAAGGATATTTGCATAGAGCCGGGACAGGTGGGTTTCACGGACCACACTGGCGCTGCGCTCACTGTGAGCGCTGACCAGGTGATTGTTGCCAGGGGCGCAACGGGGGACTCTTCACAGGCAGAGGCATTGCGCAGTGCCGGCCTGCGTGTACACGAGGTCGGCGATGGCACCGGCGTAGGCTATATCGAAGGCGCGATGCGCGATGCCATGGCCGCAGCGGATGCTATTGGCGCTGACTGAGCGCGGCTAAGCATCCGGCTTGAGGGCGAAAATCTTTACGCTGGCTGCATATTCGTTGGCGTCGATGGTGTCCAGCAGTGCACTCATCTGGTCGTGAAAGTTCGCCTCTTCTGGTTCACCCGACGGGCCACAGCAGTCAGTCGATGGACCGCAGCAGGCCGCGGCGCCGCCCGCGCGATAGGCATTGAGATCGACCTGACTGTCCTGGATGGCTACCTCGGCAAACCCGGCGCGCAGCAGCTTTTCCCGGTTGTCTTCGAAGGTGAGGGCGCCGCCGATGCAACCTGTCCAGGCAGACATTTCCTTCGCCACATGGGCCGGTAGTTCCTTGCGCAGCGCGATGTCGGAGATTGCCAGGCGGCCGCCGGGCTTGAGAATCCGGAACACTTCCGCCAGCGCCGCGTCCTTATCCTCACAAAGGTTCAGCACACAGTTGGAAATGACACAATCCACCGAGCGACTGGGGATTGGCATCGCCTCTATCTCCGCCAGGTGAAAGCTGACGTTGTCGTAGTTCCCCTTGCGTGCGTTGGCTCGTGCCAGGGATATCATGTCCCCGGTCATGTCGATACCGATGGCCCGCCCTGAAGGGCCGACCTGTCGGGCTGCCAGAAATACGTCGAGTCCGCCTCCCGAACCGAGGTCAACGACGACCTCTCCCTCCCGGATCGAAGCCATGGCCACCGGGTTGCCGCAGGACAGGCCCATATTGGACTCCGCGGGGATACTGCCCAGCTCCTCGTCGGAATAACCGAAAGCGTTGGCGATACTGCGCACGCCGTCATCGTGTGATCCCAGGCCCTGCTGTGCCACATTACCGTAGCCCTTGCGTACCGCGTCTGATATTGAATCTGTCATGTTCTATCCCTGCCGAAGTATGGCGTCACTTTAACGGATGGTGCCGAACAGGCCAAGTGATGAAGGCGAAAGTGGTTCATCGTTTAGAGTAACAGAATCACAAAAGCGACCGTCCCTGCAGCGGCGGTCAGCAAGGTAGATTTACGCAGTCGGGCAGCGGAAATCCCCAGCCATAATCCGCTGAGCATGATGAAGATAAGTCCAAGTGCAAAGATTTTTTGAAAGGTTTTGAATGCGCCGGGACCGTGCCCCTTGTGCAGTTCTATCATCCGGCTCTGCAGGCTGGGCCTGGCGTGAATCACGTCCACGCCGTCCTCGGACGGCTGAATTATATAATGGTCAGAGGAGGTGGGGCGAGTATAGAGCTTGGAACCGCTTACCTTCACATACTCATAGCTGTAAGAGCCCGCGCCCGCTGCGGCCAGTAGCGCGCTCACATCTGCGTCCAGAGAGCTGGATTTGACGTCAATGGCGGTGTCGCTGCTGTAAATGGTTTCCTGCTCGACCTGGCCCTTGATGCCCAGCAGGTAGAGGCCGCCAGAAATCGCGACCAGCAGCACCGCGGGTGCGAAGAACGCCGAAAGATACATGTGAATGGTAATAAACAGTTTGCGATTCATGTGCAGGCTCCTTTAAAGGCCGCACATATTATTAAGCTGAGGCGGCGCTGACAAGGTTCCAGTGCTGAAAAGGTGTGGCGCCGATCCGGGCTTTGCGGGCGCACCAGGAAAAGGTGTATGGGCTATACGTGTGCTGATAAATCAAGGCTGCCCGTTGCAACAGCTTGTCATGAGTTTGGGCTGAAGAACGCGTGCCTTTTGGGAAGGCAAAAAAAGGGCAGGCCCGAAAGGCCTGCCCTTTGCATAGAGTGAACCATTAATTAGATGGCAACAATATTCTCAGCTTGCGGCCCTTTTTGGCCAGCAGTAACAGTAAACTCGACTTTTTGACCTTCCGCCAGAGTTTTAAAACCTGAGCTGGCAATGGCACTGAAGTGAGCAAAAACATCTGGTCCAGATTCCTGCTCGATAAAACCAAAACCTTTGGATTCGTTGAACCACTTAACGGTTCCTGTAGTTGTATTAGACATAATAATATCCTGAAATTTATATAAAGTAGTGCCTTCAAGAGGCTTGAATTGCTTGAAAATAGACTGGAACTTAAAAACTGCAGGACGAGGTATTAAGAATAAAACAACGAAATGTAGGAGGTAAATAAGAGACTTCTTTCGAGCTGAGCAACAAGGTATAGAGATTGTTAGCGTTTGTCGAGCTTTATTCGCTTTTACTTGTAACGCCGGGGGCGGTGAGGCCTTTCGCTGGGCTTTTTAGCTGTCTTCACGACTGCAACGTCTGTTTGTCTCAGCGCCAATTAAAGAGAGGATTGCGTGTTTTTATTCAAGTGGTGGGCTAACGTAACGATTCAAATACCATTTAGTGGTAGTCGGGAGATTTTGATCAAATTTGAACTTGGACTCGCAGGAAAAAAAGCCGTAGTAGTCGCTGGTGCACGGGGTATTGGCCGGGCTACGGCGGAAAATCTGGCAGGAGAAGGCACTGATGTGGCCATCTGTGCACGGGGCAAGGATGATGTGCAGCAGGCGGTTGTATTCCTGGCCAGCCCCGCCGCCAGCTTCAGTTATTGATTTTAAACGCCACGTAGAATGCCAAGTGTCTTTGTGGCTTCAATGAGAAGGCGCGATTCATAAATGTAGACAGATAAATGAGAGATGAAGCACGCTCCAAAATGAGATAATATAGCATGCGAATATATCTTATATGGCTGTTGTATGAGCCTTGCTCAACAAGTACGGAAGAAGTTCCAAGGTGTACCTGAAGGCGGAATTATAGTCAGCAGGGAACTGCATAGATTGTCGACGGAAAGCCAAAGTATCGACAAGGCTGCATCTCGCCTGTACAAAACGGAAGGACTCCGGAAGCTGAGAAATGGCTTGTACTACAAACCTTACGCCAGCAAGTATTTTGGGGAATTACCGCCAAGCGAAAATGACATCCTTCGAGCCGTCCAGAAGCAATACGATGCCAGGGTAAGCCCTTCGGGTGCCCTGGCTGCCTACGAGCTGGGCCTGGTCCAATCTCTCCCCGATGTGATCACGTATGAAACTGACAAGCGAATCGGCCCGTTTCAACTCGACAATCATACGATATGCTTCAACAAGGTACTCGACACTAAGCTAAAAGTGGTGGAACCCTCCCTGCTATCTCTATTGAAGGCGATAGAGTTCATCTATGCCCAGAACGATGAATTGATGCCACTCCAGCAAAAACGAATCGTTCGACTATTGGGCGGTTATTCCATTGGACAAGTTCGTCAGGCGATCAGCCTGTGGCCTCGTTGGTTTCAGGGAAAGGTAGAGCCGCACCTACGGACATTGGCTCAACCGTATATCTCCGGCCTGAGCGCGCTCAATATTCCTCATCACGGCAAACAGGCAGATTGGCACCAGATGGGCATGCTTCACAGTGGCAAGTTTCAGGTTGTCGGTGAGAATTATGACGGTGCTCCGGGGCTTGGTAAGGAGGAACTGTTTGAATGTGGGGATTTTCTGAGGAAATTCGATGTGGATGTGGGCACAACACTTTGTGCTACGCCTACGAGGGCGATTAAGGATATTCTGTACGCAAATATCATCAGGAAAACTCGCTACCCCGGTTTCTTTATGCTGGACCAATACATGCTGGACCTTCCGAAGCCTGAGATTCAGGCGGTAATCGAGGATCTGGAAGCTATGGCCAATGAAGAGCAAATGGCACTGTTAAAAGAGTGGGCACGCGACAATGAGCTTGACTGACGCACAACAAGCGGAGCACCTGGCAGTGATGACCGAAATCTGCCATTCCTTTAATCGCAAAGGACTGCCCATGGTGTTGAAAGGCGGCACAGCATTGAAGCTGTGTTATGGGCTGGATCGCTTCAGCGAAGATTTGGACTTCGATTGTGCGAAGTCCCTCAATCTGGAAAGTTCGATAGGGGCAGTGTTTTCTCAGCTCGGAAAAACTGAACAGCATCTGAGAAATCCTGATATCAGCGTGACCAAAGACACCCGAACGGTGAAGCGATACCGGATTATTTATGCGGAGGATATCAACCTCAAGTTGGAGACATCACTGCGCGGCACGCCCAACGACGATGATTTGGTGGAGCTTAACGGGATACTGACGTACAAAATAGAAAAGCTTATCCAGCAAAAATTGAGAGCCCTGAACGGTCGAACGGCTGCTCGCGATTTGCACGATGTGATTTACCTTTACGAGAACTTCTTGGATAGCTTCGGAAAGGACGAATTGGATGAAATCGAAGCGTTGTATCGTAATCAGTCTTCTGTGATTGATGAATACAATTCGGCTTATGGTGAAGATACTGTTTTATCAACAACCGATTTGCTCGATGACCTGGGCAAGCTGATTAATCTGTATGAGGAGCGTAATACAGACTCCTAGAAAAAGCATGAGAATCCGCGTCTGACGTCGGCCTAATCCGGTGATGCTTCCAGGCTAACGGATTTTGTTTTTCAGCCGATCTGATGTCTCTAAAGGGTGGGGCCCAACGGAAAACGGTTAAAAAACGACCAGCTTTGCACAATCGAAAAACTGCGCTAACTCAATGAGATATAAGAGAAAAGTGCTTGCAAGAAGTGGTAGCTACGGGTGGACTTGAACCCACATCCTCTATAGCATCGCAGAACGCCTTAACCCATTGATATATAAGAAATAAACTCTATTCAATATCAGTGGGTTGCTTAAAAGTGTACCGCCTTGGTATGCCCCGCGCGAATCTCTGTTCGCCAGGGCCTGTTTACTACTATATGTTTATATTTATAGAAAATATCGACATTGTTTCTTGACGTGTCGATGGTATCGACATAAGCTGAATATGTGTCGAAGAAACAAGAAAAATTAAACATATGAGCTGGAACCCCGAAAAACCCTATAACGACCTTCCGCTACTGCCGCCAGCGATTGAGCTGGAAACCAAGGCAGTGCTCAAGCGTTGTATTGCGGCCAGGGCAGCTCTTGCAGAACTGAAACAGGCCGCAGAGCTGATTCCCAATCAGGCCATGCTGATCAATACACTGCCATTGCTGGAAGCCAGGGACAGTTCGGAAATCGAGAATATTGTTACAACTACGGACAAGCTTTTCCAGTTTGCCGATGGGGATGGCGCTCAGGCAGACCTTGCGACCAAAGAAACGCTTCGTTATCGGGGGGCACTGGCTGAGGGTTGGCAGACATTATCCAGTCGGCCCATCAATACCAATATGGCCGAGGCAATCTGTAGCCAGATCAAAGGCGTTGAAATGACCGTGCGCAAAGTGCCCGGCACGGCGCTGGCGAATGATAAAACCGGAGAGGTGATTTACACACCGCCCGAAGGTGAGGCCGTCCTGCGTGATTTGCTCGGAAACTGGGAGAGTTTGCTACATGAGCAACCGGAGCTTGATCCGCTCATTCGTATGGCAGTCATGCACTACCAGTTCGAGGCTATTCACCCCTTTACGGATGGTAATGGTCGTACCGGTAGAATTTTGAATAGTCTGTATCTGGTACAGGAGGAGTTACTTACGCTTCCCATCCTGTATTTAAGCCGTTACATCATTGCCAATAAGAGCCAGTACTACAACAGCCTGCTGGCGGTCACAAGTGAACAGGCTTGGGAACCCTGGCTTTTATACATGCTGGAAGGGGTTGAGAGTACCGCGCAATGGACAACCCGGAAGATTATCAGTATCCGCGATCTTGCGGATCACACCGCCGAGTATGTTCGTGAGGAGCTCCCCAAGATTTATAGCCGTGAACTTATCGATACGATCTTTGAGCAGCCTTACTGCCGAATTAATAATCTGGTAGAGGCTGATATTGCCAAGCGGCAAACCGCGTCAGAGTATCTTAAAAAGCTGGAAAATATCGGTGTGCTGGCAGAGCAACGGTTTGGCAGGGAAAGGCCGTATATTCACCCAAAACTTATAGAGCTTATTACGCAAGATAAGAATGACTTCGAGCGCTATTGAATTCAGTAATTCTGATATTGGCTAATTGACGCCAAGCGGCCAAGGTAGTTGACGTCCAACAGACATCTTTCGTGCGTTCTGAGAGTACTATCGGTCGTCTGAGGCAGCAACCACCAACTGTCTGATATCATTGCAGAAATAACAATTGGCCAGGCACAGCATTCGAAATAATTCGCTAAGCTTATGAATAATAAAGAAAAAGCACTTTTAAGAAGTGGTAGCTACGGGTGGACTTAACGGGGCGGCCATCCGCCACCGACCCCAGCATTATGAATCGTGCTGGAGATTTTTAACTGATTGATTTGATTAACTTAAATCGACCGGGCTGGCGCACCAGCGCCCACAGCGCATTTTGCACCACAGAGCACAACGAATCACAGCAAGTCCCGCAAATCTCCCGCAAGTGATGCACCGACCCCCTATAGCTCGGCCCGCCAATTGCGACATTTTATTTGTCGCAATAGCTTGATCGCGACAGATAAATGCGTTTATATGTCGCAATTGAAGAAAATGCGACATAACGCCTATGCCCAAACAAGTCTCAGAAGAGGAACTTGAAGCCATTCGGAGAACCGTTGGCGGCTTTCCAGTGGGCGCCTCTATTGACGAGATAAGCGATTCCATAGAGCCAAAAATCCATCGCAGAACATTGCAACGGCGGTTGGCCGTGCTGGTGGAAAGGAGGCAACTCCTTCTCGAAGGGGGAGGGCGTGCTAGTCGATATAGGGTCCCGCCCGACGATGCTGATGTAAACATCGAGGTAGGTGGAGCACAGCTTAGTTTGACCAGCGAAATCCCCGAGGTCGAGATCTATACCCCAATCTCAGAGGTCGGCGCAGAGATTAAACGACTTGTGCGGCAACCCATTCAGCATAGGCGCCCCGTGGGCTACAACCGAGACTTTATCGGAACTTATCAGCCCAACCGCACTTTCTACCTGCCCGAGGAAGTGCGTAAACATTTACTGGAGATCGGTCAATCCCAAACGGGTGTACTCGCTGCGGGAACCTATGCCTTGCAAATCTACAACAGGTTGTTGATCGATCTGACGTGGAATTCCAGCCGTCTTGAGGGCAACACCTATTCCCTACTTGAAACTGAAAGGCTCATCGAATTGGGT
>Ga0316189_10007741_pt1 | contig 10139 bp, 9 predicted proteins | sample LowCovwburrow_MG_FD_204930 | JGI IMG/M metagenome (GOLD analysis project Ga0316189, IMG submission 204930) | Coastal sediment microbial communities from Maine, United States - Lowes Cove worm burrow | ecosystem: Environmental > Aquatic > Marine > Coastal > Sediment | place: USA: Maine... | reverse complement strand
AGAGTTATTTAGGTATCGTTTTAAAGGTGTAAAAGAATTGTAAATTGTATTTAACAGTGTTTGAGGCGATTTAATAAACTTATCGTATTTACGTGTAAGTAATCTTGGATACCCGAGAAATAATTCGTCAGCACCTTCTCCAGTCAATACAGCTTTTACTTTATGCTCTCTTGCGATTGCAGAAATGTTAGAAAAAGGTAGTGCATTAAAATGAACAACCAAAGGCGCTTCGTAATGCCAAGTGACTCTGGCTAGGTCTCTTATTGCCATGTCTTTATTAAAATCGTACTGATATAGTTCTTTGTTTAGAGTGGCAGCTAAGTTTTTGGCATCTTCAAATTCAGAATATTTACCAACAACATTAGCTGTAAACAATTTTAAATTTTCTTGATGTTTGCAAGCGTGAGCAGCTATCAAACTAGAATCTATACCTCCACTTACAAATGCACCCATAGGAGCATCGCTTATTAAGAGGCGTTTAACTGCGTCGTCAAAAACAGTTTCAAATTCATCTGTGACCTCATTTATAGTTAAACTATTTAAACGATTGTATTCATTTTCGTCAACATAATCAGTAACATTAAAATATTGATGTTTTGTAACTTCATTATTATGAATTTTAACAAAGTGTCCAGGAGTAAGCACATTCAACCCTTTCCATAGGGTTTTGTGTCTAGATTTTTCAGCAATCCCACCTATTGGTGAAAACATCATTTGTATAGGGTCAGCCTCAAAATGCGTTACTTTTTTAATGGCTTTAACTTCAGAAGAAAACCATAAACATTTTTTTGCATCAATACCATAAAATAGAGGTTTTATACCTATTCTATCTCTAACTAAAAAAAGAGAATCGTTTTCAATATCATACCATGCAAAGGCAAACATGCCATTTATTTTTTGAAGTGTTTTTTCAATTCCAAAATATTTTAAATAATTAAAAAGTACTTCAGTATCTGAAGTAGATTTATAAGGAATATTTGGAAGTTCTTTTTTAAGTTCTAAAAAATTATATATTTCTCCATTATAAACCAGAACAAACTTATCATCCTTAAATGGCTGATTACCATTAGTGCTAAGGTCTAATAAGCTAAGACGGTTATGTGCTAATCCAACATGATTAAGATAGTAAGTGTCATTTGAGTCAGGACCTCTATGAGATTGGGTAGAAAGCATCTCCTGTAGGATGTGACTGTCAACTTGACCTTTATTGAGTTTATAAAAACCAGAAATTCCACACATATCTTCAAATTAAGTAGCTTCACAAATATACATTTAAAACACTTTTTTCATCATAAATTCACTGAAAAGTCATTTTCATGCTACAATTTTATAATTTTGATGGAACAAAACTCTAGGGTAGTATAAACTTATTATATTTACAACTAAGGCTTTCCAACCTATGAGCAGAAAAAAAGACATCCATTTTGAAGTATCTGAACGCAAAGTTTTATTGCGTTTAGTAGATATTTGTGTTGTTATTCTAGGTTTATATATTTTACAGAAATTCTTAGATTTTGAATATCTCACCATTAGCAAAAATAATTTTGTAGCCATTTCTGTGCTCGCAATTTATATTACGGTTTTCGGAACCATATTTGAAATATACAACCTTCAAAAGGCAAGTAAATTAGATGTTACTTTCAGAAATATTGTATTAACGGCTTCAACCACGGTGTTGTTTTATTTGTTAACTCCTGTGTTAACTCCTTTTTTACCCGAACAAAGACTCCAAATCATCTATTTCTTTTTAATAATCATCACCATGATTTTTTTATGGAGATGGGCTTACATCGCTTTTATTTCTGCACCAAGGTTTTACAAAAAAGTACTTTTGGTTGGGGAGGTCTCAAATATTGAAAACATCATAAAACCCCTAAATCAATCTGATCCTAATTATAAGATTGTAGGTTTTATTAATTGTGAGCCTGAAACAGAATCACCTATAAAATTTAAAGGACTACAAGAATTTGAGCCTAATCAATTGATGAATATCATTCGAAAAGAAAAAATTTCAGAAATATTAGTAGCCAGTTACAATTCCGAAACCATTACTTCTGACATTTACCACGATCTCATTACGCTTTTAGATCAAGGGTTTATCATCAGAGAATATACTCAAGTTTTTGAAGAACTGACCTACCGCGTTCCTATTCAGTTTGTTGGAAAAGATTTTTACAAGTATTTCCCGTTTAGTAGAAGTAATCAAAATACATTGTACCTCTTTTTTCATAGAGTTTTTGATATTGTATTTTCGGTGATGGGATTGATTTTTGGCCTATGTATTCTTCCATTAATTATCTTCGGAAATATGATAGCTAACAAAGGACCACTTTTTTACTTTCAAGAACGTGTCGGTAAAAACGGAAAACTTTTTCAGATCGTAAAATTGCGCAGCATGATTGTTAATGCGGAAACAGGAAGAGCTAAATGGGCTCAGATAAATGATTCTAGGATTACCAAATTTGGAATGTTTTTAAGGCGTTCACGATTAGATGAAATACCACAGTTTATTAATGTGCTTAGTGGCAATATGAGCATCATTGGTCCACGCCCTGAGCGACCATTCTTTGTAAACGAATTATCTCGAATTATCCCTTTCTACGAAACCAGACATATCGTAAAACCTGGACTTACAGGTTGGGCTCAAGTCAATACACGTTATGGTGGCTCAGTAGATGATAGTCTTACCAAGCTTCAGTATGATTTGTATTATATCAAGCATAGAAGTGTGTTTTTAGATATTAATATAATTGTCAAAACGTTGAGTACAATATTATACTACAGAGGACAGTAGCAGCTTAGTGTTTGGTATTGAAATAGAATATTAAAGGAGTATTTAAAGAACCAATTTGTGAGGTATTTATAACAACTAACAGCTAAGCTAGTGCTTCTCTTTTTTTCTTCGGAAGAATCCAATCAGAAACATAAAAATCAAAACAAATATGCTAATTCGAGCAATGTAATCTCCCGCTTTTACATAAAAAGTAATATGATCATTGGTAGTTAACTGTCCGGATAAAGCACCTTTTTGATTATACTCTAGTCGACTTGTAATGTCTCCTCTTGCGTCTATAATTGCCGAGACACCAGTATTAGCACTCCTAACAATATCACGTCTCATTTCAATTGCTCGTAGTCTTGCATAACTTAAATGTTGCTTGTGACCTTGAGTTTCATTCCACCAAGCATCATTAGTAATAATGGCTAAAAAGTTCGCATTATTTCTCACGTAACCTGATACAAACTCTCCATAAACCGATTCGTAACAAATTATGGGTGCAGCTCTAAATTTGGAGTTAGCCGAAGTGAAAACGCCTCTGTAGTCTTGAGTGGTTTTCATGGCAACAGTTCCTCCAAGATCAATAAGTGCATCACCAACTATAGGTTTTAAAATGTCTTGATAAGGAAAGTTTTCAATACCAACAACTAATTTTGATTTGTTGTATTGCTGTATAGAATCTGAAGTGTTTATCATGATGGCCGAATTATAGTCATCATACCAAGTTGTAGCGTTATACTGATTAGTTTCAGAGCGTATTTTACCTGGATTTTTAAATATATCAATAAATGAGATGCCAGTTAGTAAATTTACATTAGGATATTTAGTGACATAACGCTCTAATCGATTTCTTAATAATGAATTATCAAATTGTCGAAGGCGTGTACTTTCTGCTAAAAAGGTTTCGGGAGCAATAATGAAATCGGTAGAATCTGTAATTTTTGAATTAGACAATTCAACAAGCAATTCTGCAAACTTCATATTGGTCATATTGTATTTATCAGAATATGGATCAATATTAGGTTGTAAAGCAATCACATTCACTGTTTCACCCTCATGTGTATAAGTACTGTAAATTCCCAATGAAATACCAATAGGAATAATGATCAGTCCAGCGCATTTCAATAATAATGGTTTTAAAACTGCTTTAGACTTATCTTTTTGATAGGATAAAATGCCTTTAAAAATAATAACATTTAAAATCCAAACCCAAAGTGTGCCGCCAAAGGTGCCTGTATATTCATACCATTGAATCCAAGTGATGTATTCTGAGAAAGCATTGCCCAAGTTGAGCCAAGGCCAAGAAAATTCCCAACCTAAATGTAGTTTTTCAAAACTAATCCATAGTGCAATTAAAAATAATAAAGAGCTGTTTTGTGACTGACGTTTTGCATATTTATGGTAAATAAGAATGAGTGTCGCCATTAAGGCCGAGTTTACAAAAACAGCAAAGCTAGCGCCAAACAAATCGGCAAAGCGCAACCAGCTTGTTGTGATGAGGTTCCAAATAACGAAAGTGAGATAGGAGAGGCCAAATATTTTGAGACCTTTACGTTTTACGTCAGATAATCTTAATTGTTGTTCAGCCAATAATAGAGGCACGAAAGCAACAAATAACAACAACGGAAAACCGTATGTTGGCCATGCTACAGCGAGTAATAATCCGGATATTAAGGCTAGTAAAAATTTATTCACTATCTAAAGATACTTAAATCAAGTTTTAATGAAAAGACATTGGAGTATAAAGCAGCACTTTGGTCACCAATATCTGTAAAAGCGTAGTCTATTTGTATACCTCTGTATTTAAAACCCAAACCTAAACTAGGCTGAAACGATAAATTTTCGGAGTTGTCTAGTTGTAATTCATTTTGAAAATTACCAAGACCAGCTCTCAAAAACACAAGATCGGTATATCCAAATTCAAACCCTAGGGCTGGATTTACACTGGCAAATGAGGTTGAGATAACATCATTATTTTCTTCAAATCTCACATTAATGTCAAATGAGGTTAATAGCGAATAGTCATAATGAAAGATAAATTTCTTAGACATTCCAATTTGTAACTTAGGAATGGTGAGCTCCGTTTGTTCTGGAACCGTTTGGTTTTTACCATCAATAGCGTTTTGTATATCGGCTAATTTATCATCGTCAAAAGACCACGCATTAAAGGTGGTAGTAATATCTCTTGCCATAATACCAAATTTCCAGTCGTTTTTACTTTGAAATTGTATACCAGCATCCAATCCAAAACCCCAAGAATTAGCGAAATCACCAATAATACGACGTACCACTTTAGCATTTATACCATAACTAAAACCGTCCAGTGGTAATTTTCTAGCATACGAAAATGTCAGTGCATAATCTGCTGTAGAAAATAAGCTTACTCTATCATAATTAATGTTTCCTTGGTCATCAATTAATTGTGTTGTATCTAAAATATCATCTACACCAAATCTAATAAGTGATAAGGCTATTGCGCTTCTATCATCGAGAGGCTTTGCAAAAGCGATATAATTGTAGTTGGCAATATTGGCAAAATAGTTAGAATGTAATAACGCTAATTGGCTGTCTTCAAGATTTACTAAACCAGCAGGATTCCAATAGCCAGAGTTGACATCAGCTGTATGAGATGCCACACTATTACCCATTCCAAGGGCAGCTGCATCCACGCCAATATTCAAAAATTCATTAGAATATTTGGTTTGGGCAGAACAAAAGAATGTAATCAAAGTCGTAACAACGAATAGGTACTTTTTCAATAGTAAAATTTTTTTACAAAGATGCACAATATTTTTCACCTATTAAACTGTAAATAAAGTCAGATATTGCCTTGATATCAGTAAAAAAGATAATTAACCAAATCTTCGGTTAGAATACATCTTTCATTAATTTTTGTGTCACAATGAAAACAAACTTTAGCTATTGCGATGCTTCGTTTTTTTAGCATATATTAACCAAAAAATGATCATTTTCTTTGTCTGTAAATTCAATCAATAAATGGTTTAGTCGAAAATAGTTTGCTATTTTTACACAAATCTCATGTATGTCTATAAAAAACTACATTCCTAATTTTGTAACGCTTCTTAATCTGCTCAGCGGAAGTGTTGCAGCTATCTTTGCCGTTCATAATAATTTTATTGCTGCTGCTGCTTTTGTGTTTCTCGGTATATTCTTTGATTTTTTTGATGGCTTATTAGCTAGAAAACTAAATGTTCAAAGTGAGTTAGGTGTTCAGCTAGATTCTTTAGCAGATATGGTAACTAGTGGCTTAGTGCCAGGTATCATTATGTATAAACTTATTTCTGTGAGTATAGATGCTCCGGAAATCGTAACTCAAAATGAATGGAATTCAAGTTTCAATTTTAGCGATTTAAATATTGCACCACTAGCACTTATAGGATTGTTTATCACATTAGCATCTGCCTATCGCCTAGCAAAATTCAACATCGATGAAGACCAGCAAACCTATTTCAAAGGTTTACCAACACCAGCAAATACCTTGCTTGTTATATCATTACCTTTAATTATAGAATTTCAGAATAGCAGCTTTGTTACTCATTTAATATTAAACCAATGGTTTTTAATTGGCTTTACAGTGTTGAGTTGTTATTTACTAAATTCAGATATCAAATTGTTTGCTTTAAAATTTAAAGATTTTAGCTTTGCGAATAATATATACAGATACAGCCTTATATTAGCCGCAGCAGTATTACTGGTCCTTTTCCATTTTATAGCAATTCCAATAGTTATTATGTTATACATTTCACTTTCACTCCTCGATAATTTAACAACCAAATAATTAATTTCACATGTTAGAAGTCATTTTTACGTTATTAATGCTTGTACTGCTGCAAGCTGTTTTAGGATTTGATAACCTTCTTTATATTTCTCTAGAATCTAAAAAAGCACCATTATCTGACCAAAAACGTGTAAGGAAAGTAGGGATTTTAATTGCTATCGTTCTCAGAATTGTACTGTTATTCGTCTTGGTGTCTATCATTGACTTTTTTCAAGAACCATTTTCGTTTTTAACAGGACATATTGAAGATGTTTTAGATTTTTCATTCAATGGTCATAGCATAATTGTTCTTGCAGGTGGCGGATTCATTATTTATACTGCGATTAAAGAAATTTGGCATATGATTGGTAAAGTTGATTTAAATGAAGAAGTCGATGGAGATGGTAAAAGCAGAAAAACTGCTAGTGCAGTCATTACAAGTATTGTTATTATGAATCTCGTGTTTTCGTTTGATTCTATTTTGGCAGCTATTGGTTTGACTAGTGAAATTGAAAATTCAACAACAGCTTTTATTGTTATGGCTATCGCTATTGTTTTGAGTGGATTAATGATGTTGTTATTGGCTGATAAAATTTCAGAATTTTTGGCAAAGAATCGGATGTATGAAGTATTGGGTTTATTTATTTTATTTATTGTAGGTATCATGTTGGTGACCGAAGGTGGTCATTTAGCCCATATTAGAATCTTCGGAAATGAGATTGTACCAATGAGTAAAACAACCTTCTATTTTGTAATAGTGGTTTTAGTGATTACCGATATTGTGCAAGGACGTTACCAAAAGAAGTTGATTGCAGAACAAGAGAGTACAAGTTCAAATCATAAAACTAAAAACTAGTAAACTTCTGCGATTATATGAAAGATTTAAAGTTTCCGATAAACTTCACGTTTCATGTGGCTACTTTATCTAATGATTTTTCGGTAGAAAATTTAAACTTTCAAAATTGAAACCTATTGACAATGAAGATGATGAGCGCATCATTTTAGGATTTATGATGATGGTATTATTGGAAAGACGCAGAAGGTAATTAGCTAACAACTTATATTACATGTTGTTTTTGGAAAATCAGTAATTGTTAAAATTATAGAAAATAAAGTTGCGAGTTAAGCAAGACATAATTAAATCGGCCTTGAGCCTTTAAAAATCCAACTTCTTCTTACGCAATTCAAAATTTTGACCTAAGTACACTTTACGCACCATTTCATCACTTGCGAGTTCTTCAGGTTTTCCTGCTTTTAGGATACTACCTTCAAACATTAGATAGGTTCTGTCGGTAATTGCTAAAGTCTCTTGTACGTTGTGATCGGTAATAAGGATTCCAATATTTTTTTTCGTCAATTGAGCGATAATGCGTTGAATATCTTCAACAGCAACAGGGTCAACACCTGCAAAAGGTTCGTCCAAAAGAATAAAATCAGGATCTGTAGCGAGAGCACGAGCAATTTCGGTACGTCTACGTTCACCACCTGATAATAAATCACCTCTGCTTTTACGAATATGCTCCAAGCTAAACTCGTCAATCAAAGACTCCATTTTATCTTGTTGTTTCTTCTTGCTGAGTTTTGTCATTTGAAGTACACTCAAAATATTATCTTCAATACTTAATTTTCTAAATACCGAAGCTTCTTGAGCCAGATACCCAATTCCATTTTGAGCACGTTTGTACATTGGAAAATTGGTAATTTCTGTATTATCCAGATAAATATTACCACCATTTGGTTTTATAAGACCAACAATCATATAAAAAGATGTGGTTTTTCCAGCACCATTAGGACCTAGTAAACCAACGATTTCCCCTTGTTTGACTTCAAGAGATACGTCTTTTACAACTTTTCGTCCGCTGTAGGACTTCATTAAATTTTCGGCTCTAAGTGTTTTCATAACTAAGGTAATACTGCTAAAATAAGAAATTCAATAGGACTTACTTTTTAGTTTATTATAAGTTTAACTATCAGCTTCTAAGGCATCCCAATATTCATAAGCTTTACGAAGATGCGGTATCACAATTGTACCACCAACCAAAGTTGCAATACTTAAAGCTTCAACGACTTCTTCTTTATTTAAGCCAGCTTTATAGCTTGACTCTAAATGATATTTAACACAGTCATCACATCGTAAGACTGTGGAGGCTACTAAACCAAGAAGTTCTTTTGTTTTTTTATCCAGTACACCTTCAGTAAACGCATTAGTGTCAAGATTAAATATACGCTTGATAACTTTATTGTTATCAGCAAGGATAGCATCATTCATTTTTGAACGATAGGCATTAAATTCAGAAACTATATCAGACATGGGATTTTTGTTTTTTAATTGTTTACTCCCGAAGACTTTCGGGATTGGTTTTTAACAACCACTTTAGAAATGTATATACTTACTTGGTATAGTATCAATATAGGAATTGCAACAATAACCTGACTCGCTAAATCTGGAGGTGTTATAATTGCTGACAGAATTAATACAATGACCAAGGCAAATTTTCGGTACTTTTTCATTATTTGAGGTGTTACCAGTCCTATTTTGGTTAAAAAGTAAATAATTATTGGTAACTCAAACACAAAACCAGATGCTAAACAAGAGGAGCGCAATGTTGAAATATATGAGCTTATATCAAACTCGTTAGCTACTTCTGGGCTAATGCTGTAATTGGCCAGAAAGTTAATAGATAAAGGCGTGACAATATAATAGCCAAACAAAACACCTAGAAAAAACAAGAATGATGTAATAATAATAAATCCTCTAGAATGCTTGCGTTCTTTATTGTGTAAACCGGGACTTATAAAACTCCAAAATTGATATATTATATAAGGGAAAGCTAGAATAAAACCCGCAAAAATAGAGGTCCAAATATCTGCTGAAAATTGTCCAGCCATCATTCTACTTTGAATTTTAAAAGGAAACTCGGCAGCACAAAATGTCGTGTCATTAATACCAATGAATTGTGACGCTTGACATAACCATTTATACGTTGGGAAATCCATACGTTTAGGAGCAAAAATGATATGCTCGAAAATATATCCACTAAAAATAAAGGCAACCGTAGCACAAATTAAAACTGAGAGTGTAATTCTAATTAGATGCCATCTTAAATCTTCGAGATGGTCTAAAAACGACATCTCATCAGTATTTGTTTTTGTCATTATATAATACCTTCTTTAATTAAATCATGAATATGAATTACACCTGCATATTCTCCGTCTTTTTCGACGAGCAGTTGCGAAATATTGTTATTTTCCATCATTTCCATAGCATCAATTGCCATAGCATCTTCATCAATGCGTTTGGGATCACTGCTCATAATGTCTTTTGCTGTTAAATGAATAAATTCATCATTTTTAGTCAGCATTCGTCTTAAATCACCATCAGTAATAATACCAGCAATTTTTTTATTGTTTACAACGGCTGTAACACCTAGCATTTTTTCAGTTATTTCAACAATTACCTGTTTTGCACTGGTATCAAGCTCAACCTTTGGTTTTTCATTCACAGATGATAAATCACTAACACGTAAATACAAACGTTTTCCTAAAGCACCTCCTGGGTGATATTTGGCAAAATCATTACTT
>Ga0316189_10007739_pt1 | contig 10140 bp, 9 predicted proteins | sample LowCovwburrow_MG_FD_204930 | JGI IMG/M metagenome (GOLD analysis project Ga0316189, IMG submission 204930) | Coastal sediment microbial communities from Maine, United States - Lowes Cove worm burrow | ecosystem: Environmental > Aquatic > Marine > Coastal > Sediment | place: USA: Maine... | reverse complement strand
TTGATCTTCCGAGAACGAGAACTCCATTCGTTCACTCTCCTCGATTCACGTTGGCGGCGGATAGGAACGCCGGTGTTTCTCCGCCGCCGTGAAGCACCAGGTTAGCGCCGCTCACGTAGGCGGCGAGAGACGAGGCGAAGAACATGCACGCGCCGGCGACGTCGCTCGGAGTTCCGAGACGCTTGAGTGGCACGGTGTCCGCGACGCGGGCGATGCCTTCGTCGTCGCCATAGTGCAGGTGCGCCTGCTCTGTTTGGATGAGTCCTGCGGAGATCGCGTTGATGCGCACCTTCGGCGCCCACTCGATGGCCAGCGTCCCGGTGAGGTTGATCAGGCCGGCCTTTGCAGCGCCGTAGGCGGCGGTTCCCGGCGACGGCCGGACGCCTGAGACGCTTGCGATGTTGACGACCGAGCCCCCGGTCTCTTGCTGCTGCATGACGCGGTTGGCTTGCTGCGAGCAGTGAAGCGCCGAGATCAGATTGAGTTGAATTACCTTTTCCGAGAACCGGGGCGACACGGTCGCAGCTTCGGCAAAGGGTGCGCCTCCTGCGTTGTTCACCAGTACGTCGAGTCGGCCGAGGCTCCCGACGACGGCGTCGATCAGCTTTTCGACTTGCTCCGCATCGGATACGTCCGCCTGGAAGAAGATGGCCGTTCTTCCCTCTGCGGCCGGAAGCTCTGCGGGTTCCTTGCGTCCGCACACCGCAACTTGAGCACCTGCCGCGAGGAACGCTTCAGCGATCCCACGGCCGATGCCGCGGCTTCCTCCGGTGACGAGCACCGCCTGACCCGTGAAGTCGAGGGGGTTGCTCATGTTCCGTAAACCTTCACGAGCGGTTGCGCTTTGGAGAGAAGGTCTTCGACGGCTGGGCCTACTTCGGCCGCATCCCAACGCTTGCCGATGTCGACGGTTTGCTCGCGGCGATAGCCGTCGAACACCGTGATCGTTCCGCCGAACACCTCCCAAACGCGGCCAGTCACGCCCCTCGATTGGGGGCTGGCGAGCCAGGCGATGAACGGCGATACGTTCGCCGGGTCGTTCTCGTCGAAACCCTCGTCGGGCGCCTTCATCGTTTCGCCAAATGCGCCTTCCGTCATGCGGGTGCGTGCGATCGGGCAGATCGCATTGGCGGTGATGCCGTATCGGCCGAGCTCGGCGGCTTGTACGAGCGTCAACGTCGCGATGCCCGCCTTGGCTGCCGAGTAACTGGACTGCCCGACGCTACCGAGTACACCCGCCCCGGAGCTGGTGTTGATGATGCGTGCGTCGACCTCCGCTCCCGCTTTCACCTGCGCGCGCCAGTACGCAGCCGCATGGCGAGCGATGCAGAAGTGGCCCTTGAGGTGAACTCGGATCACCGCGTCCCATTCCTCTTCGCTGCAGCTCACGAACATGCGATCTCGGACGAAGCCAGCGTTGTTGACCACGACGTCGAGACGGCCGAAGGTTTCGATCGTCTGACGAACCAGGGCTTCGGTCTGCGCCCAGTCGGCGACGTCGGCGCCGTTCGCGATGGCCTCGCCGCCCATGTCGCCAATGGCTTGCACGACCTCGTCGGCTGGGCCGGCGCCGCCACCCTCACCGCTGTTGCTAACTCCCAAGTCGTTCACCACGACCTTCGCGCCTTGTCGCGCGAGCTCGAGCGCGTGCTCGCGGCCGATACCGCGGCCGGCGCCTGTTACGATTGCTACCCGTCCTTCACAAATACCAGTCATCGTCTAAACCTCTGGGTCGGCCAATTTGACCATGAGCTTTCCACGGTGCTCTCCGCTGAACAGTCGAAGTAGGTGCGACGGGGCCTGTTCGATCCCCTCGACGATTTCATCGCGATAGTTGAGCTTACCCTCGCGAATCCATCGCGCGAGGTCCGCGCGCGCTTCATCGTAGCGTCGTGCGAAATCCAAAGTCGTGAAGCCCTCCATGCGCGCACTCTTCGCGAGGAGCTGGAGATAGTTGCTCGGGCCCGGAGGAAGCTCGGCCGCGTTGATTTGCGAAATCGCACCGCAGAGCGCGATGCGGCCTCGGCGGTTGAGCCGCGTCAGCACCGTGTTGAGGATTTCGCCACCGACGCTGTCGAAGAACACGTCGACGCCCTTGGGGCAGGCTTCCTTGAGAGCAACCCTGAGGTCCGCTGTCTTGTAGTTCACTGCGGCGTGGTAGCCGAGCTCGTCGGTGAGCCATGCGCACTTCTCGTCGGACCCCGTCAGACCGACGGCTCGACAACCCTTGATGCGCGCGATTTGGCCCGCGATCGATCCGACTCCGCCCGCGGCAGCAGACACCAACACGGTCTCGCCGTCCTTGGGTTGCCCGACGTCGAGCAGACCGAAGTACGCGGTCAGGCCGTTGCCCCCGAGCACGCTGAGCATGGATGGCAGGGGGATGCCATCGATTGGCTTGACCTTGCCGTGAAGCTGACCCGCGGGCACGACGCTGTACGACTCCCAGGTCGCGAGCGCCTGCACGATCTGACCAACGTTCCAACCTTCGGCGTTCGACTCGATGATCTGCGAAAGCGTCCCGCTCCGGACGGGAGCCCCAATCGCGATTGGCGGCAGATAGGACTTTGCATCACTCATCCACCCGCGAATTGCCGGGTCGATCGAGAGATAGAGATTCTTGAGCAGCACCTCGCCCGCCCCAGGCGAGCAAATCGCCGCCTCAGAGCCCTCGAAATCCCCGGACTCGGGCACCCCCAGGGGCCGCCTCTTCAACAAAATCTGCCGATTCACCTGGTCCACCGGGGTTCCGCCCTTAGACTGAAACACGTTTCACTTTTTGCAAGGGGACAGGCGGGACCCCTAGGTGAAGATGGGCCATTGGGTGGTGATTTGGGTGCCGTCGTAGACGGCGATGTCCCCGAACTGGAGGAAGACGTGCTCGCTTTGGGTGGGGCGGAGGAAGACCCAGTCGTCTGGGCCGAGGTCGATGCTCGCCGAACCGTTGAGCATCTCTTGGTTGGTCGAGTGGCCGTAGATCGGATTGATGCTCAGGCCGAGCGGCGACTCCGGGATGGCTTTCCAATAGCCCCCGTAGATGAAGAACGCCCTACGCCGGTTCGGGTTGAGCCATGCCATCGCGCCCGCCAGGGGTTCGAGCCCCGGCACCTCCGTCGTATCGAGCGCCTTGATCACTGGGGTTGCAATGAACGCTGCGGGCTGGTGATCGGCCAGCGTGTCGAGATCGAAGTCGGTCGGCTTCACGAGCGCCGAACCGGCAGAGAGCTCGTTCGCGGGCTCGTCGCTGTCGTAGAGTTGGTAGGTAGGGCTCCCCGCCGCGTTGAGCGTCAGGTTCCGAATCGAGCGTCCGAGCTTCTCCTCGGCGGCGTGCACGAACGCCCAATACGACGCTTGCGCCTTTTCAAACGCTCGAAGAGGTCCACCGATGATTCCCGGCATCTTCGCGACGTGCGGCTCGTACCCCATGAGGCCCGCGAACGTCAGCAACGGATCGCCCTCGATGAGCGCGAGCACCTCGACGAGCTCGTCGACATTTCGAAGACCCCCCCGGTGAAGGCCGACGTCGATCTCCAAGTTGATCCGCATTGGAATCTGCCGTTGGCCGGCCAGCTCACGGTACTGCCGAAGCCGTGCCCCGGAATCGATGAGCCATTGCAGCTGGCGCCCCGGATCGAACTGCTGCTCTACGTGCTCGTCGTAGAATCGCGCCGCCGCCGCGACCGGCATCGGCTTGCCAAGCAGCACGTCGGTCCGCGGAAGCTCCTCGGCCACTAGATTCAAGAAAGGCTGATGGAACACCATCAATCGCTTCGTGTTGGTTCGCTGCATGACCGTCTCGAGCAGCGGAAGTGACGGCAGTGACTTGGCCACCACGCGATAGTCGTACCGCCCTCGAAGGCGCCGGTGGAGCACATCTGCGTTCGCGAGGAGTCGTCGTTGGTCGATTACGAGAGTAGGGCGCGCGAACCCTGCCTCGTCGAGGGCATTGCCGAGACGGGTGTAGTAGCGCGTGTGATTCGACCCACGGTCGGAGGGCCGGAGCGCGAGTGCGAGGCCTCCGGCTCCGGCAATTGCAGCGGCCGCGATGAATCGTCGCCTGTTCCACGCTCCCATAGGGCCGAAGTTACCGCTTCACCCCTCTCTTGTCCTGTGCCTTCCCATAGCCTCGCTCGGGAGGACGGAGCCCAGCCCCGCGCCGTAAGCGCTTACCCGAGCCGCTCGATCACCGCTGCCATTCCCTGGCCGCCGCCGACACACATCGTTTCGAGTCCGTATCGGCCGTCGCGCGATTGCAGGTTGTGGATGAGCGTGGTCATGATGCGTGCACCGGTCTGACCAAACGGGTGGCCGAGCGCAATCGCGCCGCCGTTCACGTTGAGCTTGTCGACCGGGATACCGAGCTCCCGAGCGGACGGGACGACTTGTGCCGCAAACGCTTCGTTGATCTCCACCAGGTCGATCTCCTTCATCGTGAGGCCGGCGCGCCCGAGCGCTTGCTTGCTCGCCTCGACCGGGCCGAGCCCCATGATCTCGGGGTTGATCGCGGAGACGCCCGTCGACACGATGCGCGCGAGTGGCGTGATTCCTAGCTCTCTCGCGCGCGTGTCGCTCATCACCACGACGGCCGCAGCACCGTCGTTGAGGGGGCACGCATTTCCCGCCGTGACAGTGGCTTTGTCGCCCAGCTGCTGGAGCAGCACTGGCTTCAGTCCCGAGAGCTTCTCCGCAGTGGTCCCATGGCGCGGGCAGTCGTCCGTGTCGACGACGGCGCCGCTCGGCGTAGTAACGGGCGTGATCTCCTCGGCGAAGTACCCGGACTTCTGCGCGGCCTCCGCGCGTTGCTGTGAGAGTGCCGCGAACTCATCTTGCTGCTGTCGCGAGACGGCCATGTACTGGGCGACGTTTTCGGCGGTCTGCAGCATCGTGATGTACACGTCCGCGAGCCCACCGGCAGGTTCCCAGGCTCCTCCGTCCGGTGTCATGAGCGTCGCCATCCGGGCCTCGGACTCGGCGAATCGGGCGTTCTTGGTGTTCTCCATCCCGTCCGACTTGCCGAAGCCAAAGCGGCTCACGCATTCAACGCCGGCCGACACGAACACGTCGCCTTCGCCCGCCTTGATCGCATGGGCAGCCATGCGGATCGTCTGCAGCGAGGACGAGCAGTACCGGTTTACCGTCGTCCCAGGGGTGTCGATGCCCGCGAGGAGGCTTACCACCCGTCCCATGTTGTACCCATGCTCGCCTGCTGGTTGCGCGCAGCCGAGTATCAAGTCCTCAACCGTCGTCGGGTCGAGATTCGGCACCTTGGCCAAGGCTGCCTGGACCGCAATCGCGGCGAGGTCGTCCGGGCGCATCTCGATCAACGACCCCTTGAAAGCGCGGCCAATCGGCGTTCGCGCGGTTGAAACGATCACGGCTTCGGGCATCTCTCACTCCTCGATGAACATCGAATCTTGCGAATTGCGGAGCGCGTCCTTTAGCACCTTTCCCGTGGCATTGCGGGGCAACGGCGCATTTCGCGACTCCCACTGGGTCGGGACCTTGTAATACGCGAGTGCCGCGGCGACCCAATCACTCAGCTCCGTATGACTTGCCTCCCGGCCGGTCTCGAACACCACGATCGCCTTCACCTCTTGGCCGAGCTCCTCGTGATCGACTCCGATCACCGCCGCTTCCGCGACATCTGCGTGCGCCTCGAGACGCTGTTCGATCTCGAAAGGATAAACGTTCTCTCCGCCCCGAAGGATCAAGTCGCGCTTCCGGGAGGCGATGTAGAGCTTGCCGCCTTCGAGTCGCCCCACGTCACCGGTGCGGAGCCAGCCTCCGGGCTTGATCGCGGCCCCCGTAGCCTCCGGGTCGTCCCAGTATCCCTGCATGACGAGCGGACCGCGCAGGTGGATCTCGCCTTCTTCGCCATCTGGCACGGGCTCACCGCGCTGGTCGCAAATTGCGACGTCCACGATCGGTACCGGCCGCCCCACGGAGCTCGGATCGTCCGCAAGCTCCTGGCCGGCGTTCAGTGTCGCGAACGCTGTCCCTTCCGTGAGGCCGTAACCCACTCCCATCGTATGGCTGCATTGGGGAAAGAGCTCGAGGGCCTTGTCGATCAGAGGGGAGGGGATCGGCGAGCCGCCGCCGCCAACCGAGCGGAACGAGCTCAAGTCGTACTCACCGACGCGGGCATGGTTCAGCAGACGGTGGAGGACGGTGGCCGTATAGCCCCAGCCGGTCACCTTCTCCCGCTCGATGAGGCCGAGCACCGTCTCAGGATCGAAGCGGCCCATCGGCCACACCGTCTTCGCACCGCCCGCCAACGCGGTGACTGCCGCGCAATGGAGCCCCGATACGTGAAACAGCGGGCTCGTCACCAGCACGCTGTTCGGTAGTTGAGCGAGCTCCGCTTGCTTCGGGTTGGCCATCATCAGGCGCGCCCCATGAAAGAAGCTGACCATCACCATGTTCGTCACGTTGCCATGCGTGTGGACGACGCCTTTTGCGCGCCCCGTCGTGCCGCTCGTGTAGAGGATGATCGCTGGGTCGCCTTCGGCCAGCGCTTGCGCCGGAAGCTCGGCGTCCGGGTACTCGCTCAAGAGGGCGTCGAAGTCGTCTTCGACGATGAGCATGGGAACCCCGAGGTCGCCGGTGATGCGCGCGGCTCGTTTTCGGTCGGCGATGACGAGCTTTGGTCGGCTGTGTCCCACCGCGTAGCGGATCTCGTCCTCGGTCCACCACCCGTTGAGGCCCACGCAAATCGCACCGGAGCTCACGGTCGCCCAAAACGAGATCACCCACTCCGGGCAGTTTGCCGCGAGGATCGCGACCCGATCGCCCGGCCCGATCCCGAACCGCTCTGCCAACGCTGCACTCGCGCTTGCCACGAGTCGTTCGTGCTCGCCAAACGTGTATCGGCGCTCACGATCCCCGTCGCGGAAGACCATGTACTCCAAATCGTTGAATTCCCTGGCGCGCAACAGAAGATCGCGGAGAGACCGAGCCCGATTCGCGAACATCCGGACCGGCGCCCCAAACGCCTCAGCTTCTTCGAGCTCGAACGGCGCCCCAGGCGCAAGGAGCTGTGCCTCGACCGCAGCCAGACGGTTCATGATCCGGACTTCGCTGCGAGCTGGTCCCGGACCCATGTCTCCGCCGCGGCGACGTCGCGAAAGATCTTCACGGGGATGGGGCTCGGCGTCACCCAGGAGATCGCCGTCCACAGGCCCTGCTGCAGCGGGCTCGCGAAGATCAACGCGCCGCCGGCGCAGTGTGCTCTCAGGTGCTGTTTGTCCCGCGTGATCCAATCCATGATGCCGCGTCGTTGCGTCGGCGAGATCCGCCCGACCTCTCGCGCGTCGATCACGACGCCGTACACCTCGCCACGCCGCGCCCAGTCCGACATGATGTCGATGTGCCGTTGCCACTCCGCATCCTCAGGGACGCCTTGATAGGTCATCCGCATGAGCGGCTTATCCCGTTCCTCCATGATGACTTGGCCCATGTTCCCCCTCGGTGAGCTTACCCAGCCTCGGCTAGCCTACAACGTGTACCCGCCATCGACGAACAGCGTCTGCCCCGTGATGTAGCGCGCGCGTTCCGAGGCGAGGAAGACGACCGCGTCGGCGATTTCCTTCGGCGTCCCAAAACGTCGGAGTGGCGTGTTCCGCATCGCCGCATCGATCCACGCTTGGCTGAGCTCTCCACGCTCGATCAACTTCGGAAACATCCCCGCGTCGACAACCCCGACGGCGACATTGTTGGCGCGGATGCCGTGGCGTCCCTCTTCCCGCGCGATGCCCCGCATCAGCGCTTCGATTGCACCCTTCGGGGCAACCGAGAGCACATCGCCCGGAGGAAACCGGCGGAGCCCGGAGGAGCTGACGAAGACGATGGACCCCTTGCTGGCGCGCAGGAGTGGCAGCGCGGCGTGAACGACGTGGAAGAAGCCGTTGACATCCCAGTCCATCGTGTTCCGCCATTGCTCGGGCGTCGTCTGGCTGATGTAGGGTTGGTCGATGTGCGTGCCCGCTGCGTGCGCGATGGTGTGAATCGAACCGTGCTCTTCGACGAGCGCGTCCAGACAGTCGTTGACCGAACCGAGGTCTGCGAGGTCGACCCGATGAACCGAGCAGGTTCCGCCGTGGCTGCGGATGTCCTCAGCCACGGCGTCGGCCGCGTCTTTGTTGTTCCGGTAGGTGATCGCCAGCGTGACACCCGCTCCGGCAAGCGCTTCGGCAATTGCGCCACCGATCCCGCCGCTGCCGCCAACGACCAGCGCGACCCCGTTCGGGAAATCAGCCATTGGCGCGCTCCCGAAGCTCGAACTTCACCACCTTGCCGGTTGCGTTTCGGGGTAGGGCGTCGAGGACCTCGACGCGCCTTGGCACTTTGAAGTTCGCCATGTTGTCCCGGCTCCATCCGATGACTGCGTCCGCTGTCAATGACTCCCCGGGGGCAGGGACGACGAACGCCATGCCCACTTCGCCGAGTCGCTCGTCCGGAACGCCTACGACGGCGACTTCTCCGAGCCCCGGCATCTTCAGCAGGGTATTCTCGATTTCGGCCGGATAGGCATTGAAGCCTCCCACGATGAACATGTCTTTGAGACGGTCGGTGATCCGGATGTTGCCCCGCCCGTCAAGCGTGCCGATGTCTCCGGTGTGGAGCCACCCTTCGGCATCGATGGCCTGCCGCGTTTCCTCCGGGGCGTCGAAGTACCCCTTCATCACGTTGTATCCGCGGACGACGATTTCCCCGGGTTCGCCGGCGGGCAGGGCGGCCCCGCTCGGGTCTACGATTCGCACCTCTACGCCGGGAATTGCACGTCCGCTGGTCGTCGCGATGGTCTCGGCGTCGTCGTCGAGCCTGCACATCGTCACGACTCCGCAGCTTTCCGTGAGACCGTAGGCCGTGATCACGGTTTCGAAGCCTAGCTCATCCTTCATCCGGTGAATGAGCTCCACGGGAATCGCAGCGGCGCCGGTGACCGCGAGGCGCAACGAGGAGATGTCGAAGCGTGCGCGGTCCGGATGAAGAAGAATCGATTGGTACAGTGCCGGCGGGCCCGGCAGCATCGTGATCGCGTCGTCCTCAACGCGACGCAGCACCACGTCGACATCGAAGACGGCTTCGGGGAACACCGTCGCGCCTCGCATCAACGCCGAGAACCAACCCGCCTTGTAGCCAAAGCTGTGAAAGAACGGCAGCACGATCAGATATCGGTCGTCCTCGCGCAGCCCGGCGATCGAGCTCCACTGGTCGAAGACGCGCAGATTCTGCTCGTGGGTGCACATCGCACCCTTCGGCTGCCCCGTGGTGCCGGACGTGAACAAGATGTCGGCGATGTCGTCAGGGGTCACCAGCGCCGCTCGTTCTTGCGCAGCCGCGCTGGGCACCTCGTCCGCCAGCGAGACGAAGTCCGAAAAGCTGAGCGTGCCGTCGGGTGCCTCGCCTCGGAGCACGACGATGTGCGTGAGGTCCGGGAGCTCCGCGTCGGCCCCGCGAAGCAACTCCACGTAGTCCACGGCGAGAAACCCGGTGACGGTGAACAGCGCTTTGGTCTTGCTCTTGCCAAGGAGGTAGGCCGCCTCGATTCCCTTGTACCGCGTGTTCACGGGCACCATCACCCCGCCGACCGAGTGGATCGCCAGGGCGCAGACGATCCACTCCCACATATTCGGTGCCCAAATGGCGACACGATCACCCTTGTTGATGCCCAAGGCGATCAGCGCCCGCCCGGCTTGGTCGACCTTCGCGGCCAGCTCCGCGAAGCTGAGCGTGGTGGCCCCGTCCACGATGGCCGGATGCTCGCCCAGGTCGCGGGCCTGCTGAGTCACCATTTCGGGGATCGTTCGGAACACGGCGCCCGTGATATCGCCAAGCTGCGAGGGGATCAACGCTTGGGACGCTGTGATACCCATCATTTCGTCCCCATTCGCGGATTGACCACGCCCGTAACATGGTCATAGTTCGCCCGCTTTGTTGGGGGCGTCCAGCTCAGGGCGTCTCCTCCTTATTTCCTTACTCGAGAGTGTCTTAACGATGGTGGAATGGGATTGGAACGAACGCCCGACCTACGAGTCGGAGCGGATTCGAATCGACGCGACGCTGTCGCCAGCGGTGCTCTACGACATGAAGCTGCCGCGGCAGGTGGAAGACCAGGAGATCGGTCTGATGCTCAGCCTC
>Ga0316189_10007737_pt1 | contig 10141 bp, 6 predicted proteins | sample LowCovwburrow_MG_FD_204930 | JGI IMG/M metagenome (GOLD analysis project Ga0316189, IMG submission 204930) | Coastal sediment microbial communities from Maine, United States - Lowes Cove worm burrow | ecosystem: Environmental > Aquatic > Marine > Coastal > Sediment | place: USA: Maine... | reverse complement strand
CAATTTATTTTTTTTAACCTGTCGTGCATAATCGATAATACCGCCTTCCAACTGATAGACTTGTTTAAAACCCTTGTGCTTATAATAAGCACTGGCTTTTTCACAACGTATACCACCGGTGCAGTACATCACCAGTTTTTTATCTTCTTTATGGTCGGCTAAATCTTTTTCAATGATATCTAGGGAATCACGAAATGTGTCGACATCGGGAGTAATGGCATTTTTAAAATGGCCTATTTCACTTTCGTAATGGTTGCGCATATCGACCAAAACCGTATCAGGGTCTTCTATCAGTTCGTTAAATTGCTTGGCCCCAACATGAATGCCTTTATCGGTGACGTCAAAAGTGGCATCGTTGAGTCCGTCGGCTACGATTTTATTTCGAACTTTCACCTTCAATTTTAGAAAAGAAAGGTTGTCTTGTTCAATGGCAATATTCAAGCGAACGTTTTCGAGAAAAGTAATACTGTCTAAATGACCTTTTAACGCTTCAAAGTTTTCCGCAGGAACGGATAACTGTGCGTTTATACCTTCTTGGGCCACGTAGATACGGCCAAGAACGTCAAGTTCGTTCCAATGGATAAACAAATGGTTCCTGAAAATTTCGGGGTTGCCGACGTGTGCATATTTGTAGAAAGAGATAGTCAGGCGTTCTTGTCCCGCGGCTGAAATTAGCGTCGCTCTTTCTTTTGCACTTAAGGTATTGTACAGTTGCATGCTATACCAATCGTTTAAGTTCTAAAAGAATTAATTTGAACAGACAAAGATAGGAAAAGTTGAATTCATCATCTGATCAGATTCAATAAACCCCAACAAAAAGTCGAGGTTATTTCGGAGGAACCATCGGGCGAGTTTAATCATTGATTTTAAAGCCCTCTGCAGGATAGTGTCGCCTTACCAAAACCCGCTCTTCTGAAAGGACCGGACTTCTAACTTCCTTCCTGCGACGGCCGGGCCATACGTCAGAGGGTGTAATACGGTGAAAATACTATAATTGGGAACTGCTTTGGGTTCCAATAAAAAAGAGCCCCGATGTATAAATCAAGGCTCTTTATTGGCCATTCCATTTTTTCTTCTTCATAGCATTCTTTCAGAAAGGCAAAAGGGAAGTGACCATCGTTGCTCCCTGACACTAAACAGGGATGTGTTTTGAGTTAGTTCCCGATTTCATCGGAACAATATTTTTAATAAGATGCACTAAATCGCAAATGGTTGCGTGAAAAAAAATTATTTATAAATGGTTGCTAACTTAATCGGAAAAAATAGGCCAATATTACAACGTGCTCCAAAAAAAGTTATGTAAAACATTCGTTCCAAATTTTAGATGCTTTTAATTCGCTATTGGTTGTTTATAAATGTGGGATACATAACTGGTATTATGCGAAAAGAAATGCTAATTTAGCATCCCTTTAAAAAATTTAGAACAAGAACATATGAGCTCAGAAAAAGATGCGAAACTGAAGGCACTTAAATTGACTTTGGATAAACTGGACAAGACCTACGGTAAAGGTGCCGTAATGAAAATGGGCGATCGTGTCGTTGAAGATGTTGAGGTCATTCCCTCAGGCTCACTAGGGCTCGACATTGCACTAGGCGTTGGAGGCTACCCACGCGGTAGGGTGGTAGAAATTTATGGCCCAGAATCTTCGGGTAAAACCACGTTGACCTTACATGCCATAGCAGAAGCTCAAAAGCAAGGCGGTATTGCGGCTTTTATAGATGCTGAACATGCCTTTGACCGTTTTTATGCAGAAAAACTAGGGATAGATATCGACAATCTCATTATTTCGCAACCTGATAATGGAGAACAGGGATTAGAGATTGCAGATAATTTGATTCGTTCCGGGGCCATTGATATTGTCGTTATCGATTCTGTGGCCGCATTGACGCCAAAAAGTGAAATCGAGGGCGAAATGGGAGACTCTAAAATGGGCCTCCATGCAAGATTGATGTCACAGGCACTTCGCAAACTTACCGGATCAATAAGCAAAACAAACTGTACGGTAATCTTCATTAACCAGTTACGGGAAAAAATAGGGGTCATGTTCGGTAATCCGGAAACTACGACCGGTGGTAATGCCTTAAAATTCTATGCTTCCGTGCGATTGGATATCCGCCGGTCTACACAGATCAAAGACACTGACGGTGCCGTTCTAGGAAACAAGACCCGCGTGAAAGTGGTAAAGAACAAAGTAGCGCCTCCATTCCGTACAACCGAATTCGATATCATGTATGGGGAAGGAATTTCTAAAGTCGGTGAGATCATCGACCTAGGGGTACAATACGAAATCGTCAAAAAAAGCGGCTCTTGGTTCAGCTATGGCGATACCAAGCTAGGTCAAGGTCGTGATGCCGTAAAATCGTTGTTATTGGACAATCCTGAACTTTTTGAAGAACTGGAAGGCAAAATAAGAGCTGCCATAAAGGCACTTAAAGATTGAATAAAATAAACAGTTAGTTATAAACAGTATTTTACCTCATTCGGAACTGCTCTTCCAGGCAGTTCCGATTTTTTAAAAAAGAAGTTAATCGGAATTTTCGAGTTAGGAACTATTTTGATTCACGTAATTAGTCTTCGCCTTTTGATCCCTATTAATAGGTCATTTATTCTTAAAAAAAACAACTTCACTACAATAAACGCAACCTTTGTGGTAATTTTTCATCTAATAGAAAAATTGAAGCGTTATGAAGCGATTGTATTTTCTATCATTTTGCATTGTATTCGTTTTGGGGTCTTGTAGTTTCGATGACGACGGAGTTAATTTTCATTATATCCCATTGGAGATTGTTAATGCCGATGTGCCAGAGTCATTTGATTTCGGTAGTACGTACACGATTGGTGTAGACATTTTTAGGCCTGACGATTGCACCTTGCCTGATTTGTTCGATATACGCCGCTTTACGACCGACTCAACAAATGTGAGAACGGTAACGGCGATAGGTATTCTTCTAGACAAGGACGATTGTACCCCTGTTGACCAAGAAATTCAAGATTCGTTTGAATTTGAAGTTAGATATACAAATCCATATATTTTTAGGTTTTACTCAGGCGACGACGAAAATGGGAATCCTGAATTTTTAGAAATAGAGGTGCCCGTAAACGACCATGAACCTTGACCATATCGAAAGCAGCTAATTTTTATTATCTTTTAGGGCTATGCAGCAAATCGACATATTTCAAGATAGGTCCTTTATAATCTAACCAACTATTTTGAGTCTAGAAGAACTCATAAATAACTGTAAGAACGGTAACAGACAGGCGCAAGAACAATTGTATCGGGATTATTCCCCGAATTTGTTCGGTATCTGCCTTAAATATTCTCGCAATAAATCGGAAGCAGAAGACAACTTGCATGATAGTTTTATGGTCATTTTCGATAAAATCGGCCAGTTTCGGTCGAAAGGATCTTTTGAAGGCTGGCTTAAGCGCATTACGGTCAACACCGTATTACAAAAATACCGAAAAGAAGAATATATGAGCTTGGTTACCGAAAATACCGAAACGGAGACCGAGGTATTGAGCGGTTATGCCGATATCAGCTTAGATACTCTTTTGGGCTATATTCAAGAACTGCCCAACAAATACCGGCTGACCTTTAATATGTATGTGCTCGACGGCTACACCCATAAAGAAATCGGCGAACTTTTGGGCACATCACCCGGAACGTCAAAATCGAACCTGGCCCGTGCGCGTCATATTTTAAAGGAACGGATAGAAACAAAAAAGAACAAAGCCATCATCGGCCTACTCATCTTCTTCCTACTGGAAATATGCGTATAGGCGTTGAAAAAAATACATCAAAAAAAACACCATGAATTTATTTTGACTTATAGTTTGAACCGATCCCGATAGCTATCAGCTGAAGGAAAATGCCTCTCAGTAGGCATAAAAGAAAAAGTCATGATGAGTTCAGAACCAAAGACATTGAAAAATGAGCAAGAAAAACTTAGATAAACTCTTCCAAGAGAAGTTCAAGGACTTTGAGGAAGTTCCCGTCGAAAAAGTCTGGGGCACCATTGAAGCTTCCTTGAACAAAAAGAAACGAAAACGGGTCATTCCTATTTGGTGGAAACTTGGTGGTGTTGCCGCTATATTGGCATTGGCGTTGATCCTATGGAACCCAATTACAGATGGGGTCGATAACACACCGGCTATAACCAATGAAGATGACAGTGGTATTGAAAAGCCTAATCTTAAAAAAGAGGATCAACAGAATCCTTCACAGTTTCCTAAAACCAAAAACGAAGCTTTAGTCGAAAAAAGTGTTGAAGAACAGCCATTGGATGTTGAAAACAATCAAGAGGTTTCCAATGATGCCATAACGCATAATACCGTCGATGAACCCGCTATCGATGCAAGACAAAATAAGGAGGTATCCAGCGAAAAATCATCCATCGTCAAGAGCGATTCAGGCGGTCAAAATAAAAATCAAAAATCTGATGTTGTTCCTGCTTCCAAAGGCCTTAATTCAAAAAGGACCCAGCTCACCGCTACGGATAATACTAAGACCGATAGCGATTCAGAAACCTATGAAAATAATAGTCTCAAAAAAGATGCTCTTAATATTTCGGTGGATAAAAGGACTGAAGCTATCGCTCGCTCTCCAGACAACAAAACGGAGGGCATCATCAAAGAAAATACTGCGGCGGTTACAGAGAATGCCAACGGTATTGGGGAAATGAAGAATGATGTAAATACTTCGAATCAGAATTTAGATTTTAAAGAATCGACAACGTTCGGTACTAAAGAAAAAATAGCACAAAATGACCAAAATAGTACTCATGCGAATATTAAAACCGACAAAAAAAAGAAATCGATTTTAGAAGCTATCGAGGAGCAAAATGAAGAAGAAGTTCTTGCCGAAATCGCCAACGGGGGTCGGTGGTCCGCTGGGCCAAGTATCGCACCCGTTTATTTCAATGGTATTGGAGAAGGTTCACCGGTACACTCAATTTTCGCCCAAAATGCGAAATCTGGTAATACAAATCTCAGCTATGGTCTTTCGGTAGCCTATGAAGTCACTAGCAGACTGCGTGTACGATCCGGTTTACATAAAGTAGATTACGGCTACGACACCGACAACGTAGAATTCTCTTCGTCGCTGCAAGCTTCGGCCAGTGAACGTATTGAAAATATCAATTATGCAACTGCTTCGAAAAACTTGGTAGTAAAAAGCAAAGCGAACAGTTTCTCCAATCTCGAATCGCCTAACAACGATTTGGCCATTGAAGTCAGTGCTGCCAGTAGTTCTGCACGTAACGGAACCATGGCCCAGCAGTTCGGGTATCTCGAAATACCATTAGAACTCGACTACGCCCTAATCGACCGTAAATTCGGAGTAAATCTAGTTGGTGGTATAAGCTCCTTATTTTTGTTAGACAATTCGGTACTACTTACGTCAGGCGACCTGACCACTGAAATCGGAGAGGCTAATAATGTGAACAATGTCAACTTTAGTACTAATATCGGTTTTGGTGTCAACTATAAATTTAGCCCTAAAATACAATTGAACATCGAACCCGTATTTAAGTACCACCTGAATACGTTTTCAGAGGTTTCGGGGGATTTTCAACCTTTTTCCGTTGGGGTCTATAGCGGCTTGAACTTTAAATTTTAAGACGTTGGTTAGTCTGCCGATTCTCCATATCGGCAGCTTTACGCCCTTCAGAGCTTTCTGTGGGGTTTTTTTATTTTTTTACTTTTTAAAAAACGGGGCGAATCCCGATCCTATTCTTTATTATCGTAACTTGATTAGAAAATATGAGATAACCTCCTGTTTCAGTGGATTATACGTCTAAAATTTGATACGGTTGTAAACATCCATATCAAACCTAATGAAAAGAAACCACCCATAACCTACTTTCTATTACTGATTTTATTCGGATGCAAAAATTCAACATCCAACAAATCGACAAAAATTGCTGGTAGTGAAATAACTACTAAACCAATAGTCAGTTTTACATTCGATAACGGCATCACAACGGACATCGCCTATTTCAAATTTGAGAAATGGAACGAGATGCTACTATCGCATCTTTAAAATGAGCATTTAAAAGCGATTTTTTTCGCTACAGGCAAGAATAAGCTGCATAAAAAAGGGCAATTCCTATTGAAAAGTTGGAATGAAAAAGGCCATCAACTAGCGAATCATTCTTTTACGCATCCTAATTTCAATTCCGAAGAAAATATCCATCTTTTTGAGAACGAATAATTAAAAACAGACTCGACTATTAAAAAATTCGGCAATAGTGTTAAACTATTTCGATTTCCATATCTAAAAGAGGGCCAAACTAAATCGAAAGTTGATAGTATTAGAACCGTTCTCATCAAAAAAACAAATACTTAAATGACTATGTGACTATCGATGCATCTGATTGGTTTGCAAATCAAAGATTGATTGCAAGAATCAAGGAAAATGGTTTTAAAAAAACTGACGTTGAAAGATTTAAAGATTTTTACCTTCAACATATACTAGAACGGGCCAACTACTATGAAAAGCTTTCATACGAGCTAAACGCAAGACATATTTATCATACGCTCTTACTTCTTCACAATTTGACATCTGCATTATTTTTAGTCGACCTCATCACAAAATCCAAGGAAGCGGGCTGGGAAGTATCAAATGCTGATAAAGCATATCAGGACAATATATTTGAAAAGCTGCACGACCCTAATTTTGCCGGAGAAAGTTTAATATGGTCTCTGGCCAAACAATCTGGAAAATACGACCAATCTTTACGATATCCTGCCGAAGACAGTCGCTATGAAAAGGTAAAAATGAACAAGCTCGGTCTGTAGTCAGAGCGGGAAAATGTATGCGAATTAAGTATTTCAATTCCTGGGTAGTCACCGTTCACAAATACTTTATTGGTGTTATACCACAAAAAAAGCGGCCTCAAAAGGCCGCCTTTAATTCTTAAACAGTTATTCAGCCAAAGCAACTCGTGCTTAGGCCAAATCGAAGCGATCTAGGTTCATCACTTTTGTCCAAGTAGCTACGAAGTCTTTTATAAACTTCTTTTGTGAGTCATTGCATGCATAAACTTCGGCATAGGCACGTAGTTCTGTATTAGATCCAAATATAAGATCTGCACGAGTACCTGTCCATTTGATGCTTCCTGACCTGCGGTCGCGACCTGAGAAAATACTTTCATCTTCCGAAGTATCCTCCCATTTTACGCTCAAATCAAGAAGGTTGACAAAGAAATCATTGGTCAATACTTCACGACGATCAGTCAAAACTCCGTGTCTAGACTTGTCAAAGTTCGTGTCAAGTACACGCATACCACCCATTAAAACAGTCATTTCCGGAGCTGTAAGCTTCATTAACTGCGCCCGATCTACCAGCATTGCTTCAGCTTTTGCCTTGTAATCGGTGTTTTTATAATTTCTGAATCCATCAGCTTTGGGTTCAAGAGCCGCAAATGATTCTACATCGGTTTGCTCTTGGGAAGCATCCGTACGACCTGCAGTAAAAGGCACAGTAATCTCGTAACCGGCATTTCTTGCTGCCTCTTCAATACCTGCACTTCCACCAAGAACGATTAAATCTGCCAATGAAACTTTTTTGCTTCCAGATTGGGCTTCATTGAATTCTTTCTGTATTCCTTCAAGAACACCAAGAACTTTAGAGAGTTCAGCCGGGTTGTTTACTTCCCAATTTTTCTGTGGGGCTAAACGAATACGAGCACCGTTGGCACCGCCCCTTTTGTCAGAATCGCGATATGTTGATGCAGATGCCCAAGCGGTAGTAACCAATTGAGAAATCGATAAACCAGAAGCCAAAAGTCGTTTCTTCAGCTCAGCGATGTCGGCATCGTTTATCAATTCATGGTCTACAGCAGGAACAGGATCTTGCCAGATCAATTCTTCTTGTGGTACTTCAGGACCTAAATATCGAGAAACCGGCCCCATATCCCTATGCGTCAATTTAAACCATGCACGAGCGAAGGCATCTTCGAATTCTGCGGGGTTAGCATGAAATCGCTTTGAGATTTCAAGATACTCCGGGTCCATTTTAAGCGCCATATCCGCATCGGTCATCATCAACTCTTGAGTTTGGGAAGCATCACCAGCACGGGGAGCTCTTTTGGCAGCCGACTCGTCAGTAGGTCTCCATTGATTTGCTCCTGCTGGACTTTTGGTCGGTTCCCAATCGTAACCCAAAAGCACTTCAAAATACTCATGATCCCATTTCGTCGGGTCTGGGGTCCAAGCACCTTCGATTCCGCTTGTTATGGCATCATCGAGTACCCCTGTGCCAAATGAATTTTTCCATCCCATACTTTGTTCGGCAATTGTTGCGCCAGCAGGCTCAGGGCCTACATATTCATCTGGGTTGGCAGCACCATGGGCTTTCCCAAAAGTATGCCCCCCAGCCGCCAATGCGACAGTCTCTTCATTATTCATTGCCATACGGCCAAACGTTTCTTTCATAAGCTTCGCCGTTCCAAGCGGGTTGGATTTTCCGTTAGGCCCTTCAGGGTTTACGTAAATAAGTCCCATATGAGAAGCTCCTAGATTGGCTTCCAATTCATATTCGCCATCTGAAAAACGCTCGTCATTGCCCATCCACTCGGTTTCAGAACCCCAATAGATATCTTCTTCAGGCTGCCAAATGTCTTCGCGGCCACCGGCAAAACCAAAAGTTTTAAAGCCCATAGATTCAAGTGCACAGTTTCCGGTGAGAATCATAAGATCTGCCCAAGAAAGTTTTTTACCGTACTTCTTTTTAATAGGCCACAAAAGCAATCTTGCCTTATCTAGGTTACCGTTATCGGGCCAACTATTCAATGGTGCAAAACGTTGCGATCCACTACTTGAACCACCGCGACCGTCTCCGATGCGATAGGTGCCGGCACTATGCCAAGCCATTCGGATCATAAATGGTCCGTAATGACCATAATCTGCAGGCCACCAATCTTGGGAAGTCGTCAGCGTTTCTATAATGTCTTTCTTTACTTCGGCCAAATCTAATGACTTGAATTCCTCGGCGTAGTTGAAATCTTCATCCATCGGATTCGTCAGGGAAGAGTTTTGACGAAGTACATTCAGTCTTAACTGGTTTGGCCACCAATCTTGGTTAGTAGTTCCGCCCCCAGCAGTTTGTTTTAATGTGCCGCCCAAATAAGGGCATTTGCTTGAATCATTAATGTCCCAAGCCTCGCCGTGGGCATCGTTATTTTTACTTGTATCCATAGTGCTATTTATTTTTAGGTATAAATTCCAGTAAATTTACCAAAAATGTTGCTTGATTGGTATAGGTATAATCTTGATTTGTGCTATTTCAGTATTGGAAATATCTATTGCCTCAGCATAATGCCCAACGTGCCTTCAAGAATTACTGAACCTGATTTTAATTCCGCTACTTCACATTTTTAAAAAGCAACTTAATGCACTATAAATAAGTATCTTGGTAGCAGAAAGTATTACCTAATAAATCAGTAGGGATAAACCTTAGAACCTAAAGTTCAGTCAAATAATGTCAAAAACAAAAAATACGCTTTATTTCACCTCGTTTCTGGTAGCTATTTTAGTTCTAATAGCATTTACACCCCGACAACCGAGCGTGTTGATTATTGGAGATTCTATTTCAATTGGCTATATGCCATTTGTAGAAAAACATTTTTCAGGGAGGGCCACAATAGTTCACAATCCAGGAAATGCGCAGCATACCGGAACCGGATTGGAGAAAATCGAGGAATGGCTTGGGGATGAGCAGTGGGATATCGTACAATTTAATTGGGGACTATGGGATTTATGCTATCGTCACCCCGATGCAAAAGTCTATGGAAACCGAGATAAGATAAATGGGGAAATCACACATACTGTCGAAGAATACGCCACGAATTTAGATTCCATTATTTCAATCTTGCGAAAAAAGACCAATGCCAAATTGATTTTCGTTACAACGACTTACGTTCCTGAAAACGAAGCTGGCAGATATACCACTGATGTGAAATATTATAACGATGCCGCAAAAACAGTAGTGAAAAAATATGGTATTCCCGTAAACGATATTTATCAACAATCTATTTTGATTCACAGTGAATTCGGAAAAGGTCCCGATGATGTTCACTATTCGAGTGATGGTTACAAAGCATTAGGTAAACTCATCACTAATTTTTTGGGTATGGAGAT
>Ga0316189_10007736_pt1 | contig 10142 bp, 12 predicted proteins | sample LowCovwburrow_MG_FD_204930 | JGI IMG/M metagenome (GOLD analysis project Ga0316189, IMG submission 204930) | Coastal sediment microbial communities from Maine, United States - Lowes Cove worm burrow | ecosystem: Environmental > Aquatic > Marine > Coastal > Sediment | place: USA: Maine... | reverse complement strand
ATCTGGAGCCGTTCCGGTTGTCCGTCGACATAATCCTCGAGCGCATTGCGTGCTTCACGCAACGTCTGGTCGAGTTCCCCTCGGATCCAACGGAGTGCACTTCGGTCCTGACGCAATTCTGGCATCATGAGGCAATCATCCTTCCTTAACTCACCAGCGCTTCATCATCCGGCAACTTGAATCGCGCCACCGTCTGACGCAGTTGCTCGGCCATCTGAGCGAGAGTTTCAATGGATTGTGTGGTCTGCTCGGTACCTTCCGAGGTCTGGCTGGTAATCCCTTGAACCACACTCATCGTTTCGTTGATCGAGGCGGCTTCGCCGGACTGTTGCTGCAGCCTGCCCGCGATCGTCTGCGTGGCACTGGCAATATCCTGGGATACCTGTTCGATCCTCTGCAGAGCCTCACCGGCATCCTCTGCCAGCTTGGCCCCACCGACCACTTCGGAGGTACTTGCTTCCATAGAACTGACGGCCTCATTGGTATCGGCCTGAATAGTCTTTACCAGCGCATCGATCTGCTTTGTCGCATTGGCCGAGCGCTCCGCAAGCCGCTGTACCTCGTCCGCTACGACCGCGAAGCCGCGCCCCGACTCACCGGCCATGGCTGCCTGCATCGCTGCGTTGAGCGCGAGGATATTGGTCTGGTCGGCAATATCCTCGATCAGTTCCACGATATTACCGATCTCCTGCGAGCTCTCTCCAAGCCGTTTGATCCGCTTGGACGTCTCCTGGATCTGCTCACGGATATTGTCCATGCCTGAAATCGTGCGGCGTACGGTGCTGCCACCAGCCGCGGCAATATCAACCGACTGCTGGGCTATCTCTGCCGACTTGGTCGACTCGTCGGCCATCTGTCTCATTGCGTCCGACATGGCCTTCACCGTGTCAGACGCCTTTTCGATCTGATTTCGCTGGTGGTCCGATGCCTCTTCCAGGCTCAAGGCAGTACCCCGGGTTTCCTGGGCTGATGCCGACACACGCACCGAGGTCTCGTTGATGGTTGTTACCAGGGTGCGCATCTCCTCCACCGCCTGGTTGACGGAATCGGCAATGGCACCGGTGATATCCTCGGTGACGGTAGCCTCGATGGTCAGATCTCCGTCAGAGAGATCAACCATTTCATCCAGCAGGCGACGGATGGCTGCCTGGTTTCTGAGGTTCTGCTGGTCAGCCTGCTGGGCTCGGGTGCGTGCGCCTCGCAACAATGCGAGAACCAGCAGGAGCAGCAGTACGATAGTCAGCAGGCCCAGCACCGAGACCAATGTCGGGCCTATCTTGATCGGGCCTATCAAGCTGGCGTACTGCCGGTTGTTGTATGCGGCTGCCAATTCACTGGTGGCCGCATCCAGGGCATCCGATGCCGCCGTGACTTCGCCGATCGCCTGCATTGCCGGAAGCACGCCAGGCGCCAACTCGATAATCTCGGCAACATGATCATTGATCGACCGGAACAGTTCGTTAGCCTCTGCGAGTCTGGCTCTGGCCTGGGCGTTGGTCACACGTGCAACCTTAAGCCCGCTGTCGCCGCTCAACATCCCATTCAGTACTCGGCCAAATCGCTCCGTATCCTGGCTGAACTGGTCGATGGCGGCCGCTGTTTGGGTACCACCGGACAGCACCCGGCTGACATTGTCACGCAAACGCTGAGCCAACATCAGTTGGCGTGTGGCAATGTAGACCTGTTGCTGGTCGGCTTTGGAACGGATCAGGTTGAGCACGACATCATCGGAGATCTGGTGCAGATGCGGGACCGCTTTGTTGATCACATCCACGAATTCGCGGATCGACAGGATCGCATTTTGATTGACCAGTATCTCGTCGGCATGGGCACGCAGGGCAAGCCAACGATTCTCGACATCACGCAGCGGTTCTGACATGGACTGCGGAGAGGCGGGCAGATCCGCGTCCACGGCACCATTCTTCAATTCTTCCATCAGCGTAATGAAGCGATCGCGATTGACACGCAGTCTGTCGAAAGAGGCCTGATCGCCCGCCGCCGCTTCCAGGGCATATTTTGCGACCTTCTGGCTGAGCACCTGCTGTTCCGAAACCCTTTGCAGATACTGTTCCCCTTGCCTTTCGACACGGGAAAGAGCAGCGAACGCGACAATGGTACCGATAACCGTAAACACGACCAGCACGGTCAGCAGCGGAATCGAACGATTGCCGGTGGCGGAAGTTTTCGTAGAACTTTTCATGGACGGTTTCCTGAGACGCTAAGCTTGACGCTACGATATTCCCTGGCAGTGACCGGACATCCAGTGTCAAAAGGCATACTGCTCGTTTCCATATCGCTTCCTCACCCCGCCGCCGATCGAAATTCCGGATCTGCCGACAAGGCGGACATACTGAACACTGGCCATACTTCGTCTTCGAAGCTAAATGCCTCATAGACATAGGCGCCCAATGCCCCCTTCATTCGGGCGTTGGGCAAACGGTCGCCGAGATTGAAATGACGCATACCCTGCACCGATGGCACCAGCAGGCCCGCAACAAGGCCACGCAGACGCAACACCAGAACGCGGGACGCTTTCGACGGCACCACCGCCTTAGCACCCAGGTAGACCTGCAAGTCAATGACAGGCAACAGGCTTCCGCGCACGTTGGCCAGGCCGAGCATCCACGGCTTCGCACCAGGCACCCGGGTAATTGAATCCTGGTAAGGAAGCATCTCGCTGACCTCATTCATCGCAGCTGTCACCCTGACACCGGAGACACTGAACACCAGGCCATCCCAAAAGTCGCGCGTACCTTCGACCTGAGGGAGTTGCATTGCCGCGACCATGCTTCGCCGTTCAATATCCGAAAGGGAGGCCATCGCATCGGCCGCCGACAATGTGGTTTTCACGAGTTCCGGCATCATCATCAGTCCAGCAACTCATCGATCTTGTTCAAAAGCTCACGACCATCGACGGGTTTCACCAGATAACCCTTGGCCCCTTGCCGCATCCCCCACTCTATGTCCGTATCCTGGTCTTTGGTAGTCACCATCAGGACCGGAATCTGCTGTGTCTTTGGATCACGACTGAGCTTCCGGGTTGCCTGAAAACCGTTGATCCCCGGCATCACGACGTCCATCAGAATCACATCGGGCCCTTGCGACTTGGCGGCAGCAATCCCGGCCTCTCCATCAGATGCGGTCAAGGCTTCATGCCCGCCGTGCTGCAGAATCTTGGCCAACACATGCAGCTCAGTGGGCGAATCATCAACAATCAAAATCTTAGCCATGTTTCTCGCGTCAGTAGTTCAGCTGGAACGGTCGCCGTCAGGCGGCTTTGGAAGCGTGTTTCTTTATAGCCCCGAGTAGCTCGTCACGCGTGAACGGCTTGGTGAGATACTGCTCAGAGCCGACGATTCGTCCACGTGCGCGATCGAACAGACCATCCTTGCTGGATAGCATGATCACCGGGATATTCCTGTAGAGCTCGTTGTTTTTGATCAACGCACAGGTCTGATAGCCGTCCAGGCGAGGCATCATGATATCGACGAATATCAAATCCGGATGACTGTCCGCGATGATCGAGAGGGCCTCGAAACCGTCCGTGGCAGTCAATACCTCACAGCCGGCCTTTTTCAGAAGGGTTTCTGCGGTGCGACGAATTGTCTTGCTATCGTCGATCACCATGACTTTCAAACCACCGATATTCACTCCGTCCTCACTGCTCACGCCTTGCCCCCTGTGTGCTCAAAAGTCGACCCGTTCACTGCTGCGGCACCACAGTGGTCAGCCCCCAGAGCTGCCACATCTGCATTCCGCCACGGTAATACATGATCTTTTCGCCGGGATAGCCGGCATCCAACAGGCCCCGAATGGCACGCGGAGACTGTCCGCACGCCGGCCCGTTGCACCAAATCACCAGGTCCTTGGCCATGGAAAAATCCCAATCCTTCGTCTTGTGGCGGGAATCAGCCCACCCCCAGTCCTCTAACAGGCGTTCTGTCGCCGCGACCTCACCACGTTCTTGTGCGCCAAAGCTTTTGAGTGCCGCCACCAGTTCCGGGTCGCTCTTGTCCTTGGCGAACAGGGTGAATGGATAGTTCACCGAACCGGGAATAGTGCCCTTGCGAAACCAGGAGTTCGTCCGGGCGTCGATCAGCACGCCGGTGCCATCTCGCAACTGGGTCTCCATGAAGTCGAAGAGTTCTACCTCGCTGACGGTTCCGACCGATGGATCGGGCGAAACCGGCTGGATGCAGAACGGCGGGCACTTGCGTCCGGTCTTGGCGAAATAGCCCTTCAGTTCATAATCGGGATCCTGAACCCGCTGCACCTTCACCGAACGTCCCTCGTGAACAACATGCAGGTAGGGTTTGCCTTCGACCAGCGGGATGAACTGTGCGGTCTCACCAAGCTTGACCTGGTCGGCAGCACAGAGGCTGCAGAACGGAAACAGGCCCAACAGCACCAGTATCCAGACATGTCGAAGAAGCCAATCCATCTTTTTCCCTACTTCACAACCAACAGTGGTGTCAGTCGCCGTTTTCACGGATGTAAAAATCTGTCGACGACCTTTTCGCGAACTGTTTCCATCGAGGCGCCATTGGCGTAATCGATGAAAATCTCTTCGCGGCTGCGCTCCGGCAGCCTGCGGTAGAAACTGTATGTCCCCACATGCTGCTTCCTGAGCAGGGACTCGAATCGCTCGCGCGATAGCGCTGTTTGCGTCCGTCCCACCGCACCGGCTTCAGCTGACCGGCCGGCATCGTCCCCCTCTTTATCGGTCGAAACCGCCTCGACCTTAGTCACTTCTTCGTCGAGCAGTTGCAGATAGGCGTCGTCTGCCGCGTGCAAGACCGACGATGTCGTGCCGACGAACAACACTGCACCAGCAATACGCCCGAAACACCTGGATAAAGGTGCCCCGCCACATCGTACCGAGGTGAAGTGGGTCATCGTCCCTCCGATCTCAACTTCCGGCGTTGCTGTTACCGCGATTTCTAGTTCCAGAAGAGAAGAGGCGTTTAATTCCGGTCAAAATAGCAAGCGCATAATGGGTCTGCAAGAATACCTCGGCGTTACCCGAGCAACCTTTAGCTGAACTGTGTGAGACTGCGCCCGTTCAGCATCTCAGGAGGAACATAGCCGATGGCATTCTCACTCGGCGTCGTGATGGATCCCATCTCGACCATAAAGGTAAACAAAGACAGCACCTTCGCCATGCTGCTGGAAGGCCAGCGGCGCGGCGCCCCCCTCTGGTATATGGAACAAAAAGACCTTGTGCTGTATGACGGCCGCTGTATGGCGGATATGCGCCCACTGGAGGTCCGCGATGATCCAGAGAGCTGGTTTTCACTGGGCGAGCCACAGAAACGGCCACTGGATACGCTCGATGTCGTGTTGATGCGCAAGGACCCGCCATTCGACATGGAATATGTCTATACGACCTATCTCCTCGAACAGGCACAGGCGCGCGGCAGCCTGATCGTCAATCGCCCCAGCGCCTTGCGGGATGCCAACGAAAAATTGTACACGGCCTGGTTTCCGGAAGTCTGCTCGCCGACCCTGGTCAGCCGCAACCATGCCGAATTCGACGATTTCATCGATGCTCACCAGGATGTCGTCCTGAAACCGCTGGACGGTATGGGCGGGGCGTCGATCTTCCGTGTGCAGGCCAGCGACGCCAACAGAAACGTGATAATCGAGACGCTCACAGCGAATGGGTCAGGCTTTGCCATGGGGCAGAAATTTATCCCCGAGATCCGCGACGGCGACAAGAGAATCATCGTGATCGACGGCAACCCGGTGCCCTATGCCCTCGCTCGGGTCCCTAACGCGGGTGACCACCGCGGTAATCTGGCGGCAGGTGGCCGCGGCGTCGGCGTCGCCCTGAGTGACAAAGACCGCGAGATCGTGGAGACTGTGGCACCGCGTCTGCGTGAACAGGGGATTCTGTTCGCCGGCCTCGATGTGATCGGGGACTTCCTGACCGAGGTGAATGTGACCAGCCCCACGTGCATACGCGAACTGGACCAGTTATACGACCTAAATATCAGCGCCATCCTGATGGATTGCATCGAGCAGAAACTCGCAGTATGAGAATGTTTGCCCGGCCGCACCTCAGCGGTAACTTACTCGGACTACTGGCTGCATTAGTGGTCCTCACCGGCTGTGAACCCCAGGATCCCGTCTCGCGGGCCCAGCTCAGCGCCTTCGGTTCCACGATGGAGGTCACCCTGATCGGGGTGGACCGCCGGCGGGCGACGGAAATCATGCAGGTCCTGCAGAACGACCTGCGGTTGATGGAAGCGGCCTGGCACGCCTGGGAGCCCGGGCCGGTCTCACACATGAACACCCTGTTCAACGAGGGCAATACCGCGTTTACAGCACCACCCTCTGTACTGCCGCTGCTACGGCTGTCCCGGGCGCTTTCCGAGCAGAGTGAAGGTCTGTTCAATCCCGCGATCGGCCATCTGTTCCGCGAGTGGGGTTTCCAGGGGCGTGCAGTCGAATGCCTGCAGCCCCCGCCGGAGGAGGTTATCGACCTGGTCGTATCCGCCCAACCGAGAATGAGCGACATCGAGATCGACGGCTTGAGGGTGTCCGCTGCCAAAGACATCGTCAAATTGGACTTCCGCGGCATCCAGAAAGGATTCGCGATCGACCAGGCAATCGCAAGGCTGCAGGAATTCGGGGTACACAACGCAAGTATCAACGCAGCCGGTGACCTGCGTGCCATAGGCTCGCGCGCCGGCAATCCATGGAGTGTCGCTATCCGCGGCCCGCGGAGCGGAGGCGTATTCGCCACCCTGAAGATATCGGGCAATGAAGCCGCCTTCACCACCGGGAACCATCAGCAGAACTTCACCTGGAAGGGCGAGCTTTACCACGACCTCATCGACCCGCGCACCGGCTACCCGGCTGTCGGCACGGCATCTGTGACCGTACTCCATGCCAATGCCTCAACCGCCGATGCCGCTGCCACTGCCCTTTTTATCGCCGGTCCGAAATACTGGCACCGGGTGGCCAAAAAAATGGGCATTCGTTACGTCATGCTGACGGACAGCGAGGGGCGGGTGCATATGAATCCTGCCATGCAGGCACGCGTCAAACTGCAGGGCAGCAACCACGAGGTAATCATCAGCAAGCCTCTGGTTTAGCAGGACAGGACAGACGCCTCGAGTTTCGGGTGTTAACATTCCCCGCGGTTTTCAGCTTATCCTTACATAGACGCAGGCACCGGCCTGTCACTAAGCAATTCCTTGGACATCAACGGCAATCTGGCGCTAAAAAGTTCGAACGAGCCTTTGGGGATGGCCGTGGTCGCCGCGCTGGCCGTGCATGCCTTCATCATCCTGAGCATCAGCTTCGACATCTCGCGAGAAAGCCCGCCCCCGCCGGAGCGGACCCTCGATATCACCCTGGTTCAGCCCAAGGTCAAGCCAAAAGTCACCGAGAACCCCGACTTTCTCGCACAACAGAGCCAGGAGGGCGGCGGCGAGGAAACCATCAAGGAACGCGAAACCAGCCCGCTCGGCAACCCGAACGCCACCCCTATCCCCAAACCGGCCCTCGAACTCGAGCGCTCTGGCGAACCTGAGGCCGAGCCGGCCCCGGAGCCCGAGATAATTGCCGCGGAAAAGGCACCGCGTGTCGAGCCCACAACGCCACCGAAACCCCGTGTCAAAGCCAAGCCCAAGGCAAAACTCAGTCAGTTGCTCGCCAGCACCCAGCAGGAAATCGATCGCCTGACCGCGGAACTCGACCGCCGCAGCCTCTCAGCCTCGCGCCAGGATCGTCGCAAGGCGATCAATGCGAGCACCCAGGAATATCAGTACGCCGCCTATCTCGAGGCCTGGCGCAGCAAAGTGGAGAAGATCGGCAATCTGAACTACCCGGATGAGGCAAAGCGCAACAAACTCTACGGCAACCTGCTGATGCACGTCGCGGTGCGCGTTGACGGTAGCGTCGAGCGTATCCGGATCGTGCGCTCCTCCGGGCACAAACTGCTGGATGACGCGGCGGTGCGAATTGTGCGCATGTCGGCACCTTTTGCGCCCTTCCCTCCCGAGATCAGGAAGAACGTGGATGTCCTGGACATCACCCGCACCTGGCAGTTCCTCGATGGCGACACACTTTTCTCGTCGAATTGAACGCCTCTTGCCGCAGGGAGGCCGGCACTGGATACTGTGGCGATGACCCAGACAGAGTCTTTGAAGAATCAGCTGTTGATCGCAATGCCGACCCTGGAAGACCCGAACTTCTCGCGCACGGTGACCTATATCTGCGAACACGGTGAACAGGGTGCCATGGGCATCGTACTCAACCGGCCGACCGACCTGTCTCTGGCCGACGTGCTCAAACACATGGATATCCAGGGTGGAATGGGCGATGCCGGCGAGCAGATGGTCTATCTGGGCGGCCCGGTAGAGGAAGAACGCGGATTCGTACTGCACAGCCACACCTCCCCCTGGGATTCCACTCTGGCGGTGAACGACAACATCAGCGTCACGACCTCACGGGACATCCTCGAGGCCATGGCCCGCGGCGACGGCCCTGATCACACCCTGGTGGCACTGGGCTATGCGGGCTGGGGAGCCGGACAACTCGAGCGCGAACTCCAGGAAAACGCCTGGCTCAGCGGCCCCGCGGACCAGTCCATCCTGTTCGTTCTACCACCGGACCAACGCTGGGAGGCTGCCGCGCGCCTGCTCGGTGTCGATGTCAACCTGCTCAGCAGCGAGGCCGGACACGCCTGATGGAGGTGCTTCTCGGGTTCGATTACGGTACGCACAAGATCGGCGTGGCCGTAGGACAACCGCTGACCGGAACCGCGTCGCAGCTCGAGACCCTGGGCCTGGTCAACCGCAACCCGGACTGGCAAAGAATCGCCCAACTGTTAGAGGAGTGGCGACCTCAGGCCCTGGTGGTCGGGCACCCCTTCGAGATGACGGATCGCGAGGCCAGCAATGCCGAGGCTGCCAAGAAATTTGCACGCCAGCTGCACGGACGGTTCCACCTGCCGGTACACATGGCGGACGAAAGGCTAACCAGCCGTGAGGCCTGGGCACAACTCGGCAGGGAGGCAGGAAAGGACCCAACCAAGGTAGACTCTTACGCGGCAAAGCTGATCCTGGAAACCTGGCTCAATGAGTGAAAGCACCCTGTTCATGAAGCACGACGCCATCCTCGACATGATCGCAGGCATGGCGCAGGTGCTGCAGCACCGAATGGCCGATCGCCACCTCGACAATCCGGCCATGATCGGGATTCACACCGGCGGGGCCTGGGTCGCGGAACACCTGAACACCTTGTTGGCGCTGGAGGAGCCCAGCGGCCTACTGGACATCAGCTTCTATCGCGACGACTTTACCCGGATCGGGGTCAACCCCCAGGTCAAACCGTCGCAGATCAATTTCGACGTCGAGAATCGCAACATCATCCTGGTAGATGACGTACTGCATAGCGGGCGCACGATCCGTGCGGCGATGAACGAAATCTTTGATTTTGGGCGCCCGGCTTCGATCACCCTGGTCACCCTGATCGAACGCAGCGGCCGCGAGTTGCCGATCCAGCCGGACGTCATGGGCCTTAGCCCTCCGCTGGGACTCGATGACCGGATCAAGCTAACGGGCCCCCAACCGCTCAGCCTGGAGATCCTCCATGGCCCGCGGACAGGAACATAAACGAGGCTCCAGAGTGCAATGCCAAGTCAGCAATCGGACAAACTGCAACTGAACGAACATGGTCGCCTGCGCCATTTTCTGACGATCGAAGGGCTCAGCCGCGACCTGCTGTTGCAGATTCTCGATACCGCAGAATCCTTCGCCACCCTGCCTGGCCGACCCGTGAAGAAGGTCCCGCTGCTGCGTGGACGAATCATCACCAACCTGTTCTTCGAGAACAGCACCCGGACCCGGACGACCTTTGAACTGGCTGCCAAGCTGCTGTCTGCAGACGTGATCAACTTTAACATCAGCACCTCGGCCACCTCCAAGGGTGAAACTCTGCTCGACACCCTGCGCAACATCGAAGCCATGCACTCGGATATGTTCGTGGTACGCCACGCGCAATCGGGAGCAGCGCACTTCATTGCTCAGCACGCCGCACCCCGGGTGAGCGTGATCAACGCCGGCGATGGCCGCCACGCGCATCCCACACAGGCCATGCTGGACATGTTCACCATCCGCAAGCACAAGGGC
>Ga0316189_10007735_pt1 | contig 10142 bp, 6 predicted proteins | sample LowCovwburrow_MG_FD_204930 | JGI IMG/M metagenome (GOLD analysis project Ga0316189, IMG submission 204930) | Coastal sediment microbial communities from Maine, United States - Lowes Cove worm burrow | ecosystem: Environmental > Aquatic > Marine > Coastal > Sediment | place: USA: Maine... | reverse complement strand
TCACAGGACGAACTGCCCTGACGTCGATATCGAACTCGATTCGTCCGCATTCTATGACGCTACGACGCGCAAAAAAGTCGGACTTGGATCCAGTGCGGCGGTGGCCGTGTCCCTGACAGCGGCGCTTTGCCGTGAAAGCCGGGGTGATTCGATTGCCAGCATCGCGCAGCGAGCTCACAGCAACCTGCAGCAGGGATCTGGAAGCGGGGTCGACATTGCGACCAGCGTTTACGGTGGACTGATCGAGTATCGAGTGGACGGCGCGACAGCGAAACCCATTGTCTGGCCGGATGGGCTCGCCTATCGGGTCTTATGGACAGGAACGCCGTCGAGCACAAAGGACAAGCTCAAGCGACTGGATGCGACGGTCAGCAAACCGTCCCGGGTGCGCTTGACCAGCGCATCTGAAGACATGGCTGTTGCATGGCAAAGCGGTGACAGCGATCGGGTACAGGCGACTTATCGCGACTATGTTGAGTCGCTTCGAGCGTTCAGTGTTGACCACAAGCTTGGCATATTCGATGCTGGGCATGATGAGCTGACGCGCCGTGCCTTCGCGGCGGGGCTTGTGTACAAACCCTGCGGCGCGGGCGGCGGTGATATTGGCATTCTTTTGGGGCCTGATCACGCTCGGCTGCAGAATTTCTGCAATGCACTGCCCGACGCGATTCAGGTTCTGGATTGCGAGCGCAGTGACAGCGGATTTGAAGTGACTGTAGCGGCGGAAAATACCGGTGAATAATTCGCGCATAAAAGGGCTGTATCGGCTTACCGTCGGTGATCGCATCCGCGAGCTTGAGAAGCGCGGATGGCTGACGCCGCTGGCCGCGCAAGAGCTTCTGGCGGGGCGCCAGTTCGTGACCGTTAATGCGGCCGATAAGATGATCGAAAATGTACTGGGTGTGTTCGGGTTGCCGTTCGGTATCGCGCCAAATTTCATCGTCAATGGCAAAGAGCATATCGTCCCGCTGGTCGTTGAGGAACCTTCTATTGTCGCAGGGCTAAGCGCTGCTGCCGCACTGGCTCGAGCGACCGGTGGCTTTGCGGCGATTCTCGAGGAGTCCCTGCTGGCAGGTCAGATTTACGTCACGGGAGTGCGCGATCCACAGGTAGCGATCGGTGCCCTGCGTTCGGCGCATGATGAGTTGCAGGCTGCGGGTAACGCGATTCACCCACGGCTGATCGAGCGCGGCGGTGGCGTTAGACGCATTGAAGTCCGCGCGATCGAGCTGCCGGATGGGTCAGCGGCCGTCGCTCTGCATCTACTGGTCGATACCGGTGATGCGATGGGCGCCAATCTGGTTAATTCGATTTGCGAGGCGATCGCACCGAGAGTCGCCGAAATCTGTGACGGTGAAATTGCGTTGCGAATCCTTTCGAATCTTGTCGATCAATCCGTCTGTACGACGCGCGTTCGCTACCCGGTGGATGCACTGGCAACCGACAGCCTGAGCGGAATTGACGTACGGGATCGTATTGTTCTGGCCAATGACATCGCGCTTGTCGATCCACACCGCGCGGCGACGCACAACAAGGGCATCATGAACGGTATCGATGCGCTCGCGATCGCAACGGGCAACGATTGGCGAGCGATTGAGGCCGGTGCGCATGCGTATGCCGCGAAGCATGGCCGGTATTCAGCATTGACGCGCTGGTTTGTCACGGGCGAAGGAGATCTTGGTGGCGAAATAAGCATACCGCTAAAGCCAGGTATCGTCGGTGGCACCCTAGCGGTGAATCGCGCTGCCGCGATCGGCCTGGAAATCGCCGCCGTCGATTCTGCCCGTGAACTGGCAGAGCTGATGGCCGCGGTCGGTCTGGCGCAGAACTTCGCCGCGCTGAAGGCGCTTGCGACGAACGGTATCCAGCACGGTCACATGCGCCTGCATGCGCGGGGGCTTGCTGCCGCTGCCGGCGCAAGTGATGCCGATATTGATGCTGTTGTCGACGCGCTGGTCTCGAGCGGCGAAATAAAAGACTGGAAAGCGGCAGAAATTGTTGCACGATTCGGCGAGTATGACGCCGCTGAGTCCAATGCCACCGATTCGGACATTGATGGTTCGTCTGCCGGAAAAATTATCCTGCTCGGCGAGCACGCTGTGGTTTATGGATATCCGGCATTGGCAATCCCGATACCCAATGCCGTCCGCGTCGCGGTCAGTGACAGCGACGCGCACTCGACGGTGCATTTTCGGGAGTGGCATATCAAAACGGCGGTCAGCGCCGCTGACGATATCATTAGCCGCACCGCGCGGCTGATCATGAAGCGCCTGGATGTCGAGGCGCGTTCGCTGCACATAGAGGTTTCAACATCGTTGCCACGTGGCATGGGCCTGGGATCCTCGGCGGCCATCGTTGTCGCGATTGTGCGCGGCATAGCGACACACTGTGCGCTGCAGATCGACGACACGACAGTCAATGCCATAGCTTTCGAGTGCGAATTGATCGCGCATGGCACACCGTCAGGTGTCGACAACACCCTGTCTTGCTACGGCCATGCGATGCTGTTTCAGAATTCAGGCGAGCTTAAATTTTCGGCCGTTAACGTAGCGTCGCCATTGCCGATTGTTATCGGCCTGAGTCATCAGCGTGGAGCGACGCACGACTTGGTCGCCGGTGTCCGGGAGCGTCGCGAGCAAAGCCCGTCGCAGTTCGACGCCGTATTTGCACAGATCGGCGCGCTCAGTGAGGCGGGTAGCGCTGCGCTGGAAGCAGGACGCCTTGAGGAACTCGGTGCCTTGATGAATGTGAACCAGGGGCTACTCAACGCCATCGGCGTGTCGACCCCGGAACTGGAGCAAATGGTTGTGATCGCACGCGAAAATGGCGCGCTCGGCGCGAAGCTGACGGGAGCCGGCGGCGGTGGGGCAATTGTAGCCCTGTGCCCGGGTGCGCAGGACCCTGTAACATCGGCGTTGAATTTGGCAGGCTTTAAGACGCTGCCGTTGCCTAACGAACAGGAAGCGTAGGTTGAATAATCTTCACCGGGTCGTTTCGTCAGAGAGCGAGGAACTCATACTCGTCGACGAGGCTGACAACGAAATCGGCTATGAATCGAAGGGCGCTTGCCATGACGGGACTGGCAAATTGCACCGGGCGTTCTCATTGTTTCTCTTTGACGACGCGGGTCGCCTGCTATTGCAGCAGCGCAGCACTAACAAGCGGCTGTGGCCAGGTTTTTGGTCAAACACCTGTTGCAGCCACCCGCGGCGGGGCGAGTCGATGGCGGTGGCGACGCGGCGTCGACTGGATGACGAGCTCAATATCCAGGCGGATATCGAGTTTGTCTATCACTTTTGCTATCAGGCCACATTTGCTGAGGCAGGCTCGGAAAATGAACTTTGCCATGTCTTTCTTGGAAAATACTCGGGCACGGTTCGGCCGAATGATAGCGAGATTGATGCTGTTCGTTATGTGTCGATCGAGGAACTCGACAAATCGCTGGCCGAATCGCCGCAGCACTTCACGCCGTGGTTCAAGCAGGAGTGGCAGGCGTTGAAAACTGACTACAAAGAGCAATTCGTGCGTTACGCAATATAGCGGTAGTACTCAATACCAATATCTGCAAAATGACGTTCGTCATCGACACCAACATGGTCGATGACAAATTCGTTTCGTGCAACATAGTCGAGACCGTCGATTCGACGACCGTCGTGCAGCGCTTCGTACTGGTCGCGATTCAGGTCGAGCGCCAGTTCCATGGCATCGGCGAAGCGAATTTTTTTGGCTGCCTCGCGCCAGTCGTCCGCCATGAAGAACGGAATGACCTCAGCGGCATCACCACTGCCATAGCCGAGAGTCAGCACTTCTTCGCCCGGCGTTAGTGAGTCTTCTTCGAGGGCCTGTTCGAAACCCGCCGCCATCCACGCCGGCAATGCCGCCGTGTAAAGGTTGCCAAGATCGAGCATGGTATCGCTACCCAGGCGAAGCTTGTCGAGAATTTCGGAGCGGAAATGCCGCGAAGCCCGGAATGCGCGCAAAACCGCCATCGCCATTGGGTAGGCTTCGTGTTGCAGCATTTCCCGCCCAGCCAGATGTGCGACTTCGGGTTTACTCACCATTTCTACCAAAAGCTCGTCGACGTCGACACCGGCTTCGTAGCAGTAGGATGCCAGCTCGGCGCGGTCTTCAGCGTCCCCCTGGCCCAGTGCAAACAGATACGAAACCGCCAATCCGGTTTCCGGCATACGACGATAGGGTCGATGCAGAAACAGTGTTCTTAAAGACCGCAGATGCTTGATCGCATTGAGATCGCGCTTTTCATACATGTCGTTCAGTGCATGCAAAGTTTCATCGATATAGCAGGTCGTCGAATACTTGCCGTTGAACACGGGGAAATCCTGAACCTGGTGGGACTCTGATCGATCCTGGCCGCAGAAGCGCGACATCGGCTTGCGGAAATCCATAATTCGATAATCCGATGCCGACCCGGAGCCGACCAAATCGACAACCGCGAGCTTGGGGTTTTCCTCGAGCAACATCGCGACCGCGCCGGCACCTTGTGTCGGTTCACCCGAACTGCCGCGGGCGTACTCAGCGATGTCGGCACAAACCACAATCGCCTGACCACCCGCGCCATCAAGCGCTAAATGACGAATCGCGCCTTTCATCCCGTAAACGCCACCAAGACAGGCATGTTTGAATTCCGGGACTTCACAGCTTCGTGAAATGGGTGCCTTGCCGCGGGCCAGCATGGCCTGGTCGACCATACCCTTCACAATGATCGCGCCTGCCGAGTTGTCAGTGCTGGATTCTGTGCCGAGGCCGAGGAACTTAACCCGACTGGGGTCGATGTCGTATTGATCAATGAGGCGGATGACGGCATTGGCCGCCATCGTATAAACGCTGTGACTGGGTCCGCGAACGCGAAAACTTCGCCCGACAACCTCGCGAGTCTTTGGCCACTGATTATTTGTCCAGTCACACCAATCCTCCAGCCATACACGGTACGGCGGAATATAGGCGGCGAGACCGCTGATACCGATCAATTTCTTGTGGCTGGATTGCGTCATGAATAATGCCCGGTTAACCCACGGATTTTAGTGTCCCCGGGCAATTCCCTCAAGGATTTATTCCACCGTGATGGTTACGATATCGGATGTCAGCGGTGGATCATGCGGAATATGCAGATGATCTCCGAGCAACATTTGCAGTGTGTGTTCTCCGGGCTCGAGCGTAATTTCAGTCGTCGTGCTGCCATCACCGAAGTGAATATGCTGGCTATCTGCCGGAATTGGCAGGTCCAGGTTGGGCAATCCGGTGTCGATCAACAGGTGATGGTGCCCGGAATTTGGCTGATTGTCGCCAGCCTTGACGACCGACATGCCTTCAATACCAAACTCGATCGTGATCGGGTTGCTGACCGTCAAGCCGTCCGTCGGCGTTATGAAAAATACGCGGGCGCCCTCTAAAGACGCGGTCTTAGGTAGAGCGGCAGGGGCAGCAGCTTCAGGCGCTGGCGGAGCAGCGCGGTCGGGTGCGGCCTCTTCGTCGGATGCTGATCCGCAGGCAGAAAGCGTCGTAAATGCGCATGCCAGCAGTACTGTTCTTAGATTCATTTTGTTTTCCTCGGGTCAGGCGGTAATGACGGCAACGACCAATGTCGCCATCATAGTAATCGTTGCGCCGGTCAAATAGGTAGCAGTGAGCACCAGATATTTCAGAATCGTTGTCAGGTGGCCTTGCCCGTAAACACGCCGCATCGCTTTGTAAAGATACACGGGGATATAGAAAGATGTAGCTACGATCACAATGGTCGCGATCGTGCCCATCTCACTGCCTGTGTCCTGGAAGAGCCCCATGAGTCGCACGAATAAGACCTGTAACAGCAAGATAAGAAAGAAAAATGCGTGGAAGTGCACGAAAAAAAGCAGGTGCTCAACGAAGTAGCGTCGCGAAAGCGGGTAGAGAACTTTCAGAACCATCGCCATAAATGGCAGCAAAACAATTAACGCAACCGGAACTTTATCGACGATGGCGTCCACAAAACTATCGCTACCGCGCGCTTTATTGTTTTCACAAATCTGTTGAATACGCTCGTTGGTCAGGCGTTTCTTAAGCCACTCCGGAAGATCGTCATCATCTGTAATAGTAGCGTTTTCGCAATCGCCGAAGAAGTCGCTGTCGTTCTCGTCCTCTGCTGAGTCCTCGCTGGATCCCGGGTCTTCTTTTTCGGCGGCATCGTGCTGCAGGTTCACCGCAATGCTTGCGGCGTCTATCTGAGCGATCTCTTCTGCCATCGGCGGTGGTTCGGGCTCGAAGAAGACCTTCAGATCCTCACGGGGATCAAAAAAGGCAACAACGAAAAACAGGACACTCAGTACGAGGTAGGTGCGAAACGGTGGCATGTATCGCGCGCGGCGACCTTCGAGATAGTCGCGAGTTAACTGGCCGGGCTTGCTAAGAAGCGGCCCTAGCGTGCGCCAAAGTCGCGAGTCAAGCTCGAAGAGGTCGCCGAATGCTTCACGCAAGAGTCCCCAGATACTAATCAGACGACTGCGTGATCGCTGACCGCAGCTGCCGCAATACTGGCCTCGCAACCGGGTGCCGCAATTGAGGCAGACAGGACTTTCGCCATGCGGCAGCTCGCGCGCAGGATCTGCGCGATAAACCCGGCTTTCTATACTGACATTGCTCGAGAAGCGTGCGGCCGCCTCCGCATCGATTTCGGCAAACAGGCCATCGACCAGTGCGTCGAGTGAGCTGTCATCGCGCACCAGAATTTGGCAAGAGCGCGCGCTGCGACCCGCGCCCTGCGCCTCGGGCTGGAATGTTCGGGCCGTGACAACACTGTCGTGTCGCTGGACTCGGGTGAGCACGTCTTTGAGCCAAGCGTCGACCGATTCCAGGGCATCGTCGGCAATGACGAAGTTCAATTCATACAGGGGACCGGCGTGCGCACTCATTGTCTTTTATTCGATCAGGCCTTTTTTTTGGTCGCTTTCTTCTTACTGGGTTTTTTTGCGCTCGTCTTCCTGGCTGCCGCCTTTTTCGTGCCGGCCTTCTCAGCGGATGCAGCGCCAGATTTCTTTGTCTTCAAGCGACCCAGTTCTTCCGGTGCGAAATCGTCGACACTCAGCAGGTGAAGAACCTTTTCATGGTAATCGCGCATGCTGCGCGCTTCTGCCTTGCTGATTACCTGCGCCTTCTCAGCCTCACCGATTTGATTGCCAATGTAGTCCGACGCCAGCAAACCTTCTTTGTGTGCGCGACGCAGCCGTTTCTCGATTGGCTTGAATTCGTGCGCAAGCTCGAGAGCCTCCTGCAGTTTACCCAGAGGGTTGCCGGGTTCCAGCGTCGTGTAGGCGAGTGCACTTAACCGCTCGCGTGACTCGCCAGGTGTCGTGATCAGATCGACAACCTTGTGCGCAATTTCGTCGGACGGTGCTGAGTAGGTTCGGCCACGCGGAAAGATGAAGATGCGTAACAACGCAGCAACCCAGCGGTTCGGGAAGTTTCTGAGGAAGGCATGCAACGCCTCTTGCGCGTCATACATCAATGCGCGCACCGACCATTCAACAAGCGGCAGGTCGGTTGCACGGCGGCCCTGATTCTCAAAATGCTTGAGCACGGTCGAGGCAAGGTACATGGAACTCAGGATATCCCCGAGTCGGGCTGACAACAGCTCACGTTTCTTCAGTTCACCGCCAAGTGTCAGCATGGCGAAATCGGATGCCAGTGCGAACGCTGCGCTGTAGCGATTAATGTTTTGATAGTAGCGGCGTGTCGGCGTGTTCAGCGGCACCCGACTGAATTTCGCATGGGTCAATGCGAGGAAGAACGATCGTGCCATGTTACTGATCGCGTAACCAATATGACCGAACAAGGCCGCATCGAAGTCAATCAGGCCACGATCCGTATCCTCGTCGCCAGCCGCCTGCAGCTCCGTCAATACGAAGGGATGGCAGCGAATGGCACCCTGACCGTAGATGATGAGGCTGCGCGTCAGGATATTGGCGCCCTCGACGGTGATGGCGATTGGCGTCGCCATGTAGGAGCGGCCCAGATAATTGTTCGGCCCCATCATGACGGCCTTACCACCATGAATATCCATCGCATCGTTGGCAACTTTGCGTGCCATCTCGGTGCAGTGGTACTTGAGAATAGCGGACGGGACCGCCGGTTTTTCGCCCTGATCGATCGCACCGGCGGTTACAGCAACCGCGGCGTTCATAATGTAGGTATTGCCGGCGATACGGGTCAGCGCTTCGCCAACACCCTCGAAATTAGCAATCGATGTGTTGAATTGCTTGCGAATGATTGCGTAGGCGCCGCTCGCGTAACTGGCTGCCTGACCACCACCAGCCGATGTTGACGGCAGCGTAATCGCCCGGCCAACCGACAATAATTCGACGAGCATCTTCCAGCCCTTACCGGCCATCTCGGGGCCGCCAATAATGTAATCGAGCGGTACGAAGACGTCCTTGCCCGAGGTTGGCCCATTTTGAAAAGCAATGGTCAGCGGGTAGTGGCGTCGACCGACCTGAACACCGTTTGTGTCCGTCGGGATCAAGGCTGCCGTGATGCCGTAGTCATCGACATCGCCTATCAGGTGGTCGGGATCGGACAACTTGAAAGCCAGTCCCAATACGGTGGCAACGGGTGCCAGCGTGATGTAGCGCTTGTTCCAGTTGAGGCGGATACCGGTGATGGTCTTGCCATTCCACGTGCCCTTGCAAACGACACCGCTGTCGATCAATGCCGCTGCATCGGATCCAGCCTGGGGTGACGTCAGTGCGAAACACGGAATCTCGGAACCATCGGCCAACCCGGGGAGGTAGCGTTGTTTTTGTTCTTCAGTGCCGTAGTGCAGCAGTAGTTCGGCCGGTCCCAGTGAATTGGGTACGCCGATTGTCGAAGATGCTGTAGGGCTTCGGCTGGCCAGCTTGGTGATGACCGCGGCGTTTGCGTAGGCGGAGAACTCAAGACCGCCATACTGCTTCGGGATGATCATCGCGAAGAAACGCTTCTCGATAATGAAGTCCCAGACCTCTTTTGGCATGTCGGCAAGCTCGTGACAGACTTCCCAGTCGTCCAGCATCTCGCAGAGTTGTTCACACGGTCCGTCGATAAAAGCCTGTTCTTCTTCCGACAGTTTCGGTGCGGGATAGGACATCAGTCGATCCCAATCCGGCATACCCGAGAACAGTTCGCCGTCCCACCAGACATTGCCGGCTTCGAGCGCCTCGCGCTCGGTGTCCGACATCGATGGCAACATCGTACGATAAATGTCGAGCAGCGGTTTGGTCAGCTTTTCGCGTCGAAACTCGATCAGATTGAGAACGACCATGCCCGCGAAAGCGACGAGTAGCAAAAGCTTCCAGATGACGTGTCCGTCGCCGAAGAACACGTAAGCGGCGACAGCCAGCCCGGCTGCGACGGTCGACGTACGCAGATCAATACGTTGGTAGGCGAGAAATACGCCACCGCCGAAGAACAACAGAAACCACAGCAAACCTACGGTAAATCCAGACAACTCAAATCTCCTGACATGCGAAATCAGCGTCGCAAGGACGCTGTCAATACTGTATAGCAGTTCTTAAAGCAGTTCTTCTATCGCCGCACGTTCTTCGCGAAGCTCCGCCTCGGTTGCATCCATACGTGCACGACTAAAGTCGTCTATGGATAAGCCCTGTACGATTTCATACTGACCGTTGCTGCAACGCACCGGGTACGAATACACGATGCCAGGCTCGATGCCGTAGCTGCCGTCAGCGGGGATTCCCATGCTAACCCAATCACCATCCGGAGTACCCAGCGTCCAATCGTGCATGTGGTCAATCGCAGCGGATGCCGCCGATGCGGCAGACGATGCACCGCGTGCGGCAATTATTGCGGCGCCGCGTTGTTGTACGACCGGGATAAATTCGTCTTCCAGCCATGCCTGATCCAATTGATCAGTGGCAGCGACGCCTTTGACGGTCGCCTGGCTAACATCCGGGTATTGCGTCGCGGAGTGGTTGCCCCAGATTGTCATCTGCTTAATATCACTAACGTGGCTGGCGGTCTTGGTCGCAAGCTGCGCCTTGGCACGATTGTGATCAAGGCGTGTCATGGCAGTGAAGTTGGCCGGATCGATGTCCGGTGCATTGCTGCTGGCAATGAGAGCGTTGGTGTTCGCAGGATTGCCCACAACCAGCACG
>Ga0316189_10007734_pt1 | contig 10142 bp, 6 predicted proteins | sample LowCovwburrow_MG_FD_204930 | JGI IMG/M metagenome (GOLD analysis project Ga0316189, IMG submission 204930) | Coastal sediment microbial communities from Maine, United States - Lowes Cove worm burrow | ecosystem: Environmental > Aquatic > Marine > Coastal > Sediment | place: USA: Maine... | reverse complement strand
CCTATTTTTTCCAATATTATTTTAGCTGATGAAATTAACAGGACTCCGCCTAAAACACAGGCAGCGTTGTTAGAAGCCATGCAAGAAAAAGCAGTTACTGTAGCAGGTCATCATTATAAATTAGATACTCCGTTTTTTGTATTGGCAACGCAAAATCCTATTGAGCAAGAAGGAACTTATCCTTTGCCAGAGGCTCAATTAGATCGTTTTATGTTTTCAATAAACCTGGAGTATCCTTCATTTGAAGAAGAGGTTATGGTTGTTAAACGCACAACTTCAGATGAACATCAAATAGTAAAACCGGTTTTTTCATCTGAAGAAATTTTAGCAGCTCAACATCTTATCAGAAGAATACCAGTGGCTGATAATGTTGTGGAATACGCTGTTAATTTAGCTTCAAAAACAAGACCAAATTCTACAAATGTTCCTCAAATAGTTTCAGATTATATTGATTGGGGAGCAGGTCCGAGAGCTTCTCAAAATTTAATTTTAGGGGCAAAAGCGAAAGCTGCAATAAGTGGTAAATTCTCTCCAGACATTGAAGATGTTCGATCTGTTGCTTCGGCTATTTTACGTCATAGAATAGTTAAGAATTATAAGGCTGAAGCCGAAGGGATTAGTGAAGAACAAATCATTAAATCTCTTTTTTAATAAAGCTTCACATCCCCATATTTAAATATTCATTTTTCATATTGTTAGATTTAAAAATAAATCGTATTTTTGCACACCTTTTCAACGAGTTCAGATTTGAGAAAAGGATTTAATAAATTTTAGTTTAATAACTCTTATGTTATTTCTCGTTTAAAAATCTGAATAACAATAAGATACAAAGTTAATTATCAGCAACATGGCTGGAAAAACAAAAAAAGAAGTAGCAGAACAAGAAATAGAAGCTACCGAAAAAATCGAAACTGCTACTGAGCAACAGGAAGAAAAAGCTCAAGACCCTCAAGAATTTTTAGCTAATTTCGATTGGCATAAATACGAAGAAGGTATTGAAGCTGTAGATGACAAAAAATTAAAAGCTTTTGACAAAGCTTTAGAAGGTACAGTAGGGTTCGTTGATGAGCGTCAGGTTATAGATGGTACAGTTGTACGTTTAACCGATCGTGAAGCAATTATTGATATCAATTCTAAATCTGAAGGTGTGATCTCATTAAATGAGTTCCGTTACAATCCGGGTTTAGCCGAAGGTGATACAGTTGAGGTATTAGTTGATAAGCGTGAAGATGCTACAGGTCAATTGGTATTATCACATAGAAAAGCAAGAGTTATTAAAGCTTGGGAAAGAGTAAATAAAGCTCATGAAACTCAAGAAGTGGTTAATGGTTTTGTAAAATGTAGAACTAGAGGAGGTATGATCGTTGATGTATTTGGTATTGAGGCATTCTTACCAGGTTCTCAAATTGACGTAAAACCAATTAGAGATTATGACCAATATGTAGAGAAAACAATGGAATTCAAAGTTGTAAAGATCAACCATGAATTTAAAAACGTTGTTGTATCTCATAAAGCACTTATTGAAGCCGATCTTGAATTACAAAAGAAAGAAATTATCGGTCAATTAGAAAAAGGTCAGGTACTAGAAGGTGTTGTTAAGAACATTACTTCTTATGGTGTATTTGTTGATCTTGGTGGCGTTGACGGATTAGTACATATTACCGATTTATCTTGGAGTAGAATCAATCACCCAAGTGAAGTGGTAGAATTAGATCAAAAATTAAATGTTGTAATCCTTGATTTTGATGATAACAAATCAAGAATCCAGTTAGGTTTAAAACAATTAAGTAAACATCCTTGGGAAGCTTTAGATGAAAATTTAAAAATTGGAGATAAAGTAAAAGGTAAAGTAGCTATTATAGCAGATTACGGAGCTTTTATTGAAGTTAGTGATGGTGTTGAAGGATTAATTCACGTTTCTGAAATGTCATGGTCAACTCATTTACGTTCTGCTCAAGATTTTGTAAAAGTTGGTGACGAAGTTGAAGCTGTTATCTTAACTCTTGATAGAGAAGATCGTAAAATGTCTCTTGGTATAAAACAATTACATCCAGATCCTTGGACAGATATTACCAAGAAATATCCTGTTGGTTCAACCCACACAGGTATAGTAAGAAATTATACTAATTTCGGTGTATTTGTTGAGTTAGAAGAAGGAATTGATGGTTTGGTTTATATTTCTGACCTTTCTTGGACTACTAAAGTAAAACATCCATCTGATTTTGTAAAAGTTGGTGATAATCTTGAAGTACAAGTTCTTGAGTTAGATGTTGAAGGACGTAAATTAAATTTAGGTCATAAACAAACAACCGAAAACCCTTGGGATAAACATGAAGCCACATATGCAATCGATTCTGTACATCCAGGTGTTGTAAAAGAAAAGACTGATAAAGGTGCTATCGTAACATTAAATGATGAAGTAGAAGCATTTGTTCCTGCTCGTCATATGGAAAAAGAAGATGGTACGAAATTGGATAAAGGTGAATCTTTAGATTTTAAAGTATTAGAGTTTAACAAAGAATATAGACGTCTTGTTATTTCTCATACTGCTATCTTTAAAGCTCAAGAAGAAAAAAGTTTTAAAGCTGCTAAAAAGAAGATGGAAGACACTTCAGAAAAATCAACCTTAGGTGATATTTCTGCTTTAGCTGATTTAAAAGAAAAAATGGACGGAAAAAAGAAGAAATAAACTTGATCCTGTGAAGACAGGAATCTAATTCTTTTAAATGAATATCAAAAACCGCTGAATTTTTCAGCGGTTTTTTTATTTTAATAATTGAATAAACATATCTTTGTTTTTAACAAAAAAATTGAACTTTGACTTTAATTAAATCAATATCAGGTATACGCGGAACTATTGGAGGCAACACAAATGAAAATCTAACACCAATTGATGCAGCTAAATTCGCTGCGGCTTATGGTAGTTGGTTATTAAAAAGAAACTCAAATAAGGAAAAACTTACTGTAGTTCTTGGTCGTGACGCTCGAATTTCAGGTAAAATGATCAGTAGTATTGTTGCCAATACACTAGTTGGTCTCGGTATTGATGTTATAGACCTAGGGCTTTCTACAACACCAACTGTTGAAGTTGCTGTGCCTTTAGAGGGAGCAGACGGAGGTATTATCTTAACAGCATCTCACAATCCTAAACAATGGAACGCCTTGAAATTATTGAATGAAAAAGGTGAGTTTTTAAATGGAGCTGATGGAGTACAAATTTTAGAAATTGCTGATGCTAATGATTACGCTTTCGCGGAAGTAGATAACTTAGGAACTTATACCAAACTAAAGAACTATATGGATAAACATATAGATGAAGTTTTGGCATTAGAATTGGTTGATGTTGAAGCCGTAAAAGCTGCAAATTTTAAGGTAGTTGTAGATGCGGTAAATTCAACCGGTGGAATTGTAATCCCTGCTTTACTGGAGAGGTTAGGCGTAGCGTGTGTTGAATTATATTGCGAGCCAAATGGTCATTTTCCTCATAACCCTGAACCCTTAAAAGAACATTTAACAGATATTTCTAAACTAGTGGTTGAAGAGAATGCAGATTTAGGGATAGTCGTTGATCCAGATGTTGATAGATTAGCTCTGGTGAATGAAGACGGTTCTATGTTTGGTGAAGAATATACCTTGGTTGCTTGTGCTGATTATGTGCTTGGTCAAACAAAAGGAAATACGGTTTCAAATCTGTCATCTTCAAGAGCATTGAGAGATGTTACTGAGCAACATGGAGGATCTTATCAAGCGAGTGCAGTAGGGGAAGTTAACGTAGTGCAATTAATGAAAGATACGAATGCCGTTATTGGGGGTGAAGGCAATGGAGGAATTATTTATCCTGCTTCGCATTACGGTAGAGATTCATTGGTTGGTGTTGCGTTATTTTTGACGCATTTAGCTAAAAAAGGAATTAGTTGTAAAGAATTAAGAGATAGTTATCCAAGTTATTTTATGAGTAAAAATAAAATTCAATTGACTCCTGAGTTGGATGTAGATGCAATTTTAGAGGCGATGTCTGAAAAATATAAATCAGAAGACGTAAATACTATCGACGGCGTAAAAATTGATTTTCCTAAAGAGTGGGTTCATTTAAGAAAATCGAATACTGAGCCAATTATTAGAATATATACCGAAAGTACCTCACAAGAAAATGCCGATGCATTGGCACAAAAAATCATGAAAGAAATAGCTGCAATAGCCGGATTGTAAAAAAAATCGTCAATGTCTCTAATAAATATTGAGTATTACCTCTCAAATATTTTAAACTTCTCACTAAAAATGAAAAAAACTTATATCTCAATTCTTGTTGTAGCCTTTGTTGCCTTTTTAAGTGTTGCATGCAATAGTACAGCAAAGACAACAAATGCAACAGTTACTGCTGCTAAAGAACAAAAATTGGCAAACTCTTTATTATGGAAAATATCGGGTAATGGCTTAGAGAATCCATCTTATTTATATGGAACTATTCATATGACTTGTAATTATGTTTTAACTGATAAAATGAAAAAAGCATTTGAAGAAACGAATCAGCTTGCCTTAGAGATAGATATGGATGATCCTGAAATGCAAACGAAAATGATGCAAGGCATGATGATGACAGATGGTAAAACCATGAAAAGTATTCTTTCTGAAGAAGATTTTTCTGAATTAAGTGCTTTTTTTAAGGATAATACAGGAATGAATTTAGAAATGTTCAATACCGTAAAACCCTTTGCGGTTTCTGCAATGTTAATATCAAAAATGGTTCCTTGTTCTCCCCCGGGATCATATGAATTAGAATTTATGAAGATCGCAAAAGATCAGAATGAGGAAGTGCAAGGTTTAGAAACTATTGAATATCAGATGGGTGTCTTTGATTCAATACCCTATAAAGATCAGCTAGATGAATTGGTAAAAATGGCTAAAGAAGGTATTGAGGAAAGTAAGCACGAGTTCACAAAGATTACCGAACTTTATACAATAGAAGACATTGAAGGTTTATTAAAAGTTATGACCGAATCAGAGGACATGACAGCTAAATTCAAAGACGAGTTATTAGATAAAAGAAACCAAAATTGGATTCCGGTAATTCAAAAAATGTCAAAAGAAAAACCAACATTTTTTGGAGTAGGAGCGATGCATTTACCGGGAGAAGAAGGTGTGATCAAACTTTTGCGAAATGCAGGTTATACTGTTGAGGCCGTGAAATAAATTATATGTTTGAATAATGTGTCATTCTGACCCCGATTCCTCGGGGGTAAGAATCTGTTAAATGTAACTAGAATTAAACAGATTTTTACGTCGCTACAGGCCAACGCGACAAGCTGGTCCCTTCGCTAAAAGAGTCCACTGGGCTCTTTATTTACGCTCGGTCCCTCACAATGACATCTAAAAAATATATTTAAACAATAAAACCGCTCCCCCGAAGCGTCGGGAGAGCGGTTTTATTGTTTCTTAAAAAATTAATCTTCTATAAGTACCCATTCACCTTTATCAATAAGGGGTATAGCCTGTTTGTATTTCATCTCTTTATTTTCACCACTCATTACATTTTTAACTGTAACTCGTTCATTTCTACCTATTTTACGTTCGGTACGAACAATAGTTTCAACAACTTGTTGTTGCTGAGTCTGATTCGTGGCGGTATCATGGGTTGGACTTCTGAAATCAGCTTTACTAACTTGTACTTTTTCACGTTTTTGCTCACGTGCCTGAGATACTTGTTGAGGGCTCTGACTCGGTAACTCACCTTTAAATAGGAATGACAGCACTTCTTTATTTACAGTATCTATCATCTTTTTAAATAATTCGAAGGCCTCAAATTTGTAGATCAATAATGGATCTTTTTGTTCATAGGTTGCATTTTGAACAGATTGCTTCAATTCATCCATTTGTCGCAAATGGTCCTTCCAAGTTTCATCAATGATGGCTAATGAAATATTCTTTTCAAAATCAGTTACTAGTTGTTTTCCTTTACTGTCATAAGCATCTTTTAAATTAGTTACAACATTCAAGGTTTTTACACCATCTGTAAAGGGTACAGCAATACGTTCATATTGATTGGCTTGTTTTTCGTATACATCTTTAATTACAGGAAAAACAGCATCGGCATTGCGTTCAATTTTTTCTTGATAATGTTTATATACAGTATCGAACAATACGTCAATTAATTCTTGTTCAGATTTACTTTCAAATTCTTCTTTTGAAAATGGAGATGTTGTTGATGAAAATCGAATTAATTCAAATTCAAAATTTGCGTAGTCATTAGTAGCTTTATTTTCAAGTACAATACTTTCACAAGTATCATATACCATATTTACAATATCTACTTGCAAACGTTCTCCGTATAATGCATGTCGACGACGTTTATAAACAACTTCACGCTGAGAGTTCATAATATCGTCATATTCTAATAGTCGTTTACGAATACCAAAGTTATTCTCTTCAACTTTCTTTTGAGCTCTTTCAATAGATTTAGAGATCATTGAATGCTGAATCATTTCACCTTCTTTCAAGCCCATTCTGTCCATCATCTTAGCAACACGTTCAGATCCAAAAAGACGCATTAAGTTATCTTCAAGTGAAACATAAAATTGAGAAGATCCCGGATCTCCCTGACGGCCGGCTCTACCACGTAATTGTCTATCAACACGTCGAGAATCATGACGTTCTGTACCAATAATTGCTAATCCGCCAGCAGATTTTACATCTTCAGACAATTTAATATCTGTACCACGACCGGCCATATTTGTTGCAATTGTTACAACACCCGGATTACCAGCTTCAGCAACAATATCAGCTTCTTTTTTATGAAGCTTAGCGTTCAAAACATTATGCTTGATTTTACGAATAGCCAACATTCTTCCTAATAGTTCTGAGATTTCCACCGAAGTGGTACCTACTAAAACCGGACGGTTTGCAGCAACTAATTCAACAATTTCTTCAATTACTGCATTGTATTTTTCACGTTTTGTTTTGTAAATAAGATCCTCTTTATCTTTACGTAATAAAGGTACATTCGTTGGGATTTCAATTACATCTAATTTATAGATTTCCCATAATTCACCAGCTTCGGTAACGGCTGTACCGGTCATTCCAGACAGCTTATTATACATTCTGAAATAATTCTGTAATGTAATAGTTGCATAGGTTTGTGTGGCATCTTCGATCTTCACATTTTCCTTTGCTTCAATAGCCTGATGTAAGCCGTCAGAATAACGTCGTCCATCCATCACACGACCTGTTTGCTCATCAACAATTTTAATTTTATCATCCATTAAAACATATTCTACATCTTTTTCAAATAAAGTATATGCTTTTAATAATTGATTTAGTGTATGAATTCGTTCACTTTTGATGCTAAAATCACGGAATAATTCTTCTTTTACTTTTGCTTTAGCTTCTGGTTCTAAACCTTCATTTTCAATTTTAGCTATTTCTACACCGATATCCGGTAATATAAAAAAACTATCTTCCTGATTTCCGGATAAATACTCTATTCCTTTATCTGTCAGTTCAATAGAGTTATTTTTTTCATCAATAACAAAATACAATGCTTCGTCAATCTTCGGCATTTCGCGATTGTTATCCTGCATATAGAAATTTTCAGTTTTTTGAAGTAACTGTTTAATACCTTCTTGACTTAAAAATTTAATTAAGGCTTTGTTTTTAGGAAGTCCTCTAAATACTCTCAATAAATGGAAAGCCCCATCTTTCGTATTGCCTTCGGCTATCAATTTTTTAGCCTCAGCTAAAACCCCAATTAAAAGAGTACGTTGTGTTTGTACTATATTGTCAACTTTCGGTTTTAATTCATTAAATTCATGACGATCACCTTGAGGGGTAGCACCAGAAATAATTAAAGGTGTACGCGCATCATCAATTAATACAGAATCTACTTCATCAACAATTGCGTAATTATGAGGCCGTTGCACAAGATCTTTAGGTGAATGTGCCATATTATCACGTAAATAATCAAATCCGAATTCATTGTTTGTACCATAGGTGATATCGGCATTATATGCTTTTCTACGGGCATCTGAATTTGGTTGGTGATAATCAATACAGTCAATACTTAAACCATGAAATTCGAAGATAGGACCCATCCATGCTGCATCACGTTTTGCCAAATAGTCATTTACGGTAACCACATGTACGCCTCTCCCCGTTATTCCATTAAGATATAATGGTAAAGTTGCTACCAAGGTCTTACCTTCACCAGTCATCATCTCTGCAATTTTACCCTGATGTAGTACAGAACCGCCAATTAATTGTACATCATAGTGAATCATATCCCAGGTGATAGGTTTACCGGCGGCATCCCAGGAGTTATTCCAAATAGCATTTTCACCATCTAAGTTTACATAATCATTTTCTGCAGATAATTCTCTATCAAAAGGAGTAGCTGTAACTTTTAAGGTTTTATTTTGAGTAAATCTCTTTGCGGTTTCTTTTACAACGGCAAAAGCTTCAGCCGTAATATCATTTAAAACCTTTTCTGAAGTCTGATATGATTCCTCATTTAAAATATCTATTTCTTTATATATTTCTTCTTTACGATCTATATGAGCAGTTTCAATTTCTATATTAAGTGCAGAAATTTTATCTTCAAAAGGTTTAATATTGTCTTTTATTTTTTGCTTAAACTCAGCTGTTTTATTACGAAGCTGATCTAAAGTCAATGATTCCATTTGTGAATCAAAGCTTCTAACCTCATTCACTATGGGTTGTAATAGTTTTAAGTCTTTTTTAGTTTTATCTCCAACAAAAACTTTTAATACTGAATTTATAAAATTCATAATTTAATTTCAATTTTTTAGTTTAGAATAATGAAATTATTCCAACATTTTAGCAGTCACAAATATAACGATATTGTGCCACTTGATTTATATTAGATACCAATTTAACATTAAAATATTGCATATAATTCGCTTCTTTAATTTGCTTATAATTCCTCAAAAAATATAACTATAACTTTGGCTATACTTAGATTTTTTGACTCATCTGAGCAAAAAATAATTCAAATTATTTATACAACATTTTAAAATTATATTAGTATTACTTTGTCAAAAGTGTAATTTTTAACAAAAAAAAAGCCTCAATGAGACTTTTAGATTTTTAATATTCATCTTCATTCCAGAGAAAATCCTCATCTGTAGGATAGTCTGGCCATATTTCCTGAATCACCTCGTAAATTTCCCCTTCATCTTCAATAGCTTGTAAATTTTCTACAACTTCTAGAGGTGCACCAGTTCTAATTGCATAATCTATCAATTCGTCTTTAGTTGCCGGCCAAGGTGCATCACTTAAGTAAGATGCTAATTCTAATGTCCAATACATAGCGTATAATCTATTTTATATTTTTTGCAAATGTAATTTTTTTGAGCAAAAAAGCAAGCTTTTTATAAACTATTTTTAAAATAAATAAAAGAACGTCGGTTTTATTCAATAATTACTACTCTTTTTTCTTAGGAATCCAAGGTATTTCAGTAGCCTGATTATCAATTGTCAATTTCCGTGCCAACACAAAAAGGTAGTCAGATAAACGATTTAAGTAGGTCATTATGTACTCATCTATGGGTTCTAGCTCATGCAAATTCACTACTAAACGTTCGGTTCTTCTACATACACAGCGTGCTATATGACAGAATGACACCGTTTGATGACCCCCTGGCAAAATGAAGTTTGTCATTTGGGGGAGTGATTGATCCATATGATCAATTTCTTTTTCAAGAAATAAAATATCATCTTTTGAAATTTTATAAATATTCAATCTCTCTTTACCACTTTTTAGTTTTTCTTTATCAGGAGGTGTAGCAAGCATGGCGCCAAGCGTAAATAGTTCATTCTGAATTTTTAGTAGGGTATTTGAGCTTCGATGATCAATTTTTTGATCTCGAATTAAACCAATATATGAGTTGAGTTCATCGGCCGTTCCATATGCTTCGATTCGTAAATTATGTTTTGGCACCCTTGATCCTCCATATAGTGAAGTTGTACCCTTGTCTCCTGTTTTTGTATAAATTTTCATCTATTTAAAATTTTATAGTTTGCTGAAAATGAAGAAACTAAAAATTTCTGCACATTCAGGAATTCGCATAAAAAATTTAATCATGTCGGTTGGTATAATGATGAAATTTGTTTACGCTCATTTCATCGTTATA
>Ga0316189_10007733_pt1 | contig 10143 bp, 9 predicted proteins | sample LowCovwburrow_MG_FD_204930 | JGI IMG/M metagenome (GOLD analysis project Ga0316189, IMG submission 204930) | Coastal sediment microbial communities from Maine, United States - Lowes Cove worm burrow | ecosystem: Environmental > Aquatic > Marine > Coastal > Sediment | place: USA: Maine... | reverse complement strand
AACTTCACCTCCATATTGATCGACCAATATTCTACAGGTCGAAAGGAGATGTTTTGTCTTGCTATTATAGAGCCCCAAAGTGGAGATCTGTTTTTTAAGATGTGGCTCTCCCATTTTCAAAATGGTTTGAGGCGTGTTGGCTGTTGGAAATAGTTTGGCTGTAGCTTTGTTTACGCCGACATCGGTTGATTGCGCTGAAAGCATCACGGCTACAAGTAGCTCAAAAGGAGATGAATAGTTCAGCTCAGTTTTTGGCTTGGGGTTTTCCGCCTGTAGATGTTCAAACAGGTGGGTGATCGTGTTTTGATCCATAGAGGTTCAGGCGTTAACTAATTAACCTCTTTAAGGGTTAGTGTGACCTGATTATCGGCAACATCACCTGCAGGATTAATTACCTGTTCAACCAGGTAGAGGGTGTCGGCATCAATTTTTTCAACACGGCCATTATTTTTGCCCATATAGTTGCCGCGTCGAATTGTATAGCCTTGACCCGTGTTATCTTCAATCATGGCGACTCTATCTTCACCCATGGAGTAAACTCCAACAAGTTTCAGTGTGCTTAGGTCAAAGTTTTCCAGTACTTCACGCTCACGGTTTTCTAACCGTAAACGCTGATCATCCAAAATGGCTCTTCCTCGTTGGGCTACTAGAGCAAGATAAGAGGAGAATGGATCACGGAGATTGGCGATGTCAATTTCAGGAGCCTTAACAGCATGGGACATGGCATCGGGCACCAGCTCAATATCATCTTCGGGTACTGTGGTGGCAGGAGGGACTGTATTCGTAGCCTCTGCTGAAACCATCGGAATGCCCGTCAGCATAAGAGAGCAGAGTAGAAAAATGCGCAACATGGTTGGCCTCCAAGCGCAAGTTAGGCGCAGAATAGAATCCATTACACGAGCAGATTAGCAGAACTTATTGAAATTGCAATGATTATGGATGAATAAAGGGGGCGACCCATTGATGGGTCAGCCCTCCTTTTAATTGGTTAATTAGAACCTAACAAAGACACCAGCGTATGGGCCGGAAAAGCTTGCATTCAACAGAATGCCGGAAGTATCGACTTTTACATCAAGATATCTGTAGCCACCATAGATGCCAAGTGTAGGAAGTGGTGAGAATTCGATCTGAGCATCAAGGTCTGTAAAGGTATTGCCATTATATCCCATGTAGCCGGCTCGGCCTGAGATGCCTATAAAGTCAGCTAGTGCAATCCGTCCACGTAGGCCAATGGTAGGTAGGGGAATGTTGGCGGAAGCAGTTTGTGTTGTGCCCAAGGCGCTCAATCGCGTGTTAGCTTGGATATATTTCACGGATGCTTCAATACCAAATTGTAGGCGCGAAGGAAGGTCATCCATGTTTACCAAATAGTAGGTATAACCCAAGTCAATCATATCAGCTTTGAGTTCGCTGCTGACGTTTCCCGTAAAGTTTACACCATTGAAGTTTGCAGGTGCAGTCAGCGTGGATGTCCCACTGAACTTCAGCGGTAGATAGGAGAGGGTGAGACGGCTATCACCAAGCTGAAGGGCAGCTTCAGCAGTAACATTATTACTACGGCCGAAACCAAGGCTGGAATCGGTCAGTTTGGTGCCGGGAACTCCCAGGGCTGTAACTGCTAGGTCGCCTTTGGCGGCAAGGCTCGCATAACCAACCTTGATGGAAATCGCCTCATCCGCGTGTGCAGATAGAACTTCAAAACATATAAACAAAATTGCAGTGCAAAGTTTTAGGGTTTTCATAAACGCCTCCTAAATTTTAAAAACAGGGTGATGGTAAGTGGCAGGTCGTGTCAGAATGTGTGGCAAATCACAATGCGGTGTCTTGATAGTGCTTTTGAAGTTAGCCTTACGATTTGGAAAGGATAATAAGTGGTGAAGGTGTTATGCGTATATTGGGAATAGAGACATCCTGCGATGAAACCGCCGTGGCTATCTTTGAAGGTGATAGAGCCAGTGGAAAGGGTCATATTCTTTCAGAGAAAATCGCCTCACAAATTGAAACGCATGCACGCTTCGGTGGCGTAGTGCCGGAGGTTGCTGCACGAGAACATCTGAAAGCGCTGCCGATGATGGTGGAAGAGGGGATGCAGGAGGCATGTTGTGATTGGTCTGATATCGAGCATATCGCAGTTACATCCGGTCCCGGCCTGATGGGAGCACTCCTTGTTGGGGTCTCGTATGCACGGGCATTGGGAGTAGTTAATAATATACCAGTAATTCCCGTTCATCACATGGAGGGGCACCTATTGGCTCCCGGCCTATCTGAAAATGGCTTGCCTGAATTTCCATTTATTACACTACTTGTCTCTGGTGGGCACACCATGCTGGTACGTGCTGATGCGATTGGAGAGTATAAAGTTATTGGTCAAACGATTGATGATGCAGCTGGTGAGTGTTTTGATAAGTCTGCACGACTTCTCGGTTTACCTTATCCCGGTGGCCCGGAGATCTCAAAACTGGCTGAGGGAGGTGATTCAACACGATTCAAACTTCCTCGCCCTATGCTGAACAAGGATAATCTGAACTTCAGTTTCTCAGGGTTGAAAACAGCTGTGATGTATGCGGTGAAAAATAATGGAACTCTGTTATACCAGGATCGTGCTGATATGGCCGCTAGTTTAGAAGGTGCAGTTTGTGAAGTGCTTGTGAAAAAGAGTATCCGAGCCTGCAAGCAGGAGAGAGTGGACTCTTTAGTAGTGGCTGGTGGCGTTGCGGCAAATCGTTGTCTGCGATCGATGCTTGCTAAAAATGCTTCGGAAAAGAATGTGGAAACATTTTTGCCTGACCCAAACTATTGCACTGACAATGCTGCGATGATTGCTTATGCTGGATTCCATCATCTGCATGGTAGTATGGATTTATCATATGATTGGGACGTTCGGCCGCGATGGATGCTGGCAGGCACTTAAGCGATTTCGTATGCTTTTAATGGAGGATAGCATCGTTTATGAGCGCGCCACCATTTCCACTTTTCGTCAGGGTATCAGATTAGGTTTGATTGAGTTCCTGAATGATCTTATGAAATGCAGAGGTGTACTGCGGGCCACCTTTTTCGACTGATGTAACAAATTTAATCACGGTTTCATGGCCTTTCAATGCAATTGTTTCCGCCTCCGCAGGATAACTTGCTGCAAAGATTATGGCTTCAGCTAGAGATTGTGGATCACATGGCTTGTAAAGAAGTGCATTTTCCTTATGAATCCATAAATCGCCGTTCTGTTCAGGGATGTCGGGAATAATAAGCAACCTTTTACAGAGGGCTGCCTCCCTTAGAGATCCGCTAAGGCCAGTGCTAACTATCGCAGCAATGCTTCTAGAAAGATATGCAAAAACGTCAGGCTGGAATCCGTGCATAATAACATGGGAGCTCAGGCCTAGTTCTAGGATATTCTGTTCCATGACACATCGATAGGTACCATCACCTACGATATCCACAATAAGCCTGTCGAAGCTATTGACTGCGATTTTAGTAGCAGGAATAACAGCAGTAGTCCCTTTCATCCTGTCAACACCCTCGGTAACTAGGCGGCTGATAAAGGCGATATGGACTTCAGAGTTTGAAGAGGGGCTAGGAATATCTGCATCAAAATTCCCTGAATATGAGATGCTGGGAAGCTTTATATATCGTCCAGGAAACAAATTACGTTGTTCTTTGGCCCAGCCTGTTTCACCCCATACGTCCAAAACTGCGGATACCTGTCGGGTGATAAAGCGATTAAGCCATCTTGGAAGAAGACGCAGGTCAGAGCCGCGATAGGTTAATACTACGGGGGTTTTGAATAGTCGCTGGAATAGCAGGGCAAATAACGCCGTAGGTGTCCAGTTCGCATGAACAATATCGTTTCTGAGCATATGGAGGCCTGTTGAGTAGAAAAATGCTGTGATAAAAAAAGGAAGCTGAATGAATTTAATGAGCATGTTGCTATTTGAATAAATCGGACCTGCATCTCGAATGGCTTGCCATCGGGGCGGGAAAAAATATCTGAATCGAACCACCTCAACTCCATCGTCAAGTTGCTCACGCAAGGGAAGGCCAGGAGCATGTGGAGTAAGAACAGTTACTTGTGCTCCTGCCTGCCGATAGGCGCTGGCTTCGGCAAGCAGGAACTCACTACCGTTATAGCCCTTGTCCGATGCGGCTTGAGTTGGAAATCCTGGGGTAAGGATGAGTATTTTCATGGTGAAGTCTGTCTGGAGAATTGACGCCGGATGATTCCTACAGCTAAGGATATCTCTTTTCGTGTTATTAGTGTCATGATGACGATTGAAGTAATGATTATAAAAACGGATATTCTTTCCATTAGGTTCATTGGTGATCCCATATAGATGGTAGCCGCTGTGATGAACGCAGCCGTAAAGATAGGAATCCAAGCATAGGGAACAGGATAGTGCCGTTGATTGCCCATAAAATAAAAGCATAGAACAATGACACTGCTGATACATGTGGCAATTGCAGCCCCTAAAAGACCGAGTTCCGGAATTAACAGAAGGTTAAGAATGGCATTGATCACAGCTGCGGCAATGTGGATACTCATAATATGGATGGTTTTCTTTTCCAGTAGTAATCCAGGGGCGAATATATTCATATAACTCAGGATAATAGCACTGCCTAGCCAGGGAATGATCGATGCGGAAGGTGAAAAAGTCTCCGATGAAAGAAGCTCTATCAGCTCACCAGAGAAAAGTGAAATCAGAAGAAGAAGTGGAAGAACTGTGGAGAGCAGGACTCTGAAAATAAGTTCGATATGTTTAGGCGTTTCGGGTTCATGGTAGTGTTTGTATATCAATGGCATCAGAGCGACCTGGAAACCGGCAAATGATACACCTGCAATCATGGCAATACGGTAGGCTACGCCGTAAATTCCGAGCTGCTCAAGATCCATTAAATAGTTAATGAAAATCCGGTCGATATAGGTTGTTGAGAAGAGCGCAATACCAGATGGAACAAGCGGGGTGGAAAAGGTAACCATCTTTTTCCAGACATCCCATTTAAAAACAAACCGGAGGTGCCTCCCGACCAGAAGTAGTGCAAAAACCAAGTTCACAACACCTGATATGAAGAGGCCATAGAAAAAACCAGTGACACCCATTCCGAAGCCGGACATCAGCAGCAGGGCTAGAGTTGTCGAAAGGATGGCATGCGATAGGGTCAATCGACTGTATCTAGATGATGCCAGTTGGTAACGGAGCTGGGTCTGCATCAAATAGAAGAGACCTTCGGTCCATATGGTGAGTAAAATAATGATAACTAGCGATGAGTTGATCTCAGATGAAAATACATATGCCGCAATTTCACTTCTGAATAGCAATAGGATGGAAATGGTCAGAGAATACATGGCCACGCTGAACCACAGTGCTGTGGATGCGTAAATTGCTTTGTCTTCTTCCGTATCAGCGTCTGAAAAAAAACGGGCGATGGCCTGAGTAATTTCAAGGGCTACGGTTAGTTTGATAATGCTCGTTAATACAACAGCCAGATCGATAATACCGAAATCACTCGGCGCTAAATAAATAGTAAAGATCGGCAGGGTAATGAGCGGAAGGCCACGGGCGATGATATTGGTCAGTCCGTATATAAAACCATCTCTCAGAAACGACTTGATCATGTTATGAATTCTGCTTCAATTGTAAGGGCACTAGTTTTTTGAGGCCTTTCCAACGACTTGACAAGGAGTTCCATAGGCTTTACTTCCTGTCGGGATATCCCTAAGCACTAGGCTGTTTGCTCCGATTATGCATTTGTCACCAATTGTCACGCCTTTGGCAATGATGGTATTCGGCCCCAAGTAGCAGCAATTACCAATCGTTGTTTTTGCATGTTCTTTCTCTTCCAATCCTGCAGTCAAAGCCCATTGCACGGAATCATGGCTATAAATCTGCACGCCAGCAGATATTGAGCAGTTGGAGCCGATAGTAAGTCCTCCTGATCCATCGAGAATGACAGAAGGTCCAATCCAGGTGTTCTCTCCTACTTGGACGTCACCAAGCACGAGCACGCTGTCATACACAGATGTCCCTTTACCAAAACCCAATTCAGATGCTTTTTCCCAACGGTCAACAATGTAGTCGGCAAAAGGAAGCGTACGTTTATAGTTGGCATCTACTTCCCGTTTACGTTTCAGCCAAAGTCCTTTTAATCTTGCCAGCATATCACTCATAACCCTGTACCCTCCAGCCACTGTTCGACATTTAGTAACGACCAGATAAATAGACGGCGATTTTGTTTTCCGCTCAAGTGCTCATCAACCAGAGCATGTACTGTTTTACGGTCCATATAATCGTAAAGTCGCGAGTTCTTCTCAATTAGCTGTCTGCGAACATATTCAATGCTGTCACCTTTAAACCAGCTACCATCAGGTGCTGAGAATCCCTGTTTAAGTCCATCGGTGATTTCGGTAGGAATATGTCTTCGCATGACATCGCGAAGAATCTGTTTGCCATCGCGCGTTTTCCTGAAAAATTTATTCGGTTTGCTACCGGGGTCATTTTCGTTGATATGTATGACTTTCTGAAGATTGTTAAGCTTTAGATGAACAGGACAGGAGATAGCAAAGTCAACCAGATCATTATCAAGGAATGGAACTCTCGTTTCCAGGCCATGTGCCATACTAAGTTTATCCTCTACTACCAGAAGGCCATGGAGGAATGTTTTTGCTTCGAAATAGAGTGAGTGATTGATGTAATCTTCGGGCCTCTCAAGCTGGTTGTCATGGTTGAGAAAGACATCTCTGAAGATGTCGCGTGTCCGGACTTCGCTCACGTCATTCCAGATGGGATTGAATACCTTTTTGATATTACGATTATCAATCAGTCGCTGCCAGAAGTCATAGTACTGATCTATATAATGATCAAAGTCGCTACAAACGGCAGCACGATAATAGCGCCAAGGGTAGCCGGCAAAGAGTTCATCACCTCCCGTACCACAGAGAACCACTTTTACAAATTTACTGGCAAGTTGAGCAGCATAATAATTCGGATAACTTTGCCCGACACGAGGCTCTTCCAGATGTTCTGCCAATCGGGGTATTGCGCGTTCCATATCCCCTGCTTTTAGAACCATTTGATAGTGCTCGGTTTTGAATCGTGCTGACATCGCCTCAGCCTTTACCCGTTCATCATATCCGAGCTCAATACCTGAGGCTGAGCTCAAATCAAAACCACAGGTGAATGTTTTCAGATCAGGAAATGATTTTGAAGCAATGGCAGTAATTGATCCTGAGTCCATACCACCGCTAAGATAGCTGCCCAATTCAACATCGCTAACCAGTTGGCGATTAACGGCTTGTTGAAACAGTCGATCCAGCTCTTCCTTATACTCACCAGCAGTGAGTTGTTCTGTTGGTTCGCGAAAATGAAAGTCCCAGTACCGTGTTGTATCCAGTTGTGGATTCGCTTTCTGGCAATCAAGTGTTGCATAGTGTCCCGCTGGTAACATTTGAATGTCGTTTAACAGTGTTCGATTCGTGAATATATTTTGAAACGTGAAATATTCGAGCAGAGCCTCTTTGTCGAGGCTGCGGTTAAATTTAGGAATGCTAAGAATTGATTTTTGTTCAGAGGCAAAAGCAAATGTACTGTTTTGCAGGCTGTAGTAAATAGGTTTAATGCCGTAGCGATCACGGGCCAGCAAAAGAGAGCGTTCTTTGCGATCCCAGAGTGCAAAGGCGAACATTCCATTAAAACGATCCAGAGCCTTCATCCCCCATGAGGCCAAGGCGTTCAGCACAACTTCACTGTCAGTGTCGGAACGAAAGCGATATCCCTCGGCTTCAAGTTCTCTGCGCAGTTCACGGAAATTATAAATTTCGCCATTATAGCTCAGCACAAAGCGATGGTCGGATGACTCCATTGGTTGGTGCCCCGCTGGTGAGGGGTCAATAATAGCCAATCGCCGGTGGGCCAAGCCGACATTGTCTTCAATCCAATGTCCTTCACTATCCGGACCCCGGTGGGCAATGCTGTCCGTCATTTTTTGCAAAACCACTGGGGATACAGGGGTTCCTTCGAGGTGAATAAGGCCGGTTACACCACACATTATTTTCTGAACCGTCCGCTATGACAGGCCTCTTCGCTGTGCAGATGAATTGTTTTAAGAGCACTGTTTTCAACCATATTCATGAGCTCTTCTTTTGAATAGCGCTTGGCATTCGATGGTGAGTACCAGTCATAGTTTGTAGCTACTGATGTTGCATGCCCCAGTTCTTCATTCCAGAAGCATTTAATAAAGTTCCAATATATAAACCGCTGAATATCAACTTCACCACCAGCTATGCCGAGTAGTCGAATGCTAGGTGCATTGAATGTCACGTTTAGATCAGACAGTCGTTTCCCCAACTCAGTAAGCTGTTCACTAAAGCTCATCATCTCCTCATGCGAGATTGATTTGGTTTTTGTTCGGAAATAGTCATCTAGAAGTTCACGAGGCAGAGCTTTTTTTGCATACACATAAACCGAGAAGTCGCAGGCAGGTTTTAATATTCGTACCAGCTCTTTGAATGTCATATCAGGGTTTTCTGTGTGCATAATGACTTGATCGCAGCTTACATAATCAATGGTGTTGGAAATTATCTGTGTATCAGCAATATCACCTTTGAGGAAGACGAGGTTATCTGTAGACTTATATCTAACTGCCGCCTCAAAAACTGTGTCTGAGTAGTCTATTCCCAGTACTAGTGACGAAGGACTTAGGTCAGCAAACCATTTCGCCTTATAACCAAGGCCACACCCTGCATCTACAATTACAGGCTTCTTCTTTAAATAAGCCGCCAATTCATCCTCGGAAGCAAAGCCATACAAACTTAAATACCATTGCTTCTGAAATTCAAAGAGTTTCTCCTGTTCTGCAATATCCTCTTTGCAATAAACATCCCATTTGTCGGTAAAAGCTTGATTGGTCTGTTGCTGGTTTTCGTGTCTAGAGTCATCTTCATGTAAAATATAGACATCTTTAGAAATAGAAAGTGGCTTTCCAAACAGATCCATCAGTTGCATTAACGGATCTCCTTAATAGCTTTAACTACCCGCTTATAATCATCTTCAACCATGCGGTTGTGCAAAGGAATTGCCATGCTGTTGGCATCACAATCCTTTGCAATAGGGAAATCAGAATCTATAAACCCATACTTATCCCTGTATAGGCCCAGCATATGAATAGCATGTGTGCCGGGGCGCGTGGATACGGCACTTTTTTGCAGGCGATCCATGATCTCATTCCTTGTTGTCGGAGCTTTCTCTGGATCAACAACGGTTACAAAGGATTGCCAACCATGTCTGCCTTTCTCAGGCTCTTTTGGCAGCCTGAGCCACTCTACATCGGCCAATTGTTCACGGTACCATGTTGCCCACTTGGCACGCTCGGTGATAAATGCATTCAGTTTGCTCAATTGAACAATTCCAACTGCACCCTGGAGGTCTGTCATACGATAATTGAATCCCAGTAGATTAAAATCAGGCAAAATATATGGCTTAGGGCCATGGTGACGCTGCTCTTCGGATATGGATGCTCCGTGGTTTCTCATTTGATTCATGCGTTCAGCAAGCTCATCACTATTGGTTGTTACCATACCACCTTCACCAGTAGTAATTGATTTGCGGGGATGGAACGAGAAGGAGGCTATATCACCTAATCCGCCCGCCCAATGGCCTTTGTATGATGAGCCAGCTGCACATGCGGCATCCTCAACGATGGTGATACCAGGAGCTGCTGCTTTGATCGAATCAATATCTGCACATAGCCCAAACAGATGGACAGCAATGATGGCTTTCGTTCGTGGGGTTACTTTTTCCTTAAGAAGGTTCGGATCAATATTAAAAGTGGTTTTTTCTACATCCACGAAAACCGGTGTTGCGCCACAATAAAGCACAACGTTGGCTGTTGCGACCCAGGAAAAAGCGGGAACAATGACTTCATCTCCTTCACCAATGCCGATGGCAGCAAGAGCAAGATGCAGCCCAGTTGTACAACTGGTTGTGGCCAAGGCGTGCTTGGTTGCATGTGCATCTGCGAACTGTTTTTCAAAAAGGACAACTTTGGGGCCTTGAGTCAGCCAGCCCGATTCAATGGGTTCGCGCAGTGCATGCCACTCCTCCTCGCCAATAGAGGGTAGTGCTATGTGAATGGGTTCATTCATCGAGAATACCA
>Ga0316189_10007732_pt1 | contig 10143 bp, 10 predicted proteins | sample LowCovwburrow_MG_FD_204930 | JGI IMG/M metagenome (GOLD analysis project Ga0316189, IMG submission 204930) | Coastal sediment microbial communities from Maine, United States - Lowes Cove worm burrow | ecosystem: Environmental > Aquatic > Marine > Coastal > Sediment | place: USA: Maine... | reverse complement strand
TTTAGCGCAAACAAGGAATAAATAATGGCTATTGACATTGTAATTAATAAACTTTAGCAATAACAGGTCACCTAGCTGCAATCCATTGCACCACGTTCTTGTATTATTTGTATACTTGTACTATTGAAACCCTTTAAACCCTAAAGCTCCTTTTTGATGAAGAAGATACTCCTATCATCAATCATATTGATTATCGGAATAACCTTTATTGGTAGATTGTCCTATCTACAGATATTTAGTTATTCCACTGACCATAAACTTGAAGACCCCGCAATAAAGGCAATTTATAATTATCCCGAAAGAGGATATATATATGATCGCAATGGAAAGCTATTGGTGGGGAATGACCCGGCGTATGACGTAATGGTCATCCCTCGAGAGGTCAAACCTCTGGATACCATTGAATTCTGCAAACTTATTGGGCTTAAAAAGGAAGACTTCGTTAAAAAGTTAAGGAGAGCCAGGGTCTATTCCCCTAGGCTCCCATCGGTATTGGTGCCTCAGCTATCAAAAGAGGACTATGCAAAATTACAGGAGAAAATGAGGCGGTATGAAGGTTTTTATATCCAAAAGCGATCTCTGCGTTATTATGATACCAAGAGTGCCGCGAATGTGCTAGGCTATATCAGTGAGGTCAATGAACGTGATCTAGCCCAAAATCCGTATTATGTGCAAGGGGAATTAAAAGGGAGAACCGGGATCGAGCAAACTTATGAGGATACCCTTAGAGGGGAAAAGGGAGAACGCTACATACAAAAAGATAGGTTTAACCGAGATATCGGTCCGTATAAGAACGGGGCCGAAGATATCCCACCTGTGCAAGGAAAGGAAATAAGCATTACCATTGACAAAGATTTACAAGAGTATGGGGAACTACTTATGAACGGAAAGCGGGGCGGGGTCGTAGCCCTTGAACCCGCAACAGGTGAGATTTTATCGCTGATCTCAGGACCAACATACGACCCCTCTTTATTGGTGGGGAGAAAAAGGTCAAAAAATTACACACAACTATACAATGACACAATTGCAAATCCTACATGGGATAGAAGTATCCTGGCCCAACCTTCTCCGGGCTCCCCTTTTAAGACCTTAATTGCCCTTATTGCGCTTCAAGAAGGTGTTACCACCCCTGACACCAAAGTAAGGTGTTATAACGGCTTTTATGTTGGTAATTCCAAGAAAGGTTGCCATTGCGGAGGTGGTATACGCAACATGCACAATGGGATATACAAGTCTTGTAATGCCTATTTTGCAAATACGTTCAGAAGTATCTATGATAAGTTTGAAACGACCGATGAAGGGATGGACGCATGGGAAAAGCACGTGAAAAGCTTTGGCCTTGGCGATTATTTAGGATCTGACACACATACCGGAAGAAGGGGAAGAATACCAAATAAGGCTTTTTACGACAATTGGTATGGGGACAATAGATGGTCCTCGTCTACGATAATATCCAATGCCATCGGCCAAGGGGAAGTGGCCGTCACTCCCATACAATTGGCAAATATGACGGCGGCAATCGCCAATCGAGGCCATTATTTTATTCCTCATCTCATAAAAAAAATAGATGGCAAGGAGATTGATATTCCAAAGTTTACAGAATTAAAACAAACCACTATAGATCGCAAGCACTTTGAGCCTATCATAGGAGGAATGTCGGCCGTATATACCAAAGGTACTGCCAGATGGGTGCAAGTCCCAGGAATTGAGATTGCGGGAAAAACCGGTACGGTTGAAAACTTCACTGTCATCGATAGTGTAAAGACACAATTGACCGATCATTCTGTTTTTATAGCTTTTGCCCCTGTAAACAAACCAACGATAGCTATTGCCGTTTATATAGAAAATGGGTATTATGGATCGAGATATGCCGGCCATATCGCCTCTTTGATGATCGAGAAATATATCAAAAAGGAAATTACACGAAAAGATCTTGAAAGAAGAATGCTTGAAAAAACATTGGAACATGAATATGCCAAACCATACAGCGGAGAGGAGTTCAAGATAAACGAATATGTCTGGTAAAAGTATCCTCAAACGAATAGATTGGCTTACCATTTTGTTTTACCTCGCCCTAGTGGCCATTGGTTGGGTGAATATCTATTCCAGTACCTATACCGATGCCGATCTATCTATATTCGATTTTGGCACCTTACCAGGTAAACAGTTGTTTTTTATTGGCGTCAGTATTATTGGCATCATCATTATAATGGCCTTGGAGGTCAATTCCTTTGAACGTTTCTCCAGTTTACTTTATGTAGTTTCAATTATTTTATTAGTAGGGCTATTCATTTTCGGGAAGACTGTCGCAGGTGCAACATCATGGTACAATTTAGGTTTTTTCAATTTACAACCATCCGAATTGGCAAAGGTGGCCACCGCCCTTGCCCTCGCCAAGTTCTTAAGTGATATCCAAACCGATATTAAAAGAAGGAAAGACCAACTATTTGCCCTTGGGATCATAGTCTTACCCGTTTTATTGATAGTCCCCCAACCGGATCCCGGAAGTGCCTTGGTCTTTTTTGCCCTGATCTTTGTGGTATTCAGGGAAGGCTTACCCCTCTATTATTTGGCCATCGGATTTTTGGCCATATTGGTATTTGTAATCACATTGATGTTCGGCACGATTCAGGTGGCGATAGTTTTGGGTCTGATCATGGTACTCTTTCTTCTCTTAAAAAAGAAGAGTTTCAAGGTGCCATTATTCCCAATGTTCTCCGTTGTAGCGATTACCATTTTATTTTCCTTTTCTGTTGATTTTGTATTCAACAATGTTTTTGAACAAAGGCACAGAGACCGATTTAGTCTTTGGCTTCGTTTGGAAAAGGACCCCAATAAATTGGAAGATATCCGTAAGACCATTGGGTACAACACGTACCAATCAGAAAAGGCAATTGAATCGGGCGGGTTTTTTGGCAAGGGCTTTTTGGAAGGCACAAGGACCAAAGGAGATTTCGTGCCCGAACAACCCACAGACTACATATTCAGTACGGTTGGAGAGGAATGGGGTTTTATGGGAACCACCACCGTAATTGTTTTGTTCACCCTCTTATTCTTAAGATTGGTCTTCTTGGCAGAAAGACAAAAGAATGCGTTTAGTCGAATGTATGGGTATGGGGTGATCTCAATTTTATTGGTTCATTATTTTATAAATATAGGAATGGTAATTGGAATTTTACCTACTATTGGTATTCCTTTACCCTTCTTCAGTTATGGGGGTTCTGGACTCCTATTCTTTACGACTTTATTGTTTATCTTCCTCAAATTGGATTCCAATAGATTAAAGGAGAGTATCTAAAAATCCCAATCCTCGAGGGCCACTGAACCTTCTATATCTAACTGCTTTTGTTTCTGAAGATTCTTAAAGAAATCCAATCCGGTCATTTTCTCTATTGTATCAACCTCAACGACAAATTGTTGCAAAGGCATAGAACTTTCCCGATTCGGGATTAAGAATGCCACAACCTCAATATTCTCCTTGCTTCCTTTTGCGACGATCTTATAATAATAATCAGGTACATCAACCCTTTCTTCGCCAATTTCTTGAAGGCCGTCCTTCAAAACACCCCCTGTCACCACAAACACAGATGTATACTTCTTTGCCCATTGTCTTATTTTCCTTTCCAAACGGTTCCATACCCCTGCATTGAAATCCCGATCCTGGGGACTAATATTACTGGTATAGAATGTTTCGTTATAGGCATATTCCGAAAAACGACGATCTCCAGCCGGACATAAATGACCCCTATCAAAACCGGAGCCTTTGTAGTTTCTCCAATCAGCGGATTTCGTCCTTACTTTTGGATCCTCAACAAAATAAGGACGTTTGCGGTCATCATAGGTCAAATGCCTTTTTAATAATAGATAGGCCACCCATTCAGCTTGTTCATAGGTTTCATTATAAGAGAGCATAAAATGATCATGGGCAACAATTTCACCGGTTGAGGAACCTGGCAACAAATACGTAGGAACCTCTGTTCGCTTCCTATCATCAGCAGAAGTTGAATATGGAGCGGGGGTGTATAAATTCTCATAATACCAAAACCCGATCATACAGCTCAGCAGCAATAGTGTATAAATTAATCGATTTTTTTTGCTTTGGTACACTGATAAAAATTTAGCTTAAATTAGTATGACCTTACTACCTTGGTTTTGTAAGGTTCAGTGCTATTTTGAGACAAATATAACGACTTCAAAGATTACAGCTCTGTTGTATGTAATGAGATGTAAATTTCAATAATTTTTAAAAGAAAGGAAACAAACCATGCTAACATGGAAAGACGTTATTAATTTTAGTGTAAAGGGAAATCCTAAACCTGACCAAAGAGTTGATAAAACCAAAGCCGAATGGCAGGAACAATTGACTCCAGAACAATTTAGGATCACAAGAAACAAGGGTACAGAAGCTCCCCATTCCGGGGCGCTATGCAGTATTCATGAGGCTGGCAAATACAATTGTGTTTGCTGTAATACAGCACTTTTCGACTCAACCATTAAGTTCGAGTCCGGAACAGGTTGGCCAAGTTTTACACAACCCATTAAGGAAAATGCGATAAAATATATAAAGGACAGCACCTTTGGCATGATCAGGGTAGAAGTGCTCTGCAACACCTGCGATGCCCATTTGGGTCACGTATTTCCCGATGGTCCAGAACCAAGCGGGTTAAGGTATTGCATTAATTCCGAATCAATGATAATAGAAAAAGAAAGGGTAAACAATGAATAATGATAATTTAAGAATAGCTACCCTTGGAGGGGGTTGCTTCTGGTGCATAGAGGCAATTTTAAAAGAGCTAAAGGGAGTAACCAAAATTGTATCTGGATATACGGGTGGAACAGCACCAGGCAGACCAACATATAAGGAAGTATGCTCTGGTTTAACCGGACACGCTGAGGTGGTGCAGGTTACTTTTGATGAAGGTATTATTTCTTATGAAGATCTTTTGTTGGTGTTTATGACCAGCCATGACCCAACAACATTAAACAGACAAGGTGGTGATGTTGGAACGCAGTACCGCTCAGTAATCTATTACCATGATGAATCGCAAAATGAGACAGCGCAAAAAATTAGCGAAAAGGTAGCTCCGTATTATGAAAATGCAATAATCACGGAAATAAGTCCTGCTGAAACATTCCATGAAGCTGAAGAGTATCATCAAGATTATTACAACAACAATAGCTCTCAGGGGTATTGTAGTGCCGTTATAACCCCAAAATTGGCCAAACTGCGCAAAATGCATGCAGAGAAGCTAAAAGGAATCTCGGCCTAATTTTCAAGACATCCCAAATACGTGCATCCAAGAGGGTATTGATCCCTTGGATGCTCGTATGGGTTCAACACAACATCTTTTAGTTATGGACAATGCCTATAATTATGGAATTGAAGGATACAAGGCTCCCGACCTTATGGTGGATCAATGGGTGGGTACCGACGATAAGCCCATAAGCCCCATTAGTTTAAATGATTATAACGATACTTTGAAGGTTATCTATTGTTTTCAAAGCTGGTGTCCGGGATGTCATAGTCGCGGTTTTCCTTCCTTACAACAATTGACCGAAGAATTGGCAGGCAATGAAAAGGTGGTCTTTTTGGCGATACAAACCGTTTTTGAGGGGCATGAAGAAAACACATATGATAAAATGTTGGCCGCTAAAAAAGAATACGGTCTACATATTCCTTTTGGCCATGACCCTGGAAGCGAAAGCTCTAATAACCGTTCTAAAACTATGTATCATTATAGAACAGGAGGCACTCCATGGTTTATTTTTATTGACCAACAAAATAATGTCGTTTTCAATGATTATCATCTCAATGTAGAGAATGCGATTAAATACCTTAAAACAATTACGTAAATGAAACCATTCCCGGAGATAAAACTATATGGTGCCAATGGTTGCCATAAATCGCAGTATTATGCTTTGCTACTACAGGAAAAGGGTTTGGACTTCAAATTTTTGGATGTTGAAACCAACCAAGACCATGCAAATGAATTGCGTGAATTATATACAAATGGTAAACTCAACTATCCAACCATAACCATTGGTGCTAAAAAGCTTAGAAACCCAACCAAGGAAGAACTTTCCAAATGGATAGATAAATTAATTCCAGAGCGCATTCCACTAGTCCATGACATCGACAATGCAAGGTTCACGTTGTTGGTTGCCGGGGAATTGGCAAAGGTGACCTATAGGTTAGAAGGGAATACCATGTATTTGACGCATTCCGAGGTGCCGTATACCCTTAGGGGAATTGGCATAGGAAAAGTACTTGTAGAAAAAACCTTCGAAAAGTTAAAGGAAGAAGGTTATGATGGGGTTGCCATCTGTAGTTTTATAAAAGCTACAGCGCAACGAAGCCAAAAATGGAAGGAGAACATTAGCTATTAAATTTTGGTAATGAATCAAATGTTAGAAATAATAAAACGATTACCGCTGGGTTATTCGGAGGTGCTTTATGGGAACAAAAAGTACGGCACAACCCATACTATGTTCAATCAAGGCAAAAGTCATAAGGTCTTTGCGGAGGAATTGGGAGGCGTGGATTTTATAAGTCTTAACCTTTATCTAACCCATAAAGGGGAGCAAATCAAACCTTGTGAAATGCCAATGGGGAAAGTTATTGATTTTCTAACGCGGTTTGCCTTAATCAACAATTCATCAACAAAGAACCAAGAATGGATAAAGTAGGTCTTGGTGGAGGTTGTCATTGGTGTACAGAAGCCATTTTCAAATCCTTGAAAGGAGTGCTTAAGGTCGAACAGGGGTTCATATCTTCAGTGGGTACGGATAGCGCCTATTCGGAAGGGGTAATCATACATTATTCCCCTAGGACCATTTCGCTAAAAACATTGATTGAGATCCACTTAAATACCCATAGCAGTACTACAGATCATCAATTACGAACCAAATATAGGTCAGGGGTGTATACGTTTTCATCAACACAATTTGAGATTGCACAGAGGCTACTAGTTGATTTTCAATCGATATTCAATGGTCAATTGATTACTAAAATATATTCCTTCGTAAACTTTAGACCTTCAAAGGAACAATTTATTGATTATTACCATTCAAATCCAGACAAACCCTTTTGCAAAAGATATATCTATCCAAAATTACGTTTGCTACAAAAAGATTTTAATAGGTATGCAGTCTAGCGGAAAACTGGTATATTATTTGATCCCACTATCATTAAAAATCGTGGGCTTGATCTTGGGATAAAAAAAAACTGACCTTAATCTCGCGACTAAGGTCAGTTCTATATTTTTCAGAAATTGATAGCCTATCCTTTTACACTAGCCAATTTAGCTTTTTTAAGATTGTTCATTTTAAGATCCTGTAATACATTTACCGCCTCTTCAACATATACGTCCTTAGCGAGATCTTTATGCCAACGATCTCTTTTCTCCCTTAATATAGAGTCTTTGGTAAATAATTCAGTCTCATATCTTAGTGATTCAAATGTTAATTTGGAATCGTATTCATTTAGCTTCTTAAAATACTCGGATTTAGCCTTGTCTTTTTGTTCTTCGGCCTTGTATACATCATAATTCAAGGATATAACGTTCTCACCTTGTTCTGCCTTGATCCATCTTGCATTTTCCTCTATTAATTTTATCTGTAGGTTTCCTGCCATTCGTTTATTACTGTTTTCAATGGTTTGGTCATAATCAATATAACCGTCCCAAATTTCATAATCGGCAGCTGAGATCTTGTCCCACTTCAAGGGGTTGGATTGATCCCTTTCCCCTAAATCAATATAGCTATACTTATCCGGGACCACCACGTCGCTTTTAACGCCTTCCAATTGGGTAGAACCTCCATTGATTCGATAAAACTTCTGTGTTGTTAATTTTATCGCACCGAGGTCTCCGTGCTCATTGCTACGAACAATATTATCCAAGGGAATTACATTTTGAACCGTTCCTTTTCCGAATGTCTGTTTACTTCCAATTACGATCGCTCTTTTATAATCCTGCATCGCGGCAGCCAAAATTTCTGAAGCGGATGCCGACAATTCGTTGACCAATATTACCAATGGGCCATCCCATTGAATTCGCTCATCCTTATCATCATACACATCTTTTCCTTTCCCGTTTGAACGCACTTGAACTATGGGGCCTTCCTTTATGAACAGGCCGGCCATTTCAACTACTGTCTTCAAGGAACCACCTCCATTGTCACGTAGGTCCAAAATCAAACCTTCCGCACCTTCTTCTTTTAAACGTTCTACTTCCTTGGCTACATCAGTGGCCGCGTTTCGTTCTGCATAGTCGTTAAAATCTACATAGAACTTTGGTAGGTTGATCAACCCAAATCGTTGTTGATCCTTGATGATATTGGCAGATTTTGCATATGATTCCTCCAATTCAACAACATCCCTTGTCAAGGAAATAAGTTCAACGGAACCATCTACTTTCCTTACGGTCAAATCAACGATCGTACCTTCAGGGCCTTTGATCAATTTTATGGCGTCATCTAAACGCATTCCTACTATATCAATGGGGTCTTCCCCTTTTTGACCAACTTTAATAATCTCATCCCCTACCTCTAATCTCTGATCTCTCCAAACAGGTCCGCCAGAAATGATCTCAACAATCTTTGCACCTTCTGGTTTTTTTTGCAATCTGGCACCGATACCTTCAAACTTACCTGACATGCTTACATCAAACTTCTCTTTGTCATCTGGCGCAAAATAAAAGGTATGTGGGTCAAACTCGTCAACAATTGTATTTATATAATATACAAACCAATCCTTTCGTTCCATATCATTGATGAAGTCAAAATACTCATCCAAGGTTTTCATTGTAGATTCCCTGGACGCCCTTTCCGCTTCCAGAGGGGTCAATACATTTTTGAGAGAAATCGTAGCATCATTGGATGCCACCTCTATCGAATTTTCCAATAGATCATTTTTAACATCCTTGGCAACCTCCAAATTTTCTTTCGTTTTGGTGATTTTTGAATCATAGGTACCCAATGTGGCATATTTCAACTGCATTCTCCAACGTTCCTTCAATTTCTTCCTTGAGCTGGCAAAAGGCTCATCTTCATATTTTATACTTATTTCCTCCTCGATTGAATAATCAAAAGGTACGGACAATACTTCCTTATAGATGACCTTGGCATCTTCCATCCTAGTCATTAAACGATCAAACACCAAATTAAAGAAAGTGATATCGGTGTTCTTTATTTGGTCGTCTATCTGAAACTTGAACTTTTCAAATTCTTGGATGTCCCCTTCCAAAAAATATCTTTTGGTAGGATCGAGTATTTCGATAAAGCCATCAAATACATCAACTGAAAAATCATCATTGATCTCTTTGGGCTCATAATGTCCTCTTTCAAGAACATAGGTGATTAGATCCAATAATAATTTATCCTTATCATCATTTTCGAAAGATTTTTTTGTAAAACTGCATGAGGCCACTGCAACAAGCATTACAATTAAGGCATAGGCTAGATTCCTTTTCATAAAATATCCATTGTTTAGTTTACATTTTATTCTTTTGCCAAAGAACAAAACTTATAATAACTTCTGTGAACTTAACTAATTCCCTAATATACTGAAAAAACCGTGCCAGTACTTATCACGTCGGCATTAATTTTTTGTTAAACACCGTTTGGGAACATATCTTATTTTAAACGTATTTTTGCAAAAGAAAGTATATACTATGAAAAAACCCCTCATTCTGGTCACAAATGATGACGGTATTACTGCCCCAGGGCTAAGGGCATTAATTCGTTTTATGAATGAAATCGGGGAAGTCGTGGTAGTGGCCCCAGATAGTCCACAATCTGGAATGGGGCATGCAATAACCATTGATAACACCTTATATTCCACAAAGGTAAGTTCAGCTTCAGAGAATGGATCGGTCACAGAATATAGTTGTAGTGGCACCCCGGCCGATTGCGTAAAATTAGCACTTCAAGAACTATTGGACCGTAAACCGGACATTTGTGTAAGTGGTATAAACCATGGGTCCAATTCGTCGATCAACGTAATATACTCAGGTACCATGAGTGCTGCCATCGAGGCAGGAATCGAAGGGGTTCCCGCCATTGGAATCTCCTTATGTGATTATTCATGGAACGCGAATTTTGAGGCCACTGGCAATGCCGTCAAAAGTATAGTTCTTGAGGCAC
>Ga0316189_10007731_pt1 | contig 10144 bp, 1 predicted proteins | sample LowCovwburrow_MG_FD_204930 | JGI IMG/M metagenome (GOLD analysis project Ga0316189, IMG submission 204930) | Coastal sediment microbial communities from Maine, United States - Lowes Cove worm burrow | ecosystem: Environmental > Aquatic > Marine > Coastal > Sediment | place: USA: Maine... | reverse complement strand
GTTCCCTATTAACACCGAACGTTTCGACCCCTACCTGAACTACCGGTTCAAGGTTAAATGGGACGGACGTTACGTGGCTGGCGTAAATAAGATTAGCGCCCTGAAACGAACCACGGAACACGCCGACAACCGGCCTGGCGCTGAACCTGGCGGGGGAACGATTGGGCCGGGTCAAACAAAATTTGAGCCTATTACCCTGGAACGAGGCGTTACCCACGACAAAGATTTTGAACAATGGGCCAACAAGGTCTGGGCCTACTCTCATTCCCAGGCCTCCAAATCACCCCTGGATATTGTGTCCTTGAAGGATTTTCGCAAGAACCTGTCTATCGAGTTATGTAATGAGGCGGGTCAAACCGTGGCCAGATACAACGTGTACCGTTGTTGGGTCTCGGAATTTCAAGCCATGTCAGAACTGGATGGAACGGCCAGTTCCATTAACATTCAAAGCATCAAGTTGGAAAACGAGGGTTGGGAGCGGGACTACACCCTTGGCGAACCCACCCATCCCAGCTATATTCTTCCGGAGTAACCAATGCGTCGCCTGTCTGCCGAAGACATTGTAAGAGTTTGGGAATACGGTTTTAATCGGAACCCGGTTGAACGGTATCTGGCCCTGCTGGCCCCGGCCTTTCCTGAAATGGACAGGAGTACTCTGGGCACCTTGACCATTGGTAATCGCGACCTGCGTCTTCTGGCCCTTAAGGAACGACTCTCTGGCACGGAACTGAAAGGCGTGGCCCGCTGCCCCAAATGCGCAACGGAACTGGCCTTTGCCCTGAAAACCACCGACATCCGCCAGGGCGATTACAATCAGGAAATGCCGCCCTATTTCAGGGAGAACCTCGAAGGCTTTCAACTGGTCTACCGCCTTCCAAACAGCTTCGACCAATTGACCATGATGGGTGCTGGCGACCCGGATATTGCGGGCCGCATTCTGCTTCAACGCATCATTCATTCCGCAGAATACGGGAACAACGCCATTGCAGTGGATCAACTGCCACCCGAGACTCTGGAAGCCCTGGGCGACCGCATCAACGAATTGGATCCCCAGTCTGAAATTCAATTCGCCATGAACTGCGCGGCCTGTGGTTATCGCTGGTCTGCTCTTTTCGAAGTGGGCCATTTTGTATGGCGTGAGATTAGGGATCAGGCAAAAAACATTCTGAACGACGTCATATCCCTGGCCTCTGCTTTTGGTTGGGCGGAGCGGGATATTCTTGAAATGACGCCGCAACGGCGTGAATTCTATTTGGATCGCTTGTAAATGAGGATTGAGCTCGTGAGCTTTTATATTGGATCTATTATAAATGAGTAACTTCTTTAAAAGAATGGCGGATCGTACCTTGGGTCTTGTACCTCTGGTGGATCCTGCCCCTCAATCTCATGTGCCATCGGCAGACGAGAAGGAAGGCACCCGTGAAGAGGCTGATCGGTTCTGGTCGGATGTAGGGGCTCTGAATGAGGGTGAAGAGGTGGGCCAAACCCCGCCTGAACCTACCTTGCCAGAAAAAAGCGAGACACCGCCCACCACACCCGAACCGCCTGAGCATAGAGATGTTGAAGAACCTTATGAAGACGAAGAGGATCTTGCTCGGACTTATGAAGAGAGGGATCCTGATTGGGAACTGGATGAGGGCCGAGATTTTGAAGCGCCTCCTCAAGCCCATCCTTTTATAGATGACCCCCTGGCCGACCTTGCTCCGGAAGAAGACGAAAGACCTTCCACTACATCAAGTCATCAGGACTGGGCCGATAATCTTAATAACGAAAGCGCTCCAAACCAGGAACCTTTAGCTGCTGCTAATGAAGATATTGATCAAGAACCCATTAAAAATCTATACATTACAGAAACCCATTCTGGACAGATTTTTCATGAATCACATGAGCCTCTGTCCCCTGATAACAGGTTTGAAACACAAAAACCAGGTGCCCACCAACGTCCTTCACCCCATGAAGATATTGCGGAACCTCCTTCCATTTTGCACCCCGACAAGCCCATCTCCCATGAATTTATAGAAGATGAGAAAAGGGAAGAAGCGCCTTCCCAGGCAACAGAAAGCTTGGATTCCGTTCAGGAAACCAGGGGTGTGGAACAAGAGCCCATCCAATTGCCCGGTTTGGTAGATACACCAATGGGGGCATTGTCAGAAGATGGGGAGCAAACCCGTGACATTATATGGAAACACCGGGAGGACACACCAGGGAGCATTAGGGACAGGAACCGAAGCCTACAGGGAAAAGAAAAGGATGCGGCACCAATGCCTTCCATCCAAAATCCTGACCGGGAAGGAACCTCTAGCAGAGATGATTCACCACCGTCTTCTGAACTGAAACAAACCCCTGCCCCTGAAACTGGATCCGCTGATGCACCACGGAGCGATGGGAAGAAAACCAGGGTGGAGGCGGCACCACAGCAGACGCCATCAACTGCCTCAGCTTCTCAACAATCCCATGGACCCTCTTCGGCGACGCCTGTTTCCCAACGCAAGGCAGAAAAACCTCAAGGTGATCGGGAAGTTCACAAGCCAACTCAGTCTTCCTCTCCTGTTCCCCATCCAACTTCTGTTGGAAAGCCGCCATCCCCTATAAGTTCAGAGCACACAGTTGACCAATTAGATTACAGAGACCATGGGCCGCAAGCCCAATCTGTTGAAACTGACAGTTTCTCCCTGGCACCATCTACGCCAGTTTCTCAACACAAGTCTGAAAAGCCTCAGCGAAATGATGGGTCCAACCCGGAACTTCACCAGTCACCTCAAGCTTCCTCTACCCCTCCCCTTCCGGTTTCAGTTAAAAAGCCTGACGATTTAAAAAGTTCGTCTCCAAAAGTTGATTCAGTTGGCAGCCCTGAGCGGGAAAACCTCAAGCCATCTACCCATTCAGCCCCCTCCTCTTCTCACAAAAGGGCTCAACCCAATACAAACACATCGCTGCCTCATGGGTCGTCAACGCTCCTTTCTCAACATAACGAGCCGCCCGAGATTAAATCTTTTAACTCGCCGGACGCCGGAAGCTCGCCACGATCGTACCAGACAACCCACTCCCCTTCCCAGGAACCGGGCCAGGGGCCATCGGTTCAAAGCAAGTCGCCCGCCTCTTTAAAGTCTGTTTCAGGGAATCACAAGACAGCCAGGCCTGCCCACAGGGATGAACAGGATCAGGGAACCGCCAAACTATCCGGCCAACCAGTTGTTCCTTCTTTCCAAGACATTACACAAGACCCTGCAACACCAGTCGTCATACCGCCCTCTTCAAAGCCGTCTACTCAATTGAGCGGCACCCCTTCACCCCATAGCCTTGAACAACCCAATTTAAAAACCTCTGACCAGCGATCCCAATCAACCGCGTCCCCTTCGGATGAAGCGCCCCTGCCTCTTTCAGAGGTTCCCCCATTACCAACATCTTCTGAACCTGATTCCACAGGGAAACGTACATCAGCAAACGATCATTCAAGGAAATCGACTCAAAGAAACCCATCAGTTGCAGAGTCCATCCATCAGAAAGGGGAACAGCCAACTCCAGTTCCATCCGCGGCTTCAACCAACCCAGTTGAACCACAAAAGGTTTCGCCTCAGACAGCCCAAACCCGTAAGAAATCAGGGGCGGACTTGTTGAATTCCTCTCCAAAAGTTGGGGATCCGGCAAGCGGCAGACAACAAAAAGAGTTGACTACTCAGCAGCAGGACAGATTATCAGCCACGCGCTCCCAGACAACAACTGACCAGAGAAGCCAGGAACAGATAGAGCACTATCCATCCCCTCCTTTTACAAATGTCCAAAAAACGCAAAGAACAGCTTCGCCCCCCGCTGATTCAATTCCATTGGGGAATTCAGAAAGCGTTGCCATCCCACCTATTTCTCAGAAGCCTTTTTCTCCAGAGAGCAGACAACAAGAGGGTTTGGCCAGTCAACCTATTCCAGCGGTTCAGGACAGAGAAGCATGGGAACGTGAAACGGCTCAGCCATGGGAACCAAATGGGCCGAATGTCTCCACCAGCGGAAGGGAATCACAGTCTCAAACGGTTCAGACCAAAACACCATTGTTGCAAGCAAACAATAGGGGAGGGAAACCTGCATCAGAGCCAGTTGCGCAAGGGAAGCCAGTTCATAGACGTTTGAAAATGGAAGCCAACGACCCTTCAGGCAACCACCAAACTCCTGCTCCTCTCCCCCGCAAGTCACCAAAAAGCCATGACGCCGCCAATCCCCCAGTTTCCCCTGAAAACCATCCCACGAGGTCGCCTTCTTCTCACCGGGAACAGACCGCTGCAGATCCGTCTTTAAAAAAGAAAATCACCGATCATCAGATTTCTACTGAAAAGAGCTCGGAACCGGCTAAAAATTCATCCCGTTCTTTATTAAAAGAGCAACGGTCAGAAACGCATACCAACCCAGTTGAGGGTAAGAGTAGAATACGCCAATCTCCACCAAATGATCAGCGGCCCGTTGGGAACACTTCACCAGAAGTTTCCTATAGAGACAACCGTCTGTCAGAGATGAGTGCTCAACCGTCATCCCGGACTTCAGCCCCATCAAACCCCGATGAAACATCTCCAACCAGGCAACCTACACCAGGTATGGAGATCCAACCTGAGATAAGACAAGGCCAATCAGCCTCTCAGCCAACAGCACTTCAAAACCATCCTTTAAAGAAGACTCCTCAACAGGTGGCATCTCAACCGCAGGTCAGACCCAATGCCAATCCCCGCCCGGCAAAAACTCTTGAAGGGGATACAAAAACCACCGCATCACCCACTCCATATAATAAGCTGCCCCGAGAAGAAAGTGCAAAACCCGTTCAAGGCAGATTGCCAGCAACAACTTCCAACCAGAGCCCAGAAGCCGGTTCCGAACCGCTTTACAGTCAAGAGTTAACAGGCAATGACTCTCCCCCTCAAGCACCGAATCCAAGAATTGCATCGAAGACGTCCCATGAAGATCAAAATGCCGTCCCAAAGAAGGATGCAAAAGCTTCCCCCCCTCAATGGAACTCCTCGCTGGATTATTCCACCGAATCAAGTGTTGAAAATATTGAAGCGCCATCACAAGCTTCACTTGCCAATACCTCTCCCATGGTTACTCCGTCTCCTGCCGAGATTTCGGAATTAGATTCCGTGTCAAAATTAGAGGCGTCAGCTTTCACCAGGGACAGTGAACAACAACTGGATCAACTTGGAAAAACCCGGCCCCCTCAGTCCCCCGGCCAGAACCAGCTTGAGATATCTTCCCCTCAAAACGGTATGGAAGATACAGAAACCAGGATTGATGCAACCAACACGCCACATGACAAGCAGACAGCGGAACCGCAAGACATAACAAGCCCGTCAACAGAGATTCCCGCTCCATCTCAAGCCGGAAGGGTTCATAAAAGAAGCTATCCTACTTCAGTCCCACAGGGGTCTTCTCATCCTCTTGAAAGGGTGTCAAGTCAAAAAGCAGATGATCAGGTATTCCCTGTTCAAAGTCCCATATCAGAACCATTGGGCACCCTACCCAGACCACGTTCCGAAGAGTTGAGGGCAACCAGATCAACCGTGGCACAGCCCGGCATTCCTTCTCTACCCATTGGAGAGAAGACCAAATCACAGGGTGAGAGGGCAGCACAGCAAGTTGATCACTCCACCTCCAGCCATAGACCTGCTGCGCATCAACCCACAGCTGATTCCCATGAACATCAAACTTCGCTGCAGGAAAAACCATCTCGAAACACATCCTCACCCGAAGTTGTCATTCAACCGAACGCTGCGACTGAGAGACTGCCAACCGCCGTCCCCCATGGTAAACCCATCGCCTCGGAAAGAACATCCCTACCCCAGGCCAGAAACCAGAATCCCACTCAAGACCCATCCCCAGAGATCAGGGTTCCCCGGCATCAACCGTCCGCAACCCGGCCCGAAGCCATACCTCCCGACCCGGCTCAAACCCTGAGAGTGGACGCAAAAAAAACCGCATCACCCACAGCATCTGACGCAGTCTATCGGGAAGAAAACACCAAACCCGTTGAGGACAGACAGCCAGGGCCAGGATCTCATCAGGACCGGGTCACTGACGCAGAACCTTTAGCAAAGCCCCAGTCAAAAGACTTCCAAGCTCTCTCAAAGCGGCCAGAAACAAAAACCACTGCACGGGTGTCACAGAAAGATCCAAAGGCCATCCAGCACAGAGAGTCCCAAACTGAAGCCGCCCATCCCCACTCTCCTTCCTCCACGCCGAAGGTAATGAATCATCAGACATCACCTCAGGTTCTGAACACAAGAGCGCCTCTGCCACCTCCTGGTCAGATTTCGGAACCAGAGTTCACAGCGCCCCAAATAGACCCTTCAACTGCTACTCGAAACCACCAACAAAGGGCTGTTCAAACAGGAAAAGACGGGCTTCACAAGGAACAGCAGGAGAAAGTTGAGCCCCCGCCTCAAACAACGGGAAATAATCAGAGTCAGGGTTTGGAAGCCAGAAATTCTGCGGTCACGCCTTCCTCAGAATGGCAGACTTCCGCTCAGGAGGCGGGACGGAAAGATATAATTACTTCCCAACCAGCTGTAATAGATGGAGACAAAGGTCCAACGAATTCACCCCCACAACGATCAACGATTCCTTCTGAGACAAGTCTCCGCCGAAACGCTGGTAAACAGAAGCCCCCAGTCAATAGTTCCACGCCAGATGCAATACCTGCGAGCCATTCCCAAGGACTGCCATCTCCATCAAACAGCCAGAACAGATCTCTCGCAGCGCAGACCACCAACGCCTCTCCACAATGGAAAAAGGAGGCAGCACCGCAAGAAAGAAGCCGCCTGTCTCCTCCTACTACGAGCCGTAATATTGACGAACCACAACCCGTTTCCCGAAGATTGGACCACCGCGAAATCAAGGCAGCTAAAGCTGAATCTCTGCCGGGATCAGACAAAAACCTCGCGAACCGAAGAAATGATCAAGAAAGTCTCCAAAACCAAGATTATAAGCCTGCTCAACACGAAAACGCAATAACTGGTGCCAGGCAAGAACACCACGCATCCCAAACAACTTCCAAGCCAAAAGTAGTGGGTAATATTCCATCGGAAATGAAGGCACCCCTTGGACAGAAACCTGGGACCAGAAAGGACATTAACCTACTCAAGGAAACTGCCTTAAACAACCCTCAGCCCAAGCCATCTGTCACCAATGAGCAGCACTCCCATAGCCAGAGCCCGGTCTCAAACACAAAAGGTCTTGTCAACAAACCTCCGCAGCCTGCCGCCCAAAGCCCTGGAAACCATCTCAAGATAGAGCAGCCGGGCAATATTAAAGTAGCCGCAACCACTCCTGGGATTGGAACAAGGCAAACCCCATTTCCAGCATCGCAGCCGGAAACCAGACAGGAAAGAACAGACCGCACCCGTTCAAGTGGAACCCGGCATACAGCACCGGAGAAGGGCGACCAGAACTCAAAAACCTTGTCTCCAGAGAGGCTCCCTAATCAAAGCGCCCCCAATTCCAGCCGCACCTTTGAGCAGGCTTCTCTCCAGTCCAATAAGCGGCATCTCCCCGAAACCAAACGGAGAGAATCCGAAAGAGCCAGGCAAGACTCCAAGATTGGTTTCCCTCCAAAACGGGAGACAGAACCCACCATGGGGCTCTCTGATCCAAACCATATTCAGAAGTCCAAGGTCCAAAAGCCAGTTGGAAGGACCAGTCCACCTCCAGCCACCCCACCCAATGACCTACTTCAATCCGCCCATCCCAGAAGTGCAGAGCCAGGGCCACAGCATTTGTCACCCGAACCTGGCCAGAGCCCCGAGAATGAAAGGGCCTACTCTCAAAACAACGTTCAAAGAAAGGAGTCTTCCAACTCCCTTGGAAAACCAGACATTCCAAACCGTAATGTACAACAATCTGCCCATCCTCAGGAGCGCCAGGTAAGCAGTCTGCCTGGCCAGAGATCAGGGGAAAACAGCACGAACAAGGTTCCTATCACAGGTCCTGTATCAAAAGAACGCCAGGCTGAAGCGGGACATGGTCTGATTCATTTTGAAGAAGACACCACGCCAACCCGAAGACCCTTATCCTCGGAACCAATCCAGGGCCAGAGAAAGCCGCCAATGGCCTCTCCCACCAATGCCCGGTCCTCCCGAACAGAAACCAGAAGAGATAGTGGCCTGAAACCTGGTCAAAGCACTGAAGCACCGAAAAATCAAGAGAATGAAAGGAGCGGCTTGGGAAAAAATCGGTTTCCCATCACGGCCAACAATGGACTTCCCGCCGTCCCAACAGAAAGGCAACCGTCCCAGCAACTGCCGCCATTGGCCAAAAAGACCACCCCACCGGAATTCCAAACCAGGCCAGACCACTCCCTTAATCCTGCGGAAGCAACCCGTGAGAAGAGGGCCGCATCCTCTGCACCTCTGCACGCAGAAACCCGGAAAGCAGGGACGCGTAAAGAACCACGGATCCAGGAAACCGCTGATAGGGTTATGAACCTGCATCAGCCCGCTATCTCAGACGCCCCGGCCAAGATAACCCCTGCCCCATCAAAAAGAGAAGCGCTCCAAGTAACCAAACAGGGCAAAAAAGACGTTCCACCCGAGGTTAACCCCCGTAGTTCCAAGATACAAAATAGTTCAGTACCACCACAAGATCACAGTGGATCAGAACCTTTATCAGACGCTTTTGAGGCAAAAGCCCCCGTCGTATCAGCCCCGTGGCAAGGGCAAACTCCCGCTCAGCAGCAAACCGAACCCAAAAATCCAGGAGCCGTGAAAAGGTCTGAGAAGGAAAACCACCCCAGAAGAAAAAGCGAAAAAAGCAGACAGAATCCACATCAAAACCCGCATGGCCACCATGGTATCAGAAAACATAAAGAAGGCTCACACGGACCTATTCTGCCACAAAAAGGCACCATCCCTGATCTAGTCCCTCCCTCATTTCTGCCACAATCCAAAGGGAGTGTATCCGCCAGTCCCAACACATCTCCAACGGGATCTCCCCTTCAGACGAAGCATAACGAGTTTCATTCCCAAGATATTAGAAAAGAAAAGGGGTTCGATTTCAGACCAGATGCAATCCAATTTGCTCAAAAAAACCCTGAGCTGAGCCAATCCCTGGATGCTGGATATGCAGAACCTTCAATGGCCAGCAGTAGGCTGACCCGGCCAGGATCAAGCAGCGATCGCCCCTCACATCCTGTTTATACGCAGAGAGGAGAAGAAGGTACTCCATCCACTCAAAACCGCTCCGCTTTGGTGCCGCAAACACCTGGCAAGCCAGAAATGGGAAGGCCCGCCACCGCCCTGAGACAAGACCAAACTGATGGGAAAGTTAGCCATCCGCCTGTACGAAGACAGATTAATCATGTTTCAAACCAAGACATTAGACAAAGCGAACACATCCCACCAGGTTCTCCTGTAAGGAACAAAACACCTGGAGTATCCGCTCATGAACCGCAAAATGTAGAAATCAGGCCAGCCATGCCACAGGCAAGGGTTCGGCGTAAAGATGGCACATTCCCGGAAAAGGCAACTCAACAAGGATCCACAGGGCACGCACCACCCTCCCTTGCCACGGCACAGAAACCCCCTGTATTCGAACATGGGCAAGGCTCTTTCATAAAAGACACCAGAAAGGAGATCCCTGACAGAACACCCAATCCAACTTCTGCCGGTACAAAAGAGGCCTTAAACAAGACACACCACCCCATGGTATCGCCAGGTCAAGAACATCTTGGGGCCCCGCATATGCAAGACAGCAGGAAAGGGCAAGCACATGACCAGACCCAACCGGAAAAATTTAGAGAACATCATATCTCTCAAGATTTAAAGCAAACCCAAAAAGACTCCAGGCAACCTGATAAAGCAGTAACCCCTCTTACCAGACAAGACCCTAAAACCTCCCTTTCTTCCCATCCAGCCGTGCAATCCTCCGCGCCAACTGCCCAGGCGATCCGCCAGGCCAGATCAAGACCACAGGCCCCAATAGCAAGAGACCTGCGGAAGGGACCCACCACCCGGGAACAGCCAAAAGGCCAGACCAGGGAACAAGCTCTTGTGAGTCAAGGTCTGGATAAAAATATCAGAGTAAACCAGTCTCTATCTGTTAAACACCAGGCTCCCCACCCAGCAGAGAGGACCCAAACCGGGTCTTTACCTGTCAGAGGCCAAAAGGCTTCTGG
>Ga0316189_10007730_pt1 | contig 10145 bp, 10 predicted proteins | sample LowCovwburrow_MG_FD_204930 | JGI IMG/M metagenome (GOLD analysis project Ga0316189, IMG submission 204930) | Coastal sediment microbial communities from Maine, United States - Lowes Cove worm burrow | ecosystem: Environmental > Aquatic > Marine > Coastal > Sediment | place: USA: Maine... | reverse complement strand
TACTTGTGCCACGTAGGAATCGTGCACGACGACCAGCCGGTCGTAATCCCCACCCTATACACGCGAATGGGCGACCATCTAATCCTCCACGGCTCCCCCGCCAGCCGCCTTCTCCGCTCGGCGAAGAACAATCAGATATGCGTGACGGTTACCCACGTCGACGGGTTCGTACTAGCCCGATCGGCCCTTCACCACTCGATGAACTATCGCTCAGCGGTGATATTCGGCAAACCGGAAGTTGTCGAGACCGAGCACAAGGCAGCAGCCCTTGACGCTCTAACCGACTCCCTCGCCCCAGACCGCCGACCGTTCCTACGGGAGATGACCGAACAAGAGGTGAAAGGCACCCTACTCCTTCGCCTGAGTCTCGATGAGGCTTCGGTGAAGATCCGCCAAGGTGGTCCAGTCGACGAGCCCGAAGACTACGAACTCCCCATCTGGGCCGGCGTCATACCGGTAACGGTCGCCTACGGCGAGCCAATCACCGACCCGCTAACCACAACCCCAGCCGAAATCCCCAACCACGCCAAAGACTTCCGCCCACCCAGCTGACCCCACCAACCCAGCGGAGCCAGCAGCCTTTGAGACACGCTGTCGGGCTGGAGTCGTTGGCGCGTACTATTTCGTTGTTGGAGTCGGTTCCGCGCAACTATTGCGCCTTTTTGACTCCAGTTCGTAGGGGTTGCGCGCTAGTAACTCCAGCCTGGGAAACTCCGGGTCCCCCAAGGGGGTTGTAATGGTAGAAGTCGGGGTCTAGGCCTCGGGGGGTCGGACTGTTACTCCGGCTGAGGCCATGGCTTGTTTGGCTTCGGCCACGGTGGCTTCGCCGAAGTGGAAGATGCTGGCGGCTAACACGGCTTCTACTCCCCCGTCGATGGCTCCCGGGGCCAGATCTTCGACCGATCCGACACCTCCGGAAGCTATTACCGGGATATTGACGGCGTCGGTCACCGCTCGGTTGAGTTTGTCGTCGTAACCATCTCTCGTGCCGTCTCGGCCCATCGAGGTCAACAAAATCTCGCCGGCGCCTAACCGTTGAGCCTCCACCGCCCAGGCAACCACGTCCTTGTCGGTCTTTTGTCGCCCGCCTTTGATAACCACCTCGTAGCCCGATGGGTACAGCTCAGCATCGGGAGCATCATCTTTGATCCGGCGGGCGTCAATTGCTACCACACAACACTGGGCGCCGAACACCTCGGCAATCTCTGATACCAACTCCGGGCGTGCCACCGCTGCGGAGTTCACCGAGACTTTGTCGGCACCGGCTCGAAGTAGACGTCGGGCATCCTCAACCGTTCTGGTTCCACCACCAATGGTGAACGGAATCGAGATCTGCTCGGCTACGGCACTAGCCATAGCCACGGTGGTATCCCGGTTCTCATTGGAGGCAGTGATGTCGAGGAACACCAACTCGTCGGCACCCTCGAGGTCATAGCGAGCGGCGAGTTCTACCGGGTCGCCAGCATCTACTATGTCGACAAAGTTGACCCCTTTCACCACACGACCTTGATCAACATCAAGACAAGGAATGACTCGAACCACCTTCACTGCGCTACCGCTTTCAATGCTCCGGCCATGTCGAAGGCTCCCTCATAGAGTGCCCGACCCATAATGACGCCATCGAGATAGCGAGACCCTGTGGACTCTGTAGATCCTGTGGACATTGCCTTTAGTGTTGCCAGATCTTCCAGGGAGCCGACACCGCCGGAGGCGACAACGCCAACGTCGGTGGCTTCCAGCACCGTTCTGAGGCCGGCCAAGTCGGGGCCTTCCATGGTTCCGTCGCGAGCGATTTCGGTTACGACGAATCCGTCGACGCCTATCTCGGTGAACTGTTTGGTCACCTCGGCTACGGTCCGCCCTGTTTGTTCGGTCCAGCCGTGGGTGGCCACTTCATCACCCCGGGCGTCGATCCCGATCGCCACCGGTTTACCCTGCTCGACAAGCTCAGCCACAATCTCGGGACTTTCCAGAGCGGCAGTGCCGATCACGACGCGGGCTACCCCAACATCAAACAGCGCCTGGGCAGCATCAACGGTTCGCACGCCGCCGCCGACCTGAACCGGCACACCGGTCTTGGCGCAGATCTGGGCTATCGCATCCCGATTCTGGGGCTCACCGGTGCGAGCGGCATCAAGATCGACTACATGCAACACCTCGGCACCGGCATCCACGAAGACCATCGCTTGGGCTACCGGGTCCTGCCCGTAGACCGTCTCTCGGCCATAGTCGCCCTGGAAAAGACGAACACACTGTCCGCCGCGCAAATCGATTGCCGGGAGCAGAGTTACCCCGAAGGGTGATCCAGACCCGGGCCCGGACGGAGGAAGGACACTCACAGCGACTCCACAAAATTGTTCAACAGTTTCAAGCCGGCCTTGGCCGACTTTTCGGGATGGAATTGTGTTGCCACCACATTGCCGCTGCCCACAGCAGCCACCACGGAACCGCCGTAGTCGGTAGTGGCGATAACCTCTGCGGCTGATTCGGAGGGGGCGGCAGCCAAACTATGCACGAAATACAGCCATGCGCCGTCGAGCCCGGCAACGAGCGGATGCTCTGGTGCGGTTACGTGCAGTTGGTTCCACTGCATTTGCGGCCGCTTCACATGATCGGGCAGCCATTCGACTCGCCCGGGCAAGATCCCCAAGCCACTAACGCCGGGAGACTCATCCGACCCCTCATAGAGAAGCTGCATTCCGACACAGATGCCCAGGAACGGTCGACCGGAGTCGGCGGCTTCAACAGCCAGCTTGTCGAGCCCGGTGTCGGCCAAAGCCTGCATGCATGCACCGAACGCTCCAACGCCGGGAAGAACAACTGCATCAGCGGCCTCGATGTCGGCCCGATCTTTGGTTAGGCGGGCATCGGCGCCAGTGCGCTGCAAGCCCCGCTGAGCGGAGTGAAGATTGCCGATGCCATAGTCGAGAACAGCCAACTTGGGGCCGGTCAGCCCAGTCGATCTGGTTGAACCGGTCATAACGAACCCTTTGTCGACGGCATCTCGGTGCCGTACTCGACCCTCACTGCGTCACGAAGGCATCGAGCAACGCCTTTGAACGCAGCCTCGATCACGTGGTGGGCGTTCGTTCCCGCCTCGCCGGTGACGTGGAGTGTGATCATGGCGCTGGTGGCGAAACTTCCCAAAGCGTGCTCGGCCATGGTCGGGTCGAAAGGAGGAGGTCCCAGGCCAATCGCTGAGGGCATTGCCACATCCCAGGCAAAGTAGGGACGACCGCTTAGGTCGAGGGCCACCGAGACCAACGCTTCATCCAACGGGTAGCGGCCGCTGGCAAAACGTCGAACGCCGGATTTTGATCCCAGCGCCTCGGCAAAGGCCTGACCCAACACGATTGAGGTATCTTCGACCGTGTGGTGAGCGTCGACCTCAACGTCACCCTTGGTTTCAACGCTCAAGTCGAAACCTCCGTGGCGGCCTATCTGATCCAGCATGTGATCGAAAAACGGCACCCCGGTCGAGATGTTGGTCTGGCCTGTTCCGTCAAGGTCGATGGCAAGCGAAACCATCGTCTCGGCTGTTTCACGGCAAATAGTGGCCTGTCGCCGGGGCGGCTCGCCGGCACTACCACCAGCACTACCGCCAGTTGGGTCGGTTGAATCAGCTGCCATTGTCATGCTCCCAACTCTTGCAGGGTCTCGGCTAGCGCTTGCAGGAATCGATCATTGTCGGGTTTGGTTCCAATCGTTACCCGAAGACAACCGTCGAGCCGGTCCCAACTAGAGGTGTTACGAACGAGAACCGAACGCTTGATAAGGCCATCCCATACAGCCTGCCCGACATCGGTTCGTGAACCTACCCCGTCGATGGGAGGCGGGCGGAACAGGATGAAGTTGGCCCCTGACGGCCAAACCTTGGAGCCCCCCTCAGCAAGGGCTACCGACAAGCGACCTCGCTCTTCAACGATAGTGGCCACCCGTTGTTCCATCTGATCGACAAAACCCAGGGCACACAAGCCGGCGATCTGCTTGGCCGAGTCGAGGTGGTAGGGCAACACAACTTTGTCGAGCTCATCAACAATCCACGAGGCACCCAGCATGTAGCCCAGCCGGGCACCGGCCATGGCCCACGTCTTGGAGAACGTTCTGGTAACCACCAACGATCGCTCGCTGTCCAGCAGTTCAATAGCCGACCACGGCGCAAACTGGCCATAAGCCTCATCGACGACTAAAAGCCCGTCAACCGCTTCGACCTCGTCCAAAACCTGTCGGATCGTGTCTGGTGATTCAACAATTCCCGTCGGGTTGTTTGGCGAGCAAAGAAAGGTAACAGCCGGCCGTTCCCGCCTGAGGAGTTCGACCGCATAGTCGACATCAAGGCTGTGGTCATCGCCACGTTCGCCAACAACCGACTCAGCGCCGCTGACCCGAGCAATGTGGCCGTGCATCGCATAGGTGGGTTCGAAAGTAAGAACCTTCCGGCCGGCGCCGGCGAAGGTCAACAGGATGGTCTGTAGAACCTCGTTCGAACCATTGGCACAAAAGACTTCTTCCATCGTGAGTCCGTGCAGCTCGGCCAAGGCCGTGCGTAGTGCCTCGGCTCCCCTATCGGGGTAGCGGTGCCACTCGATGTCAGACATTGCCCGGCTAAGGGCGGCGTCAAATTCAGCCGGTGGCGGGGAAGGTGCCTCGTTGGTGTTGAGACGGACATCAACCTGCACCTGCGGTGAGTGGTAGCCGTCGATCAGGGCCAAATCATCTCGAACCGGTGGACGAGCCATTAGTTGTTCTTCCTCTGGATCTGGTCAAGGTCGGCGAGCCGTAGCCGCACCGAGTCGGCGTGGGCTTCCAAACCTTCGGCTTCAGCAAGCGTTACCACATGGGGGCCGACCCGCTCGAGGCCCCCGGCGCTTACCGACACCATGTGGTGATCCTTGGTGAAATCGGCGACGGTCAACGCGCTGGAGAACCGGGCCGACCCGTTGGTGGGCAGAACATGGCTTGGCCCCACGATGTAGTCACCGAGCGAAGCCGGTGCCAGGTCTCCACAAAAGATGGCTCCGGCGTTGGCCACCGATCGCCCAAGGTCGGTGGCGTTGCGACACATCAGCTCCAGGTGTTCGGGAGCAATGGCGTCGACAACCGCAACCGCTGCAGCTTCATCATCGACCAACGCAACATAGCCCCCGGCCGCCATTGTCGATCGCACTTCATCGGCCCGACGGGCGGTGGTCAGCAACTGGTCCCCGGCGGCGCAGACCGCGTCGGCCACGTCGGCATCCCATGTAATCAGCCACGAGAGCCCATCCGGGCCGTGCTCGGCCTGGAGGATCAGATCAATCGCGGCGTAGACGGGGTTGGCCGTGTCGTCGACAACCACTACCACTTCCGACGGACCGGCGAAAGCGGCCGCAATCCCCACGTCACCGGCCACCATCTGCTTGGCGAGTGCAACGTAGACATTTCCTGGCCCGGCGATGACGTCGACCGCTGGAATCGATTCGGTGCCATAAGCCATGGCGGCGATGGCCTGAGCGCCACCGACGGCATAAACCTCCTCGACGCCGGCCAGCCGGGCGGCGGCCAACACCGAAGGAGCGATAGCCCCCAGCTCACGGTTTGGCGGCACGCAAAGAGCCAACCGCTTCACACCGGCCACCAAAGCCGGCACCGCAGTCATCAAAACCGTGCTCGGGTACTCGGCCCGACCTCCAGGAACATAGAGTCCAGCTGAAGCGACTGGTCGGGTCCAGGCTTCGATCCGCACACCATCGCTCTCAATGACATGGGGGGCATGGAGCTGATGCCGATGAAATTCCTCGATGGAGCCAATGGCCTCGTCCATAGCGCAGCGCAACTCGGGTTTCAGCGTCTCTACGGCGGCATCAAGCTCATCGGCTGGAACCCTAATGGGGTCGGGTTTAACGCCATCGAAGCGTTCAGTAAGAGCGACAAGTGCCGAATCACCTTCGGCTCGCACCTGACCGATTATTTCGGCCACCGCCTGGCGCGGTTCTGAAGCAGCGATCTCCGGCCGTGGGAGCCCTTCGGCAACCGCGTTGCCTTTGCCTCGCAGATCCAGACGGTTCAGCACTCGGGACTCCCTATTTTCCTCATATTCATATCCATATTCATATTCGCCACCAGCGAGAGCGTTCGCCAACCTGAGCAGGCCCTAACGATGGGACGGTAGCGTGTCCCGACGGGCCAGCGTCGCCCATTTTCGCCCATCGATGCCACTGAATGAAGCATCGACATGCCAGCTGACCACGGACAGACCTAAGGACCGCCAATGCCTATAGATACCAATGCCCTGGGATCCATCGCCGCAAGTCTTGAAGATCTCAACAAGCACCTCTCGGAACTCATCCAATCATCAGGAGAGGATGACGATTCCATCGTCGAGATTCTAGAAGTTGAGCGGCATCTGGAAACGTCGGCCCGACGACTGACTCAGATCATGAGGAAGCTAACCTAACCAAGATTGGGTCAGCTTGTTCATACTGATCAATTCAGAGATTTCCATTACCTAGATTGATCAGCAAACAAGCACGTAGATCATGACACATAACCTTGCATCCATCTACCGATTCCAATCGTCGATGAACCGCCCGGGCCATCCGACCAACACACGATTCGACACACAGACAAGAGCAGCAACAACGGACAATTACTTTTATTGACTGGAAACTGTCTCCCAAAAATAACGTCAGCACCCTACCGAAGTAGGGTGCTGACGGCGCAACACAGGGCGGCGGATCCCTTATGTCGCTGCTACCAGGTGGCGGGAACCTGGTTGACAGTCAATATAAAACGTCTACCTACAATTCAGTGGGATAGTCGCAATATATTTCTACCCAACACCGAAATACCCGCTGATAAAGCGACAATTTACACTTAGGCAATTTCCGAAGATGGGCAGAAATCGTTTAAGACACACTCGGCGCAACGAGGTTTACGGGCAGGGCACACTCGCCGGCCATGCAAGATGATCCGGAGGCTGAACAAACCTCGTTCAGCGGCCGGAATCATGGGGTTCAATTCGCGCTCCACCTTGACCGGGTCGGTAAGGGTAGTGATGCCGAGTCGAGCAGTGAGCCTCAGCACATGGGTATCGACCGGGAGCCCGGGAAGGTCAAGTGCCACGCTACGAACGACATTGGCGGTCTTTCGCCCGACCCCAGCCAACGCCGTGAGATCTTTCATCGACGTCGGCACCTCACCGCCGTGCTGTTCCACCAACTGGTTAGCACATTTGACGATGCTCTTCGTCTTGTTGCGGAACAGGCCGAGGGACGAGATCAGATTCTCCACATCTTCGGGGTTGGCCACAGCTAAAGACTCAGCGTCGGGGTATTGAGCGAAGAGCCCAGGGGTCACCTTGTTCACCCCAACGTCGGTCGCTTGCGCCGACAAAATAGTGGCAATCAAAAGTTGGAAAGGACTGACGTGATCAAGTTCACATTCAGCCCCGGGGTAGACGTCGGCCAGCCGCTCATGAGTTCGGCGAGCGCGACCTTTGGGGGTTCTTGGGCGTGCCATCACACCTCAGAGTACTGTTCAGGGTCCACCAACCCGTCCTGGTGCATCTAGGTGGCTGGTCGGAATATCGCTGATGCTTGCGGCGTCCAGACGCCGACCAATCAAGGAGACTAATTTTGACACTCCCGGTAACTGGAATGGAGAAATTTGCCGACGCAGAGTGGGTGGATGGTCGTCGCAAGTTCCGCATGTTTTTCGACCAGCCACCTAGAGTGGTGATTCTGTGAGCCAGGGAAACCAGAGTGTGACGCTGCCCAAAATGTCGGTCAGGGTCGCTGCGTCAATCGACCATCAGCTGCTGACCGAGGTCAGCGCGCTTACCAAGTGGGCGTTAAAACCCGAGGAACGAGATGACCGGTTCGACGCCTGGGCCGAAGAGGCAGGCGCTTCAACGATCGACAACCGGGACGAAACGCTCGTAGCGGCAGTCGTCAGTGATGCTGAAGGGTCGCCGCTGGCCTATGTCGGGGGCACCATCGATGCCATCGATTCTTCGGGCACGTTGGGCCTTGAAGTTCTGGCTCATTCTGGTGACGGTCCGAATGGCCTCACCGAAATAGCCGCGGTGACGTTGGCGCTCGATGCTCTTGATGCCCGGATTGAGAAAGTTGGCGCCACTCGGATTGAGTTCTGGGGCCGCCCGGCCCGAGATTGGCATAAAGATCTGAGCCAGACCTTTGGTTTGGATCTCATCCGCGTCTTGTTCCAAATGCGGAAACGGCTACCAGTACAAGGAAAGCCGGCTCCCACCAGGGCCTTCGATCGCTCCACTGATCTCGAGCAGATTCTCGAAATCAACAACCGGGCCTTTGCTTCCCACCCCGATCAAGGTGCCTTGACGATCAACGACCTCGAAGCCACAATGTCGCAGCCTTGGTTCCAGCCGGAGGGCATCAGGATCCACGAACGAGACGGCGTAATCGCCGGTTTCTGCTGGACGAAGATCCACCGCACGCCACCACCGGCCGCCGATTTGGGCGAGATCTATGTGCTCGGTGTCGATCCAGCCTTTCAAGGACAAGGTCTTGGTGTTTCATTGACCACCGCCGGTCTCAAGTGGCTCCACCAACAGGGGCTCTCGGTTGGCATGCTTTATGTCGAGTCCAACAACGAGCCGGCGATCCGCACCTACCATTCGCTTGGTTTTGATGTTGTTCGAACCGACAAAGCGTGGGCCAGAGACCTTAACTTTCCCGTTCGGTCCAAGACCGGCAACTGAACACAAGCTCTTCCAATGCCCGAATCAACGCTGCCCGAATTGTTGACCTCACCCTGGACTCCAGACCGCACCGACTGGACCGAGCTCTTGACCGGTGAGCCACGCTACCGACTCGATCAACTATGGACCGGGCTCTATCAGCACCACCTGCCGCCGGCCGAGATTTCCAACCTGCCGCGCAAGCTGCGTGAACGAATCGCCAGCAGCCACCAACCTGAAATGACACTCGCCGAATCGCAAACGTCGGCCGACGGCAAGACCATCAAATGGCTGTGGGAAATGGGCGACGGAGCAGCAGTCGAAACAGTGCTGATGCACTACCCGAAACGGTCGACGGTCTGCATTTCGAGCCAAGCTGGTTGTGCGATGGCCTGCGGCTTTTGCGCTACAGGCCAGGCCGGCTACAGCCGAAACCTGACTGTCGGTCAAATTCTCGAGCAGGTGGTTGCTGCTGCGGGCGGCTCCGACGATCGACGGCTTTCGAACGTGGTCTACATGGGCATGGGCGAACCATTCGCCAACTACAACCGAGTGCTCGCCTCGGTACGCCGACTCATTTCCGACTTTGGCATCGGGGCCCGTCGAATCACCGTTTCAACCGTTGGCCTTGTGCCTCAGATGCGAAGGTTTGCCGACGAAGGCCTGCAAGTCGGCCTGGCACTTTCGCTACATGCGGCCAATGATGAGCTGCGAAATCAACTTGTGCCGATAAACACGCGGCATCCAATTGCCGACCTTGTCGACGCATGCCGCTATTTCCGAGCGACAACCGGCCGCCGGGTCTCGTTCGAATGGGCCATGATCGACCAAACCAACGATCGGCCTAGCGACGCCGACGAATTGGCCGAGCTCACCAAACAAGCCCAGGCTCACGTCAACCTGATCCCGCTGAACCCCACACCCGGATGGCCAACGGCCCCCAGCAGCCCGAAACGGATCCAGGACTTCGCCGACCGACTTAGTGATCGTGGTGTCAACGTCACCGTGCGAGCCAACCGCGGCGTTGACATCGACGCTGCCTGCGGACAGCTGGAGGCCCGTAACCGTGACGAAAACCAGCCAAAGGCCCAGCCTGTCGACCTCACCATAAGAAAGTAGGCGAAGGACGGTGATGTAGCGGTCGGGACCAGATTTACCCCCGCTACTGTGTGGGGCATGGATCGCTGGTTCAACCCGTCTCATCCCCAAACGATGCAGGCCGCAGTTTTCCTCGGCTACTTTTCGGCCTTCTTGGGCGTCTTGTTTCATGGGTTCGGTTTTCTCCTCGTGGCCTTTGTCGCCGTTGGCGCAGGGGCCTTTGGATCAGCCAACAATAAGCGGTGGGGATACCTGCTGTTGGCGATCGGAGCGGTGGTCATCGCGTTCTTTGATGTCCTTGGACTCATCGACGTTGTCCTTGGACTCATCGACGTTCTGAGGGTCTGGT
>Ga0316189_10007729_pt1 | contig 10145 bp, 6 predicted proteins | sample LowCovwburrow_MG_FD_204930 | JGI IMG/M metagenome (GOLD analysis project Ga0316189, IMG submission 204930) | Coastal sediment microbial communities from Maine, United States - Lowes Cove worm burrow | ecosystem: Environmental > Aquatic > Marine > Coastal > Sediment | place: USA: Maine... | reverse complement strand
AACCTTAGTTTTTCACAAAAAAAATATTCTAAAAAACAAATTGAAAAGCTTAAAACTGAAATCGTTCAAATTGTAGAGTCAAACAAAAAACAGTCGCAAGTAATGGTCGACAAGATTTTCAGCTTTTCTGAACTGGGCTTTCAAGAATATGAATCTACAAAATATTTAACAGGTATTTTAAAAGACAATGGATTCGAAATTGAAAATGGAATTTCTGGAATTACTACTGCTTGGTTTGCCACATGGAGTAATGGAGATGGTCCAACTATAGCCTTAGGAAGTGATGTAGATTGTATTCCGAAAGCATCGCAATATCCTGGAGTTGCATATCATAAACCCATAGTTGAAGGAGCACCAGGTCATGGAGAAGGTCACAATTCTGGTATTCCTTTAAATATTACTTCTGCATTAGCTGTGAAAGAAATTATGGAGCGAGAGAATATAAAAGGCACTTTAATTTTATGGCCAGGAATTGCTGAAGAGCTAGTTGCAGCAAAAGCGTGGTATGTTCGTGATGGCTTATTTAAAGATATTGATATGTGTATTTTTACTCATGTTAGTAGCAGATTAGGTGTGTCTTGGGGACCAACAAGAGGAACTGGACTTATTTCAGTTGAATACTCTTTTGAAGGTGAAGCGGCTCATTCCGCTGGATCACCATGGAGAGGACGTAGTGCCTTAGATGCTGCAGAACTAATGAATGTTGGATGGAATTATAAAAGAGAACACTTGCATCCTTTAAAACGATCGCATTCTATTTTTACTGATGCTGGCGATCAGCCAAATGTAGTGCCTTCTAAAGCCTCAATTTGGTATTATTTTAGAGATATAAAATATGAAGGCATTATGGAAATGTATGCTGAGGCAAATGACATAGCTAAGGGAGCAGCTTTAATGACAAACACTACAATGAGTTCTAAAATACTAGGGACGGCTTGGCCGCGACATTATAATAAAACTATTGCTGAAACCATGTATGAAAACATTAAAGTTGTGGGAATGCCTGAGTGGTCAGAAAATGATCAAACTTTAGCAAAAGCTGTACAGGCAGAAGTGAATTCCTCAAACAATAAAGGATTAAGCACTGAATTGTCACCTTTAGGTTTACCTGTTAAAATTCCTGTGAGTGGAGGTTCTGATGATATTGGCGACATATCATGGACAGTTCCAACTGTAACAATGGGTTATCCTTCAAATATTCCAGGACTTCAAGGTCATCATTGGAGCAATGCTATTGCAATGGCTACTCCAATTGCTCATAAAGGCGTTACTGCTGGAGCAAAGGTAGAAGCTATGACTATTTTAGATTTTTTATTGAAACCAGAATTATTAACTCAAGCTTGGGATTATTTTAATAATGAGCAGAGTAAGGAAACAAAATACAGGCCAATGTTAGGAGCTGATGATATGCCTCCAAGTTATTTAAATAAAGGAAAGCAAGAACAATTTAGATCTCAATTAGAAAAATTTTATTATGATGAAACTAAATATGGTAGTTATTTAGAGCAATTAGGGATTGAATACCCAACGCTTAAGAAAAAAGAATAGCTAGATTATAAAAACAAAAAAAGCTCTAGAATTCCTAGAGCTTTTTTATTACTAGTTATTAACTAAAACTAGTTATCTTTTTTTAATAAATCAGCTGCCTTTTTAGCATCTTCTTTAGCATCATTAACCGCGTCTTTTGTAGTTTCAAAAGAATCGTTTGAATTTTCTAATAGAGATTTAAGTTTATCTTTCGCGTCTTTAACTGCTTTATCAGCTGCTACTTTAGCATCTCCAACAGCATTTTTTGCAGCTTCTTGCGCATCCAATAGAACTTTTTCAGCTTGCTCAATTGCATTACTTGCAACCTCTTTTGCTTCTTCAACTACATCTGTTGCATCCTCAACAACATCTTCAGTTGTTTCAACAATTTCAGACATAGCCTCTTCAGCTGTTTCAGATGTGTTTTTCTCTTTACAAGAGGTAAATGTTAAGCATAATGCTAAAACGAATACAGTACTTAAAATTAATTTTTTCATTTTTAGTGTTTTTTCAGTGTTAAAATTTGGTTCGCAATGTATGACATTACGAATAACTAAATCTATATACGTATAAAACGTAAGGTTGGATTATACATAAACAAAAAAGTCTTACAAATGGTAAGACTTTTCTATTACTATATATGATTAATCACTTTTTCTGGTAAGTAGCTAGGCCACCTTTCTCACTATCAATATGGATACTGTAATTTGAATTGCCTTTAACTATCCAACGTACTTTATAAATACTATTGCCAGAAATATTTGAAACTTCCAGTTGCTTAGGATTATTTTTTTGTTCAACAGTTACTCCAAAATCTTCGTTTGTTACAATCATTCCGCTAATTACATTTGCACCTTTAATACTAACATAATCAGGACGACTTATTTTATATTTTAAGTCTTGACTAGCATGTGTTGGCATTAAACGGTCATTTTTAATGTAAGCTGTAATTTCTGTTAAGCCACTGCCTAAAGATTTTTCTTTTACATTATTAACTGAAAGCATTGGCATATGATATGCATGATAGAAAGTAAATGCCATGTTGCGATGTAATTCTTCTTCTAACATGAAACCTGGAGTTGCACGGCCAATATTTTTTCTGAAGCCTCCAATTTCTATATCTCCATAAGTTGGATGATTATATGATTTCCATGCTGTAAAAGCATCTCCCATCAATAAATCTTTTTCAAACTCATACATTTGATTACGATCTCTGTCTTTTGTTTTATAATAGGCAAAGGAGCTAAAAATTTCATTGGTAAACGTGTAAATACCACGACTACCATAAAACCAATCTAACTCACCACCAAAAACTGAATATAAATCTTTGTAAACAGTTAAGTAACGATAGCCAGGCAACATTTTCTCTCCTTTATTACCAATAGCATCATAAATAGCAATATCTGCTCGGTTATAAGTGGATAGATCTTCTTCGGCACCAGGGCCTCTTAAAATCATTCCTCCAGAATTATGAAAACTCTGTGCTCCAGCAATATTTGGGTGTTTTAATACAAAGTCTGCAACAGCTCTCGTTTCAGGTGCCGAAAAAGGGTATTTGTAAGCACCACGTTGAATATAATCTGGTTGCCATTTCCAAGCCCAATCTCGGTTTGGATCGTAATATCCTGGTCTATCTTCATTTACTTGACCATCGCCATCGTTGTCTATCCCTTCTGAACCTAGAAATTCATAACGTTGGGCTGTTACGATATCATCAGGTCCAATTTCTATCATCATTCTTGGGTCTTTTGGATCTACAATCATATTTCCATTAGGATTTTTACGACGCATTCTGGTAACTGACCCATCACCATCTAAATCTTCGAGGCCATCTTCATCAAATAATCCATCTCTGTCATCATCTAATTTAATCATTCCTGATCTTGGACTGCTTCCTGTGTTAGCTTCTTTCATATAATTATTTCTCGCATCAGGATTAATAGTTGGTACGATATAAAAAATACGATCATTAAGCATATTTGTGATATAATCTATATCTCCAAAGTTTTCAGTTAAATACCACGCTGTGTATGTACTTATCTCAGCCCCTTGAATCTCATTTGAATGAATATTACCATCTATATAAAAGCCAGGTTTTCTATCAGCATCACCAATTTTATAATTTGTTATTGCCATCATCCAGATATCTCTTCCTTCAGTGGATTTTCCAATAGATTGTCTTTTAACTAGATTTGGATGGGCTTCAGCAATTTTTTTACTTATAGCTGCTAATCCTTCAGACGTATAATATTTGTTAAAAGAAATTTGAACCTTTGGATTATGTGGTGAACCTGCTGCCCTAAATATTTCGTCGTTTTTCTGTGCAAGTACTGCTAGTGGAAACATAAGTGAAAGCAATACTAATTGTAATATATATTTGTGTGATTTCATGATCTTAGTTTAAATTTATGGTTGCATTACTTGTTCCTGTATGAGCAGCTCCTGCTTCTATGCTTACGGAGCCTTTTCCTTTTATAAGCCATGTAAGTTCTTCAAAGCTATCTCCATCTATACTATCGATAAGTTGAATTTTCTTTCCAGAAATTATTTCTTGATTGTTATTTAATTCCACATCAACTTTAATTTTTTGCAACCACCTTGAACGTTTACCCATTGCAGTATGAGTAGGTAAAAACCCTTTGTTATGAACGTTGATCGTAACTCTAGTAAGATTATTATCTATGTTTTCAGTCGCAATATTTTCAATGGTAATATTAGGCTGTAGCTTAGTGATTTCTAGCACAAAATCAGTATGTTTATTACTAATATCAGAAACCTCATTATAAGGAGGATTTGTCATTTTGAAAGGAGCAATTCCTCCAACTTCGACTTTTTTATTAGGAAAATCTGGATGTTTTATTTCTTTCCAGTCAACAAAATAGTTTGATAAATTTTCTTGCTCAGCCCATTGTAAGAAATTTGCTTTTGTATTTTTTTTAGCCTTTACAGTAGAATCCCCTTTGATTTTTGGCACCCACCATCCTGGTGTACTCATTGACAATTTCCCAAAATGGAAGTATGACCACTCAAAAAAACCACCACCTTTTCCTTTGGCAGTTGGTGCATCTTTTGTGCCTGTTATTTTTGAATATTCTTTTGAAAAGAACTTGTTGAGTGAAGCATCTTCTTTCAAAACACTTGTTACAACTCTTTTTTTAGCATTTGCGGCATTAAACTCAAGTGGTTTAGATAAATTATTTGTTGGTCCTAAAGTAAGTATTGCATAAATATTCCACTGCTTATAAAGAAAATCTAAAAGGGCACGATGTTCTTTTTCAGAAACAGCATGCTCACCAGCTCCAGGTTTAAAATATGGATAATTGTAAGTTAGATTCTTATTGAAATGAATTCCACCTTTTCCGTCTTCATTATATACTCCGTCTTTATCATTATCAATTCCTTCACTATATACTTTATAGTTTCCTAATTCACCTTCTTGTGCATTAGCCTTAACCATAATTCTTTCATCTTCTTTTAGCTTAACGTATCCACCAGTTACATCTTCTACTCTTATTAATGTAATTAATCCATCGTTATTTAAATCTTCAAATGGATCTTCATCAAATTTTCCATCTCTGTCATCATCGGTTTTTTTAGCATTACCGAGGTTGTGATATTTTAATGAAGAAAAATATTGCTCAGAAGCATTCGGACTCATGTTTGGAAAAATGTAAAAAGTGGTATTCTCCAAAACATCAGAATGGCTGTTTAAAATGTTTTCAGCAATGTTTAAAGCCATTTCTGTGCTTAGCAGCAAGCTGCCATCTACACCTCCAACAATTGCGATTGCTGGATTATTTTCAGGTTTGCCTTTAAATAATGTTAGCGCCCAAATATCATGACCTCCAACAGTTTTTGTTAGTGATTGAAGTTTGACGTTTGTACTATGCTTACTTTGAATTTGTTTTAATGCATTAGATAATTCATTAAAATTTCTGTAATCTGACTGCGCAAATACGTTTACGGAAACGAGACACATAAAAACCCAAAATAATTTGAATTTTAGTTGGTTGGTTTTAAACATAATGTGTGTGAATTTAGTTTATGATTATGAATGAACCCTATAGAAAGGGTCTGTAACAAACCTATTTGATATTTGCGTATAATCCAAACAAAACCTAGGCTTTAACGTTTGTTTAAGTAAGTCATAATCTGAGCTATGGCACCTTTATTATCGGAAATATAAGTAGCATTTAATAATCCAGAATTGACCCTTAATTCTTCATCTTTAATTAGCTCAGTTAATTTAGTGTTTAATCCTTCTTGATTTGAAATAGTGAACATCCCTTTATTTTCTATCATTGCTTTCGCTTCTGGGAATTTACTATAGTTATTACCAATAATAATTGGAACTCCAAAAACGGCTGCTTCTAGGGTGTTATGCAAACCACTTGTTCCCAGTGCTCCTCCAACGTAAGCAATGTCTGCGTAATCATATATTTTGGATAATATTCCTATTGTATCGACAATAAAAACCTTGGTGTTTGCTAAATCCGCATTATCCTTTTCAGAAAATAAAACAAAAGATGCTGTCAATGATTTTTTTAGATTTTCAATTTGATTGCTTTTAATATTATGTGGAGCAATAATATATTTTGTGTCAGACTGATCTGAGTTTATAAAATTAACTAAGAAGTTTTCGTCTTCGGGCCAAGTACTTCCTGCAACAACACACAATTTATTTTGCTTGAATATTTTAATAAACTCCAAAGAATTATCAATATTTAATTGATTGGATACACGATCAAACCTAGTATCACCAGTTATGGTTACGTCTTTATAATCAATATTTTTTAAAAGCATTTGGGATTCTTTGTTTTGAACAAAAATGTGTTTAAACGCAAAAAGAGATTTTTGCATCCATTTTCCTGAAGGTTTAAAAAAAGTTTGATTTTTTCTAAATAAAGCAGAAATCAAAATAGCATCAATCTGTTGTTTTCTAATTTGAAATAAATAGTTTGGCCAAATTTCATACTTCACAAAAACGACTAATTCTGGATGTACTAAACCAAGAAAACGTTTAGCATTTTCTTTTGTGTCTAAAGGTAAATAAGTAACAATATCAGCAATTGGAGTGTTTTTTCTAATTTCATAACCTGAAGGCGAAAAAAATGTCAATACAATTTTATGCTTGGGGTATTTCGCTTTTATGTCTTCAAAAACAGGCAAACCTTGTTCATATTCACCTAAGGAAGCACAATGGAACCAAATAGTATTATCGTTGCTTGAGATTTTAGATTTCAACAATTCAAACGTTTCTTTTCTACCCTTAACACCAAGAGATAATTTCTTATTAAACATGCTTATGATGCCTATATGAAATCCTGCAATGTGTATTAAAATGTTATAGAATTGTCGCAATGAATATAGTTTAAAGCTAAAATACATTGTTTCTTTGAATTGATTGGATTTCAATGATTGATTTTCGTATTTTCGTTGTCTACAATTGGAAGTTATTTCGAATTTTAACAATCAATATTTTCGAATGAAAAAAATACAAATGGTTGACCTTAAAGGTCAATATGAAACTATTAAAGAAACTGTAAATGCTTCAGTTATAGATGTTATTGAATCCACAGCATTTATTAATGGACCAAAGGTTCATGAGTTTCAAAAAAACTTAGAAAACTATTTAGGAGTAAAACATGTTATACCATGTGCCAATGGTACAGATGCACTTCAAATTGCTATGATGGGTTTAGGTCTTAAGCTTGGAGATGAAGTCATTACTGCTGATTTTACTTTTGCAGCAACCGTTGAGGTGATTGCATTACTTGGCTTAACACCAGTTTTAGTTGATGTAGAACCAGACACTTTTAATATTGATATTGAAGCTATAAAAAAAGCAATCACACCAAATACCAAAGCAATAGTTCCAGTTCATTTATTTGGACAATGCGCAAATATGGATGCTATAATGGAAATTGCAAATGAGCATAATTTGTTTGTAATTGAAGATAATGCTCAAGCAATAGGAGCTACTTATACATCATCAAGTGGAGTAAAGCATAAAGCTGGTACCATAGGTCATGTAGCTTCAACTTCATTTTTTCCATCAAAAAATTTAGGATGTTATGGTGATGGAGGCGCAATTTTCACCAATGATGATGATTTAGCTCACATGATAAGAGGAATTGTAAATCATGGTATGTATAGACGTTATTATCATGATGTTGTTGGTGTAAATTCTAGGTTAGATTCTATTCAAGCTACAGTACTGAACACCAAACTTCAACATTTAGATACTTATAATAATGCAAGACAAAATGCAGCACAAAAGTATAATGAGGCATTTAAGGATGAAGAAAATATTATTACACCATTTATAAATGAATCACAAAGCAATCATGTTTTTCATCAATATACTTTAAAAGTAAAAAATGTAGATCGTGATGCCTTAGCCCAATTTTTAAATGATAATGAAATTCCTTGTGGAGTTTATTATCCAGTGCCATTGCATAGTCAAAAAGCGTATACTGATTCACGTTACAATGAAGATGATTTCACAGTAACCAATCAGCTTATTAGAGAAGTAATTTCACTTCCAATGCATACTGAATTAGATGATGAGCAAATAGCCTTTATCACGTCTAAAGTAATTGAATTTGTAAATGGATAAAATACTCGTCACAGGAGGATTAGGTTTTATTGGTTCTCATACAGTTGTGGAACTTCAAAGCAATGGTTATGATGTTGTAGTTATTGATGATTTGTCTAATTCATCAATTGAGACGCTGGATAGAATAACTTCGATTTCAGGAATAAAACCTCAATTTCAACAATTTGACTTAAAGGATAAAACAAAGGTTTCTGAATTTTTTAAGGCTAATACTAATATAAAGGGTGTAATACATTTTGCAGCGAGTAAAGCTGTAGGCGAGAGTATGGATAATCCGCTTATGTATTATGAAAACAACATAAATACTCTAGTTTATGTTTTGCAAGAACTGAAAAAACTGAACCATTCAAATTTCATTTTTAGCTCTTCTTGTACAGTTTATGGACAAGCTGATGAATTACCAATCACTGAAAATGCTCCAGTAAAAATGGCTGAATCTCCTTATGGTAATACGAAACAAATAGGAGAAGAAATTATTAGTGATGAGTGTCGTGTTAATTCAAAATTAAATGCTATTGCACTGCGTTATTTTAACCCAATTGGAGCGCATGAAACTGCAATTATTGGTGAGTTACCAATTGGTGTACCTCAAAACCTAGTACCTTTTATTACACAAACAGCCATTGGTTTAAGAGATCAACTTTCTGTGTTTGGAGATGATTACCCAACCTCTGATGGTACTTGTGTTAGAGATTATATTCACGTTGTTGATTTGGCAAAAGCACACGTTATTGCTTTAGAACGTTTATTGAAAAATAAGAACAAATCAAATTATGAAACTTTCAATTTAGGAACAGGAAAAGGAAGTTCTGTGTTAGAAGTTATTCAATCTTTCGAAGCCGTTACAGGACTCAAGCTAAATTACAAAGTAGCAGATAGAAGAGCTGGAGATATTATAGCTGCTTATGCTGACACTTCTAAAGCAAATAATGAATTAGGTTGGAAAGCAAAATTTACATTGGATGACGCCATGAAATCTGCATGGAAATGGGAACAAAACATCCGAAAAAATTCATAAATTAGAAGCTTAAACAATTTTAACTTCTAACCAACTCAAAAATGAAAAGAATTCTTTTTTTACTAGTTGCAATGTATTCATTTAGCATTGCTGCTCAAAGTACCTATTTACATTGCGGAAAAATAATCGACACCAAAACAGGTCAAGTACTATCAAACAAAACCATAATTGTAAACGGTAAAAAGATTACTGCAATTCAAGATGGATTTGTGAATCCTAAGAACTCCGAAGATTCGGTAATTAACTTGAAAGATAAAACCGTTATGCCAGGACTTATTGATATGCATGTGCATATTGAAGGAGAATCTAGCCCTTCTAATTATATGGATCGTTTTACAAAAAACGAAGCAGACGTAGCTTTTGGCTCGTTGCGATTAGCTAAGACAACATTATTAGCAGGTTTTACTACTGTTAGAGATATGGGAGGAAGTGGTGTTAATATTGCACTAAGAAATGCTATTGCTCAAGGTAAAGTTGTTGGACCAAGAATTTTCACAGCTGGAAAAGCCATTGGAACAACAGGAGGTCATGCAGATCCAACAAATGGAGTTCGTAATGATTTAAAAGGTGATCCAGGACCAAAAGAAGGTGTGATTAATAGTGTTGATGATGCTAAAAAAGCGGTAAGACAACGTTATAAAGATGGAGCAGATAACATTAAAATTACTGCAACAGGTGGTGTTTTAAGTATGGCTAAAAATGGACAAAATCCTCAATTTACTTTAGAAGAAATTAAAGCTATTTGTGAAACAGCTAAAGATTATGGAATGATTGTCGCAGCTCATGCACATGGTGATGAAGGAATGAGACGTGCAGTTATTGGTGGTGTTACAACTATTGAACATGGCACCTTAATGAGTGAGGCTACTATGGAATTAATGAAAAAACATGGAACGTATTATGTGCCAACTATCATTGCTGGAAAAGAAGTGGTGAAGAAAGCAAAAATAAAAGGATACTTTCCAGCGATTATTGTTCCTA
>Ga0316189_10007728_pt1 | contig 10146 bp, 7 predicted proteins | sample LowCovwburrow_MG_FD_204930 | JGI IMG/M metagenome (GOLD analysis project Ga0316189, IMG submission 204930) | Coastal sediment microbial communities from Maine, United States - Lowes Cove worm burrow | ecosystem: Environmental > Aquatic > Marine > Coastal > Sediment | place: USA: Maine... | reverse complement strand
TTTTTTTTAACACCCAAATTACCAAACAATGAAACACTCTAAATGAACAACTTATCACAAAAAGAAATCCCAAACAATTCCAAATCGAATACCAAAATCTCGGTAAATTACATTAGGGGTGGTGTAAAAATTATAGCCGGTTAACGAAGAATTAAAATGTTCGGCTTTTAAATATATTCTAGTCTGTTTGATTTTAGCATTAATAAAGAAGTCTAACCTCGGAAAACCTCCCAAACTTTTTTCATTTTGCGTATAGAATTCCGCTAAGACTGGATCATAGCCGTCCATATTATACTCCGTAAAATAACTAAAAGTAATTCCAGTTTGCAGAAAGAGAGCTTTGTCAAACAAATGGTCTGTAAAATATAAGGTATTTCTTGTTACAAGTTCAGGAACATTTAACACGCCTTCCCCATCCAATACATTTTGGTAACGTATTGTATTATTTAAGGCAAACTTACCATACTTTATCTCCTTACTTAGTTTTACTCTAACATAATTAATAGTTTCATTGTACTGATTTGGCTTTAGGAGATTATCTGTGTCAGACTTATTGAAATATGTAAAATCATTTATTGTAGAATAGTCCAGTTCAAGATTAATCAATTTTTTAGACTTCAATTGAATACCAAGCTGTTTGGTGTCAACATTATTATATGAGTTTTGCCAATTGTAATTAACATAGTCACTTTGATACAATAGGAAATTATAATTAGGAGCTTTTGAATTAATATTAATTTTGGCCACTACCATTGCATCATCATTTAAATTATACTTGGCTTTACCTTCTACATAGTTACCATCAAAATCTCCAGACACATTGATTCCAAATTTACCATTAATCAAAAATTTACCAATTGTATTTTTATAATCACCCCCAACAGAAATGACATCCCCTTTTAAGCGATTGGTTATATTCTCTCCGGACAAAGACAGCACTCTATTATATCCATAATTAAAGTTATTATAACCAACCTTGAATTTTAGCTCTCCTATAGTGTTATTATTATATTTTGCATTGGCCTCAATATAAGCATCATCCAATGTTACTTTATCTTTAAGTCCGGAACTTACAAATGCTTCACCAAATAAATCTGAATACGCTGCATTTTGATCATATTGAAAAAACTTTTCCTTAACAGATATAATATTTCCAATACTCAACACATTACTGGTCAGGGAATCTTTCTCTTGTATTATATTATAGTAATGGTCTAAGTGGAAACGTTTTCCTTTTAAAACACTTTCTGCGTTTTCGAAGGCCGGGTCAAAAACTGATCGATCAATAAATTCAGGATTACCTGACTCAAAGTTTATTAAATCCTCATCCAAGATGCCGCCATTCTCTTGGTTTAACAAGTCTTGCATCACTGTATGCGCCCTTGCATTATATTTACCATTCTTTGTTTTATAATTGGCCGTAAATCTAAAATTCCCGGAACTTGTTAATATATGTTGATATTTACCCAGTGACCTTAGTCCTTTATACGCAATTGAAAAATTGAACTGTTTGGAGGTGTTAACCGTAAAAAAGGCATCAAGTAACTGACCCTGTTCAAAAGCCGTTTTATACATCAGTTCCGTAAATGGTGTTGGCATATAGTAATAACTTACATCTTCCACCTCCATAAAATTAAAATGCCTTGCTCTTGCACCAAATCTTGGCATTAAATCATTTCCGCTAAAATCGTAACTCAAAGTATTATAGGTTTGTCCAATATTAGGAAATGGCAATAAGTCAAAATTATCACGGCGTAAATAATTAAACTTATAGTCTTTATATATAGTAAGAGTTGTATCTACAAAAGTTGTATCATTCTCTTTAGAAACAATTTTATACATCTCTATTTTAGCATCCTTGTTTTTAACGGCATTGTTAGACTTACTCTTTATGGAGTCATTAAAAACAACATTCTCTCTATCTAAATCGAGAACTTTAGTCGGTTTCCGAACTTGAGCGTCAACTGCTACAATTGTAAAAAAAGAAAACAATACTAAAATTATTCTGTTCATAAATATTTTTTAATCTTGTATAATAATGTAATAGAGCATCTGAAATTAACTTTACCAGAAAAACCTCTGACTAAATATTATTTCGTGCAAAAATAGCAATTATCAGATGGATTTACTTTTTTTATAAAAGAAAGACTAATACCATTTCATAACAACGTAGTTTAACAATAAATTATTTAATGTGCTTAAACTAAAGTACTCTAATTTTGATTTTGAATGTGGCACTGATGAAGCTGGTAGAGGTTGCCTTGCTGGCCCTGTGACGGCTGCTGCGGTAATTTTACCGTTACATTTTAAAAATGATGTATTAAATGATTCCAAACAACTTTCCCATAAAAAAAGAGATTTATTAAAACCTATAATTGAAAGTGAAGCTATTAGTTTTGGCGTTGCTCATATTTTTCAAGAAGAGATTGATCGCATCAATATATTAAATGCTTCAATTTTGGCAATGCATAATTCTATTTCTCAGTTAAATAATGACGTTGAATTTATTAGCGTGGACGGGAACAGATTTAAACCCTATAGAGACGTTCTTCACCAAACCATTGTTAAGGGCGATGGTAAGTTTTTAAACATTGCTGCTGCATCCGTTTTGGCCAAAACTTATCGCGACGATTATATGATAAAAATCCATGACGAATATCCAATGTACAATTGGAAACAAAACAAAGGTTATCCCACAATCGAGCACCGTGAAGCCATCAAAAAATATGGTATTACAAAATATCACAGAAAATCCTTTAAGCTCTTACCAGAACAATTAACTTTTGAATTTTAAGTTATACATTTGTGCAAGTTATTTCAATAATTAATCCTGAATGAAACCCTTTCTTTTCACCTTCTTTACTTGTTTTTTATTAGTTAATTGTAGTAACTCCAAAAGAAATACTACTACAATTACACAGCTCATACCAGAAGCTTCATCTGTGGTTTTAAATATTAATGACTTTGAAACATTTAAGAGCGACATAAAAAACAACGCTTTTATCGAAAAACTTTCCAACACTGGATTGCATAAAAACCTTAATTCAACTTTAGATAGATTATCCCTGCTAAACACAAAAAATAAAGTGATTATTTGTTTTAATGGTGAGGAAAATGCAACTAATTTTACAATTATAACTAAATACTCAGATAGTCTTTTTGGGGGTCATAGCCTAGACTCTATTGGTCTTTATAGTAGAACTATAGATAGCATTTTTGTGGGGTCACCTTCAGATTCAATTATTAAAACTATTTCTTTGAACAATAAAGCCTCGTTTAAAACTATAGAACAGGTGTCTTATCATAACGCTTCATTTTCTGTTTTTATGAACAATGAAAATACACAAGTGCCTGGCAATTCTATCCTTAATAATGACATTGGCTGTTTTGCCAATTGGATGCTTTTGGATGTTCAAGCTGCTTCAGACCAAATAAGTTTTAATGGTTTAAGTATGCCAACGGATACTACGCAACAACTAATAAACCTGTTTCAAAATACAATCCCACAGGAAAATTCAGTTCAGCAAATTGTTCCAGTAAATAGCGCCGGTTTTTTAAGTTTTACCTTCAACGACTTTCAAACACTTCATAATAATATTGTTGCCTATAATCATCAATCCATTGATTCCTTAGCTACAAATGAATTGTTAGAAACAACAAATGAAATTGGAGAATTATCAATTAATGGCATATCTGCAATCGTTATAAAATCTATAGATGCATATAGCACAAAAGAAGCCCTACGGGCACATCAAAATATAATATCCAGTTTTAGAAATGTAGATATTCTGGAATTTAATAATACCTCTTTTTTTAAAGAACTATTAAGCCCATTAATTACAACAGACCAAGTCTCAAGATATATTAATGTTGACGATTTTTTTGTTTTTACACAATCAGAAGATGTACTGAAAACAATTATTACCGCCTATCAAAATGGCACAACACTAGTTAATCACAAAGCATTTAAGGATATTACACAAGAACTTAGTGATGAGTCTTCACTTTTAATAGCTGCGAATCCTGTTAAACTTAAACAAATTCTCAGTGCTACATTTAGTGAAGAATTAAATTCTATCAATTTTAAGAACTATAACTCTTCTGCAATTCAATTTGTGCAAGACGACGAGGTTGTGCATATCAATGCAATTATTAAAAAAAATACGACAAAAGCACAACAAAATACAATAAGCGAAGAATTTAATGTGACATTAGATGCAGACATACTTACAAATCCACAGTTTGTGATTAATCATCGTACAAAAGGAAAAGACATTGTGGTTCAAGATATTGAAAACAGTCTATATCTCATTTCCAATACAGGCAAAGTGCTTTGGAAAAAGAAACTCCCAGGTCAAATATTAGGAGAAATTCAACAAGTGGACTTATATAAAAACGGGCGACTTCAACTTGCATTTGCAACTTCCAAACGCGTTTATATTATCGACAGAAACGGCCAAAATGTTGCACCGTTCCCACTGGCATTTAACGACGACATAACACAGCCGCTTTCGATTTTTGATTATGATAACAGAAAGAATTATCGTTTTTTGGTTACCCAAGGAAAAACGCTAATAATGTATGACAAAGCCGGTAAAAATGTTAGCGGGTTTAGATACAAAAGCACATCTAATGCCATAATCACCCAACCGAAACATTTTAGAATAAACAGTAAAGATTATATTGTTTTTGCTGCAGCCAACAAAATGATGATCCTTAATAGACAAGGGCGAGCTAGAATTAATGTGAATGAATCTATTAATTTTTCTAAAAACTCCATTTTTAAGTACAATAATAAATTTACTGCAACAACCACAAAAGGCGAACTTGTACAGGTTAACTTAAAAGGAAATGTGAGCAAGCTATCCTTAGCACTTCCAGTTAATCACAATTTGGAGACTACAGACAAAACACTTGTTACATTATCTGAAAATAAGCTTACTATAAAATTAAAAACCATTGAATTGGATTTTGGTAATTACACCACGCCAAAAATCTTTTACCTCAACGATAAAATATATGTAACCCTGACCGATTTGCAAACTCAAAAAGTGTATCTATTTGATAGCCAAGCTAAAGCCATTAAAAACTTTCCTGTATACGGAAATACTATCATAGATTTGGCAAACATCGATAATGATAGCAACCTCGAGTTTGTCACAAAGGGTGAAAGCAACTCTATTTTAGTCTATCAAAAAAATTAAACTAAAAATTTGAAGTTTAATAGTTTAATTTTGTAGTTTTGACATAGTTTCCCCGCAAATATTTAATTATAGCATTTTGACCAAAATTCAAGTTTTGGCCGCGTCTCAGTTCGTTTAGTTTAGAATATACAACCACAACGATAACCAAATCGAAAGCCGAATCTATTATGAGGCGCCAAGGTTGAAAAGCCTTGGCGTTTTTTATTGCCTTTTTACGAAGTGGTAATTGGTTGCTCTAATTAATTGCATTACATTTAGTGAAAATAAGTTGCTTCTTTAATTTTGCAAGGTTTTTTCCTTACTTTATTCTTTCTGCCCACATTGTTCTGTAGTCATACTGATAAGAATTAAAGCTTTAACTGAAGCGTTTAAAACCAATATTATTATGGCAAATAAAAAAGATCTCGATTTTACATATACCACAATAGACGAAATATTTCGTCTTAGTATGGGAGAAACTGGAGATTATAGTGGGGCAAAATACGATGGTGATTTTTCTATGACTCTAGAAGAGGCTCAAAAAGCAAAACACAAGTTTATTGCTGACAGCCTAAACATTAACAAGGACAGTAAAGTGTTAGATATGGCCTGCGGTTGGGCGCCATTTACAAGATATATCGTAAAAGAAAGAGGAGCATCAAGTATAGGATTAACCCTTTCGGAAGGTCAGGCGGAAGCTTGTCAAAAAAATGGATTTAATGTACTGGTAAAAGATTGTCGTTATGTTAAACCCGATGATTATGGGACCTTCGATGCTATCACTTGTATTGGTGGATTGGAACATTTTTGTTCGGTGGAAGAATGGCAAGAAGGTAAACAAGAAAAGGTCTATAGTGATTTTTTTAAGACTATTTATGACCTGTTACCTAAAGGTGGACGATATTATATGCAAACCATGACCTTTAGTAAAAATATGGTCCCATTTGAAGACTTGGATGTTAATGCAGCAAAGGATTCTACGGCTTATATTATGGCCTTAATGGTAAAGCAATTCCCAGGTTCATGGTTGCCTTATGGCCCAGAAATGGTAATTCGTAACGCCCAACCACTTTTTAAATTAGTTTCACAGAGCAGCGGACGATTGGATTATATAGAAACCATTGGACAGTGGCGAAAAAAATTCAGGAAATTCAATTTGAAAAAATATTGGTTATTCTTATCCCTAATTCCGAGGTATTTAACAGATAAAGAATTCCGACATCTGGTGGCTATCTTTAAAATTAGCCCAAATCGGGTTTGCTTTGAAAATGAGGTCATGGACCATTACCGATTGGTGTTTGAAAAAATATAGCAAACAAATGTGTACAATACATAAAAAATAATTATAAAATTGAGCAATTTAACTTATCTTACCACCGTTCTATAAAAGAATAATTTTAATTAGTTTATAATCTCCCCGTTCCTAAATATTTTTAAGTTCTTAAAAAGTTCTTATTAACGGACTTGAAACATTCGTCATTAGCGAGGATTAACCTTCAGAAATGATGACGCATGATAACAATCCCAAATTCAATAAAACAACTGGCGTAGAATTCTCAAAAGCTCTAAGACAAAGAGTCAATTCCTATTTTAAAACTAAAGCAGTAAGCAGACATGCAAATAGTAGCATGTTTACTAAGACTATTTTGATGCTCACCTTATTTTTTGGTCCGTTAATTTTGATTAATATTGGAATTATCACCAGTCCATTTCTATTGTTTTTACTATACATTATTAGTGGTCTTGGTATGGCAGGAATAGGAATGGGTATCATGCATGATGCCATTCACGGTTCCTATTCTAAAAACCAAAAAGTAAACCAAATCATGGGCTATACATTTAACCTAATAGGAGGAAATGCGACAGTCTGGAAAATACAGCACAATCAACTTCATCATACATACACTAATATTGAGCATGCCGATGATGATATTAACGCACCCTTCTTTTTGAGATTCTCACCACACGCAAAAAAATATTGGTCACATAAATTTCAGCACCTATATATCTGGTTCTTTTATTGTTTGGCTACGGTATCATGGGTGACTACAAAAGATTTTGTTCGCTTAAACAGATATCACGGAATGGGTTTTTTAAGTAAAAAAAATGAATTTAGAAATGCCCTTATCGAAATGGTGGGCTGGAAATTACTCTATTATTCATATGCATTAATAATTCCAATAATTGTAGTACCACTGCCTTGGTGGATAATCCTTTTGGCTTTCCTAGGTATGCATTTTGTTACAGGTCTCTTAATTAGCATCGTTTTTCAAGTTGCACATATCATTCCTAGCTCAGAATTTCCACTTCCTGATAAAGATGGACTTATTGCTGGAGATTGGTATACACATCAATTTGCAACAACATGCAATTTTTCACCACGAAGTAAACTCTTTTCATGGTTAATTGGTGGGCTGAATTACCAAATAGAGCATCATTTGCTCCCAGGTATTTGTCACGTCCATTATAAAGAATTATCTAAGATTGTAGCCCATACGGCTAAAGAATATGGAATGCCCTATAATTCTAGTACTAGCTTTGGTTCCGCTATTTGGACGCATGCAAAAATGCTACGCCAATTGGGTAATGCATCATAACTGTTTACTGTCATAAAATCCTTTAGAGGCTCTTTAAAACAAGACTACTATAAAAACAGAAAACGTCTTCTTATAAGCTACTTTTAATGCTGAAGAGAATTTATTGTCACTCATGTTTTCATGTGATGGTGTCATTTGGTGATGTGGATATCCTACTTATAACATTATAAAAAATAAACTTGTGTGTTGAGCTTTAATTTAAAAAGAAGATGTTAAAGTTTAAACAAAAGATTAATTCGTGTGTAACACTTATAATATTTAATACTCTTTGTAGATGTAAATATTAATAAACCAAAACATGAAAAAAGCTACTGCCATTTTAATATTATTTTACTTAATAACATTTAAGTTATCGGCTCAAATGATTGTAATAGGTGCAGAAAAAATAATACACTCTAGTATCTTAAGTGAAGACAGGACTTTTTACATATCAACTCCAGAAGACTACGACGCCAACGATAACCTGGCGTACCCTACTCTATATGTTTTAGATGGTGATGAGTATTTTTGGCTCGCAGCATCAGCCGTCAGATATCTTTCAAACCGTGGCTTTATGCCTCAAACCATTGTTATTGGCATTGATAATAGGAGAAATAGGGACCGAGATCTAACACCAACCAAAGGCCAATATTCCCCCAATGGAGGTGGTGCTCAAAATTTTATGTCGTTTTTGACTAACGAGCTCATTCCAGAAATTGAAAAAACATATAAAACACAACCTCATAAAACAATTTATGGTGCATCTCTGGGCGGACTGTTCTCAATGTACGCACTTTATAATCATCCAACCGTTTTTGATAATTATATTGCGATTAGCCCTAGTTTATACCACGATAATGGAATCTTATTTGAGCACGCTCTATCTTATTTTGAAAAGCCTTCATTTAAAAACAAATTCGTTTATCTTTCTTTGGCAGATGAAGTGTACTCAGAAATGAGAATTAATTTCAGAAACACAGTTGATTTATTTAAAAGTAAAGCAAGCTCAAAGAAAATAAGATGGCATTATAAATATTATAATACAGAAACACACGAATCCACAAAAATGGTTGGGCTTAACGATGGTTTAAGGTTTTTGCATGAATTTTGGTTTGTACCATTTTACCAAAGAGACAGAGGTGCTGATGGCTTAACGGAACATTATAAAAAGCTAAACGACATATATGGGTATAAAATTGAAATTCCTGAGCAACTAGTGAATAGGATTGCATATAATATTTTACGCGAAGGAAAGATTGAAAAGGCTTTAACTTTATTTAAGCATAACATAGAGCAATATCCAAATTCTCCAAATACATATGATAGTCTAGCAGATTATTACGAAAGGCTAAAAAATTATACAGAGGCTAAAAAATATTACAACAGGGCTTTTAATGTAGCTAAAAAGTACAATATTGACACAAAACCTTACAAAGAAAGTCTTAAGAGGATTGATGAGAGATTAAAAGATTAATTAATCTATTCAAATTTACAAAGTCCCTAGTGTTTAATAATACTTTTTCTGTGTTGTCTGCTGATTGCTCAACAAAATAGATAAGATTACGTATTGACTTTAATACAGAAAATCCCGACCTTCGTTTAACTATCGATATAGATTCTTGAAACAATCCATATCGTAGCATTACCACTCATTTTATAAAAGATGAGATTTTATAATTACAAATGAAATTTAATCCAATTAATATTGTTCACACATTAATAATTTGGCAAAGTTTGTTGTTTGCCTTTGTTCTGGTTACGCCAAAGTATAATAAAAAGAAGAGCAACAAATATTTATCTCTATTACTATTAACTTTTGGCATTCATTTCATTTATAACATACTTTTTTCCAATGGATATTATTTAAATTTCTTACCTGCTTACAGCTGCTGCTATGGTTTCCTTTATGGCCCACTAGTTTTTTTGTATATCAAATTTCATTTGAACAAAGATGTGTCTTTTAAATATCTATATTGGCTTCATTTTTCTCCATTTATTGTCATCTTAACTTTAATCTTTTTGGGATATCATGTCTGCAATACTGTGGCGATTTTGATTTTGCCCATTATGTTAGTATACTGTTTATTTTCTTTTAGAGAAATTTATATCTATACGAAAGTGATTCCTCAGGTATCTTCCATAAACTTTGCTTCTGAAACTAAATGGCTAAAAACTATTTTAGTTATTATGCTTGTAACTGTTCTCTTAAATATGTTCCAATCGCGAATAGACTTCTTTAATATTGGTAATATTAAAGTTTCAATGGAAGCCATAGTTCAAGTTTGTATATTGTTTTTAGTTAATGTAATTACTTATCAAGGACTCAAAAACCCTTCATCGTTTCAACCAATATCTGATTCTGATTTGACAATGAGTAAATCTGACAA
>Ga0316189_10007727_pt1 | contig 10146 bp, 10 predicted proteins | sample LowCovwburrow_MG_FD_204930 | JGI IMG/M metagenome (GOLD analysis project Ga0316189, IMG submission 204930) | Coastal sediment microbial communities from Maine, United States - Lowes Cove worm burrow | ecosystem: Environmental > Aquatic > Marine > Coastal > Sediment | place: USA: Maine... | reverse complement strand
ACCGTAGTCGAACGTCGTTGACGCCATGCCGAGTGGAGTGAACACCCGATCCTGCATGGCCCGGTCATAGGCCTCACCGAGTGAGCTTTCCGGATAAGCCACGTGCCCCCCGACGTAACCACCCGCAGAGGCCAACACGTTCGAATACTGGAATATCTCACCGAAATCAGAGGTCGGCTGCATCGTACCCAGCAGTTCCATGGAGGATTCCGGTGTGTAGCTGCCGTATTCAAGAATCCATTCCATGTCCTGGCGCGGCAGGCCGGTGCAGGCACACACCAGGTGCTCGACCTTTACCTGCGCCGTGGTGTTCATGTCACCCAGTTTGAAACCGGGCATGACCTTGGTGACAGGATCGTCCCAGCTGAGCTTGCCTTCGTCGACCAGCTTGGCCAGCATCAGTGTCGACAGGCCCTTGGAGTTGGACGCTACCATGTACAGCGTGTCGCCATCGGCCCGCTCGGGCTTACCGAGTTCCCGCACACCGAAGCCGCCCGAGTAAACCACTTTGCCATCCTGGATGATGGCCAGCGAGGTACCCGGCACACGGGATTCCTGCAGCCCGCTTTCGACGAAACCAGTGAGTTCGGCCAGGCGCGCCTGGTCCAGTTTTTTAGCCTTCATGCCGGCAAAGGATTCACGCGCATAGCCCTTGGGGCGCAGGCTCGACAGCACCAGGCTGACAGCAGCCCCGCGTTTGCCGCCCACCGCGTTGCTCATGTCGTAAATCCAGACGGTCCACCCATCATTGGCAAACCAGGCACCGGCAGCCACACCTCGTTTCTCGTTAGGCGAAGTCTGGTATTCAAATTGCTTACGCTTCGACCAACCGTCGTTGTCGGCCCGATCGTCGGCCGTTTTCAGGGGCCAATCGTGCTGCTTGTATGCAGACCAGGCGGCAGCCACCGCAGCGTCGGCATCCTTCGCCTTGACGTCGACCAGTACCAGTGCGGAATCATCCTCTGGCGGCGAAATGATCGTGGCAGGCCCCTTGACGGACACCGTCCAGTCAGCCGGTGCGGTGAACGGATTGCCGGCAACCGTTGTCATCGGCATATCTGCAGCAAGCGGTTCATCCGCGCCTGCATTGACTGAAATCGCAGATGATGAAAACAGCAGGGCGGCAGAAAGAGCGATCAGGCGGATCATTGCATGCATGTGCTAAACCTTATTCGAAGGTGAACAATCGGACAGTCTACAACACAAGGTGGCCAGTCACTGCAGGAGTCGAAGTGAAAACCCGGATCGCGGTAGAATCATGCCATGTCCTCATCATTTGCTCTGAAAACCTGGCGCCGCCTCAATGGCACCGCCGCCGGCCGTTACTTTTTTTCCCGCATTGTCTGCTTTAAAGCGCCCTACTTCCGCTCAATCAAGCCCGTTTTCGACGTACTGGAGCCCGGGCGGGCCGAGGCGCATTGCCGCAAGCGCCGCTCCGTGACCAACCACATCGGCACCGTGCACGCCATCGCCATGGCCAACCTGTGCGAACTGGCCGCCGGCACCATGACCGAGGTGAGTTGCCCCAAAAGCATGCGCTGGATACCCAAGAGCATGACGATTGATTACCTCAACAAGGCAGCGACCGACGTGCGGGCCGAGGCAACGCTGGCCCCGCTACGTGAGGGTGAAGCGCAGGATGCTGTGGTTTCGGTTGATGTGTTCGATACCGCCGGCGAGCGAGTCGTGCATGCGGATATCACCATGTACGTCTCGCCGAAGAAGTAAGAGCGAAACTGCAAATTCGGTGGAAAGCCCCCGAGGGGCGCCGATCCGGAGTCAGAAAACAACCACCGCGATTGCGGCAGCCACAAGAAAGAGTACAGCGCCCAGTACATAGAGCAACTTATTGTTGCGTTTAGTCTCACCGGGCAACGACTCACCGTCCCTCGTGACCTCAACCGCACAAGGCCGGCCCTGTTTGTCGGTCGAAAGGGAGAATGTGACCCTTTGACTGACCTGGGGGCGCGAGTTTCGATCAACGAACTCACTGATGTGCACAAACACCTGCTTTCCACCGGAGTCGGGCGTGATGAAGCCGAAGCCCTTGTCACCCCTCCACGAAGTTATTTTTCCTGTTGAACGCATTTATATTCCTCAAATTTCACCTGAACCTTGCCACCTTTCGGGCCAAATTTCAAAACCTGACTATACTGAAATAATCCAAACCGTTGTCGCACAGAGGGAAATCAAGAATGAAAAGGTTGAATACTCTTTTAGGTGGACTATTACTCATCGCATTTACAGGGCTCACAGGCTCTCTCCAGGCGTCCGATCATGGGGATGGTTCCCATTCTGAAAATGACCCCATTGCTGACCTCGCAGATTTGTATGCTTTCGTTGACCCTCCCTGCGAAGCTGTAGCCGGGCAAGGCTGCGAGGCTGATCCAATCGAGTTGATCGTAGCGCTGACACTTAACCCCAATGCGACGGGAGCAGAGCAGTTTTCCGAGGATGTTGTGTACCATTTCTATTTTGAGAACGACGCGGGTGCAGACTCGCAAATCGACTGCTCGTTCACTACCGGGCAAGTCGTCACATGCGCCGGGATGGGTGGCCTGACGGTCTCAGCGCGCGTGGGCGAAGTAGGCGTCAATGGCGATATTCGCGTGTATGCCGGCCTCAGAGACGACCCTTTCTCATGGGATCTTGAAGCCCAGGAGCGATTTCAGACCATGGGCATTGCTGCCTATACCGATCCCGGAACAGACTCCCTGGCTGGCACCAATGTATTGGCCATTGTGATTGGCATCAAGATCAGCGCCATGTCCGGCGGAACCGTGCCCAATCACAATGTGCAGAAAATCTGGGCGGCCTCTGAACGCATCGCAGGGGGTGGTATCAACGGCGCGATCAGCGGTTCCTGGTATAACCCGGATCAAAACGGTCAGGGCTGGGTCATCGAAGTCGGTGGCACCCAGGCGAGTGGACCGCAGTTTCTGAGCTACTTCTACGGTTATGACAACAACGGCGACCAGCTTTGGTTGATCAGCGGTGTCGCTATCATTGATGGTGCGATAGTGACCGCCCAGGTTTACCGCACGAGTGGCATGGGCTTTGGCGGTGACTTTAACCCGGAAAGCTTTGTGCTGGGTGACGTGGTCGGGTCAATGACCTTTGAATTCGAGACCTGCGACACGGGGACGGTCGTTTTTCTCTCTGCTGACCCCGTCAGTCTGCCTGATTTCGTCACTGATATTGAGCGTATTACCAGCATTCATTCCCTGGATTGCAGCTTGTTGACTGCCGGCCAGGTAGACCGGGTCGGCCGCGCCATCGTCTCCAACCTGATTCCTGAAGAAATGCGTGACGCCTATAACACGAATAGCGATCCAGACACCTGGGACGCCGCATACAATGCCACCATCCTGGCCTCTCTCGAGGTTCTCGGCCTGGCCAATGGCCAACCCGGTTACCAGGGCTTCTACACTCAACAGGAGTGGGCGGACATTTTCGCGGACGATCGCCTGCAGATCGACATCAAGAAGGCGCAAAGCGTGGACTACATGACGATTGAACGCTCCATGATCGAAGGATTGGATTACAACGAAAGCAGTGGTCGCGCTCTTGACTATGACATTCACGAGAACCTTTACAACGTGCTGATCACAAGCTTCGATCCGTTTGTCGACGATTTCGTTTATGGCAACGACGTGCCGTTTCTGACAGAGTTTCCGTTTTTGGCTGCGCCTCATTAGAGGCTCAGCCAGGAGGGTTAGTCAGGCAATAGGTTCCTGTCTTGGGCAATAACGAGGCGAGCTGAAATTACGGCGTCTTCGTGATTGTCCCAATTTCAGTTTGCTCATCTACAAACCCACCAAAATCATCACCGGTCACGTAACGAAGCAGCAACTGTGAATACAAATCCCGGCCTTCTTCGCTGCCGAAGGATTTGGAGAATGTGCCGGGCGGGTTTTCCGGGTCCACGTGGCTGCTGCCCACCAGGTGCAGCTCGGTGAAATCAAAGCCGATGGCCCCGTGCAGCTTTTCTACCTTGAGCCAGGCGTTCATGGACGACGATTCTGAAGTCAGGCTGAGTAAGGGCAACGGTTGCAACTGGGCGGCGGCATCGATGGTTTCATCCCACGGGACTGCGTCCAGCAGGATCAGCGAGGTGATTGGCAGCCCTTCGCCCTGGGCCTCTACTGCCGTCATAAAAGACAAGGCTCCGCCGGCGCTGTGGCCGGCAAGAATCACTTTCAGATTAGCGTGGGCCAGTTCGCTTACCAGGCCCAGCAGGAAGTCGACATTCTTCTGCCGTGATTTTTTGCCCCCCATCAGGCTGTAGAGATCCGGCACCCACACAGTGACGCCACGTTCTGCGAGGGCGGATGCATGACCTGCCATTCGCTCCGGGCTGCGAGAGAAGCCATGGCTCAGAATCACCACCAGGTCAGATGGCTCTTTCGGCAAGTAGCGGACGGTTCGGGACTGGGTGTCCTCGACGATGCGAAAAGACCGGGGCGACACCTCCGCTGCCAACGAAGCAGGCAGCAACAGGCAAAAAGCCGCGACCAGGCAGATCAGCACAAACGCACCGCCGTAGCTGATGGCTACAATACGGATCATGGGGGGTAGCCTAGCATGGGGGGTTCTCAAGGGCTGAAAATCCAACCCATCATTCGAGATCCCCCGTTGCACTATACTCACCAGACCAGCCATTGACCCGGAGACGCTCCTTGACGGAGGCCCAAGCCGAACCCCCACAAAGATCCCTGCGCCACGTGCTCACCATGGTCATTCTGTGTATCGCGGGCGGGACCATTTTCAACGTGGTTTACGTGTTCGAGCTCTACTACCTTCCCCTGCAGCAAGCGCTGGAACTGTCCAAGAGCCAGATGGGCATGCTGCTGGGGGTATTTGGCGCTTTTTCCATGCTTTCCTATGGCCCTGGTGGCTGGCTGGCTGACCGGTTCTCATCCCGCAAGCTGATTTCCTTTGCCATGGTTTTTACCGGTGGCAGCGGTTTCCTGTACGCCGGTTTCCCCAGCTACCCGGTGGCGCTCGTTTTGCATGCGCTTTGGGGGATATCCATCTCCCTGGTGTTCTGGAATGCCCTGATCAAGGCGACCCGTAACTGGGCGCCCAGCGAGCAGCAGGGCCGTGCGTTCGGCTTTCTCGAGGCCGGGCGAGGGCTGTCGGGAACCATCGGGGCCAGCATCCTGCTGGGTGTGTTTACCTGGCTCGGCAGCACCCGAATGGCCCTGGCGACCGTGATTGCCAGCTGGTCAGGGGTCATTGTCCTGTGCGGCGTTGCGGCGTGGTTCGTTCTTCTGGACGACGGCCCTGCAGCAGGGACAGGCTCTGAAGAGGAAAAACCAAAAGTCGGCTGGCTTGAAGTGAAACGGGTGCTGAAAATGCCGGCCGTCTGGCTGATCGCCATGGTCATCATCGCGGCCAACACCGGCTTCTGGGCTACCTACCTGTTCACGCCGTATGCCTCGGAAGTCTTCCTGTTGAGCGTGGCGATGGGGGCGCTGATAGCAGCCCTGCGCAACTGGATCAATCCTGTGGCCCCGTTCATCAGCGGTTTCGTGGCCGATCGTTACGGCATCTCGAAAACCGCCACCGTGTTGCTGTTGGTGATGATGATCTGCTTCGCCCTGTTTGCCGTCACGCCCGGAAATGTTGCGTTGCTGCCGCTGGTGGCGGCGAATGGTGCGCTGGCCGCGTTGTGTATCTATGCGCTGCGGGGCATCTATTTCGCACTGCTGGATGAGCAGGGTATTCCCACGGCCGTGACCGGCACGGCGGCCGGTGTCGCCTCCGTGATCGGCTTCACACCGGACGTCTTCATGCCCGTGCTGAATGGCGTCATCCTCGACAGCTACCCGGGCCTGCCCGGCTACCGGATCCTGTTCGCCCTGGCCAGCATAACTGCGGGAGTTGGTGTGGTTGCCGGCTGGTTGCTGATGAGGAACAAGGCGGCATCATGATATTGGATCAGTTTCATAATTAATAATATACAGATTATTATTAACTTGCTTTTTAATAATCTATAGCGTATATATTTGTCCGATAAATATATCTTACAGGTTATCATTATGCGCGCCCAAGAAAGGGCTATGGCCCGAAAGCAACTCGATAAGCGTCTGAATCAACTGCAAAATGCAGATATTCTCACGCGCCCGCCTCGCGGATGGATCAAGGCGATCCGTGAAGCACTCGGTATGACCACAGCGCAGCTGGCTAAACGGTTGAATGTTAGCCAGCCCCGCGTGCCTGGCATCGAAAAGGCGGAAGTCTCCGGGAGCATCAAGCTGGAATCACTCGAGCGTGCCGCGCGTGCGCTTGATTGCCGGCTCGTCTATGCCCTCGTTCCGAGAAAGCCCCTTGAAGAACTGGTCGAGGACCGGGCGCGAGAACTTGCGAAAACACGCCTTCGGGCAACCAGTCACAGCATGGCACTGGAAGATCAGCGCGTAGCTGAGGCCGACGAGCGGGAGCATCTTGAAAGGCTTGTGCAAAAGCTGTTGAATCAACCCGGTTCAGCACTTTGGGAAGACGAATGACTGACCCTTCCCGGCCGCGGGATGATGCAGGAACAGCAATCAACGAGGAAGAACGTGAGGGACTGATTCCGTCCTATATCACACTGCGCAGTGAGCTCAACGAGGCAGAGCAGGCAAATATCCTGGAGGCAGAAGAATGGGCCTTTGCGCGCAAGCGCCATTTGTTGGAAGAAAAGGCGCTTAATAACCTGCATAAGAAAATGTTTGGCAACGTCTGGGGGTGGGCCGGCAACTACCGCACCAGCGGCAAAAATATCGGTATTGATGCTTATCGCGTACCCACGGAACTACGGCAGCTTGTCGACGATTGCCGCTACTGGATCGAGAACAGCAGCTACGAACCGGATGAAATTGCGGCGCGGTTTCATCACAGGCTGGTGTCTATACATTGCTACCCAAACGGCAACGGCCGGCATGCGCGCCTTGCTACCGATGTACTTCTCAGATCGATGGACCAGGAGCGATTTAGCTGGGGTGGCAGAAAATTGGTTAATCTCAGTGAAACCCGAAGCCGCTATATTGCCGCTCTGCGAGCAGCCGATGGGCATGATATCGGGCCCCTGCTTGTGTTTGTGCGCTCGTGATCAGCAAACACACAGCATTATGGATTGCCCTGGAAGCCGACCCGGCGAAGGCACTGACATGGATGAATTACCTGATTGTGGAGGTTTCCAATGAGCGACCACTCTTTTGACGTTATTGTTTTTGGCGCAACCAGTTTTGTCGGCCAGATTCTCTGTGATTACCTGTTCAAGCGCCATGGCGCGGACGGTGATCTGAAGTGGGCGATGGCGGGCCGCTCAAAGGCAAAGCTCGAATCGGTCAGGGCCTCGCTGGGTGAGGGTGCTTCCGGAATCACGTTGATAACGGCGGATGCCGCAGACGAAAAAGCGCTGCACGACATGTGCGCGCAGTCGCGCGTGATGATTTCCACGGTGGGGCCCTATGCGTTGTACGGCTCTGTGCTGGTGAAGGTGTGCGTGGATACCGGCACCGATTACGTGGACCTGACCGGCGAGACGCAGTGGATCCTTCAAATGCTGCAGGAACATGAATCGCAAGCCAGGAAATCCGGGGCGAGGATCGTGCACTGTTGCGGGTTTGATTCGATCCCTTCGGACCTGGGGGTGCATCACCACCAGAAAATGGCGCTGGAGAAATTTGGTGAGCCGGCCACGCAGATTCGTATGCAGGTGGCGCGCATGAAGGGCGCGGCCTCGGGCGGCACGATCGCCAGCATCATCAACATCGCCCGGGAAATGGCGAAAAACCCAGCCTTGCGCAAAACCATGGCGAACCCCTATTCCCTGGTCCCCGATGGCAAGGCCCGGGCCCGCCAGCCGAACATCACGACGCCGACGCGCGACCCGGAAACCGGCGCCTGGCTTGGGCCATTCGTGATGGCAGGGATCAATACCCGCATCGTGCATCGCTCCAACGCGCTCAGCGGCTACAACTACGGCGTGGATTTTCTCTACGACGAATCGATGCGTATGGGCAGAGGACTGAAAGGCGGCCTGGCCGCCACCGCGTTAACCGGTGGGCTCGGGGCTTTCATGGCAGGTGCGGTAGTGCCGCCGAGCCGCTGGCTGATGGAAAAATACATCCTGCCCAAGCCCGGTGAAGGACCATCGCCGGAACAACAGCGCAACGGCATGTACGATTTGCGTTTTTACGGCACGACCGCCAGCGGCAACAAGCTGACAACTAAAGTGACCGGTGACCGCGACCCAGGCTACGGTTCAACGGCCAAAATACTCGGCGAGGCCGGGGCTTGCCTGGCAAAGGACATCGCCAGGACCGACGTGGGCGGTGGTTTCTGGACGCCGGCGACGGCCATGGGCGATTCATTGACGTTACGGTTGGAGCAACATGCCGGGCTTACTTTTGAAATTGACTCCCCAACCAAACGCTTCTGATCATTACCGTCAATCGTAATCCGGGAACCCCGCCGGCGTGACTTCCGGAATCAGCACCAGCAGGTCGAAACCCTTGATCGACCGTAGCAGGTTAGTGTTTTCGATCGCCAGTTCACCCCGCCGCTGGGCGCGCCGCAACGGCGCCAGATCGAACACCGCCCAATCCTCGCCGGTGGTCAGTGCAAAAAACGGCTGCAGGTGCTTCAGGTAGAAACCATTCACATCAATCGACGAGGGCGGAAAGCCCCGAAAAGGTGAGCCCTGCGCGCCGGATTCACCAATGATCATTATGTGCAGGGATTCCTGGTAAGCCGCCTCGGCAAGCTCAGCGACCAAGGCACCGATATCCTGAACGGTGAGAAAGCTTTCTCCGCGCGCCATGTGGTTCGCGCCGTATTTGAACAGTGTCCGGCTGCCAATCCAGTGCGAATAATCCGCCATCAACTGGTGCTTGAGCAACTGCACCCGTGTGCGGTGACTCTGTGTCTGGTAGATGTCCACAGAGCGCCGCATGGCTTCGACGATGGCCCGCTCCTCGTCGCTGAGCTCGAGCGCCGACAGCCGCTCCAGGTCGCCGGTGAATTCCGGCGTCATGAAGTACAGGGATGAGAAATCCGGCTCCTCGGGCTGTTCGAGAAAGCGCTCGAAGCGTTCACGAGATTGCTGGGTGATGTGGCGATAAATCTGCCTGGCCTGTTCATTTCCCGTACGGGCGACCCAGTCCTGGAAAATCAGCCGATCGTCGAACATCACCACCTGGTCCGAGCCGAGCAGCCCAGCCCCACTCTCGACCAGTTGTTCCAGCAGCGCGTATTCCGGCTCCAGCGCATAAAAGGAATACAGGTCGCCGTACATGCGTCTGAATTCCAGGCGTTGTGTCGCGTCCATCTCGCTGATGCTGCGTTCGATGATTCGGGTGCTGAACGGATCGACCTCAATGTAAAAATGGTCGAACGTACCGATCCCCGCGATCGCACCGCTAAGCCGGGGAATTTCTTTGGTAAAGTGGTCCTCCCCGAGCAGCACCTGCTGCGCCCGGGCGGCCCGCTCGTTGATCAAGTCCCAACCCGGCCCTGAAAAAACACCATCCTCCTCACTCATGGAATACTGATGCTGGCGCGCCAGTTCAGCAAAGGCGCTGTCGTCAGCCTGCAGCGGTAGAGAGGACAGCAGCATGGAGAGGACAAATACATAGGTTTTTCGCATGAGCAGGCGCCTGGCTTGAACAGAAAGCAATGGATAGTAACATGCGGCCTTCACTGCCCGGCGCAGCAAGTCAGATTGCTGATGGCCCTTCAGCGTGGGGGCAGGGTTTCTGGGGTGATGTCCAAACCAAAGTCCCATGTATTACCGGCACAACCCGTCTACACTAAGAATCACCAAACGCTCCGGAGCCCCCATGGAACACAAGAACTGGAATTGCCCCAAATGCAACAACACATCCTTCGATACCGATCAATTCCGGGCCACCGGCGGAATGTTCTCCAAGATTTTCGATGTGCAGAACAAGCGCTTCACCACGGTGACCTGCGATCGCTGCACGTTTACTGAAATCTACCGCACCAAGTCCTCCGCGCTGGGGCATGTGCTGGATTTCTTCACGCAGTAAACACGCCGCGTTCCCCGCGAGTCGGTGGGGAACGGTTCAACCGTCATCATCACCGTAAATCAACAAGCCCTCGCCGTAGCGGTTGGTGGGGATATCCTGGCGGTAG
>Ga0316189_10007726_pt1 | contig 10147 bp, 8 predicted proteins | sample LowCovwburrow_MG_FD_204930 | JGI IMG/M metagenome (GOLD analysis project Ga0316189, IMG submission 204930) | Coastal sediment microbial communities from Maine, United States - Lowes Cove worm burrow | ecosystem: Environmental > Aquatic > Marine > Coastal > Sediment | place: USA: Maine... | reverse complement strand
GCGAGCAAGGCGCCAGACTCCGGGACAAAGTGCTTACCAGTACCGACAAGGTGTTTGCGATGGCGTCTATCCCTTTGGTAGACGTCACCGTCAATGCGCTTAACCAAAACGGCGGTTTTCGCCGCGTCGTGGAGTCAGTAGCGGGCATGCATCGTGATGCGCCGGTACCCCAGTTTCAAAGCAAGACCTTGAAAAAACGTGTCAAACCACTGGTCCGCCAAATTGAACCCCAGCCTGTCGGTGACACCACAGGTAAAGTAGCCTTATATGCCACTTGCTATGGTAACTACACCACCCCGGATCTGGGTGAAGATTTTGTCAAGGTCTACCAGCACAACAACCTTCATATTGATATCGTGACAAAAGAGAAATGCTGTGGGATGCCAAAGCTTGAGTTGGGTGACCTGGATGCGGTTAACAAGCTAAAGGAAACCAATATTCCGCTATTGGCCAAGCTGGTAGACCAGGGTTACGACCTGATTGCCCCTATCCCTTCCTGTGTCTTGATGTACAAACAGGAACTGCCACTGATGTACCCCAACGATCCCGATGTGCTTAAAGTACAGAAAGCCTTTTTTGACCCTTTTGAATACCTGTGCCTACGCCACAAAGGTGATGCCCTCAACACCAACTTCGCCACTAGCCTGGGTGATGTGGCCTACCAGGTTGCCTGTCACCTGCGTGTGCAGAATATTGGCATCAAAACACGTGATGTACTTAAGCTGATCCCAGACACCGAAATACATACACAGGAACGCTGCTCGGGCCACGACGGTACCTATGCCGTTAAAAAAGAAACGCGAGACAAATCCATCAAGATCGCCCGGCCAGTGGTGCGCAAAGTGGATGCAATCAAACCACGCTACTTCGCCAGTGATTGCCCGATGGCCGCGAACCACATCGCCCAATTATCCGAAACAGTCGAGCTGGCCAGCCACCCCATGACGTTACTGCGTATGGCCTACGGCTTGTAATCAGGCCAATCACAAGGAGACCAACAATGACCGCCCTATCCCGCAATGACTTATGGTCGCTGGAACAATATACCCAACAGCGAGCAGATTTTCGCCAGCGCGTGTTGGCCCACAAAAAAAATCGCCAATTGGCGCTAGGTGAACATGTAAGACTTTATTTCGAGGACGCCCTGACCATCAAATATCAGGTACAGGAAATGCTGCGCATCGAAAAAGTATTTGAACCACAAGGTATCTCCGAGGAGCTGGATGCCTACAACCCGCTTATCCCCGATGGACACAACCTCAAAGCTACGTTGATGATCGAGTATACCGACCCCGCTGAACGGGCTGTGCGCCTGGGCGAAATGGTCGGCATTGAAGACAAAGTCTGGTTGCAAGTGAGTGACTTCGAACGCATTTACCCGATTGCCGACGAAGACCTGGAGCGCTCCACCGCCGACAAAACCTCGTCAGTGCATTTTATGCGCTATGAATTAACACCTCCCATGATTAGCGCCGCCCTCGCTGGCGACCCTCTGTACGCCGGCGTTGATCACCCTGCCTACCCCATAGACTGCGTCACTGTCGATCCAGCGGTCTGTAAATCACTGGCGGGGGATTTGCAGGCGGTGGCTGAACACTGACATTGCAGCCTAAAGCGAAGTGCTCTCCAGACAACTGACAGCACTGTACAGACGCGATATTTGCACATGGCTAGCCCCCTTTTGGCGGGCTTTTGCTGGCTTGTCTGGCTTTGGTATGACGAGTCGCCGTTGCGGCTAAAGGGTCATCTGGCCAGGGGTGTTTGGGGTAACGTCCGCGCATGGCTTTTTTCACCTCATCGTAGCCGTTACGCCAGAAACTGCCCAGATCCTGGGTGAGCTGCAATGGCCTTCCGGCAGGAGATAACAGCTGCAGTTGTAGCGCCACGTTACCCCCAGCAACTGTTGGCGTTTCGGTAACACCAAACATTTCCTGAAGTTTCACCGCTAATACCGGAGGACGCTGGCAGTAATCAATTGCAATGCTTGAACCAGAGGGCACCGTGAAGCGCTCAGGTGCAAGCTGATCCAGCTCCTTGGGCAATGGCCATGGCAGCCTGTTGAGCAGCAGTTGTTTCAGTGTCAGCTGCTGCAACTGTTGTTTATTGTGCACATCAGCCACGTAGGGGCCAAGCCACTGCTCCAAAGTCTTTAGTAAACTCTCATCAGACAGGTCTGGCCAGCTATTGCCATCGGCGCTGTGCTCACGCAGCAGCAACACCCGCGCCTGCCACTGGCGGGTACCCTCGGTAAAGGGCAGGCACTGACTGCCCATGCGTCTGATATAAGCCAGCGTCGCCTGCACACGGCGCTCTTTACTGACATCGCTTAATGGCGCAACGGCCAGCGTAAGCTGCCCAACTTGCCGTCGCCGCTCCATCAACAGCCGACCCTTTTTATCATCCCATCCGACCACGTCAACAACCGTCACCAGCTTGCAAAGAGGTCCGTCAAACAAAGCGGGGTTCAGTGACGCTGCCAGGTAGATGCGGTCCTGTGCAGCCCCTTCATGACCGCCACAATCGGCCACCGCAAGCCAGGCCTGGGGCGCCTGTCCGCCGGTCGAATCGGCAATGGCGGCACGCCCATTACCGAGCTGATAAACAGGTTTTCCAGCAACCCCCGGTGATTTAAGGCGGGCAATACGTTCGGGGTAGGCGCTGGCCACCAACAATCCCACTACCTCCTGTTCCGCAATTTCCACCACTGCTTGTTGTTCCGGTTCAGCGTCACCTTGCAATGCCCGGCATACGGTCTTGACTCGGCGACATTCACGTAACACTGACTCCACCCATCGCTGCAAACCAACGGAGCAGCGGCCAGGCGTGCTTACCAGCCCCACAAGATGATTCAAATCAGCACTGCCAGCGGCGGCGGGCACCGCCGACGCCAGTATCGCAGCTATCAACGCAGCGCGATCAAGTATGCCCGCAATGGCCTTATCCAGTTGCGCAGCTAATAACACCATATGGGCCATACGGGGGTGCAGTGGCAGCTTCGCCATGCGCTCGCCATGAGCTGTTAAGCGCCAGCTGTAATTACCAGCCGGCTCTGCAGCATTGATATCAGCCAGTAGCTGTAGCCCGCGCTGCCACGCTGCCTGCGGAGGTGGATCCAACCAGCTCAATTGGTCTGGATCGCTCTCCCCCCAGGCAAGCAATTGCAACACCAGCGGTGCAAGATCTGCTTGCAGTATCTCGGCAGTGGAATTTGCCACCAGTCGATTATGTTGTTCACCAGACCATAGCCGGTAGCAATATCCAGGCCCCAGGCGCCCCGCACGACCGGCCCGTTGCGCCGCCGAGGCCCGGGAGATGCGCCGCGTCACCAACTGTGACATACCACGCCTGCTATCAAACACTGCCTCTCGCACCAGGCCAGTGTCAACAACCGTATCTATGTCCAAAATAGTCAGACTGGTCTCTGCAATATTGGTTGCCAACACAATTTTGCGACTACCGCTTCTGCGAGCTGCCACCGCCTGCTGCTGCTGCGCCAGATCCAAGGAACCATGCAACGGCAGTAGCTCTATCGAATCGGCTTGCCCCAGCTCACTTTGCAATCGACGCTGTACCGCCCGAATCTCGCGCTTACCCGGTAAAAAGACCAAAATACCTTCGCTGCCTCGCGCTAGCGCACTACCAACAGCGTCAACGGTTGGCCCTACAATGGAGTGTGCCAGCGATACCGTGCTACCCCATACACAGTCAACGGGAAACTGCCTGCCCTGGGAGCTAATAACCGGCGCATCGCCCAATAATGCGGCAACAGCCTGTCCATCAAGCGTCGCAGACATCAACAGCAGTTTGAGCGGTATTTGTCGAAAAATAGTGCGGCTTTGTATGGTCAGGGCCAGACCCAAATCAGAGTCCAGACTGCGCTCATGAAACTCGTCAAAAATCACCAGACCAATCCCCGCCAGGGTAGGATCCGACTGCAATATGCGGGTGAAAACACCCTCGGTAATCACCTCAACGCGTGTTTCTGGACCCACCTTGGTATCGTGCCGAATACGGTAACCCACCGTTTGCCCCACTTCCTCACCCAGCGAGGCGGCCATCCATGTAGCTGCTGCGCGGGCAGCCACACGACGTGGCTCCAACATCACTATCTTGTCGCCCCGCAACCAGTTCGAGTCCAACAGGGCCAAGGGCACCACCGTGGTCTTTCCGGCGCCGGGGGGTGCCTGCAACACCACACTATCGGTTCTCCTAAACGTCTCATGCAGTTCACAAAGCACATCGTGTATGGGAAATTGAGTACTGGGTTGTTCAGGCACGACAGAGGTCAACCAGGCAGCGGGAAACGTTCGAAGCCCACATCATAACCAACCCATCAGGATGTGGCCAATGCCCAGGGGTGACTTGCTCATCACGCTTAAAAACAAGGCCCGTGGCGGTCACCGCTATTAAATTGTTACAACAAACCCAGTGTCTACAAAAACCCCTGCCAGGGTATTAATTTGAGGTTCACCAGAGCCTGGCTGCGTTATCATAGGGTATTTACAACGGGCACAGCGCCAACGTGGAATTAATCGTTTTTGATCTTGACGGCACCTTACTCAACCGGGACTCGGAGATTTCGCCCTATACGCGTGAAACCCTGCAGCTGCTGGCTCGACGGGGTATCGCCTATACCATTGCGACGGGGCGCACCCTGCACGCCACCAGGGATCTGCTAGCGGGTGAGGGATTTACACTACCCCAGATATACAAAAACGGGGTCATCATATGGCACCCCGACCAGCAGCGTTACGGTCATCAATATCTCCTGAACGAAGCGGAAATTCGCCATGTGCTGGACGCCTTCATCGAGCAGAAGGTAACGCCTTTTATTTTCACCCTGGAGCATGACCAACACCACGCGGTATACCACTCAGCTCTTCACAGCGATGCTGAACGCCGATTGTCAGCCGCCATTGCCAACGAACGCGGGCTACCAGTGCTACCCGCCTCTGAGCTCCCCGCTGATGCCGGCATCACCAATATCAGCGCCCTGGGGCCACCCGAGGCCATTGAATGTGTCAGCAACATGATCCAACATGAGCAACATCTGGTGGCCTACCTGGGTGCCGCATTTGAAGACAGCTCGCTGCACTGGGTAGACGTCCACCACAGTGATGGCAGCAAAGGCGGCGCGGTGAACCTGCTAAAACAAAGCTTGGGCGCCAGGCGAGTCATTTGTTTCGGCGACAGTGACAATGATCTTAGTATGTTTGCCAAAGCCGATGAGGCCTACGCGCCCGCTAACGCCAAAGCCGAAGTCCTAAAAGCCGCTACCAAGGTCATTGGCCATCACGATGAGGACGGTATCGCTCGCTTTTTGCGTAAGCGCTTTGATCTATGAATATATTCATGTAGTGACTGCACAGTGCTAGCCAGGGGCACAAATGTAGCGTACAGTTTTTACCATGGCTGGTAACACTCACAAGACTGTCGGGTTGAGTGCTGGGGCCAACATCCGTCCCCTTAACTGCTCGGCTACATGGTGCAACACTCGCGCACTGCAATCCGCAGTGTTTTATCTGTTGCTGTGCCTCCTGGGCCACAGCTCTGGCGCATCTGGCCAGGCATGGCAAATCGACGTCACCGGCGCTATTGGCCCGGCTACAGCAGATCATATGATCCGGGGCCTGAAGGCCGCTCAGGACGCAGGGGCAAACCTGATCATCCTGCGGATTGACACCCCCGGTGGGCTGGATAAGTCCATGCGCAGCATGATTAAGGCGGTGCTGGCCTCTCCCATTCCTATTGTGGGCTATGTGGCACCCGGCGGTGCCCGCGCTGCCAGCGCCGGTACCTACCTGCTGTACGCCACCCATATAGCAGCGATGGCGCCGGGCACCAATTTAGGCGCTGCCACCCCGGTACAACTGGGCTCACCAGGGCTGCCAGCCCTGCCCGATGGTGAAGAAACCGAGGAAAAAGACCCTGCACCCGCTACTGGCACTGCTATGGAGCGCAAGTTAATCAACGATGCGGTGGCCTACATTCAAAGCCTTGCACAGCTGCGTCAGCGCAATGCCCCGTGGGCCGAACTCGCTGTGCGCGAAGGTGCCAGTTTATCCGCAGCCGATGCCCTTGAAGCCGGCGTTATCGATTTACTGGCCGGGTCGGTAACCGAGCTATTGCAAAAAACTGACGGTATGACAGTGGTTATAGGCAGCAACACCCTGGTACTTGCCAGTCGGGACCTGAGCATTCATCAGCACCCAATTGACTGGCGTAGTGAGTTTTTGGGCACCATCACCGACCCCAATGTTGCCTACATTTTAATGTTGCTGGGGATTTACGGTCTGTTGTTTGAATTTTACAACCCCGGCTGGGGAGCTCCCGGGGTTGTCGGTGCGATTTGCTTGCTACTGGCGCTGTTCGCCTTCCAGACACTACCTATCAGCTACGCTGGACTTGCCCTGTTAATCCTCGGTATTGGTCTGATGACCGCGGAGGCTTTTGCACCCAGTTTTGGGGTATTAGGGCTGGGCGGGATTGTCGCATTTATGATCGGATCCATCATGCTCATGGACACCGATTTACCGGGCTATCAGATTGCCCTGCCAGTCATTTTTGCAGTCGCTTTGTTTAGTGCCGGACTGTTAGTATTTGCCCTGGGGCTGGTGCTTAAAGCCAGACGACAGGTCGTGGTGACCGGTGTTCAACATCTGTTGGGCGCAACCGCAGAAGTGGAACGGGTAACAAATCAGCAGCCGCTGGTCAGGCTAGACGGCGAGTTATGGCAGGTTCAAACAGCTGAACCATTGGTGGCCGGCGATCAAGTGCTTGTCGAAGCTATCGATGGTATCACCTTGGTGGTCCGCAAGAGGGAATCGTAATGGGAGGATTTGACATGAATTATTTCGGTGTGGTGTTCCTGTTTCTGGGAATAGGCTTGGCGATGTCTCTGTTCCGGGTTTTGCGTGAATACGAGCGTGGGGTCATTTTCATGTTGGGCAGGTTCTACAAGATAAAAGGCCCTGGGCTGATTATTATTGTACCGATACTGCAACAGATAGTGCGTGTAGACCTGCGCACTGTGGTAATGGATGTACCCACCCAGGATGTGATCTCCAGAGACAATGTCTCAGTGCAGGTCAACGCGGTGATCTACTTCCGGGTCATTGACCCAGAGAGCGCCATCATCCAGGTAGAGAACTTTCTAGAAGCCACTAGCCAGCTGTCGCAAACCACGCTTCGCTCAGTATTGGGGCAACACGAATTGGACGATATGCTGGCCGAGCGCGACACCCTGAATGCCCATATTCAGTCAATTCTTGACAAGCAGACTGCGGCCTGGGGTATCAAGGTTGCCAATGTTGAGATCAAACACGTTGATCTCAACGAAACCATGGTACGAGCCATTGCCAAGCAAGCGGAGGCAGAGCGCGAGCGCCGCGCAAAAGTGATCCACGCAATGGGTGAGGCGGAGGCGGCCGAAAAGCTGGCTGAGGCCGCAAGTGTGCTCGCGTCTCAGGACCAGGCCATTCAACTACGCTACCTCCAGACTCTGGTGGAAATTTCAAGCGACAAAAGCTCGACCATCGTTTTCCCGTTGCCAATCGATATTATGGAGAGTTTAGGACGCAATAAAACCTGAACATACAGCCACTGTACGCTGTGACCGAGCCTGGTAAACCTGTAAAACCCCTGCGCGGCGTTATCTTTGACCTCGATGGCACCCTGGTTGACTCACAGCTGGACTTTGCCGCAATACGCCGAGAAACAGGATTTCCGCAGGGCATTGGCCTGCTGGAGTATATGGCCAGCTTGACCTGTGAACAGGCTCGCTCTAGCGCTATGGCAACCATTCATCGCCACGAAATGGCTGGTGCAGCGATGGCCACCTGGATGCCAGGCGCCCGGGAACTCATGCTTGGTCTGACCAACGCCAATATCCCGGTGGGCATTGTCACCCGCAACTCCAGGGAAGCCGCCGAGCATACCGCCGCTGTACTATCCATGCCGACCGTCGATCTACTGGCGCGAGATGATGCACCACCAAAACCAAACCCCGCCGGCCTTTTGCAATTGGCACAAGGTTGGAATATTAATGCCGAAGAGCTGGTCTATGTGGGCGATTTTTTATACGATTTGCAGGCCGCCCAGCAAGCCGGCATGAGGTCAGCTTTGTACCTCAGCAGCAAGAACCGGCACTATGCTGACCAGGCTGACATTCAATTTGAACATTTTGATGAACTTGGATTGTTACTGACCAATATGCTGCATATCAAGCAGGCAGAGATAGATAATGACTGATGATCAACGCACACCGTCACCACCCTACGGCTACTCGCGAGAATGTGACTTCAACCGCGAACAACAAGTCCATATTGTGGCCGAATTCCACGCCCACAAAATCCGGCCCAGCCGTATCGCTTTTCGAATGGGCATTGATATCGGCTTTATCGAAGCCTTGATTGCCGGCGAAGAGCAGCCTGGACGCTTTGAACAACTGGTGAAACACTACCGCAAAAAGCGCCACCTTCAGCGACTTAATAAGAGCATGCGTCAGCAGGGCATCAAACGTTTTGAAACAGAACAGAAAATCCAGCGCGAATTTGACCTGGAGACCGGCCTTTAGCTGCAGTGGCTCAGTCCCAATCAGTAGATTCAATTTACCCCTTTTTTAATACCTCTATTTGGCAGGATTAATCAGGTACTTCTGCCCTGTATTACGCTGGCCATAGGTTGCAATGGCCTCAGCCGACAATGCATCACTCAAGGATATTTCCGCCGCATAGTGGCTGGCAAAGGTGGTTGTGATCTCGCTGGCTATGCGTTTTTGCAACTTTGCCATACGCTCAATGCCTACGCGGCCCAGGAAATGAGTAAGCAGCCAACCGCAAACGCCAAAGGCAAAACCATAGGCCACATTCAGCTGCATGGGGGATACATCCAGGCGGCCATAGATATAGACTTTTTTTGCTACATCAGAGCCATAACGATTGTAGGCCTTACCCTTGGATGCTGAGCGCTCCATACAAGTGAGAATGGTGTTGGCCAGATTGCCACCACCGGTGGCATCAAAAGCTAAATAAGCGCCGGTTGCCTCAATGGCTGCGCTCAGATCTTCTATAAAGCTGTCACTTTCTGAGTTGACTATATATTTTGCACCCAGCTCTCTCAGGATCACCTCCTGCTCAGGCTTGCGCACAATATTCACCAGCTCAATACCCTCGCTAAGACATAGCCGATTAAGCATCTGCCCCAAATTAGAGGCAGCTGCGGTATGAATCAAGGCGGTAAAACCCTCATCGCGCATAGTTTCAACCATACCCAATACTGTCATCGGGTTAACAAAACTGGACGCGGCCTCGCGGGGGGTGACACCCTCAGGCATGGGCATTGCCATGTGCGCCTTGACACAGCGGTAATCGGCGTACATTTCACCACCTGCCATTGCAACGGTTGTGCCCAACAACGACTGTGCGAGCTCTGAACTACCCGCCTTCACCACGGTGCCAGCCCCTTCATTGCCAACCGCCGTTGCCTGGCCAACACGACCCTGCACTGACCCCATAAGCTGTTGCGAAACAGGTGCTGTCACAACGGTGTCGTCACCCGTCCCAGACACCTCAAGGGCACGCATATCTGCCGGGCCAAACAGCAAGAATAAGTCCGACGGGTTGATCGGCGCCGCCTCTACCCTTACTACTATCTCATCTGCAGCGGGTTCGGGTACATCGGTGGTCACTATAGATAATTGTAGCTCGGCGTCTTCAGTTATCAGTGAACTAATTTGACGGCACGTCATTGGCTCTGTCATTGCAGTTTCTCCTCGCCTGTTTTGGGCCTGCTACTTTAATCTGCCGGGTTGCCAATAGCTAGCGGGTGTGGGCATCTGTAAACGGTGGCTTGACCAAATGGCGTTCACATTCACCGTTGACAAGCCAATCCCTAGGGCGGGAAAGACATTCGCAAGATTTGCAGTGACTATCGAACTATGTCATTTTTGGCAGCCGAACTGTCATAAGTGTCAAACTATGGAATTACTTGCTACCGACGCGCCTGTTGATGCTGCCCAGATACTGGACAACTACGACTGCCCCGCCATATTAGTCAGTACCAATTATAAAATATTGGCCACCAACAACGCCTACAGGCACAGTTTTGGGAAAATTGAACAGCACGGTGATGCCTATTGTTATGCCAT
>Ga0316189_10007725_pt1 | contig 10147 bp, 5 predicted proteins | sample LowCovwburrow_MG_FD_204930 | JGI IMG/M metagenome (GOLD analysis project Ga0316189, IMG submission 204930) | Coastal sediment microbial communities from Maine, United States - Lowes Cove worm burrow | ecosystem: Environmental > Aquatic > Marine > Coastal > Sediment | place: USA: Maine... | reverse complement strand
CGCCCGATAATCATTCCAGAGGAAAACGTAGGAAACCCAAGCCTAATTTCCACCGCTCAAGGGAAACAAGACGATAGAGGCTTACATTCAATTATTTAATCTTAGTGGCGCCGCAAATGGATCATCCATGATTTAGATCATTTGTGAACCCTTCTGTTTTCATTTTATACTTCGTTTAAAATTTGAAACTTGATGGGTCACAATGATGTATAACTAAATCTTATTAACCATGCCACTGAATACACTAAAAAAATACCTGGATGATAATGGGGTTGAATATGTTCTGATCAGCCATTCGAAAGCATTTACGGCTCAAAAGATAGCAGCTGCCGCTCACATTAGAGGAAAAGATATAGCCAAAACTGTCATGGTGAAAATTGACGGAAAGATGGCGATGGTTGTTTTGCCGGCTTCAATGCGGATAGACTTTCACCATTTAAAGGAAGTAATTGGAACTAATGATATCAGCATAGCAAAAGAAGGTGAGTTTAAGGAGATGTTTCCTTCATGCGAAACAGGCGCAATGCCTCCTTTTGGCAACTTATATAACATGGAAGTGTTTTCAGATCAAAGCCTGGCAGGCGATCACGAAATCGCTTTTAATGCAGGCTCTCATACTGAGTTGATTCAAATGGAGTACAGTGATTTCGAAAGACTTGTAGAACCGCAAATTATTAGTTTCTCCACTCAACTTGCCTAGTATATATTTGTAAGTCCACCTAGTGGAGAATCACAAATTGAGTTAGACCAGGTTTGTGGATTTTTTTAGTTCTAATTAAGATGCCAAAATAGGTGTTTCTAATTTCCTGCAAGCCAGCCTGTCTTAAAAAGTATAACGGAATGGAGAGAATGTAATATCATGCTATGTCCCTAATTTTAGCTTATAGACAATATAATAGAAAATCGTTTTGTTGCCTACTAACGCAAACGATTGCAATCAACCAAATTTAACCGTTATAAGCTGAATATTTACAGATTATTAATCAGTTTAAAATATATTAACAAGCAACTAATTAATGATTTTTAATACGTATATTTATTAACAGTCAGAACAAAATTGGACTTTGGAGAGTGACTCATTAACTACTAAATAAATGGTCATGACAAGTTACCTCCAAGGGATAGGGTGGAACCTACATGTTGAAAGAAAGCTGTCATCAATAGGGTTTGAATTAAGCCTTCAAATTCCTATGATCTTTTGGGTAATTTTTAAACCGGTAGCCCAAATAGTCTCTTCACAACCATTTATGAATTCGCAAAAGTTAATGCGTCACGAAGATTTGTGTGATAAACCATGTACACAAACTAGTGTGAACAAATTAACGAACAGTGGAATTCATTTAAAATGGAAAATGTAGCGATCAATCATAGAAGCCTAAATGGTAATGGTAGTACGGATGAAAGGATGCGATTAAATTCTTTGAAGTCGTACAACATATTGGATACACTTCCTGAGAAGGACTATGATGATATCACACAAATGGCATGCGAGATATGTGGCACAAGTATTTCGTTGGTTTCTCTGGTTGACGAACACCGCCAGTGGTATAAATCCCGTGTTGGCCTGGAGACTACAGAAACTCCAAGAGATGTATCATTTTGCGCTCACGCCATCAAGGAACCCGATAAGATTTTCATAATTCCAGATGCTACTAAGGATGGAAGGTTTGCTGATAATCCGTTGGTGACTGGAGAGCCATATTTTGTGTTTTATGCTGGGGTACCATTGACTAACCCTGGAGGGCACTCACTCGGAACACTTTGTGTATTAGACTATAAACCTAAATCGCTCAGTCAAAGTCAGGTTAGAATGCTTGAGACACTTGGTAGAATGGTTGAAACCAAACTAGAACTGAGAAAAAAGATATTTCAACGTGATCAGTCCATTTCAGATCATAAGAAAACAGCATTAGAACTCAAGGAAAGTAAGATTAAGTTGCAGAGCTTCTTTGAGATGGCACCTGTAGGGATTGCGAGAAATAACATGAAAGGTGAATTTGTAGAAATAAACCCTGAATTCTCACGATTTACTGGTTATGATATTGACGAACTGAACTTACTGTCATACTGGGACCTTACCCCTGAAGTGTATAGTGATCAAGAACAAGTTCAGCTAAAGTCATTATCAGAAAAGGGGAAATACGGTCCGTATGAAAAAGAATATATCCACAAAGATGGCCATAGGTACCCCATTTTGCTTAATGGTGTAATGATTAAAGACAAAAACAACGAAGAATTCATATGGTCTGTGGTGCAGGATATTACAGAACTTAAACTGGCGCAACAGCAGTTGGTGGAAAGTAACGAACGTTTCGAGCTTGTAGTCGAAGGAATCAATGACGGAATATGGGACTGGGTTAATGTAAAAGAGGATAAGGCATGGTGGTCTCCAAATTTGTACCAGTTATTGGGCTATAAAGAAGAAGAGATAGAAGCTAACCTCACTTCTTTTAAAAAATTACTACATCCGGATGACCTGAAGGATACACTTAAGGCTGTGTCAGATCATTTTAAATACACTAAAGACATTCCCTTTAATAAAGAATTCCGCCTCCTTCTCAAATCAGGCCAGTATAGGTGGTTCAACTGCAAAGGCGCCCTGACAAGGGATGCTGATAACCAACCTCGTCGAATGGTCGGATCCATTTTCGATATCAATGATGAGAAATTGGCTAAAGAAGAACTACAGCAATTGAATACATTACTGCAAACCACCCAACAAATTGCCCGTATTGGTGCATGGGAAATCAATCTGGAGCATAAGGAGGTTTTCTGGACGCGGGAGGTGTATCGAATTCATAAAGTGACTCAGGGCACTCCAATTGATTTGGAAAAAGCGATCAATTTTTATCACCCTGATCATCGGTCAAAGGTTAATGCAGCCATAGAAAATGCTGTTCAGAAACACAAAGGTTGGGACATGGAGTTGAAACTTATTGACTCTGACAACGAAGAATTGTGGGTAAGGACTGTAGGAGAAGTGGTTATGGAAAATGGGAAGCCCACAAAACTACAGGGCGTCTTAATGGACATTGACAAAAGAAAAAATGCTGAAGAGAAGGTTAAGCAATTGAATAAAAGCCTGGGAAAAAAAGTCAGGCACCGGACTAGTGAGCTGGAAAAAGCTTACCAACAACTACAGCTACAAACCCGGAAAGTAAAGAACAAAAACAGGTCTATTAAGAAAAAAAATAAAGCGCTGAAAATAGCCCGACAGGAAATCGAACGCAAAGCCGAACAGGTTCTTGTGACCAGTCATTACAAGTCAGAATTCCTAAGCAACATGTCTCATGAATTACGTACTCCATTAAATTCCATTTTACTGCTATCCAAGCTGTTAGGTGAGAATAGAAAAGGTGGCCTTACTGAGGAACAGGTCGAATCTTGCCGTGTGATATTCAATTCCGGAAATGGTCTGTTAGAATTGATAAATGAGGTGTTGGACTTGTCGAAAATCGAGTCAGGAAAAATGAAGATTGAGAATGGGGCCATCTCACTGGAGCAGCTTAAGAACACCATGGAATCAACATTTACGCCATTGGCCGAAGAACAAGATTTTGAGTTCAAGTGCCTGGTTGATAAGAATTTACCCAACAAAATTTACACTGACCGAATGCGGCTGGAACAGGTGTTGAAAAACCTCTTATCCAATGCATTTAAGTTTACCACAAAAGGAAGGGTAACTCTTGAGTTTTTCGAAGTAGAAAATATCAATAGCCTTAAAAACCGTACCCTCAAAAATCAGCAGGTTATTGGTTTTTCAGTATCTGATACAGGCATTGGCATACCCCCGGATAAACAGGAATTAATTTTCGAAGCTTTTCAGCAGGCAGACGGTTCAACACAACGTCAATATGGTGGTACCGGCCTTGGCCTTTCCATTTGTAAGGAGATATCCAGGCTCCTGGGTGGGGAGATTGCACTGGATAGCAAAGAGGGCGAAGGAAGCCGGTTTACCATGTACCTGCCCCTTCAGATACCTCAAGAAACATCTGTAGTTGTGACTGATGTAGTTGCGACAGAGGCCCGTAGTTATGAAGAACAATTTGAGTTTAAAGAAAAGACTTCTAATGGCAAAAAGAAAAATGATGAAAAGGAGCGGGAAATCGATAAAGTATTAGAAGGAAAAATGGTATTGTTAGTAGATGACGATATCAGGAGCATATATACGATGTCTAATTCATTGGGGAATCAGGGTATGGAAGTAGTGGCAGCTGAAAATGGGAAAGAGGCTTTAAAACTGGTAAAATCTAGGATTCCGGATGTCATCCTCACTGATATGCATCCGGAAATGGATGGCTATAAGTCAATTAGAGAATTTCGTAAAGTTAAGAAGTTAGAAAAAGTACCAATAGTAGCTGTCACTGCCAATGAAGCCCCCGAAGAACGTGAGAAGTGTATGAAGGCTGGTGCTTCGGATTATATGTCTAAAAAATTTGATACTGACCAACTGAGCTCCTTGTTAAAGACATGATTGTATTGATAAAATGATTTTTGAACTATAAAAATAATTATGGAAAAAAAGCAAAAACTGTAACAAACTATATTACCTGTATAGGTATTTTTCTTGGTGATTTCCTCTTGCTAACTTGTTTCATTTCGTTCGTGTCCAGACCACTAAGCAATGAAAAACTTTAAATAGTAAAGTCCAACCAATAGTTATCAGAATCACCATGTAGTATGTTGAGCAACATTACCCCAGCCGGTACTTCATGAAAAGATGTGTAATGTCCTTTCAGTTACTTTATTCAAAAAGAAACTGATTTGGAACTAAAATGGAGCTGCTAATGATGCTTTATATAGCATATAATAATTCATGAAAATGAACTTAAAATCAAAAGATGAGACTATAGAGGAATTTCGCACCGAACTGGTTGATGAAAATTTGGTTTTCGATAATGTCATTGATGCTACTATGGCAGGTCAGAGGGATGTGATTGTTCAGGAGGGAATAGAATTCCTCAGTCCTGCTTTCAAAAATTTGTTTGATTACCAAGACTGGGAAATTGAAAATACTCCAGAAGCATGAAACTAAAAAATCAATCTATTCGCAATCGCCTTTTGCTGGGATTTTCTTCCATCACCATAATCATTTTGATAGCCGGTTTACTGATCAATGAAAATGTGGACAGGATGGCCAGCCAATACGAATTTTTGGTAGAACACGATCTGGTAGTGCTACAAAACGCACAAAAGCTTCAAAAGTTAATCGTGGATGCAGAAACCGGGCAAAGAGGGTATGTGATTACCAAAAACGATGTTTTCCTTGAGCCCTATTATAATGCAATGGATGAGTTCGACCTTTTATTTGATGAAGAAATTAAATTAGTGAGTGACAACCCACCACAGGTGGAACTCCTGAGTCACATAAAGCAGTTATTTGAAAATTGGAATGAAAAGGCAGCCATTCCTGCGATCAAAGCCAGGAGAGACAGCACTTTTGCCTATGCCTCTCAATTGGTAGAAACCGCAACCGGCAAAAATATCCTTGATAAGATTCGTAAGGAATTTGGAGTGTTTATTCGTATTGAAAACGAATTGGAGGCTGAACGCTCAGCAAAAGCCAAAACATATGAAACCATTGCTAATGGATTCATAGCCGGTTCAATCTTAATTAGCGCCATTTTGTCCATTGTAATTGCTTTTCTGATGGTTCGATCCATTATACCAAGCATCCTACAGCTCAATGTTGTGGCTGGAATGATTAGCAAAGGCGACCTCACTAAACGCATAACGGTGAACGCCAAAGACGAGCTGGGTGACCTTGGGAGGATCTTCAACCTAATGACTGATAGTTTGGAAAAATCCAGCAAGGAAAATGAAAATACTATCTGGATTCAAAATGGAATCAATAAACTAAGCGACTTATTGAGAGATGAGACCGATAAATATTCTATTGCAGAGAAAGTGATCAACCAATTAGTGCCATACCTTCAGGCACAGGTTGGGGCGGTATTTTTTTTAGATGAAAGTGATGAATTATTGAAGTTTACTGCCGGGTATGCCTTCAAAAGGAAGAAAAAAACAAATTATGACCTCAGGATAGGTGAAGGACTTGCAGGGCAAGCTGCAAGGGACCAAAAGACAATCCTATTTACAGACATACCCAATGATTATATCAAGGTGAATTCAGCCCTGGGTGAATGCACACCAAAGAACATCATAGCGGTACCCTTGGTTAATAATGAGCAATTAATGGGAGTAATAGAGATCGGTTCGGTAAACGAATTCACCGAATTGCAACAACAATTGCTATTGAGAGCTGCCAAGAACATTGCTATTGCCATTCGCACTATAGAAAGTAGGAGCATAATCCAGCAGTTGTTTGAGAAGGCGCAAGTGCAGAACCAAGAACTACAGAGCACAACCCTCGAATTGGATCAGCAGGTGTCAGCCATAAATACAGCTGCACTTATTTTAATAACTGATGCCAGGGGGATAATCACTTATGCAAATGATCGTTTTTGTAGAATTTCCAAGTATTCAATTGAAGAACTGATGGGGAACAATCCCCGAATGTTGAAATCTGACAAACAGCCTGAGACACTGTTTGTGAGCCTGTGGAAGGTCATCAGTTCAGGGAGAATTTGGAAAGGAGAGATATGCAACATGGCCAAAGGCGGTTCCTATTACTGGGTGGATGCGACCATTGCACCTTTCAAAGGGCTTGATGGCAAGATCGAAAAATTTGTTTCCGTTTGGTGGGACATCACAGCCAGGAAAGAACAGAACTTTCAACTCAAGGAACAAGCAGAGGAGCTAAAGGTGCAACAGGAAGAACTCATGGATGCCAATGCCATGCTGGAAACCCAGACTCAAGAGTTACAAACCTCAGAGGAAGAGCTTAGAACCCAACAGGAAGTACTCCAGGAGTCCAACCTTGAACTGGAAGAAAAAACCCAGCTTCTTGAAGAACAAAACCTGGATATAATTGAAAAGAACCGCCAGTTGGAGTTGGTGAGAGAGGGCTTGAAGCAGCAGGCTTATGATCTGGCTATGTCCAGCAAATACAAGTCAGAATTTTTAGCCAATATGTCGCATGAACTTCGCACTCCACTCAATTCCATTTTGCTTCTTTCCAGATTATTAAGTGAGAGTGAATTAAATGATGATCAAAAAGAATATGCAGAGGTGATCAACAATTCTGGCATGGGGTTATTGGAACTGATTAACGAGGTTCTGGATCTTTCCAAGGTTGAATCAGGTAAAATGGAAATCCAAATCCAGAACCTGGACGTAGGCCAATTTCTGGAAGAATTAAAGACTCTGTTTCGAACGACAGCAAATGAAAAAGGTCTAAAATTTAAGGTTAACATAAGTGAGGAAGCACCTCGGATGATTATGACTGATAAGGTTAGGTTTGGGCAAATCCTAAAGAACCTACTTAGTAATGCTTTGAAATTTACCGATATAGGAGGGGTGACATTAAGGGTTTTCAAATCTGAAAAAATTGAATTGGAGGGCAATTCTCCGGACTCAAAAGGTGTCATTGCTTTTGAAGTAACCGATACCGGCATTGGTATCCCGGATGATAAGCAAAAAGTGGTGTTTGAAGCCTTTCAGCAAGCCGATGGTTCCACACAAAGGAAGTACGGTGGCACAGGTCTTGGGCTTTCAATCAGCCGTAAGGTTGCAGTATTGTTAGGAGGCGAACTGCATCTGGAAAGTAAGGCAGGAGAGGGATCCACTTTTACACTTTACCTGCCTTTTGACGATGGGACTGTTAAGCAGGTCATTCCGGGAAAAGAAAGTGTTTCAAATAGTAACAACCTGATTGCTGAAATAATACCGGAAGAAATTGCCGATGATCGCAATACGGTAACAAAGAAAGACAAGCCCATCCTGATTATTGAAGATGATACCGATTTTGCCAATACTCTCTTGAAGTTAACCCAGGAGAGGGGCTATAAGGGCATAGTAGCTGTGCGTGGTGATAAAGGTTTGGAATACGCCCAAAAATATCATCCATTGGCAATATTACTTGACTTGCGTTTGCCGGTGAAAGACGGCTGGATGGTATTTGAAGAATTAAAAGCTAATCCTAAAACGAAGGCCATTCCGGTGCACATCATGTCCTCAATAGAAGCCCGGCAGGAGAGTTTGTTAAAAGGGGCAGTTGATTTCATACACAAGCCCCTGGTAAATGAAAACTTTCATTCTGTGCTGGATAACATTTTAGCAGTTACTTCTTCTCATACTCGGAATATCCTCATGATTGAAGACAACCCGGTTCATTGTGAGGCGCTAAAACAATACCTGGGAAACGCTAAATGGAATGTGTTGACAGCCAACACCGCCCGGAAAGGTTTTAACGCCCTGAAGAAAAACCAAATCGACTGTATTGTTTTGGATATGGGCCTGCCTGGTGCCAGCGGTTACGATTTACTGGAAAAAATACGAGTACAGGAGAAGTATGAGAAACTCCCGATTATTATATACACAGGTGCCAGTTTATCACTGGAAGAGGAAAATAGAATAAGGCAATATGCCAGCACAATAATTGTGAAGACAGCCAAATCCTATCAACGGCTCAAAGACGAAATATCGTTGTTTTTAAATGTCGTCAATGAAAATAATGGAGCAAGTAAAAAGAAACGTCAGCCTTACATCAAGGATAAGATATTAGATGGTAAAACGGTTTTGATAGCTGATGATGATGTGCGCAGTATTTACTCATTAAAAAAAGTACTTTCTGACAAAGGGGTGGTTGTAGTATCGGCGCACAATGGAGTTGAAACATTGAAATTAATGCATGAAAACCCGAATGTCGAAGCCTTAATAACTGATATCATGATGCCGGAAATGGATGGTTATATGGCTATGATGGAGATTAGAAAAGAACCGAAATGGAAGACATTGCCAATAATAGCAATAACGGCCAAATCCATGAAAGGCGAGCGGGATAAATGCATCAAGGCCGGAGCTTCGGACTATATATCCAAACCAGTTGATCCAGACCAATTGTTATCGTTGCTGAGAGTATGGTTATTTAATAATAACATTAATTAAGAACTATGTACCAGGGTAAGACACTGTTAATTGTAGACGATGATCGTAGGAATATTTTCGCTTTATCTGCTGTACTAAAAGCAAAAAATATAAAGCTACTGACCGCTATTGATGGCAATGATGGGTTGAAAATGCTCAATGAAAACCCACATATTGATCTGGTATTGTTAGATATGATGATGCCCGTAATGGACGGGTATGAAACCCTGGGCAGGATCAGGGCCACGCCTCGCATAAAGGACCTTCCAGTAATCTCCCTCACTGCCAGGGCCATGGTTGGCGATAGGGAAAAATGTATGGAAGCCGGTGCAACCGACTACATTTCAAAGCCAGTGGATACCGAAGAATTATTTCGTGTACTAAACAAATATTTGTTGAAAGGGAAGAAATGGAAGGTCTGAATATAGATGTCAAAAAGGAGCAGAATGTTCTTTTGCTAATGAAAGATGTTCATGAAAAATATGGATATGATTTCAGCCAATATGCCCTGGCATCCCTGATTCGAAGAGTGGAAAGAATAATTCAATTAGAGAAGGTACCAACCTTCGCCGAATTGCGCTGCAAGGTTTTAAACGACCCTCTCTTTTTCGAGTACTTTTTGGAGGAAGTCACGGTCAATGTAACCGAAATGTTCCGTGATCCTGAGTTTTTTAGAGTATTGAGAGAAAAGGTAATACCCTTAATCTCCACCTATCCCGTTATTCGGATTTGGCATGCAGGATGCTCATCAGGAGAAGAGGCATTTTCTGTGGCTATTATTTTAAAAGAAGAAGGGTTACTGGAACGCTCATTAATCTATGCTACCGATTTAAACCAGAAGGTAATAGAGCAGGCGCAAGAAGGAATACTTCCTTTGGATCAGATGAAGGCATATACCCGAAACTATATTGAATCAGGGGGAATAAATGATTTTTCTGATTACTACACAGCTAACTATGGCAGGGCCATTGTCAAAGATTACTTAAAGAGTAGAATGGTATTTTCAATGCACAACCTGGTATCAGACCAATCATTCAATGAATTTAATCTGATTGTTTGCCGAAATGTGCTTATTTATTTCAAACAAGATCTACAGAATCACATTTTGAAGCTTTTCTCCCAAAGCCTTCCCCATTTTGGATACTTGGCCCTGGGCACC
>Ga0316189_10007724_pt1 | contig 10149 bp, 10 predicted proteins | sample LowCovwburrow_MG_FD_204930 | JGI IMG/M metagenome (GOLD analysis project Ga0316189, IMG submission 204930) | Coastal sediment microbial communities from Maine, United States - Lowes Cove worm burrow | ecosystem: Environmental > Aquatic > Marine > Coastal > Sediment | place: USA: Maine... | reverse complement strand
AACTTTGTGGTTCTGGTGGTGGTGGATATATTCTTGGTTTTACCGAAGATATTGATAAAGCTAAGCAGGCTCTCAAGGATTATAAATTAGAAGTAGTTTATAACTTCTAAGAGACTATATATTCTAATCCACATAGCGAACTTACGTAAAACTAATCTGTTACTTGATGTTAAGTAGAAAACAGAGACATATTTTAATAAAGTTTTTAAGTATGTTCTCTGTAATTAGAGGCTATAATATTCTAGTTATTGTAATTGCCCAATATTTAACTTCTATTTATATTTTATCCATTAACAAGTCTTTACGAGAAGTTGTTCTCGATTTGAATTTGTTTTTAATAGTGTTGGCTTCAGCGGCCACTATTGCAGGCGGATATATCATTAATAATTTTTACGATTCAGAGAAAGATTTAATTAATAAACCATTTAAATCTAAATTAGATAGGTTAGTCAATCAAAACACGAAGTTATCATTCTACTTCGTTTTAAATTTTGTTGCGGTTGTTTTAGTCAGTGCTGTATCGTTTAGAGCCGTATTGTTTTTTTCTATTTATATATTTGGCATTTGGTTTTACTCTCATAAGCTGAAGAAACTTCCTTTTATTGGAAATTTAATGTCTGCTATTTTAACGATTACACCATTTTTTGCCGTATTTATTTATTATAAAAATTTTGAGACGGTAATTTTTGTTCACGCAACATTCTTATTCCTGATTATATCTATGCGTGAACTCACTAAAGATTTAGAAAACATTAAAGGCGATTTAGCCTTAAACTATCATACGATTCCAGTAGTATACGGCGAGCAAGTTTCAAAAATAATGTTAACTATTTTGTCTTTGTTAACCCTAATTCCTACCTATTTATTGCTCTTTAAATATCAGATGGGTTATATGTATTTATTTTTTTATACAAGTTTGTTGCTGTTGGTTATTTTCTTAATTCTATTATGGAAATCAAAAACGAAAATTCATTATTTAATCCTTCACAATATATTAAAGTTTATTATCGTGTTTGGAGTATTTTGTATTCTTTTAATAGATGTCGATATTGTATTGAATAGAGTTTTTTAATAGATTTCCCATATTTTTTCTGAATAACAAAAACAAAAAATTATATATAGTAATTTATAAAGTATCTTTGCCCAAAATAAAATATAATGAGTAGACATCAAGGCAGTAAAGGAAAAGGTAGCGCTTCTGGGCGAGGAGGGAATAATAGTCGCTCAAAAAGTTTTGCGAGGGGTAATGCGCCCGTTAAATCAAATAAAAACACTTCAAGATCTACATCTGGAAACACGTCAAGTTCGGCAAAAAAATCAAATCCAAATGAGATTAGATTGAATAAGTACATTGCTAATTCTGGTGTTTGTTCGCGCCGAGAAGCAGATACCCATATTTCAACAGGCTTAGTTTCGGTAAATGGTAAGATTATTACCGAAATGGGATATAAGGTGAAACCAGGTGATGAGGTTAAATATGATGGTTCCAGAGTAAATCCAGAAAAAAAGGCCTATGTGTTGTTAAATAAACCAAAGGGCTTTGCCACTACAACAAGTGAAGGAAAAGGTAGAACCGTTATGGATTTAGTTGCAAATGCCACTTCTTCGAGAATTAAACCAATAGGACGGTTAGGGAGAAATTCAAAAGGATTATTACTTTTTACAAATGATGAGGTTATTGTTAAAAAGTTTACCAACTCAAAACATGGTGTACCACGCCTGTTTCATATAGAATTGAACAAGAATTTAAAACTAGAGGATTTAAAGAAAGTTCAAGCTGGAATTAAAATAGAAGGTAAGTTAATTGCTGTAGAGGAAATAAGTTATATCGATGGTGCTTCTAAAAATGAAATCGGTTTAAAAATAAAAAATACAGGAAATACGATCATTCGTTCCATCTTCGATTATTTAAAATATGAAATTGAAAGTTTAGATTGCGTTGCTATCGGTCATCTAACCAAAAAAGATATTCCAAGAGGTCATTGGAAACATCTTACCGAACAAGAGCTAAATACACTTAAAATGCTGTAATTGAATTAATTAATATTTTTCAAAATTTATTTAAAAAAAACTTTATAATTCAAATATTTATATTTCATTTGTAATGCATTTAGCTGAACAAAATTGAAATATGTTTCTATGTTTGGGCTTTTGTACATTAGGAAGTCATGTGCAAGAGTAGCTTTTAGATTAAGTAACCAAATTTTAAAGCTAACTTCCGTCGATTCTAATATGTCAAACCAAAATGTCTCTGGTTTTGCACACTTAAACTGTATTCATATAAAAATTTGATATCTCTAGAAATTATTGATTTTATAATATATAATTAAATATTTTTGAGAAATTTATACCTTACATAGAATAATGAATACAAAATATATTGATCTTATTAATCAAACATTCGACTTTCCACAAGAAGAGTTTAAGTTAGAAAATAAGAATCTGCAATTTCACGATGTTGATTTAATGGCATTGGTTGAAAAATATGGCTCTCCGTTAAAGTTTACTTATTTACCGCAGATTTCAAATAATATTAATCGCGCAAAAGGTTGGTTTACAAAGGCCATCACTAATAATAAATACAAAGGAAAATACAATTATTGCTACTGCACTAAAAGCTCACATTTTAAGCATGTTTTAAATGAGGCTTTAAAGAACGATATTCATATTGAAACGTCTTCGGCTTTCGATATTGACATTGTTGAGAATTTAAAAAGACAAGGTAAAATTACTAATGATACCTTTGTAATAAGTAATGGTTTTAAGCGTGCGCAATATGTTTCAAACATTGCAAGACTAATTAACAATGGACATAAAAATTGTATTCCAATTATTGATAATTATGAGGAAATAGATTTGTTGTCACAAGAAATTGAGGGTAAGTTCAATATAGGAATTAGAATAGCCTCTGAGGAAGAACCTAAATTTGAGTTTTATACTTCAAGATTAGGAATAGGTTATAAAAATATCGTTCCGTTTTACAACAGACAGGTAAAAGACAATAAAAAAGTAAAATTAAAAATGCTTCACTTTTTTATTAACACAGGAATTAGAGATAACGCCTATTACTGGAATGAATTATCAAAATGTTTAAAAGTATATACGAGCCTAAAAAAGATTTGTCCATCACTAGACAGTTTAAATATTGGTGGTGGATTTCCAATAAAAAATTCGTTAGCTTTTGATTTTGATTATGAATATATGGTTGATGAGATTATCAATCAAATAAAACTGGCTTGTGAGGAAGAAGAAGTTAAGGTGCCAAATATTTTTACAGAATTTGGGAGTTTTACTGTTGGAGAAAGTGGTGGAGCTATTTATGAAGTACTCTATCAAAAGCAACAAAATGATCGTGAAAAATGGAATATGATTAATTCATCCTTCATAACAACATTACCAGATACTTGGGCTATTAATAAACGATTCATTATGTTGCCCGTAAATAGATGGAATGATCCGTATGAACGTGTCCTCTTAGGAGGTTTAACATGCGATAGTGATGATTATTATAATAGCGAACAACATATGAATGCCATATATTTACCAAAATACAGTAAAGAAAAACCTTTGTATATTGGGTTTTTTAACACGGGCGCTTACCAAGAAACAATTGGTGGTTTTGGTGGTTTACAGCATTGTTTAATACCGTCTCCTAAGCATATTTTAATAGATAGGGATGAAGATGGAAATTTAAATGAAGAATTATTTTGCGAACAACAAAAAAGTGAAGACTTACTTAAAATTTTAGGCTATGAAAACTAATACCTACGCTGGTATTCCAGAAGAATTTTCAAAATTAGAAAAATCAAAGATAGTTTTAATCCCTGTACCTTTTGATGGAACGAGTACCTGGCAAAAAGGATCCGATAAAGGTCCTGATGCTTTTTTGGATGCATCAGCCAATATGGAACTATATGATATTGAAACGGAAACCGAAGTGTATCAGCAAGGTGTTTATTTGGCCGATGCTATAACTGAAAATGAATCACCTAAAAAAATGGTGGAAGCAGTGCATCAGGAAACTAAAAAATATATCAAAAAAAATAAATTTGTTACTATTTTTGGTGGTGAGCATTCTATATCTATCGGCACCATTCGTGCGTTTAATGAGATGTTTCCGAGCTTAACGGTTTTGCACATTGATGCACATGCAGATTTGCGCGAAAGTTATGAAGGTACTAAATACAATCATGCTTGTGCAGTTTATGAGGCAAGCCAAACCACTAATTTGATTCAAGTTGGTATACGCTCTATGGACATTATTGAAAAAACGGTGATGGACGAAGAGAAAACGTATTTTGCTCATGAGATGGCTATAGATGACGCCTGGATGGATTCTGCAATAGACCAAATGACAGATAATGTATTTATTACGTTTGATTTGGATGCGTTAGACCCATCAATTATGCCTAGTACGGGTACACCAGAACCTGGAGGCTTATTATGGTACGAAACCTTAGAGTTTTTAAAACAAGTGTTTACAGAGAAAAATGTTGTAGGATTTGATATTGTAGAATTATGTCCTAATTCAAAAGAAAAATCATCAGACTTTTTGGCGGCTAAACTATATTATAAAATGTTGAGCTATAAATTTATGAATGAAGAAAAAGACGATGATTTCGATAATTCGTATGAAAACTTAAGTCAAAAAATTAATCTACCAAAATTTGAAGATAATGAAGAGTACTAAAGGCGCCATATCAAACTTTATTGAAAAGTATTATTTGCACTTTAATGCAGCAACAATTGTTGATGCAGCAAAAGCCTATGAAGCGCAATTAAATCAAGGTTCTAAAATGTTAGTGTCTTTGGCAGGTGCCATGAGTACGGCAGAATTGGGTAAAATATTTGCTGAAATGATTCGTCAAGATAAAGTTCAAATTATATCTTGTTCTGGTGCAAACCTTGAAGAAGACATAATGAATTTGGTTGCACATTCCCATTACAAGCGTGTTCCTAATTACCGCGATTTAACACCTCAGGAGGAATGGGACTTACTTGAAAAAGGTTTGAATCGTGTAACCGATACTTGTATTCCAGAAGAGGAGGCTTTTAGACGGTTACAGCAGCACATATATAAAATTTGGAAGGATGCTGATGATAAAGGAGAACGCTATTTACCACATGAATATATGTATAAAATGTTGTTATCCGGTGTTCTTGAAGAATATTATGAAATTGACTTAAAAGATTCTTGGATGTACGCAGCAGCCGAGAAAAATCTGCCAATCATCGTGCCTGGCTGGGAAGATAGTACCATGGGGAATATTTTTGCTAGTTATGTTCTCAAAGGAGAGCTAAAGGCAAGCACCATGAAATCTGGTATTGAGTATATGACTTTTCTGGCAGATTGGTATACCGATAATTCTAAAAATGGTATCGGATTTTTTCAAATTGGTGGAGGTATCGCAGGAGATTTTCCAATTTGTGTAGTTCCAATGTTATATCAAGATATGGAACGCACAGATACACCATTTTGGAGTTATTTTTGCCAAATTAGTGACTCAACAACCAGTTATGGGTCGTACTCCGGAGCAGTTCCAAATGAAAAAATTACTTGGGGTAAATTAGATATAAACACACCTAAATTTATTATTGAAAGTGATGCTACTATAGTTGCACCACTTATTTTTGCCTACTTATTAGATATGTAATTATGAATAAAAAAGACAACCGAAAAAGAGTTATTGTAGATTTTAAAAAACTAACCCCAGAGATTTTGGGTTTGTTAGTAGAAAAGTATCCTGATGGTTATGATGAAGAAGATATCATTTCCTTCAGAAATGCTAAGAACGAATTGGTTGAAGCTGTAGAAGTTAATACAGATGACACCAAGTACCTTATTAAAGTTAGTACGAAATTAGTGAAAACTATGGAAAATTATGATGAGGATGATTATGAAGATTTCGATGATGATGATCCCGAAGCAGTTCAAGACCCTGAAATTACGGGAGAAGTATCAGTTGAAGAAATGGATGATATAGATTAATATTATTATTATGGCAGAAGCTGTTTTTACATCTTATGAAAATGGGTATTTCACGTTTTTGTTTGAAAGTGGGGAAGAAATGATTTTTGATGAAGTTCACCCAAGAGCCCTTAAGCAATTCGACTTGGTGAACGATGAGAGTTTATTAGGGAAATCGTTTAAAGTTGTATTTATTGAAGTTGAATCATCTGATGATGATGTTATATACAGAGTAGAAAGCTTAAAACCACTTGAATAAATAAAATATATGATGTTGTAACCAAAAATATATTCTTTTAGGGATTTTGGTATGTGTAATAAATTAAAAAGACTATGATTTTAAAATCATAGTCTTTTTGTTTATAAAAATATCCCAGAATAACACACCGTAAATAACAGCATATTCCAAACTAATAATCCATAGGTTTTCAGTATTGTCTGCATTAGTATAGGCTAAATAGCTCAGTATACCAATAAAACTCCATACTAGCGGAAATTTATATTTAGTAAAAACACTCAAAATTAGTAAGGTGGCGACATACCAAGGATGTACTGTAGTTGCCGTGAAAAAATAAAATGAAAGCACAAATAACATGGAAGTAGTCAAGTCAATAGTTGATTTATTTCTTCTAAAAAAAGTCATACCCAAAACAAATAGAATGACTATAAAAGGAATCATTTTACCAATAATAGCAATTTCATTATAACCCCTAAATGTATAGCCTATGGCTCTTGCGATATAGTAGAGACTCGCGTTAAATTCAAAACGTTGAAACCATAAACCTACGGTTTCATAATAGTTAGTTATAAATTCAACAGTTATAAAAGGCAAAAATGTTAAAGCTGAAGCGGCAAATACAATCATATAGAAAACGATACTTTTCTTCCAGTGAAGATGCTTCAATAACAGTGGTAAAAAAATAAGAGGAATCAACTTAACGGAAATAGAGCAGGCTAGTGTAAACCCAGCTAATTTCCATTTATTTAAATGTAATAAGTATAAAGTCCAAACTAAAAAGAAAATCATGACACCTTCAAAATGTAGATTGCCAGACAATTCAATAATTATAAAAGGGTTAAGGATATACCAAAAAATATGATGAATAGGAATATTTAATTTTTGAAGTAGTCTTTTACCAAAATACAGAGTTCCTAAATCTGCTGATATAATAATAAGGCGCATAACAACAACGCTACCTATAACACTTTTTCCTGAGAATATTCCCGCTATTACAAAGCAAAATTGATTTAATGGTGGATAGTTAGTAAAATGACTTCCATTTAGAATACCCATACCATTATAAAGTTCTAAGGCCTGATGTATTGGAAATATATCCTGTATAATAAAAGATTCAGGTGTAAATAAATACGGATTAAAACCAGCAATTATCATGCGGCCATCCCAAATAAATCTGAAAAAGTCTTGTGACAGATTTGGCGTCGATATTAAGAAAAGTGATCTAAGACCAATAGCTAAAATAGTGAGGAACTTAAAGTTTGGCTTATTTGAAAGAATGAGATTATAAAATGCAATAAACAGACCACTATAAAGCGTAACTAATTTTATATAGTCATTACGATTAAGATCGTAGGCAAAACTTAAATAAAATACAATTGATAATAAAACAAATAAAATGGTTGATTTATGTTGTTTTATTATCAATTGATAAAAGTTAAATTAAATAAATAGGGCCATTAATCTACCCATTCGGCAATAAAAAGATTGGTATCTCTGCCGCCGCCATTGTTTCTATTCGATGAAAAGGCTAAATATTTTCCATCGTTTGAAAAAACAGGGAAGGCATCAAAAGTTTCACCATGTGTTACACGCTCTAAATTTTTACCATCTAAGTCAATCATGTATAAATTAAATGGAAAACCTCTTTCGGCTTCAAAGTTTGACGAAAATAATATTTTTTCACCTGACGGATGAAAAAACGGACTCCAATTAGCATTTCCTAAATTAGTTAACTGGCGTAAATTACTACCATCAGCATCACAAATGTACAGTTCCATATCGGTTGGTTCAACCAATCCATTTGCCAGAAGGTCTTTGTAGGCTTTTATTTCTTCCTCAGTTTTCGGTCTTGATGATCTAAATATTAATTTAGTTCCATCCGGTGAGAAGAAAGCGCCACCATCATAACCCAATTCATCAGTAATTTGCTTGACATCACTTCCATCAATATTCATTGTGTAAAGTTCTAAATCGCCGCTTCTAGTTGAGGTAAATACTATTTTATCACCTTTGGGAGAAACAGTAGCTTCGGCATCATAACCTGGTTCTGAGGTAAGTTGTGCTGTAATATTACCTTCAAGATCGGCAACAAAAATATCGAACGAATCGTAAACTGGCCAAACGTATTTTCCGTTTTTTCTCAGTGGAACCTCAGGGCAATTCTCATCCACCAAATGCGTTGAGGCATAAACAAAATGCTTATTGTCTGGAAGGAAATAGGCGCAAGTTGTACGTCCTTTCCCCGTACTCACCATTGGTGGTTTATTATCTTTGAATGATTCTCCTATGTTCATTAAAAACATTTGATCACAATTAACACCCCAATCTTTAAAATTAGATTGAAATATCATTTGCTTATCATCAAAACTCCAATAGGCTTCTGCATTATCTCCACCAAAAGTTATTTGTTGAATTGATTTAAAATGTCTTTCTTCTTTGAAAATTAAAGAATCTTTTTTGGTATCTAATTGTACTTCAGAGGATTCTTTAGTTGTAGTTTCTGTATTCTTGTTTTCTTTACATGATAGAACACATAAAAAACTTAAAATAATTATGATGAATTTCATATTTAACCTATTTTTAGGTAAAAATAAGCATTCTTGTTTATTGAATAAATAGTTATTAATTTTTTTTAGAACAATATTACACACAATATTATGAAACTAATTTATTTCATTTTAGGTATTACTTTACTTATTTCATGTAAAAAAACAGAACCGGTTAATATTTCGATGAAAGACGATGTTACATTATTGGCGTCAGATAGTCTCCATGGTAGACAAACAGGAACACCATATGAAATTTTAGCTGCAGATTATATTGCAACAAGGTTTGAGAATATGGGTTTAGAACCAAAAGGAACGAACGGTTATTTTCAAGAGTTCTCTTTTGTAGATAAAAGTGATCCTCATGGTAAGGTAAATTTTGTAAATAAGTCAGATGACAATACTGTAACGGGAACAAATGTTATTGGTTATTTAAATAATAATGCTGAAAATACAGTGGTTATTGGAGCACATTATGATCATTTAGGAATGGGAATTGAGGGGTCTTTATTTCGTGGCGAAACAAAAGAAATACATAATGGAGCTGATGATAATGCAAGTGGTGTAGCAGCTATGTTGCATTTGGTAAAAGAGCTTCAAGGAGCGAATACGAATAACAATTATTTGTTTATGGCATTTTCTGGTGAGGAAATGGGTTTATTAGGATCGAACTATTTTGTTAAAAACCCAACTATTGATTTAGAAAAGGTCAATTATATGCTCAATATGGATATGGTTGGACGGTTAAATGATGAAAATACGATTGCAGTTCATGGTGTTGGGACATCTCCAATTTTTAAACAAGTACTATTTGCTAATAAGGGTAGTTTAATTGTTAAAGAACATGAATCTGGTGTAGGTCCGAGTGATCAAACCTCATTTTACCTCATGGATATTCCTGTGTTACATTTTTTTACCGGGCAGCATGAAGATTACCATAGACCTTCCGATGATGCCGAAAAACTAAATTATGAAGGGATGGCTTCCATAACAGGTTTTATTGAATCTGTTATAACAGATTTAAATGACGATGGAAAATTAGCTTTCAGAAAAACAAAAAATGAAAGTGAAGAAGTGCCGGCATTTAAGGTAACCTTAGGGGTTGTACCTGATTATCTATTTAATGGGAAAGGCATGCGAATAGATGGTGTAAGCGAGGATAAGCCAGCTCAAAAAGCAGGCATGCAAAAAGGCGATATAGTTATTAAAATGGGTGATTATGAGGTGACTGATATGATGAGTTATATGAAATCCTTAGGAAAATTTGAAAAAGGAACTTCAGCAAAAGTAACTATTAAAAGAAATGATGAATTACTTGTGCTAGATGTAACTTTCTAAAGTGTCAATTAAACTTTTGAACGTATTGAATTAATAAATACGTAGCCGAAACCAAAAAA
>Ga0316189_10007723_pt1 | contig 10149 bp, 7 predicted proteins | sample LowCovwburrow_MG_FD_204930 | JGI IMG/M metagenome (GOLD analysis project Ga0316189, IMG submission 204930) | Coastal sediment microbial communities from Maine, United States - Lowes Cove worm burrow | ecosystem: Environmental > Aquatic > Marine > Coastal > Sediment | place: USA: Maine... | reverse complement strand
GTAAAATTGAGTTATTTGCCTCCAATCACGAGGCACGCCTTGAAGCCGCCTCTATAAAGTATTTTTTCGGGTCTGCCAATCAATATAGCCTGGCTGCTGGAAAATTCTTTCGTAAGTTTGACCTTTACAACGAGACCCTGAATCATTTTATCGTATTTAGCGGTATCGAGGCACCGGAGTTGTTCGACGGCGACCACACAATACCACGATTCGCAAACTTGTCCTTCCACTGGGAAAAGGGGCCTTGGCAAGCATATTTTGACATGGGACAACCAGAGTCCGGTGCTGAAAAAGATGTCATTCCCGTTGGTTGGGACTTTCGCTACGAGCAGGGGAAGTGGCTCATCGGTAGCTCTGGCTACTTTTCATCATTGACCCAGAAGGGGACATCGTCCTCGGTAGCTCCCGGTGAGGGAAGTCCAGAGGGCGGCGTTTTGCCTTGGATGAGCGAGGATCGATATGCGGTTGTAGGGGCATTTATCCAAAGAGAGTCCCGAGGATTTCTTATCGAAAGTGCATTTTGGAGTGCTAAACATTCGGGCGTGCGTGATCCTGAAAGTGTCCTTCTAACCGAGAGAAACACTTTTCTCAACGAACGTCAGCTGTTCAATTTTTTTGGACAAAATGCAGGAAAACCCAGCGGTGAATATACCGCCGAAGATGTATTGCAAGACGCGGATTATACGGTGAATACCGGTTATCTGCGCCTTGGTTACGCCAAATCAGAGTTTGTATATTATGCTCACTGGGATTGGATGGACCACCCTGAAACCATTTCTGATAAGAAGTGGGGCGGGGATAATGAGGCTGGGTTTTCTGACGATGGCACTTTCACAAAATGGTCAGTAGGCATTATTTGGCGCCCCAACAGCAATATTGCGATTAAATTGGACGGGAGTGTTCATACCCAAGATTTCAATCAAGCGTCAACGTCTTACCCAGAGGTTCGCGCCCAGGGTTCCTGGGCCTTTAAAGCGGGACCCTGGAATTAATAATCCAGATCGTATCCTTCCAAGCCAGAGAAAGGGCCTTGGTCGTAAACAAGGCCACTTGGTTTCAAATAGGGGGATCTGAACCATTAAATTATGTCAGGGCGTTTTGTTAGCTTAACAACAAATTGGCACGTTCAAGGGCTACAAAGTAGCACAATCGCTGGTCTGAAGAGCCGGTTTGACACTGTCCTACATTTGATCTGTGACACCAAAGTTGGCTTGACACGCTTTACACTGGCTAAAGTGCGAAAGCCAAACGCTGCTTGGAATTCCTGGTCAAAGAAACGGATCCAGAGGATTGATTCCGCCAATCCTCTGGCCCTACGGCGATGACCTTTAACCAGGCTTCTCTTTTGCCGGTAGGCAGGATCAACTCCGAGATTTCTGCCGGGCTGAACAATGATTTCCCCGCCAAGAAAAACACGCGAGCAAAAGACCCACCCCCTTGCCCCTTGCAGCTTGACACCCCTTGCCCCTTACCCCTTGTAGCTTGCCCCTCTTCCCGCTAGAATGGGGGGCTCCTGCCGCGCCGAGCGGGGAAAGGCAACAACGTACAAGGATTTTGCATGGAATTTTCAGGCAACGTGGTCATCCTGGAAAAGGGTGCGCAGACGTTCTATATCGTGGGCACCGCCCACATTTCGAAGAAAAGTGTGGAAGAGGTGCGCGAGGTAATCGAAGCGGTTCAACCCGATTCGGTCTGTGTCGAACTATGTGAAACCCGCTACAAGTCCATGGTTGAAGAGGACCAGTGGAAGAAACTCAACATCGTAGAAGTGGTCAAGGAGGGCAAGTCTCTGGTGCTGCTCGCCAATTTGGCACTGTCTGCATTTCAGCGCAAGATGGGCAAGGAACTGGGCGTGAAACCTGGGGCCGAACTGTTGGAAGGAGTGAACGCGGCCAAGTCTGTTGGCGCGAAACTGGTTCTGGCTGATCGCGATGTGCAGGTCACACTGAAGAGGACCTGGGCCAATCTCTCCTTTTGGAAGAAGATGATGGTCATGGCCGGTCTCATGGAGAGTGTGGTCTTTAGCGAAAAGATCTCAGAGGAAGAACTGGAGAAAATGAAGGACAAGGACACCCTTTCCGAACTGATGGCGGGGTTCGCCAAACAAATGCCCCAAGTGAAAGAGCCTCTCATCGACGAGCGCGACCGCTACTTGATGTCTATGATCCAGGAGACCGAGGGTGAAAAGGTGGTTGCGGTTGTCGGTGCCGGCCACGTTGCGGGCATGCAGAAACATTTTGGCACAGAAATCGATCGAGAACGCATCAGCCAACTGCCGCCACCATCGGAGGCGATGAAAGTTCTCAAGTGGGTAATCCCAATTCTGGTGCTTCTCCTTTTTTCTTATGGTTATTACAAAAACCAGGGTGCTTCTTTGGAGGACATGCTGTATGCCTGGGTGTTGCCCAATGCGATTGGCGCCGCCCTGTTTAGCATGATCGCGGGCGCCAAACCCCTAACTGTGCTCGCTGCGGGCATTGCATCGCCGATCACTTCGCTGAACCCATCGTTGGGGGCCGGCATGGTTGCCGGGTTGGTAGAGGGGATCTTGCGCAAGCCCAGCGTGGAAGACTGTGAGCGAATTCCCTATGATATTGAAACCGTACGCGGTTTTTATCGCAATCCGTTTACACGGGTTCTTCTGGTTTTCGTGCTCGCCAACCTGGGCTCTTCGATCGGCAGCATGGTTGGTATTTCCTGGCTCTTTACCCTTATGGGAAGCTGAGAAACGGTGTAAGACAAAGGGAGCCAGACGGTTCCCTTCTTTGGAAAAATTCCACCAAATTTGTTGACCCGGCAGACGCTATTTGGGTAAAATATTCGTGAATGCGAAGATGACTGGGGAGAGGAAAAATGACCGTTCTTGTGGTGGGATCGGATAGGGCCGGGTTTCAATTGAAGCAGGATGTTATCGAGTTACTCAAGCAGCGAGGCTTCGAGGTGGAGGATCTGGGGTGTGATCAAGGGGAATGTGGCGAGTACCCTGACTATGCTCGTAAGGTCGCGAAAGTAGTGGCGAACAACGATAATCGTTTAGGTCTTCTGGTGTGCGGCACCGGGATCGGCATGTCGATTGCCGCCAATAAATACAAGAACGTGCGTGCGGCACTGTGCCACTCGGAATACGAGTCACAGATCAGTCGCGGCAAGTTCAACGCCAATGTGATCTGTATTGGCTCACGGAGTATTCGCGCCGATGCGGCTGCCCGTGTGGTCACGCGCTTCATTCGTTCTGAGTTTAAAAGCAATTTAAACGAACAGTATCTGGAGCGAATAGAAGAAATGGCTTATAGTTAGCGGGTCGGCACTGGCACTGGAGCCCCAGGTTGCAGCGGCCCGTAGGTTGTTGTCCCCGCACGGGCCACGACCCTGAGCCTGATCTCTGAAGAACTTGCAACGTGTCAGGTTCAAAGCAGGACTGACGCGCAAATAAAAAAAGACACCAGCAGGCTCTTCCAGTTTGTTTGGCTTTAAGGAAAAAGGGGGAACCGACGATGAGCAAGAAAATTGAAACCTTGTGTGTACATGCGGGCGTGAAACCGGAGCCGGTGACCGGGGCGATCATGACCCCCATCTTCCAAACGTCGACCTATGTTCAAAAGGAACCGGGCAAACCCATCCTTCACGATTATTCGCGTTCGGGCAATCCCACACGAGATGCCACGGAGACGTCTATGGCGGCCTTGGAAGGCGCCGACTGGGCGATGACCTATGCATCTGGCCTGGCCGCAGCCCAGGCGGTGATTCAGGTTCTGGATGCCGGTGCCCATGTCCTGGTCAGCGAGGATGTCTATGGCGGTACGGGTCGTCTGTTCAGACGTTTTTACGCCAAATATGGCATTCATTTCGAGTTCATCGATATGCGCGACCCAAAAGAGGTCGCCAAACACATCACCCAGGCCACGCGCCTGATTTGGATTGAAACCCCCACCAACCCCCTGTTGCGGATTGTTGATGTGGCCGCCATCGCCGAGATGACACGCGGAAAAGACATCAAGGTTTTGGTAGACAATACCTTCTGCTCCCCGATTCTCCAGCAGCCGTTGACCATGGGTGCAGATCTGATCCTGCACTCCACCACCAAGTACTTTGCCGGCCACAGTGACCTGGTGGGCGGCGTGGTCATGGGCAACGATGCGGAATGGGGCGAGCAGTTAAAGTTCGTGCAGTTTGCTGCCGGTGCGGTCAACTCGCCTCAAGAGTGTTTTCTGTTATTGCGTAGCATCAAGACCCTGGCCTTGCGCATGGAACGCCACAGCAGCAACGCGATGGCCTTTGCACAAGCCCTGGAAGAGATGTCGGGTGTTGGTGAAGTCATTTACCCCGGCCTGCCATCTCACCCTCAGCACGAATTGGCGAAGCAGCAGATGAAAGACGGTTTCTCAGGTATTGTGAGCGCCTACCTGCCCGGTGGCATGGAGATGGCGACCCGCTTCACCACCAGCCTGAAGGTCTTTAGCCTGGCCGAGAGTCTTGGCGGCGTGGAATCCCTGGTCAACCATCCCGAGACCATGACCCACGCCTCGGTTCCACCAGAGCTGCGCGTCAAGCTGGGGATCAATGCTGACCTGATTCGGTTCTCGGTCGGTATCGAGAACGTGGACGACCTGATCGAAGACGTACGCCAGGCGCTTGCTTAGCTTGTCCTGACACAGCGCCTTGAAGCGGAAGACCGATGACCTCGACCGAGGTTGTCGGTCTCTCCCCTCCATGTGTGCTCTCTACTTTTCAGCCTTGTCGGCTTTTCTTATCCTGAGGTAAAAGGGTCTGGCACACAAAATTGACTACCCGCGATGAGACAGGCACGGCGAAACAAGCTGGCCTATTGCGCCAATGTGCATTGTTAGTATATTGATCGCTTTAGTTATGGAGCGGGCCCAAACGGAAACAAGGCCCAAGGCTCGATGAATGCTTCCAAATTGAGAATTACTGATTTTGATCCGCATTATTCCCTTTTAGTTTGCTATAGTATTAGCCATGCGCTGAGTCTCTCAAGAGAAGCCGGAGTATGGCGATGACCTGTCCGAGGGGTGATACTTGAGTTTGCTGGACGATCTCTTACGAGTGATGGTAGAACAGGGTGCCTCAGACCTTCATATGAAAGCGATGCGGCCCCCGCTGTTCCGCCGAGATGGGATTCTGGAACCGCTAAAAACCGAACCCTTGAAACCGGATGCGATTGAAAAAACCTTGATGCGGTTGTTGAAGAAGCGGCACATCAAGGAACTGGAAGAGAACCAATCTGTAGATATTGGTTATTCCGTACCCGGTGTCTCGCGCTTCCGCGCCAATATTTTTGTGCAACGCGGGAGTTACGGTGCGGTTTTCCGGGCCATTCCCATAGAGATTCCCAGCCTGGACGATTGGGGCCTGCCCGAGGTTCTGTTCAAGTTGACAACGCTCAATCAGGGCCTGGTTCTGGTGACAGGACCCACGGGCAGTGGCAAGTCTTCTACCCTGGCCGCGATTATCCGCAAGATCAACGAGACCCGCAAGGTCCACATTCTGACCGCAGAAGATCCGATTGAATTCCTTTTTCGCGACGACAAGGCCGCTATTACCCAGCGTGAGATCGGCATGGACACGCCATCCTTCCAGCAGGCTTTGCGCAATGCACTGCGTCAGGACCCAGATATTATCATGGTGGGTGAGATGCGCGATCTGCCGACCATTGAAACCGCCATCACGGCCGCAGAAACGGGCCACCTGGTGTTCTCGACCCTGCACACCAACAGCGCGTCCCAGTCCATCGACCGAATCCTGGATGCGTTTGGCTCGGCCCAGCAAAAACAGGTACGCATGCAGCTCTCAATGATCCTGGAGGCGGTGCTCTCGCTCAAGTTGGTTAAGCGCAAAGGCGGTGGGCGTGTTGCGGCTGTGGAAGTTTGTCGTAACTCACCGGTGATTTCCAAGATGATCGCGGAGAATCGAATCGGGGAGATCGAAGAGGAGATATCCAAGTCTGTAGCCTATTACAAGATGCAGACGATCAACCAGTCATTGACCTCGTTGGTGATCCACAATGCCATTACCCGTGAGGTCGCCATGGCGGCATCGACCAACCCCGAGGAACTGGACCTCAACTTGAGAAAAATTTTCTACGCTAGTGGCGAGGAACCAAAGGGGGACGACATGGCCGAAAGCCAATCGGACTATTCTAAAATTGAGGAGCTTTTAGAGTCGAAACGGCTCTATACGGAACTACAAGACAAGTTTCGTTTCGAGGTTGAGAGCCGGGAGAACCGCATTAAAGCGCTCCAAGAGAGCAAGACGGAGACCGATACCAAGCTCCAGCAAGCATTCAAGCAACTCGATCGGCTGCTCAAGGAAAAAGAGCAGATGAGCCAGGAAAAAGACAAAATTCGCGAACTCTACGAAAAAAAGATGCAACAGATGCGCAAACAATTCCAGGACCGGATCAACCAGGGAAGATAATACGCGTCAAGGCCGATTCCCCCCACAAACCAACCGGGGTTGGTTCTGGTGGTGATCGGCCTTGCAGTAAGCGCTGGAACGAGAGGCGCCCAAAAATGAGCGCCTTTCAAAATGCGATTGTGCTTAGTTGGAAGCCACTTCTGTATCATGCTCTCCATGGCTGTTGAGGATGTGGTGTCCCAGTTTTTTGGCGACTACATCGGTGGGCACGGCGATCATGCTAACCTTGACGGATTTGGCCACGCCGTCGCGGTACAGACCGTAGGTAACCACACTGCCCGGGGTGAGACCCTTTTTGTGTTTCTTGTAATTTTCCTTGGAAATATTGGCCAGTTTCATGCCGTCCATGCTGACAAGAACGTCGCCGACTTGAATGCCGGCCTTGGCACCCGGGCTATCTGCTGCAACGTCATCAACCACCACTTTTTTGCCCTCTTCAAACAGGCCCTTGGCCCAGACGCCCGACCAGGTGCCCGTTTTTGCCCATTTCTGGAAGCTGACCGCGCATTCCTGGGTGCTGGCGGTGCATTTGCCATGATCACCTGCTATAGCTGAAAATGAAGCGGCTACCAATAAACAGATTACAAAACGTCTCATCGAATATCTCCTTTTCTTTTGACTATTTTGGCGAGGGAAAGCAAACCATCCTCGCTGAAGCTGGCCTGGGAGGCACTATCAACAAGCTAATGCCTAGACATGTGAATGTGGTGAAGAGCGCGTCAAATCCGGTAAAAGACTGTAAAAATTTGTAATAGCCGCTATTTCAGCGATAAGATCACAGGGGTAGAGGTCGATGGTGAAGGAGAGGTCGGTCACGCCGGAGGACAAGATGGTATTAAAAACGGCAAGCTCATTGAAAAGGAGTTCATCAGGCCGACGACACCGAAACGTGCTCTGGGTGGTTTCTCTGGTTGTATTTCTTCCGCTTCTGATTATGGTGGCGCTCCAATACTGGTGGCTGATCAATCTCAAGCAAACCTCTATTGAAGCACGCAGCACCTACCTGCTGAACTATGCCAAAACCATGAGCAAATCGGCCAAGTACTTCTACAGCGAGTACGAGGTGCTGCTCCAGCCAAGTGCAGAATACTTCAAGAAACCGCTCGCGGCCTTTGAATGGTATTGCCGAAAGCGTACCCTTCCCCTGGGTAGAGTGGTGGAGGGAGATACCATGCACGAACCCTTTAAAGGGGTTCGTTTTATGTTCACTACGAGTTTTATCCGCAAGGACGCCAAGCTCAATGTTTTCGATGTGGAGAATCAGAAATTAATACCCCGTGAAGATGTGCCCCTCGACCTGCTGCGCGCCATGGAACTAACAACGCTCTATTATGAGGTCCTGGCCAAAAAAGGCCGGCCAGGCGACTATTCCGGCATCAAGGTCAACCGGGAAAACCCGGATATTCCCATCATCTTCTACCCCAATACAGAGGATGGTGAGCTGATCGGTCTGACCGGTCTCGTGGCCAACCTGGACTTTTTCCGCGACAGCTTTTTGCCCGAAATGTTCGCCGAGGTCATTCCCAAGGACGAACAAAGTTCGGTTTACCTTGCCGTTTACGACAACAATAGCAATCGTATCTTCGAAGCAGGCTGCCTGTCTCAGGAAACAATGGAGCCCAAGGTCAATTACATGCTGAATTTCCCCTTCACCAGTTGGTGGATCTCCATGAGCGGCGGCAACTCGGCCTATACCTGGGCGGGCACCAATTTCTTCTTCAACGTGGGCCTGAGCCTGGTTTTGGCCCTGGTGCTGGCTGCGGGCATTATCTTTGCACTACGCACCGCTTCCCGCGATATGCAGGTCTCGGATATGAAGAACGTTTTTGTCTCCAATGTTTCTCATGAATTGCGCACCCCACTGGCCTCTATTCGTGTTTTTGGCGAACTGATGGCGCTGGGTCGCGTTACCCAGGAAGACAAGGTCAAGGAGTACGGTGAGTTCATTGAAACCGAGAGCCGCCGCCTGACCCAATTGATCAACAACATCCTCGATTTCTCCAAGATCGAATCGGGCCACAAGAAGTACCATTTGGAAACCACCGATATCCGCGACATCTTGACTCGGGTTCTCAGAGTCTTCGAGGTGCGTCTGCAGGCCACTGATCTCAAACTGGTCTATAAAGAACCGCGCACCCCACCCCCCTTGACCCGACTCGACCCGGATGCCGTTGGTCAGGCCATCTTTAACCTGGTCGACAATGCTGTTAAATATGGACGAGATGGTAAAATCATCGAGATTGAATTAAAAGTTGGGGACAAACAGCTGTTCATTTCCGTTAAAGACTTTGGGATCGGTATTCCAGAGGAAGAGCAAGACAAGATCTTCGAGCGCTTTCACCGGGTGGGAACCGATCTGGTCCACGACGTCAAGGGCAGTGGTTTGGGTCTATCGATCGTCTCTCATGTCGCGATAGCCCATGATGGTGACGTCCTGGTTGTAAGCGAGCAGGGCAAGGGGAGCACCTTTACACTGTGTCTGCCGTTGCGCATGGAAGCGGGCGAGGTAACCGAAATGGAGGTTGAACCCGCATGATCGAAGGGGGGAGTGGCGATGACGAGTATTCAGACAATATGTAAGAAGGTTTTGATTGTAGAAGATGATCCGGCCATGGCGGTTGGTTTACGCGATGGCATCGCATCAGAAGGATATCAGGTTCTTCACGCCGGAGATGGCGAAGAGGGTCTCCAGCTGGCCCACAGTTCCAACCCGGATCTCATTGTGCTGGATGTCATGATGCCAAAGAAAAATGGGCTCGACGTATGTCGTGAGTTGCGTTCTTCGGGCAACAAGGTGCCCATTATCATGCTCACGGCACGAGGCCAGGAGATCGATAAAGTACTTGGCCTCAAACTCGGGGCCGACGACTACATGACCAAACCCTTTAGCCTGCTTGAGCTGCTGGCCCGAATCGAGTCGGTTCTGCGTCGCTGTAACTGTGGCGAGGAGATGGAGGAATGTTCCCCGTGTTATGGGTTTGGGAATGTGGATATCGATTTCAAGAAACACGAGGCCCGGCTCAACGGCGCGCCCTTGGAGCTCTCTCCCCGTGAGTTTATGATGATGGAATATTTTGTGGCCCACCGCGGCAAGGTGGTCACACGAGACCAGTTATTGGACGCGGTGTGGGGCTATGACCACATCCCCTTCACCCGTACGGTCGATGCCCATATTGCCAAACTACGCAAAAAAATAGAATTGAGTCCTGCCGACCCTCGCTTTCTGATTACGGTCCACCGTTTGGGTTACAAGTTCACGGGTTAGGAGCCTGTCGGAGATCTCACGTTGCCGAAAAAGTCGCATTATTTTAGCTAGTGGAGGCGTGCAGAAGTCCGGTACCACCTGTTCGCGAGCAACTGACAAAACAGGTTACGTCACGGGAGAGACCTGTTTAACGGCTCCAATTTGAAGATTGTTGGTACTCCCGGTGCTCGCCGGAAAACCAAAATGGACTACTGAGTACCTAAACGTCAACGCCTGGCCGATTAAACAAGTGCTTGTCGAAGTTGGAATGGACAGCAGGTGGAACCGGCCGGTTCCGTACAAAGCCGTAGGTTAATGGATGTTTTGTTTTTTTCCAGTTTGTGCCGCGACCATGAGTCATGGGTGCGTGAGTGAAGTGAGAGAGGTACGAACTATCTTCTGAACTCAGTAATTAGGGCCAAATCCTAGGGAACAAATCGCAAGTCTTTTGGTCAAAAAGGAGCATGGGC
>Ga0316189_10007721_pt1 | contig 10149 bp, 8 predicted proteins | sample LowCovwburrow_MG_FD_204930 | JGI IMG/M metagenome (GOLD analysis project Ga0316189, IMG submission 204930) | Coastal sediment microbial communities from Maine, United States - Lowes Cove worm burrow | ecosystem: Environmental > Aquatic > Marine > Coastal > Sediment | place: USA: Maine... | reverse complement strand
AGTTGGCATGGTTGGAGATGGCATAAACGATGCGCCTGCACTTGCCCAGGCCAATGTCGGCTTTGCCATAGGCGCCGGCACCGATGTGGCCATCGAAAGCGCCGATGTAACACTGGCCAGCAACTCATTGACCAGCGCTGTCAGTGCAATTGCACTTTCACGTGCGACATTACGCAATATCAAACAAAACCTGTTCGGTGCCTTTGCCTACAACACACTGGGCATCCCCCTGGCTGCCGGTGTTCTTTATCCTCTAACTGGCTGGCTGTTAAACCCCGTATTCGCGAGCGTCGCCATGGCATTGTCTTCTGTCACCGTCGTCAGCAATGCCAACAGACTGCGACTATTCAAACCCGTGGAGTAAATCATGAGTGGAACTGTACAGATTAAAATTGAAGGCATGACCTGCGGTCACTGCACGGCTGCGGTGGAAAAGGCGCTTTCCGGCGTCCCGGGAGTGGAAAAAGTCGTGGATGTTTCACTTGAAACCGGTATCGCAACCATCGAAGGCACGGTGGCTGCCGACGCGCTCGCCGCCGCAGTCAGGGATGCCGGTTACCAGGTAACCGCCTAAAAGCATGTAACGCAGAACTTCCGAAAGGCTTTACCAGTCAGGCGAATTCAACAAGGGCTGATCTTTGCCCGTCGGCGGCGGCGACGGAAGCTCTTCGGGCTGGGTTTCACTATCCAGCAGTTTTCCCCAGTCGGTACGCTCCATCATGGTTTTCTGGCGCTGCTCGTTCACGAATGCATTGCCGGCACGTATTTCCCAACCACCACCAAGCGCCTTGTAGATGGCAATCAGAGATGCCACTACGTCGCCACGCACGACTGTGTATGCATCCTGTACACGCAGAAGCGTTTGCTGGGTATCGAGTACACGCTGGTAATCAACCGCACCCTCACGATATTGCACCAGCGCGAGATCTACCGAACGCTGGGCGGCCTTTACACTGTCTTCAAGGTAAGCACGCTGATCCTTGCCCCCCAGATAACTGCTGATACCATCTTCTACTTCACGCGCGGCTTCAAGCACAGTATTCTGATAGTTGACAATCAATTCCTCAAGCCTCGCATCCTGTACACGCACCTGGTTTTTCAACCGGCCGTAGTTAAGTATGTTCCACGAGGCAGACGGGCCGAAATTATAGGCAACACTGTCAGAATTAAACATGTCGCTCAAATCGCTCTGGTTGGTATCCGAAGTCAACAGACCAATTGAACCGATCAATGCAAAGCGGGGATACAAATCGGATTTGGCCACACCGATGAGCGCACTTTGAGAAGCCGCCTGTAACTCTGCAAGCCGGATATCCGGGCGACGGCGCAATAAATCAGCGGGCATACCAATATCAAACACCTCAGGCGTCTGCGGAATCTTTGCAGCGCCAACCAGGATATCCTGCAGGTCACTCGGAGGCATACCGAGCAGAATACTCAGCGCATTTTTCGCCTGGCGAATCTGGCTTTCCAGCTGTGGAACCGTTGACTCGGTAGACTTCAGCAGACTGAGTGCCTGCGACGGGTCAAGCTCACTCACTGCACCGTTGCGAAAACGCACATCGGCAATCTTGTAGCTGCGGCGCTGGGTAATAGTATTGTCATTGGCTATCGCCAACTGCTCTTCAAGAGTGCGTAACACCACATAGGTGCGCGCCACTTCCGAAGTCAGTAATACCAGCGCATTGTCATAGTCGGCTATGGATGCCCCCAGGTTGGCGCTTGCAGATTCAACACCGCGACGGAAACGACCCCAGAAGTCCATTTCCCACGCCGCATCGAAGCCGATATCTGCCTGCGAATAGCTGTCATCAGTAAAAGCGGAGGAAAAATTTGGCGAATTCTCACTCAGGCCAACCTTGGTCAGATTGCCATTCACTTGCTGGCTTTGCGGATATTGCTGACCAACTGCGATACCTAACTGTGCGCGAGCCTCGAAAATACGCAAACCGGAAATCTGCAGGGGCAGGTTCTGCCGGTAAGACAAATCAATCAGCCGATCAAGCGTCGGATCATTGAACACAGACCACCAATCAGCGGACAACTCCCCGATATCCATGCCCTGACTTTGCTCGTCCCAGGTTTCCTGCAGGTCTGCAGCGGGCGTTTCAAAATCCGGGCCCAATGTAGTGCAGGCGGAGGAAGCCAGCACGCTGGCGCCAAGCACAACGCGCGAAAACAATCTAAGTGACATGTGACTCACCTTCTTCGATCAGGTACGTTGCCGGAAATGATCACGCATCAATATGCACAATGCAAGGTTGACGCCGAATCCACAGAGTAAACCGGGCAACACAGGAAAATCTGAAACCGGGAAATTAAGAGAAACTAGTGCGCAGCGTGTGACAACCACTCGCCAAAACCTTCGTTTGGCAGCGGCTTGCTGATATGAAAACCCTGCACAAAATCGCAGCCGAGCGACTGAAGCAAGCTATGCACAACCTCATCCTCAACACCCTCAGCGACAACCTTGCAATTCAGGTTGTGTCCGAGTTCGATAATGGAACGCACTACTGCAGCATCGCGGGGATTGCTACCCATACCCTCAAGGAATGACTGGTCGATTTTCAGCGTATCTATCGGCAGACGACTCAGGTAGGACAGCGACGAATAACCTGTGCCAAAATCATCGATGGCAATCGAAACACCCAGTTCTTTCAGACTATCCAGAATGCGCGCACCTTCCTCAAGCTCGGCCATCAGTGTGCCTTCGGTAATTTCGATTTCCAGGCTCTCGCCTTGCAAGCCTGATCTTTGCAGCGACTGACGGATGCGACTAACAAGGCCTGGAGACTGAAATGAGCGGGCAGACACATTGACAGACACCGGCATGGGTTTATCACCAACCGCCCAACGCTTGCTGTGCTCAAGCGCCGTCTCCAGAACCCAGTCAGTGATCGGCGTAATCATACCCAGTTGTTCAGCAACCGGAATGAACTGCTTGGGCAGCACCAGCCCCTGCTGTGGATGTTGCCAACGCAACAATGCTTCAACGCCACAGGTTTCGCCACTCACCAGATCAATCTTTGGCTGGTAGTGCAACTCAAACTCTCCCCGTTCGAGAGCACCGTGCAGCTGACCGGAAAATTGCAGATGTTCGCTGGCCGACGATGCCATGGCATCCGACTCGTAAAACAGGTAGGGCGCTGCATTCCATTTGGCGCGATACATTGCGCTGTCAGCGTGGCTTGCAAGGATATGCGCATCGTCACCATGTTGTGGAAATATTGAAATGCCTATAGCACTGCTGAGACAGAGTTCGCGGTGCTGATATGAAAATGGAGCACTCAGGGCGTTCATGACTTCACTGGCAACACGCTCGACCGCACGCTCTGCATCCTGCAGGAATGACAACACGATACCGAATTCATCACCGCCGAGACGAGCCAGGGTATCTGTATCGCGCAGCACTTTCTGGAGACGCCTGGCGATTTGCCGCAGCAATTCGTCACCGGCTTCATGACCCAGCGAATCGTTGTACATCTTGAACTGATTGATATCCAGCATCATCACGGCAACTGATGAACCGGGGTTACGGCGCGCTACTGCGAGCGCCGTACCCAGACGGTCGTACCACAATGCGCGGTTGGCCAGACCGGTCACTTCATCCGTTGTTGACAACTGTTCCAGGCGCTCACGATCTGTATGCTGGTCAGTGACATTCTCCATCAGGCAATGCACGCGCAGTACGCGGCCACGACGGTTGGCCATCGGGTAGAAAGCCAGGCGGAACCAGCACTCGGAAGCACCGTCCGGACTGAGGCGCACTTCCAGCTGTACCGATTCACCATCGATCACCTGTTGCCAGGCTGTCAGCACACGTTCGCGTTCGCTACCATGAACCCTGTACAGGCAGGGAATCGGCGCTTCCAGCTCATTCTCACAGAAGGCCCTGGTCCCGGGGCTGGCGTAACTGATGCGGTTACTTTCAATATCCACAGTCCACAACAATTGTGGAATGTTGCCGAGAATCTCACCGGCCAGCGATTGTTCCTCGCCCAGCACATCACGCTGGTCAGTCAACTGCTCGACAGCGGCTCGCCAGTAAGCCTCGGTCATAATAGCCAGGTCACGGAAAATCATTTTGATCAATGCAGATTCGACCACATCGCGGTCTTCGTGCTCAATCTGCGGATCCGTTGCCACCATATGTTGCAAGTGGTCAAGGAACAACCGGTAGGCGCCCAGCGTCCAGACAGGTTTTACACCACTTCGATAGTGCGCCCGGCCAATGTGATTGGATCGTTGCGCAGCGGCCTCACCTATATCACCACTCAGCAATCCAAGTTTGTGCCCCAACATCCCGCGGACGAGTTCGCCCACATTTCCACCGTCACGCTCGAAGGCATACATAACGTCGGCAATATCAGGATTGTCAAACAGGTAATTGTAACTGGTTTCAGCGAAACCGGCAGCGCCCTGGGTGAGCACATCCTGGTATCGCTTTAGAAGCTCGGTATCGGCCGCAGTCAATTGCAGAACGTAATTAAACTCCTTACCTACCATGGTAGCGGAATTTTTCTTTCTTACGCTCGACCGCTTGTCCTCCTTCGGTCGGCCACGTTTTTTTACTGGAGGTGCCATCGCCCAGTCCGGCTGTTGTTATAATTGTCGCTGAAAGGTAACACAGCCAGTTCCCTAAACACAATCAATCTGTTAGGTAGCCCACCATATACCCTGGTCCATTCACTTTGGATCGATTCTAAGACATCTTCTTAGTTTCGAAAGACTTAGGCAAACAAGTCAAGGCGACCTGCGTGCTCCAGCGACGCGACTTCTGATTCCAGCACCATTTCTGGCGCAATATCGGCGTCACCATTTACCCCGCCCCATACGTTCTGGTCCCCCTCCTCACCGGCCGCCCTTTGCTCGGCAAACGAGTGCCCGGATACGTCGACATCGACAAGTTCCACCCCTGTAGACTCAAACATATCCCTGAGGCGCGGCAACGCCGCTTCCAGCGCTTCCCGGACGACCGCGTGGTGTGCCGTAAACTGGACGCTGGCCTGATCATTCTGAACCTGAATACGGACTTCCATCGGTCCCAGATTGGCCGGGTTCAGCTTCACCTGGGCGCCCTGCATTTTCTGGCCGACCATCCACTGAATACGTTCGCCTACTGCCTGATCCCAATTCGCCTGACCTAAAGGTGTCTGTACCGATGTTGTCGGTAACGCCGAAGAAGATGCTGCGTTGCCAGCCGCTACAGTAGCGACACTTGCCGCGCCGGCAGGCAAAAGATCCGGGCGTGCATGGCTATCGCCAGCGGTACGACTAGCCCCTTCCGTACGCTGGCGTCTGAATGCCGCCATCAGCAATGCCAGATCGTTCTGACGTCCTTCGGATGTCTGTGACTGCTGCTGCAACTGCTCCAGAGCCTTGTCCAGACCGGCTTGTGAAGCCTGGGGTAATGTTTCACTGAGTGACTGCTTCAGAACTGCTGCGTCCGGCGTGTTAGGCAGCTGGGATCCGGCAGTCTGCGGGCGCAGCTGTTGCTGGATAATTTCTGCCAAATTGCCCTGGTGGGCAACCGTGTCAATTTTTCCCGGCAGGGAAAATACTGTCCCCTCACCTGCAAAGCTCCCCATTGTCGCCGAAAGCTTGCCGTTAAGCTGCTGCATCAGACCGGAAAGGGACTGGGCCATCTGTTCGACTTCGGCTGGCTTTAGTGCCTCAAGACTGGCGGACAATTTGTCCAGCAACTGCTGGTTGCCCAAACCTTGCGAGGCAACTTCATCCAGCAACTGCTGACCGTCCAGGCCCAGGGCGGCAGCTGCGTCCAGCGTGCCCTGCAGTAGCGGCAACAGCTTGCCACCTTCCGGCAATTCTTGCAGTTCGGCGAGCAGTTCACCGGCAGCGGCTTGACCTGGCAGGACCGGGTCAAGTGACTCCGAAAGCGCTGAATGGAAGTTACCCAACAACTCCCCAAACCGGCCCTTATGAGCCATATCATGCTGATTTATTGAAATATTTTCACCCAGTCCCTGGACTGTTTTCGGAACTGCACCGGTACCCGGCAATATTGGCAAGGATGTATTCATCCTCTAACTCCTGCATTGAATAAATTCACTTACAAGATGATAGAGCAATGGCTGTGCCAGGTTTACCTTTTTGGCGTACGCTGGGAGCGCTCGTCCTGTTCCTGCTGTTCGCGGCGCTCCTCGACGATATCCTCCTCGGCCTGGTAGCGCTGAATAACCTTACCGATAGCCTGGTTGTGACTGCGGCTCGCGACCCACTGCTGACGTGTCTGCTCGTGCTGAGCTTCACACCGGGCAATTAACGCCTCCTGCTGGCAAACTGCCTCGCCGAGCCTGCCCAGAAAGATTCTATAGTCCTGCACACGCGTAGCACTAACGCCATTTTCTCCGCTCACTGCGAAGTCATTCGCATACTGGTCACGGTAGGCACGCAACTCCTCGAGTTTGGCCTTCTGGGCGTCCAGAAACTGCTGGCTCTGGCCAAGTTTATGCATGGCATCCTGTTCGCGCCCCTGAGCGACATGTTTAACCGGTTGCATGCGTTTGGATCTGGTCATGGTCTGCACTACATACTCTCTCTATTAACTGTTGTCGGCCGCATCCGTTCTGGCGTTAGGCCGATCCCGGCCCCGGGATGGTTCCACCCAGTGCTCCCACCAACCCGGCAAGACTGTCATTCCAGGTAACCTGTTCGCGCATATGCTGCTTCAGGAAGCCCGTCAACTGTGGATACATGACAATGGCCTCGTCGATCTGTGGATCACTACCCGCCTGATAGGCACCAACATTGATCAGGTCCTTGTTCTGGCGATAAGTGGAGTAAATCTGTTTAAAACGGCGTGCCACCTGCTCGTGCTCCGGCGCGACAACGTCGACCATGACACGACTGATTGACGCCTCGATATCGATAGCAGGGTAGTGGCCGGCTTCGGCCAATTCCCGCGACAGCACAACGTGCCCATCGAGAATGGCACGCGCTGCGTCAGCGATAGGATCATTCTGGTCGTCACCTTCTGCCAGCACTGTATAAAAAGCTGTAATCGAACCACCACGGTCGCCGGTGCCGGCACGCTCCACCAACTGCGGAAGTTTGGCGAATACCGATGGCGGATAACCCTTGGTCGCCGGTGGTTCGCCAATTGCAAGCGCGACTTCACGTTGTGCCTGGGCAAAACGTGTCAGGGAATCCATTAGCAACAGAACCTGCTTGCCCTGATCGCGAAAATGCTCCGCAACGCGAGTAGCGAGCATGGCACCATGCATGCGCATCAATGGTGAATTGTCAGCCGGGGTGGCAACAACAACGGAACGTGCTAGGCCTTCTTCTCCGAGGATATTCTGCACAAATTCTTTTACTTCACGGCCACGTTCACCAATCAGCCCAACAACAATGACATCGGCATTGGTATAGCGTGTCATCATGCCAAGCAACACGCTCTTGCCGACACCACTACCTGCAAACAATCCCATTCGCTGACCACGCCCGACACTTAACAGGGCATTGATCGCCCCTACACCAACATCCAGCGGCTCACGGATAGGCTCCCGCGACAGCGGGTTAATGGCACGACCGGTCAGAGGCACGTGTTGTTCAGCGTTTAACGGGCCCTTGTCATCCAGCGCATGTCCGGCGCCGTCTAGCACACGCCCCAGAAGATGGTCCCCCACGGGCACTTCGCACACATCGTTGGTGGGAATAACACGCGCACCCGGGCCTAGCCCGTGCAACTCACCAATTGGCATCAAATATATCTTGTCGTCGTGAAATCCGACGACTTCGGCTTCAATAGATTGACCCTGGCTGGTTTCGATCAGGCAACGACCTCCGATAGATGCCTGACAACCGATTGCTTCCAGCGTCAATCCAACCATTCGGGTCAGCTTGCCAGCTACCACCAGCGGTGATGGCTCCTCAGCCCGATGAAGATAGGGCGCCAGACGTCCTGACCAGATTGCGCTGCGCTGCATATTTAACATCAATCCTATGCCCCGTCATCGCTACTGCGCTGTCCGCCGAGCACCTTGGCAATCACCGCATTAAGTCTTGACTCCACGGTGGCATCAATCTGGGAAGTATCCGTGTATACGCGACACCCTCCAGGGCTCTGCACCGGATCCTCGACTATCTGCAGGGACTGGTCGTCATCCTGCATTGATAGCGCCTGACGAATCAGAACAGCATCTTCGGGGTGTAGTGCAAGACGTACATCACGTGCAGCAACAGGCAATGCCGCCAGCGCTTCACGCACCACGGCAATAACCTGCTTGGGCTCGGTCGCCAACTCACGTCGCACGAGTTGCCGCGCAACCAGCATCGCCAACTGGGCGAGTTGCTGTTCAACACAGCTATCCAGTTCCTCAAACGGCTTCTCCAAACCGCCAAGTATGTTCTCGAGCATCTGTACGCGGGCAACGAACTCCTGCTGGCCGACTTCCCTGCCTTCCTGCAAGCCCTGATTGAACGCTTCTGCACGCGCCTGCTCCTGAATCTCCTCAAGCTGACGCGCCGTCATCGGTTTATTTCCTGCGCTACCAGGTGACTGAACCTCGGGAACATGCCATGCCTGGCAGTCGGTCACATCGCCGGCGCGGATCACTTTAGACAAACTGCTCTGCTCCCTTGCCACCCAGTGCCAGCTCGCCAGACTCGGACATACGTCGGGCAATAGCCAGTATTTCCTTCTGTGCACCTTCGACTTCGCTAAGGCGTACCGGACCCTTGTTCTCCAGGTCGTCGCGCATCATTTCTGCAGCACGTTTGGACATATTATCGAAGATTTTTTCCTTCATGCCTTCATCGGCACCCTTAAGTGCAAGTATCAATGTATCGGAGGAGACCTCCCTTAGCAGGGACTGTATACCACGATCGTCGACGTCAATAAGGTTGTCAAAGACAAACATCAGGTCCTGTATCTGCTGACCAAGCTCTGCATCAGCATCCTTGATGGAATCCATGATCTCGCCTTCGAGAGAACTATCAACAAAGTTAAGAATATCTGCGGCAGCCTTGATGCCACCTACGCTTGAGGACTGTACGTTCTGATTGCCCTGGAACTGACGCTCAAGTATCTCGTCCAGTTCCTGCAATGCAGATGGCTGGATACCGTCCAGCGTGGCTATACGCAACAACACGTCATGGCGAGTACGCTCAGGGAAGAATTTGATGACTTCGGCGGCATGATCATTATCCAGATAAGACAACACAATAGCCTGTATCTGCGGGTGCTCAAGGCGTATAAGTTCAGCCACGGCCCGCGCATCCATCCATTTGAGAGCCTCCAGACCTTTTGTACTGCTACCCAGCAGGATGCGATCCATAAGGCCTTTAGCCTTGTCTTCGCCGAGCGCCTCGACCATTACCGTGCGAATATAATCTTCTGCCCCCACACCGAGTGCAGTCTGTTCCTCTACAGTCTCTGAAAAATTCGACAGTACCTCGCTAACCTGTTCCCGGCCCACATTGGTCATGGTCGCCATTGCCGAACCGACTTTCTGAACCTCTTTCGGCCCCATGTGCTTGAGAACCTCGGCTGCACTTTCCTCGCCGAGAGTCAGCAGCAATACAGCCGCGCGGTGAGTGCCACTAAGTTTTGCGTCAGCCATCTTCGCCTACCCAGTTTTTGACAACCTGTGCAACACGCTTGGGATCTTCACTGACGACGCCCTTGGCTGTCTCCAGATGTTGTTCATAACCGGCTTTCGGCCCTTCGAGCTGGGCCTGCTGCGAACCAGCTCCGGAAAGACTTAGCTGATCCTCGGAACCCGCACCACCCTGCGCACCGGCTACCACCGGAACCATGGCATTGGTATGACTACCTTTCTCCGCAAGGCTGCGCAGAATGGGTTTCAACACACCAAAGATCAGGATAAGTACACCGATGGCACCCACAGCCTGCTTGCCAACGTTCCATACCCAGGGCTGTTCCATCATGGAAGGTTCGGGCACTGCCTCCGCTTCAGGCAGCGGTATAAAGGACGAGTTGATTATGTTGACTGTATCCCCGCGTGCACCATTAAAGCCAACCGCCTCCTTGACAAGGGTAGTAAATCGCTCAAGTTCCTCTGGAGTCCAGGGCTTGTTGACAAGCTCATCATTCTCATCAAGCTCCTGCTTGTTGTCGATAACAACAGCAATCGATAACCGGCGAATAGTGCCCGTCGCCAGCTT
>Ga0316189_10007719_pt1 | contig 10152 bp, 7 predicted proteins | sample LowCovwburrow_MG_FD_204930 | JGI IMG/M metagenome (GOLD analysis project Ga0316189, IMG submission 204930) | Coastal sediment microbial communities from Maine, United States - Lowes Cove worm burrow | ecosystem: Environmental > Aquatic > Marine > Coastal > Sediment | place: USA: Maine... | reverse complement strand
CTGGCCGAGTTGCCACAACTGGCCAGAGGTAAGGGCAACAAGATCATTAATATCCCCTCGGCAAAGCTCAAGGCTCGTGACGAGTATCTTTGCTCGATTGATATTATCCAGGGTGATGAAAAGCTGATCATCCATGCCGGGAAGAAGCACAAGACGATGAAACCGGAAGAGGTCAATGAGCACCTGGCTGAGCGTGGTCGTCGCGGCATCAAATTGCCCAGAGGGTACCAGAAGGTAGACAGGATTGAGATCCTGAGCAAGGGTTAAAGGAGTCAATATCAGACGGGATGTTGGGCCGGTGAGTGGGTCATTACATCCCGATGATCGATTTGCAGAGTATAATACCTGCCGAGTTTCAGGTTTCCGGCACATTGAGTTTTCTGCAGACGCCCCTATCTAAAGATTTCAACTGATCGAGTCTTCCTAGCGATTTTGCGAGGTCATCATGTTTAAAAGAATAACCTTATTCCTGATAGCTAATTTTAGTGTGGTGATTGTACTGAGTCTTGCCATGCGCATTCTCGGTGTAGATGCCTGGTTGGCAGAGCAGGGTATGGGAAGCCAGATGACGGGCCTGCTCATCATGGCCGTCGTGATCGGTTTCGGGGGTTCCTTGATCTCTCTGGCCATGTCCAAGACCATGGCCAAGCGAGGCATGGGGGTCCAGATCATCGAGACACCTAGTAATTCTACAGAACAGTGGTTGGTATCGACCGTAGAACGTCAGGCAAGAGAGGCAGGCATCGGCATGCCGGAGGTGGGTATATTCTCATCACCACAACCCAATGCCTTTGCAACAGGTATGAAACGAGACGACAGCCTGGTGGCGGTGAGTACCGGTTTACTACAACATATGAGTAGTGATGAGGTTGAGGCCGTACTTGGGCATGAGATCAGTCATGTTGCCAATGGCGATATGGTGACCATGGGCTTGTTGCAGGGGGTCCTGAATACCTTTGTGATCTTCTTTGCCCGTATTATCGGTCTGTTGATCGACCGGATGGTATTCAAGATAGAGCGGGGTATAGGCCCCGGCTTCTGGATTGGCAGTATCGTGGCCGAGATGTTACTGGGCATCATCGCCAGTATTATTGCCATGTGGTTCTCTCGTTGGCGTGAATTTCATGCTGATGCCGGTGGTGCTCGCCTGGCGGGTCGGCAAAAGATGATCAATGCCCTGAAGGCCCTTGGAAGGGTCAATGAACCGGAGAGCCTGCCGGGCGAGATGGCCGCCTTTGGAATCTCCGGTGCCAGAAAAGGTGTGCTGGGTCGTTTATTGCTCAGTCATCCGCCACTGGAAGAGCGTATAGCGGCCCTGGAAAAAATGGGGTGATCGCAAACCGGTCTGGCGGGTTATTTTATTTCCCGCCAAACCTGATGACGTCCAGTCAATTAGGGCCAGTTAAGGATATGCACGTATAGCATTTAGTCTGATCCTCATCGGGCGAGCAGGGTATTGTTTGAGCTTACCTGGCATTGTACTTTCGATATAGTTCTGACATGGATTATCTGTGCTAATATTTTGAGGATTAAACCCGTATGCGTGATTCATATGGGCAAGATTACAAATAAATTAGAAAATTAAAAAATATAAAAAAATAGGCCGCAATATCGCTTTCATGACAATCTCCACCACTCCAGATCTGAGCTCCGGTTATCTAAAAGTTGATTGCATTGAGTGAGGATTCCTATGATGAATTTCTATCTTAAAAAGAGCACAGTCCATTGGGCGTTGCTGGTTCTATGCCTCATGATTCCCATGTCTGTTCAGGCAGAGATTGAATCCAGTGATGGGAAAAATGCCCAGGATCCGCTGGTCTTTGGTTTTTTACCCATTTTAAGTACCCAGAGGCTGGTGAGCCGTTTTGGTCCCATGGTCGATTACCTGTCTGAGCAACTGGGTCGGCCAGTGCGGCTGGAAACAGCTCCTGATTTTGCAGAATTCTTTAGGCGTACCAACGATAAAAGATATGACCTGATATTTACGGCACCCCATTTTTACTATCTGGCACAACGTCAGGCCGGGTACAGGGTTATAGTAAGAGTCGGTGCACCGGAGATGCATGCCATTATAGTGGTACCCAAGGATAGCGAGCTGACGTCTTTACAGGACCTGCGCAATAAACGCCTGGCAACGGTAGATTCTTTATCCCTGGCTACTGTGCTGGTTCGTAATGAGCTTCAGAAGGCGGGTATCGACCCTTACCGAGATATTACCCTGGTGGCAACGCCTACCCATAACGCCTCTCTGGTCTCTGCCCATAAGAGCATCACTGATGCGGCCTCATTAATGGCAATCCCTTTCAACCGTGCGAGCCCAGAGATCAGAGACAGTCTGCGGATTATTGCGCGCACCCAGGGCACACCCCATATGCCGATCGCGGTGGCATCCAGGATATCTGATCAAGAGGCCAGTATCATTCAAGAGAGTTTGCTGAGTCTTAAGGAAACTGAAGAGGGAAAGGCCTTGTTGAAGCATCTCGCCTGGCCAGGATTTGTGACGGCTGAACCTGAGGATTATGATCAACTGGAATGGGTCGTTAAGCAGATACAGATACCCTGATTTATGTCGCTGAATCCATTCCATTCACTACGTTTTAGACTGATTGCCAGCATAGTCGTCATCGAGATTATTATGCTGAGTATCCTGGTACTGACTAATCTAAACAGTATTAATCAGATCAACCTGGATCGCCTTAATCATACTGCGAATAGCATGGTGAAGCAGTTTTCTGCAACGGCAGGAAGTTATATTGCTGAGGTGGATTATGCGGGCCTTGAAGAGTTCGCCACAAACTTTCTCAGTCAGCCTGAATTGAGTTACTTATTAGTCCTCGATAATGAGGGGAATTCTCTGGTCCATCTTGGCTCGGATAATACCAGCACACAAGCGACCAGTTTTGAAACTGGTCCCGACAAGGTCATTGACGGAGTCTTTGATATTCAATCGGAGATATTACTGGCCGGTAGACCTCAGGGATGGGTGAATATGGGGTTTTCTCTCTCGCGCATGCAAAGTGATATCGCAATCGCGAGAAATCGCAGTATCCTGATTGCCGGAACGGCTGTGTTACTGACTATTTTCACTACGGTCCTGCTGGGTATTTATATGACCGGCGGCCTGAAGATGCTATCGGAAGCGGCGGTTCATGTTGCCAATGGGCGCTATGACCTCAAGTTGCCTGTGGCGAGTAATGATGAAATTGGAATTGCCGCCAAGGCATTTAATGACATGGTGAATGCGATCAATCAATACACGGAAAGAGTGGAAGAAGATCAGCAGCAGATAAAATTATTAATGGATTCTGTTTCCGAAGCGATTTATGGCGTTGATATCGATGGTATCTGTACCTTCGTTAACCAGTCATGTGTCAAGATGCTGGGTTATCAGGATGAGCGTGATCTACTCGGTAAAAGCATACATGAGCTGATTCACCATACCTATCCAGATGGCACTCATTATCCCAAGGCTGAGTGTTCTGTAAGAATTGCAACCTTGCAGGGTCAAGATCAGCATAAGGATGATGAGGTCCATTGGAGAGCAGATGGTACTAGTTTTCCAATAGAGTACTGGTCACATCCGATTTACAGGCATGGAGATGTTATCGGTACGGTGGTGGCCTTTATTGATATCACAGAACGGAAAAAGGCTGAGGCAGAATTACAGGAATACCGTGATCACCTGGAAAATCTGGTAGATGAGCGCACATCAGAATTAACCCGGCTTAACAAGGAGCTGGAGGCGTTTACCCATACTGTTTCGCATGACCTAAGGACCCCACTGCATAGTATTCGGGATCAAAGCCAGGCCGTTATCAATAGCTATGAAGAGCAGCTGGATGAAACCTGCCTGCATTATTTCCATGGCATATGGAATGATAGCCAGAAGATGTCTAAATTAATTGATGACATCCTGGAACTCTCCAGGGTTTCGAGTGGAAAAATTACGCGCAGTCCGGTTGATCTTAGTGACTTGGTGAGTCAAATTTTTGCCCGCTTAAAAGATGCTGATCCGAATCGAGAGATAAAGCTGGATCTCATGCCTGATATCGTCTGCGATGCCGATGAAGGTTTATTACAAATAGCCATTCATAACCTGCTGTCTAATGCATGGAAGTACAGCCAGAATTCACCACAGGCCAGGATTCAATTTGGCATGGAGTCAAGGAACGATAGTAAGGTCTTTTATGTTAAAGACAATGGTGCTGGTTTTGACATGAAGTATATCGGCAATTTATTTAAACCCTTTCAACGCCTACATGGGGATGAGGAGTTCGAGGGTACCGGCATAGGCCTGGCAACTGTCGCCCGTGTGATTAGCCGACATAAAGGCAAGATTTGGGCTGAAAGCGAAATCGGAAAGGGTTCGACCTTCTATTTCACAATTCCGAGCTAAGATGAGATCAGGATATCAGCCTCCCATTGCGCTGAAGTCATAGTCCAGTGTTTCTGAAGGAACAGCCAGGAAGTTACCCTGAATATAATTCACACCGATACCCCAAAGCACCGAAAGTGCATTGGCATCATCCACATATTGCGCAATGGTGAGTTTGTTCTGGCCATGCGCGTTGTCGGTCAATTCCTTGATGGCTCGTTGATTCTCAGGGCTGGTGGCGAGGTTTTCCATAAACTGGGCATCGATTTTTAGATAATCAGCAGGTAGATGTGACAGGATCTTGAAGGGATCGGCTCCCAGGCCGAAGCCATCGAGTGTAAATTCACATTCAATCTCATGAAGAGCCTCAATCAGGGTCTTGGACTGTTTGAGATAACTAACGGCAGTCTTTTCCTTAAGTTCAAAGACAAAACATTCAGCTGGAACCTGGTGCTCGCTAATCTGTTGCTTGATCCATTGCGGCATATCCGCATCCTGGAGTGAGCCGGCAGTAAGCTTGATAAAGAAGATACTCTGCTTGCCTGATTTTCGACGTTGCTGTAAGACCTTGATGGCATTCAGGGTAACCCAGCGATCCAGGGCCGTTGCCATGCCACTGCGCTCAGCACTTTCAATGAAGTCAGAAGGTGATACGGCTTTGCCCTCTTCATCGATGAGGCGAACGAAGACTTCATAACGCTCCCCAGGGTCGCCATGCAGGCTGACGATAGGCTGGAACAGGAGTTTGAGCCGGTTTGAGGTCAGGGCATCACGTATCTTCTTGGCCCATACATCATCGACCTGCTTCTGGCTCATCTCACCCTTCGAGGGTTTATACAGCGATACCTGGTTGCCACCCTTTTCACTGGCTTCGGCATAGGCACGTTGTGCCCTGGATATAAGTTCATTTTCATCCGGGGCATTATCATCGATAATCGTGGCACCTATCGATATCGTGCAGTTGGTGGACTTGCCGCCCAATTCAAAGACCTTGCCGGACACCCCGGTCAGTAGTTGCTGGGTCAGGGATTCAAGCTCTGCGTCTTCCCAGTTCGGGGTCAGTATAGTGAAAGAGTCGCCTTCAAAACGTGCGACGATATTCTCTTCGCTCAGGGTTTCCATGAATAATTTACCGACCTCGGTCAGGAGCTGGTCACCTGCATTGATACCAAGTTCGGTGCGAATATCGGCGAATTTATCAATCTCGAGCTGGACCAGGGCGCTGTTGGTCTTGCTGTCCTTGGCTGCCTTCAGGGCATTGCTGAGTCGTGACATAAAGGTGGGGCGGTTATAAAGCCCCGTCAGCAGGTCGCGTTGACTCAGGTATTCAATCTGGCTTTGCAGTTCTTCATTATCCGCCTGGGACCGAATAACAATCTGGGTGCATTCTTCACCTTCAACACTGGCGGTACTGAATTCCATCCTGGCTTCGAAGGGCTCATCACTCGTCGGTACCAGTTTGAGGTCAAAGTTCTGTTCTGGATTATCGCTGCTGGCATAGGCACGCAGAAAGTCCTTGAAGCCTTTCTGATCCGAGGATTCGACCATATCCAGTATGGGCATACCCTCAAGATCATCCCAACTTTCGTAACCGAACAACTCAAGATAGGAATCATTGGCATAGATATGCATGCCATCATGGACGTAAGCAATAGCGTCCTTAGAGCTGTTGAGCAGGACCTTGCAGCGCTTGTCCGCTTCGGAAAGGGCCTCTTCTGCCGTCTGAAGCTGTTTGAATTCAAACTGGCAACGCGCAGTACGGATCATCACCTGTTTCAGGTGTTCCTGGTCACTTTTATTGACTTTGTCTTCGGCGCCCTGACCGATGCATTCACTGACACTCTGAGTGCCATCATTATCTACGGCAATGACAGGTATGTGTTTTTTAGCCTGTCGTATGCAGTCGATCGTCTGTTCAAGGCTGAGTTCGGGCATGCCCAGGGTGCAGAGGATGATGTCAGGGTTGTGAGAAGTCAGTAGTTCATTCAGATCTTCCTCATCTTCCGCTTTTTCGGAGCGCACGCCAAACCCTGCAGCCTTGGCTGTTGAAATCATTTTTTCGCTGTCATTGAAGTCATCATCAATAATGATCAGACGAATGCGCTTATCCATCAATTCTCCTTAATACCATCATCTGCATTGGGTTCGCAGTAGGCGGACCATTGTTATTCATCTTAGCGAGGTCTCAGAGTGTCGACCAGAGTGAATCAAAGCCTTCTGAACTATCATCCTCGTGCTTATTTTCCTGAGTCTTTTTAAAGCTCTTATATCGGAACTGAGTAAAGGTAGAGGTAAAAAGGGTCTTGTTACTCAGTATCACACGCATTTCCTTCCCAAACAGGGTAAAACTGATATCGTCCCCGGGCTCAAATAAATTAGAGGGAAGTATCAGTGTCGGTTGTTGCTGTATGGTCTTGATGCCCGGCAACATGAGTGCCTGGGCAGGAAATAAATCGGTTTTCATGCGCTTGTTATTGATCTTGTCGATCTGAATCAATAGTGTCTTGGGTGCCAGAAGACTAACACCAATCTCCAGGCCTCTCTTTTCCAGGTAGATCATCCAGCGTATGGTGCCGATACGCCATTCGTAGTCGGTACCTTCTTTCTCACGTAGTCCGATCAGTTCGCCTACCTGGGCCTTGGAAGGGTCACTCGATGGCCATAACAGGCAATAGCCCCCAGCACTGGTATTGATGATTTTCCAGTCCTGCCAGGATTCCGGCCGGGTCAGGGTCATCTTCTTCTCAAGTTCTTCCTGCTGGTTCTTGGTAAAGGTATCGGAGAGCGTCTTCCCACTGGATACCAGGTCCCAGACATTGGCGGGCTGACCGGCCAGGGTATCGTTATGATCGATGGGTTCGTTCCAGTAATCAACGACCTGCTGGTCATCAGGGATAGTCTGTAATGAGAGTTCAATCGGCTTTTCTTCGGACAGGCCTTTGCCGGAAATGGTATCGACATCTGCCTCGATGGCCTGATAGATAGTATTTAATCCAATAGCCGTTGTAATACTATTCTCACTGCTCGCTCTACCAAAGCGCCTCTTGCCACTTTGGCTCCAGGTCTGGATCAGACGGCGTGCGAGGTCAAAGCTCAGCGTTGCCTTATCATTCACGATTTGCCAGGTATTGGTATTTTGCCCCTTGATCTGATTGCCGAGTTCATTCTGTAATCGAGTGAGTTCCAGGTAGCGGTTGGCCGCCGATGAAGACAGCTTGTCCATGGACAGATAGTGCGGCATCTCATTACTGAGCAGGTTGACGACAAAGGCCCCCTGATTGTTATCCAGAACGGGAGCGGTCCCTAATCCGGTGAGTTCGGCGGCTGTTTCATAAAAGCCGGATAATTTCTGCGCCTCACCGAGGTGCAGGGATTCGGGGCGAGAGATTGCGAACAGGCAAAGCTGCTTATAAACCGTGGCTATGGATGATTTGTTGATTATTTCATACTGATCATCTTTGACTTCACGTTCCGAGAGCCGATTTTTTTCAGCGAAGATGTAGAGTTGGTTGATATCATTCCATACGGCGTTAGGGAGTGAGGTATAGACCCTGGCGGATAGCAATTGAGCACTGCCCAGGTATCTCAGGGCGCGATGAGTGGCTGTGGTCAGTCGTTTTACGTCTAGGCTTTCCTTCTTCTGAGCGACATCGCGAAGTATCAGTTTATAGCCGGTAGCCAGTTCCAGGGTGATGGCTCGAGCAAGTTGACCAATCTTCTGGCTCTTGGGGGGCAGGGGCAGGGAACGGGCAGTCAGGTGTTTGCCCAGATAGTCGAGTACGACACGGCCTGTTGGACGTATAAGTTCCATGACCTCAAGGCGCTGTTTGGCGGGTAAGTCGATTCGGTTGAGCTGTTTCAGTTCGCTGTAGTAGGCCCTGGTCGTTTCACCCATATTGACCAGCGACAGGTCCTTGAGCCATTTCTTGACGTGTCTTGGTGTAGTCGGAAATGGCTCTTTTCCCGATGAAAACAAACTGGTTAGATTTAGGCTCATTTATTCGAGTATGGGTAATTTATTAGCTTTTATGTAAATGTCGCTGAAATTTAAGGAAAATTTAGCACATTCTGACACTTCATGTTAATAAAATCGTCATCTCAGAGCTCATTGTGGAATGGGGCCGGGGTCTTATAGGGCTGACCACTGATTTCCCTGACCATTCGGGGCAGGAGATATCCGGGTAAATGCCGGCGTAAGGCCTCGTAAAGGTCTAGTGCTGCTGCTTCAGAAACCTCAAAATGGGCTGCTCCCTGAACTCGGTCGAGCAGATGCAGATAATAGGGCAGCACACCTCCGTGAAACAGGGCCTCGGAGAGCTCGATCTGGGCTATGAGCGTATCGTTGATACCCTTGAGCAAAACGGCCTGATTAAGCAGCTGTATTCCAGAATTCTTCAGCCTTATCAGGCTGTTAAGTAAGGCTGGGCCGATCTCTGAGGCATGATTGATATGCACGACCATAACGGTATCGAAGCGGGTCTGGCTCAACCATTCCAGTAACTCCTTATTCACCCGGTCAGGTAGGATCACGGGCATTCGAGTATGGAGCCTGAGACGTTGAAGCTGGGGAATTGCTTCTAGTTGTTCAACCAGCGCTGAGAGGCGAGAGTCGGTCATGACCAGGGGGTCGCCACCGCTGAGGATGATTTCTTTGATTTCCTCGTCCTGATGCAGATATTCCAGTACAGCAGTCCAGTCATCTCGAACGGGGTTGGACTCGGCATAGGGAAAGTGTCGACGAAAACAATAGCGACAATGAATGCCACAGGCCCCTGTCACGGTCAGCAGGGCACGTCCGGCGTATTTATGCAGGAGCCCCGGAACAGCCATGGCCTTCAGATCACCAACCGGGTCATACCCAAATCCTGAGAACTGCTCGTTTTCCACTTTCAGGGGTAGTACCTGTTTCAACAAGGGATCATCAGGGTCTCCTTTACGCATACGCTGGATAAAGGCCATCGGGACTTTCAGACGGAATTCGTTCAGGTGCTGGGCAACTGAGGGCGTCAGGTGTTCCAGATCCAGTAGCCTGAGCAATTCATCAGGATCCGAAATGGCCTCGGCCATCTGTCTTTGCCAGTCAGGCCTATGTTGTTCGAGTGGGATTCCGGTTATCATTAGTCGTTTATACACTCTGTTCAGGACATACGCTTAAAGATGGCAAGCTATAGCACGAATGAATTCCGCGGTGGGCTCAAAATCATGCTCGACGGCGACCCGTATAATATTATCGAAAACGAGTTCGTCAAACCCGGTAAGGGCCAGGCCTTTAACCGCGTCAAGATTCGTAATCTGAAAACAGGTCGTGTTATCGACAAGACGTTTAAATCGAATGAAACGGTAGAAGCTGCCGATGTCGTCGATACTTCGATGCAGTATCTTTATACCGATGGAGAATTCTGGTATTTCATGGACCCTGACAGCTTTGAGCAGGTGTCGGCTGGTGAGACCGCTGTGGCTGATGCCGTTAAATGGCTTAAGGAGCAGGATACCTGTCTGGTGACCCTCTGGGATGGCGTGCCTTTGAGTGTAACACCCTCGAATTTTGTTGAATTACGCGTGACAAACACTGACCCAGGTGTACGTGGTGATACGGCTACCGGTGCAACCAAGCCCGCTCAGGTTGAAAGCGGAGCCGAGGTCAAGGTCCCGCTATTCGTTGAAGAAGGGGATGTGCTCAAGATCGATACGCGTACTGGCGAGTATGTTTCCCGCGTAAAGGAATGAGTTCAGACGACTGGAGGCCTACGGCTCTCAAGGGAGCCATGAAGGCGAGG
>Ga0316189_10007718_pt1 | contig 10152 bp, 9 predicted proteins | sample LowCovwburrow_MG_FD_204930 | JGI IMG/M metagenome (GOLD analysis project Ga0316189, IMG submission 204930) | Coastal sediment microbial communities from Maine, United States - Lowes Cove worm burrow | ecosystem: Environmental > Aquatic > Marine > Coastal > Sediment | place: USA: Maine... | reverse complement strand
ATCAATACCGGGAGAATCAGAGCCGTTCCGGCTGCGCTGACCTGTTCCCAAGTGACCTCCCGCCAGGTAATGAATTCGCTGATGGAAACCGGCATGGTTTTGGCTTCAGTCTGGGTTAATAGACCGGACTATTGACATGTTATAACATGATTGCCATAACAAATTTGTTATGGCTCATATAATCACCAAGGCTATTGGTCAAGAAAAATATTCTTATGATAGAAATGCTTAAAAATGGTGATTCCCATATTCTTGATTATGAAACACTTTGAGCTGCTTGACACGCGATTTGGTTTAATCATTGCGCACACAACTTTCAATTTGCCTTTTGTGGTCTGGATGATGAGGGAGTTCATCCTATCTTTGCCATTGGAAATAGAAGAGGCAGGTATGATGGACGGCCTCACTCGGTTCAAGTCTTTTTATAAGTTAAAGGAGGTGCAAAATGGATCTTGGCATAAAGGGGAAAATAGCCCTGGTCACTGCGGCCAGCCGGGGCCTGGGCCGTGGGTGCGCGGAACAGCTGGCGGCTGATAAATGTCGGGTTGCGATCTGCTCGCGCGATGAGACCGCCATAAAAAAGGCGGCCAAAGAAATTGCCGATCAAAACGAGGCGCAAGTCTTGGGTTTCGGAGCTGATGTCAGCCGTGCTGAAGAAGTTGGCCGCCTACTTGAGGCTGTCACTCAGTCTCTGGGAAATCCGGAAATTCTGGTAACCAATGCCGGTGGTCCACCGCCGGGAACCTTTGCCAGCACAGCCCTGGAGGAATACGAGAAGGCAATAAATCTCAATCTGATGAGTGCTGTGAATTTGATTCACGGTGTTGTCCCGGCGATGAAGGCCGGAGGTTGGGGTCGAATTATTGCCGTTACCTCGATTTCAGTTAAGGAGCCTATCGCCAACCTGTTGCTGTCCAATCTGGCTCGGGCAGGGCTGACGGGTTTTCTGAAAACCATTGCAACAGAACTGGCTCCGTTTGGCATCACCGTCAATGCCCTGCTCCCGGGAGTCCATAAAACATCGCGAATCGACCAACTGGTAAAGGACACGGCCGCACGCGAGAACAAGCCAGAGAAGGAAGTCTACCAGAAGATGATGGAATCTATCCCTTGCAAGACAATCGGGGACCCGGCTGATTTCGGCGCGGCGGCTGCATTCTTGGCCGGTACCCGGGCCCGTTACATCACCGGGCAAAATTTGCTGATTGATGGTGGAAAGTATGGCGGGCTTCTCTAGTGTCATGTCCCGCGACAAAATAAATAGGAGGATCGAAGACATGTTTCGTAAAAAAGGGGCCGCAAACAAGCGGCAGCTTATGGAAGGTGCTTATTTGAGCACCCTGGTGCATGGCGAAAAAACATTGATGGCCCAATTCAGTATCGCCAGAGGATCCGTAATTCCACTTCACTCCCATCCCCACGAGCAGACCGGGTTTATGGTATCCGGCAAACTAAGGTTCAAGGTCGAAGATGAAATGATGGAAGTGGAAAGCGGTGACAGCTGGTGCATACCGGGCGGCACCGAGCATTCTGCGGATGCACTGGAGGATTCGGTGATAATCGAGGTCTTTTCTCCGGTTCGTGAAGACTACCTCCCCTGAAAGGCATCCAATATTGGCTGCCTCAGGGATTGGGTTAGATGAATGCCCCTTCATCCCTCATGTTAAGGAAGGGGCTCATCGGTGTAGGCGACATTGGCGTCTTCGGATTTATAGAGAGGAAGTTCTTTGCTGCGGCGAATATCGTCAACCCAGTTGGGATTCAATAAAATCGATTTGGCGCTGAGAATTATATCGGCATCCTTCAGCGCATCCTCTGCGGTTGCGCGATCATAAATCTGGCCGCATATCATCAGGGGTAGATCTGTCGCATCTCGCGTAATTCGAGCCATGGTTTGATCCGTGCCAAACGCTTTGGCGCTGTAATCATAGGTCGAAACTGAAATGGCATCGATGGGCTCCTTTGACAGCATCTTTATGATCTGTTGCCATTCCGGCTTGTCTTCGAACAGCGATACCTCCATGTCGGCGACGCCCCAGTTAGAAATCCTGAAGGTGAGCAAACGGTCCGGCGGAACGACCTGGCGCACGGCCTGGATGATCTCATGGGCAAAACGGTACCGGTTCTCAACAGAGCCGCCGTATTCATCGTTTCTCCGGTTTGAATAAGAAGACAGGAAATTGTTTATCAAATATCCATGGGCCCCGTGCACTTCGATGCCGTCAAAGCCTGCTGCAATGGCGCCTCTGGCTGTTTCCACGAAGCCGGTTATCACATGCTCGATGTCAAAGATGCTCATCTCATCAGGAACCGGATAGGGTTCGCCGGTTAAGGGGTTTTTCTGCTTGGGGCTAATCGCACTTGCCGCGATAACGCGATTGGCAGGATTAATTTGCGGCCAGGCCATGCGCCCACAGTGAAACATCTGCATGATAGAGACGGCACCTTCTTGCCGGATAGCTTCGACAATCGGCTTCCAGGCCTCAATCTGGCGCCGGGTAATTAACCGCGCCTGTCCGGGATAGCCCTGGGCGCTCTCATAGTCGGTTACAATCGCCTCGGTATAGACAATGGCGGCGCCGTTTCCAGCCCGCCGTACCAAAAAATCCAGCACATCCTTGCGCGGAATGCTGTCACCCGGTGATGACATCCTCGTCATGGGCGCAACACCGATTCGATTTTTCAAAGTGAAGGAATTTAGTTTAAACGGTGAAAAAATAATATCGTTGGCCATGTTATTCGCATCCAATTCAATTAGAAATTAACAGAGTGAATCCATACAAAAAAATTAATGCCGGTTTTGAACCCGGGCCTTAACTTTTTTCCCCTATGAATATTGGTGAGAAAGTATCTGTTGTCAAGGGAGGCTGAATAAAGAAAAATAATTGGCAGGTAGAATTGAAAATTTTTCTAAAAGGGAGCTTTTGATCCGCTCAACTTTTCCCTCATATCCTTCAGGTATCGATTTCATAGAATTGCTAAGAACGTATACCGTTGCAGATATGCCCAGACGAACAGGGCAGCGATTTGCTATACGCCTCATTGCAGTTGTTCGAGATGCTTATAATGAAATAACATATTGAAAAATTGAAGATTGCGCTAATCTATCAAAAGATTTAATTTTTTTAAAATTTGGTTATTGTTATTTTGTTTTTTCCTTAGCTTCTTCCGCCTATGTAGATCACAAATATTTGTGATTAAAGCAGGTCATCAGAGCTATTGTCCGCTAAGTTTGTAGGTGCCGTTTTCTTTTTTAACGCTGCCAATTCGCTCCAGGCGGTCAAGATGCTTTTGCATCATCGATTTTTCACTATTGCTCAGGTCCCAGGCCCCGTTTGCCAGTTTGTGTCCACCATAGATGATGCCATGAGCGGTGATTTCCTGCAGTGTTTTTGGTCCTGAAGCCATAAACGCCAAGAGCTTTTCTTCCCTTTGGTATATTACGTCTATATAGCGCTGGATATGGGCCGGATCGCCATCCAAAATTCCTTCTTTCCCATGGGAGACCAGATAAACGTCAGCGTCTATTTTAGCCAGGCGCTGTAAAGATTTTATCGTATCATCGATGCTGGAGGCATTATCACCATAGTAGGGCCCGAATTTCACCAGATCTAAATCGGCAAAAAAAATCACGCTCTCATCTAAAAAATGAAATGATAAATGCCCTGCAGTATGTCCGGGGGTGTGCAGCACCTGAACGCGGGTTTGGCCAAAATCAAGGATTTCTCCATCCTCCAACAAACGATCCGGCTCTTTGGGCCGGTACTTTATGACCTCTCTTAAGAGTTGAGTCCAGGAAGCAGTGGTTTTTTCATCCACTTCATCTGCAGGAAAGAACTGATGTATAAATACGTCCATATCTCTGAAAACGCCGGCATCCAGTTTATGCACCCAGAGTTGGGCATCCGGAAACAGCCAATTATATAGAATATGATCTTCATGTCCATGACTGTTTATAACCACTTCAATGGGTCGCTCCCTGTGAATTGATAATAGCTTTTCTTCATTGCAGGCAGGGTCTATAATGGTGCGGATATTATCATCAATCAGGACGCTGTTGCTCTGGGGATATTTCCCGCCGCGGATAAATCGGACCTTACCTTTTTCGAAATCAAACATAGGTATAATCTCTCCTTGATAGGCGAGGACGGCACATTTCAATAAAGATCCTCTTCTTTGTGATATCAACCCACCATACTCATCTTGCCAAAATATGGAATTTGCTATAATTTCAGATATTAAAACGATATCGTCACGCTTGCCACATTCATTATCTGTTTTGGGTTCCATATTCAACCATTTTATTTCATCAAATTCCCTTTTTAATGTGATCGCGTATTCATGTGTTCGAATCCGGTGAATGGCTGCAAATAAAGACAAAGCCTGCCCGTAACCGCAAAACGGTCGCCGGAATGTGCGACAAAAATGATCACATCCAGGTCTGCTTTCCTTGCCTCTATCGCCAGGTAATAAAACCTGTCATGCGGTTGATGGCTGTGTTACTCTCGTTGACAAGGAAATCATTTTCAAGTAGATACGCGAGTCTAGCTTCTCTCCGAGGCGGAGGATCGTTCCTCCTACGAGCCGGAGTGAGGTCCGGCACTGGCTCCTCCCCTTAAAGGGAGTGTTGGTTTTATTACATCTAAGTGCCTAGTGAACTAAAATGAGCTAACGCTATGGAGAAAAAAGAATGAAGGGAAAACCCGTCATACCGCCGGTGTATCTGACCGCAACATACCAATTTGATAAATCGGATGATCTCATCGATGTCGTCCAAAATCGCAGCGGGTACCTGTACTCGCGCTGGGACAATCCGTCGGTCATGGAAGTGGAACAAATGTTGGCGGAACTCGAGGGGTACGACCGTGCCCTGGGGTTCGGTTCGGGCATGGCGGCCATAGCCACCGCCATCATGGCGAATATCCAGGCCGGCGGCAGGATTGTGGCCACACAGGAATTATACGGCGGCACATTTGAACTTTTAAATGAGGTGCTACCGACTCTGAATGTTCAAACGGATTTTATCAACTGCTGGAATAAGAAGCAAATTTTAGCAGAAATAGACCGAGGGTTATCGATCCTTTACCTGGAAACACCCACGAATCCTCTCCTGCGCGTGGTCGATGTCAAACCGTTAGCCTCAGCAGCCCATCAAAAAGGCGCCATTGTCCTGCTCGATTCAACATTCGCATCGCCGGTCAATCAGCATCCCATCGATTTAGGGGTCGATCTGGTTCTGCACAGCGGGACGAAATATCTCGGCGGACATCACGATGTTACCACGGGCTTTATCTGCTGCAATAATCAGCATTTTGATAAAATCTGGACCTACCGGAAAATTCTGGGTGGGGTGATGGATCCGATGTCGGCATTTCTAACCCTGCGGGGACTTCGAACGCTGGATCTGCGGATTCAACGCCAAAATGAAAATGCGATGGAGATTGCCCGATTCCTGGAAACCCAAGAGAAAGTAAAGGCCATCCACTATCCGGGTTTGGCATCCCATCCCGATCATGAAATCGCCCAACGACAGATGACCGGCTTCGGGGGTATGCTCAGCTTCGAAATAGATGCTGATTTCAATCAAACCAAATGTTTTATGGATCACCTGCTAAAGATCAAACTGGCAACCAGTCTGGGCGGCGTCACCAGTCTGGCCAATCAGCCGATCACCAACACCCACGCCGCATTGAGCCCTGAAAACCGGGCCAAAGCCGGAGTCAGCGAGAGCCTTGTCCGCCTCTCCGTGGGCATCGAAAAGACTGAATTGTTGATCCGGGACCTGAAGCAGGCATTGGAAACGGTTTAAGCCCGTGTCGGACTTCACCTGACAAGATGTTGTCAGGAACCTAAGGTTTCAGTGTTCAGGTTTCAGGATTTAGCGATCCACCTTCCTGACACCCGAAGCCTGACACCTGAAACCTAATAGTTTGCGACATCCACAAATATTCAATTTTCAATACTCACTGGCCCTTTAACCGACTCAGGCAACATACTCCGATTTATGGAAAACTCAGAAAATAAAAAATCGATGATTGAAATAACGGGCGAGGATTTATTTAACTTCGCGATTGACCGTCAAGACGTAAAATGGCTGATGGAGCGCCTGCCGCCGGAAGCCGATGTTAAACGATCAACGGTGGAATACGAGCTTCAGATATTGAAGATCATCGGGGTCGGCTGGAGCATTTCTTATTACCTGACAAACAGCCCGCAGAATATTGCGCTTTTAGAACTCTACTGGAATGCCGTCAATGAATTCTCACGGGACCTAAAGACGACAGTGGAATATATAAAATGTTCATCTCAACCACCAGCAAAGTCAGACAATATCTGGAAGCGATAAAATTGAGATAGATATGGAGAAAAGACCCGCCTGGATTCTGCCGATTATAATTTTCTCTCAGTTTACCGGCACCTCCCTCTGGTTTGCCGGCAATGCCATCCTCGGTGATATTCAACGTCAGTGGTCCCTTGGCGAAAGCGCTCTGGGCTATATAACATCGGTGGTGCAACTCGGGTTTATCGCCGGCACTTTATGCTTTGCCGTCCTGGCCGTCTCAGACCGATTCTCACCCCGCAAGGTGTTCTTTTGTTGCTCGCTTTTAGGGGCTTTCACAAACTTGCTCATCTGTCTTATTGCCGACGGCTTTACCTCTTTGATGGTCCTGAGGGGCATGACCGGGTTTTTTCTGGCCGGCATCTATCCGGTGGGAATGAAAATAGCATCAGGCTGGTACCGGCAAGGGCTGGGCAAAGCGCTGGGATTTCTGGTCGGCGCCCTGGTGCTCGGGACCGCCTTCCCGCATGTCTTGAAGGGGTCCGGTCAATCCGTCCCATGGGAAACGGTGATCGTTGCGATTTCCCTGATTTCGGCAGGCGGGGGTGCATTGATGCTTGTGTTCGTTCCGGACGGCCCTTACCTCTTCAAGGGTACGACATTCAACGGCAGGGCTCTGATGCTGATCTTTGAACGCCGGGACTTACGTGCAGCCGCCTTTGGCTACTTCGGTCATATGTGGGAGCTGTATACCTTGTGGGCATTCGTCCCGATGTTCCTCGTTTCCTACGTCAACGCCCATCCCGAGTTAAAATTAAATATATCACTGTGGACTTTCGGCATCATAGCCGCCGGTAGCCTTGGCTGCATCGGCGGGGGAATGGTTGCCAGAAAATTCGGCAGTGCGCCGGTGGCTTTTGTACAACTTGGTTGCTCGGGGATTTGTTGCCTCTTTTCGGCTCTCATATTTCAAGCCCCCCCGGATGTATTTCTGGGTTGTTTGATTTTCTGGGGCATTGTAGTCGTTGGCGATTCGCCCCAATTTTCAACCCTTGTCGCGCACACCGCTCCTAAAGAGCTCGTCGGATCCGCCCTGACAATCGTTAACTGCATCGGTTTTTTTATCACCATCATCAGTATCCAGCTGATGACATCACTGATTGCCGTCATCCCGTCCAATTATCTTTTTACCTTTTTAATAATCGGCCCGATAATCGGGCTTGGTTCTCTTCGTCCGCTAGTGCGCAGAAAGATTTAGTTTACCTATCATTTATATGAGACCTCATGAGAATCAATGCCATTTGCATGAAATTTTCTAGTGACAGTCCTGTTCACCGCAGAGAACGCAGAGCTCGCAGAGATTATTTATAATTATTCTTTATGCTATTCGGCCTTTCTCAGCGTTCTCTGCGAACTCCGCGGTGAAATCTTAAGTTTCTTTTTTGATCAGACTGGACGCGCGCGGCTAGCGGCGGTGCTCGTATGCTGCGTGATGGCATCGATGATCTCATCCCACAGGGTGGGATAGGCGATCCCGTGACCCAGGCCCTCAATCACCAGAAGTTTTGCTCCCGGTATGGCCCTGGCTGTGGCACGACCATGGGCTAACGGCACCAAAGGGTCATTAGCGCCATGAATCACCAGTGTGGGAGCCGTCACGGATGCCAGACTCTCGGTGCGGTCGCCGGAGGCCAGGATGGCCGCCAGTTGACGAACAAAGCCGGCCGGATAAAACGAGCGGTCATATGCATTGGCCGAGAGTTCCTTTTCCAGGGTTTCATCAAACTTATCGGATCCGCCGGAAAATGCGCGAAACACTTCAACCGCATGCTGAATGTACCCGGCGCGATCTTGTGGTGGCGGGGACAACATGGCTTCCATGGCCTGGGGTTCTGCAGACGGCAGCGTAGGATCGCCGGTGGAGGATTCCATGGAAATAAGACTCGTTACGCGCTGGGGATACTCTAACGCCATAACCTGAGCGATCATGCCGCCCATGGATAACCCGCAAACATGGGCGTTTTCCAGCTTAAGGGCATCCATCAGCCGCACGGCATCAGCCGCCATGTCTGAAAGGGTATACGGCGCTGCCACCGGCTGTCCCTGCAGATGGGCCGCCATGGCCGCCATCAGATCGGGTAGGCCGACGCCTTCGATTTTGGATGAAAGTCCGACGTCGCGATTATCAAAACGCAGAACCCAATGGCCACTTCGCGCAAGTTTACGGCAAAACGACTCGGGCCAGGCTACCATCTGGCTGCTGAGTCCCATGATAAGAAGCAGCGGGGATCCGTTTCTATCTCCGAATGTATCATATTCAATGTCAATTCCGTTAGCTGTTGTATGTGTCATACCCCCCCTTTCATTATTTTTGCTCTTTATCAGCGCATTGGTTTTCACAATCCGCCAAGATTGACATTTTTTTAAAATATCTATACCAATACCCTAACACCTGCTCAACTATCAATGTTAAGAAGACGAATAATAGAACTAACCGTTCGAACCCTTGAATGCCTATGATCAAATCGATATGCTGCCACGTTTATCATCTAAAAAGATTTTGTTGTTGTTTGTCCTCACGCTGTATTGTCTGCTGATTGGTTACAAATTGATGCGGCTGGGGATTCATGGCGATGGTGTTGAATATGCCAGCGTGGCCAGAAATCTGTCGGATGGGGTCGGAACATTCTGGAAGCCTTATCTGGACGACAGGATTCATCCGGTGTTCCACGAACATCCGCCCCTGGTGTTCTGGATTCAGTCTTTATTTTTTAGATTCTTCGGAGATGGCCCCTATCTTGAGTCTTTCTATGGCTTTTTTATCGGCATTGTCATTCTTGGTTGTATGGCATGGTTCTGGCAAAGTGTTCGCCGGGACTTTCAACTACCCGCTGTTGGGAACTGGTGGCCGATGTTGCTGCTGGTGCCCCTTCCGATGTTTACCTATATATTGCAGACCAACCGGATTGTTAACACCTGGACGGTTTTTGCCATCACCGCAACCTATATTTCATACCGCGGCACGCTCGCAAATAATCATCATTTATTTTACAGCCTGCTTTCCGGAGGGCTTATTTATCTCGGGTTTCTGGCCAAAGGACCGGTTGCATTTTTCACCTTTGCCGTGCCCGTACTGGTGTGGCTGACCTTAAAAGCAAAATTCTCAAAAGCCATTGCCAGTACATTGCTGGCCTTTGTCACGTTTGCGCTCCTTTTTCTGGGAACCTTATATCTTTTCGGAGACAGTGTCGAATTCTGGCAGGGTTTCTGGCAGAACCAGGTCACGGCCAGCTTGACAAGTGAAAGGTCTTCGGGCCATTCCCGGTGGTATCTGCCGGAACGCTGGCTCTCGGAAATGATTGTACCTTTTCTAATAACCGGTGTGCTGATGCTGGCCACCAGGCTATCGTTTCGTCGGATTCAATTCAACCGGCAGGCTCTGTTCTTCTTACTTGTCGCCTTGGCCGCCAGTTTACCCTTTATGATCAGCACCCGCCAGCACGCGCGCTATATTCTGCATTCCTATCCGTTTTTTGTGTTAAGCTTGGCCTTTGCCACTCAAAACATCGCCGCCCAAATTGAATCGATTCTAACAGACAAACGCATCATTCTACGGTGCACCGGGGCAGCGGCAGTTCTTTTTTTTGTGATCGCGTTGTCCAGCATGCTTTACTTTAAAGATCAAGATGCCAAACGGAGACCTTTTTACCAGGATTTTTATTTGCCGAACATTGAGCTGCCCCAAAGAATCACCATTTCGGTGTGTCCCGGGGATGTAATCTATCATGATTGGCTATTTGCCGATATGCAGCGATATTACAAAATTAGTTTGACACCTGAAATGGGACATCCATATCTAATCATTGCGAAAA
>Ga0316189_10007717_pt1 | contig 10154 bp, 8 predicted proteins | sample LowCovwburrow_MG_FD_204930 | JGI IMG/M metagenome (GOLD analysis project Ga0316189, IMG submission 204930) | Coastal sediment microbial communities from Maine, United States - Lowes Cove worm burrow | ecosystem: Environmental > Aquatic > Marine > Coastal > Sediment | place: USA: Maine... | reverse complement strand
GTGGCGCAATGTCCTTTTCCCCCATCAGGGAAAGTACCTTTTGTGCGGCCTTGTTCATGGCATCGTTGGAGCGTAGCAACGGAATCTTCTTATCCAGTGCCTCGCCCGTCCAGGACATAAACACACAGGGGATCATCAGCGTTGCACCATTGTCTGTTTGCATGATGAAGGCCGGGCTGGTGGGATCCCATGCGGTGTAACCGCGCGCAGCGTTGGTCATACGGATACTGCCATTGGGGAAAGAGGAACCATCAGGCTCACCCTTGATCAGCAGGCTGCCAGTGAACTCGGTAATCGCGTTGCCATCAGAGTTGGTTACAATAAAGCCATCGTGTTTTTCAGCCGTGATATTGGTCATCGGGTAAAAAAGATGTGAGAAAAACTTGACGCCCTTTGAAACAGCCCATTCTTTCATTGCCGCGGCGACAACGTCTGCCGTTGCAGGATCCAGCGGGACGCCGGTCTGCACTGTCTTCTTGATCGCCTTGAATGCATTTTTGGAAAGAGCCCACTCCATTCTTGCCAGGTTAAAAACATCCTCCGCCCAGATATTTCCCAGCTTGTCCGGCATTGATACGGCCACTGGTTCACGGTTTGTTATTTGATAAATCGCCTGCAGGCGTGATTCGTTTCCACTCATTTCCATTTCCTCTATTTCGGATGCTTAACAAGGTGGAACACCGGGTCTGTTTCAACACGCGAAACAAACACGGTGATTCCAGGGGGTATCTATTTGGCCCGTGGCCGCTGGCATGGGCTGCTCATTACAGAGCGCTGTCCTGCCAGTCAGTATTCCTGATGCAATTCGCTAGAATTACCAGACTTACAGCAATTAACATGCCATACCTGCTAGTGCAGGCTATATGACCCTAACTAACGATAGGACCGACAAAAAAGCACTGAGCTCGTGTCAGGCATGCGCAAGCAAGTCGTCCCATCATGGCCAATCTGGTGCAATATGCACCATTTCTGTGCGCTATAGCGGTTTTACGATGCAACTCATGGTCCAGTGAATTTGAAGCGCTTCGGTATCACGACAATGCCGTTTTCCGAAATATGGAAGCGCTGCCGGTCCGCCGCCGGGTCAACACCGATCTGTTCACCGGCGGGAACAACCACATTCTTGTCAATAATGCAGCGTCTTACCTGGGCAGCTTCGCCGATGATGACGTCATTGAGTAATATGGCATCTTCAACAATGGCCTCGTCCTGTATCTGCACACCCGGGAAAAGAATTGAGTGATTCACGCCACCGCCTGCGATGATGACCCCGCCCGCTACAATAGAATTCACGAACACGCCTTCGGTGCCGGACTCCCCCGGCACCGTTCTTGCTGGCGGTGTTTGTCCCTGGTAGGTGCGGATCATCCAGTCCTGCTGATAAAGATCCAGTGGCGGAACCGGCTCAAGCAGACTCATGTTTGTCTCGTAATACGCATCAATGGTGCCTACATCACGCCAGTATCTGTCGGGTGTGACGCGACCGCTATCACTGCCGAAACGGTAGGCACAGGCCTTGTGTGAAGCGATCAGTAACGGCAGGATGTCATGTCCGAAGTCATGGCTGGAAGCGTCATTATCATGATCACGACGCAGCGCATCCAGCAACATCTCCCGGCTAAAGACATAAACACCCATGGATGCCAGCGCATAATCAGCGTTATCCGGCAAGGGTTTGGGCTGTTGCGGCTTTTCCTCAAAACTCACGATACGGTCATCAGCATCAACCTCCATGACGCCAAACGCCCGCGCCTCCTTCAGTAAAACCTGCATGCAGGCGATACTGACATCGGCCTGCTGTTCTATATGTGACTTCACCAGTTCTGCATAGTCCATGCGATAAATATGGTCACCTGACAGGATCACAATCCAGTCGGCCTCGCTGCGTTCTACCATGTACAGATTCTGGTAAATCGCATTGGCCGTGCCGGAATACCATTCACCATCGACGCGCATCTGCGGGGGTACCGGCGTGATGTACTCGCCCAGCTCCGGGTTAAAAATGGACCAGCCATCGCGCAGATGCTTTTGCAGTGAATGAGACTTGTACTGGGTTAACACCAGCACCTGGCGAATTTCAGAATGCAGGCAATTGGCCAGGGTAAAGTCGATGATGCGGTACTTGCCGCCAAAAGGAACAGCCGGTTTGGCGCGATCATCCGTCAGCGGTTTCAGGCGTGAGCCTGCGCCACCGGCGAGGATAATAGCGAGGGTCCTGTCAAGCATGTTTTGCAGTCCAGCCTGGATAAAAAGTATTCATGGCATATATACGCTGCAAATACTGCGCCAGCTATATCAGACCCGCCTGGCGGACAGGCGGGCAATGTCTGCTGCAATACGCTGGCCGGGGCGGTATTAGCACAGCAAGGATGGACGCAATCCCGGAATACGACAGCAGCATGCAGGCTGCACACTCATAGTCTTGATGACGAATGACTGGTAAATCATGTCATAGCCGGCTCTGCTGTCGCAGCAGACACCGTTCTGAAATTGCACCAACATGAAACCCTATATGTGACAAAGGCGCCACAGCGGTGCAGACAGCTCGTTCCGGAGCCACCACAGCGCCGTGCTGAATTAATAATATATTGCTATATATCAATCAGTAAAAACTATATGTCCAGACATAGCCGCATTGGTATATAACCTGCATATAAGTATATCGTTACATGCTTTATTGGCCAGTGTTTTGCTGTGGAGGCGAGTAACCGTAATGAATGAAAACATGCACGGCCTTGCACACCCATTGAGCAAGGTGTTTTTAACGGACGCGTATCACGGGATGCAGGAACATCCCCAACATCAGCTGTGATAACTGGCGGACATGCGTGTTTGCCGGACTGGTACTGGCAGCGCTGACAGCCGTTGTACCGCTACTACTGTACTGGCTGTGGTTCAGTACGCGCTGAGCTGCAGCATCAATACGCCTGCACCAACTGCCAGTAACGCGTATTTTCGCAGCATTGCAGCATAGGGAGGTCACATGCCTGAATATTTTAAGCAGCTTCTACAACGGGCACGATGCTGCCCGGTTGCCTGTTTCATGAAAGTAATTTTTCTGCTGCTGTTTATTGCCGCAGCCGCTATCGCCGGCTTCTTCCAGTATTCCATGACGAAGCATGAGTATGCCGGTTTTATTATTGCCATTGGCTACGTGGCGGTGCTGGCTCTTGCTGCCCACCGAAACTGCAGACTGAACCTGGAAGCGTAAAGACAGGCAGTAGCTGCTTCAGGTAACCGGTAACCGCCTTACTGATCAGCACGTGTAGCAGCCTAACATCGCCGGCACAGCATTGATCGGCCACACCCTGTTACGCACTGCTCATCCCAACCACCATGCCCGGCGGCTTTTTTCCGGCGCAACAAGGAATTCGAGGAACACGCCCGCGGAGCCGGCCTCGCCGAAATGCCATACAACGGGGTACTCCCGGATTGTCATTTAACAGGTCCTGAATCCGGCCGCCGCTGCAACCAAACCGGTTCTTACAGGACCGTATCCGCGATTGTTTTTTATACTCCCTAATCGCGAACACGGTCCGCTCCTGCAAACCAGACATGAACACGCCCAAACCAATCCCTGGCTTTGCCGGTTTTTAGTGGCACCGGCAAAACCACGCTGCTGGACCTGTAGATAAAGCAGAGTCTGTGTGTTCCCTGTTAAAAGGGATTCAGCGCCGGGAGTTTTTGACCTGCGCGCTGCAACCGGGTTCGACGCCTACGGCACAGCTGTGGACGTAGCTGGCACCTGAAATCTTTCTTCCATGCTGCGAAGTCGAGTGTGCCCGAACCATACACCGCCTTGTCCATAGACTGTGCCAGTGCACGCAGCTTGACAGGCTCGGCCTGTGGCTGAACTTCAATGATTTTCTCGACGATGGAGGTAAGCGAGGCATGTTTTGAAATATCCAGCTGCTGACAAATCCTTGACCTGAACTGCACACACCAGGCCTCCGGACGTTCCTCGTTATCAAGGCAGCGTGCGCACATCCACAGCTTCACGGTCTTCGGCATGACAAGTGCGACAAGCAGGCGTAATTTATGCAGGGAGACCGTGGGGACAAACTGTTTGCCGACCAGCAGCACTTGCTGCCTGGCGCGTCGTACCGCTGCCGATAGCCTCGCGCCGAGCGCCTGAAGCCAGGGTTGGGTACGCGCCCAGGCGTGCAGCCAGTAGGCAGCAACCAGAGCCAGAAAAATCAACAACGGCGCCCAGAAAAAGGTAATGGAAAAATCCTCTGTCGCGCTTTCCGCCTTCGCACCGCGGTCTCTTTCAACTGCAGACTGGATGGCATAGCTGGCCAGCATCGGCGTGCGCCTGTCAACATCCCACCATGCAACCTGGATTACGGGTAATTGAATCCAGCCGTCCTGTAACGGAATTAATGTATAGGTTTCCTTGCGACTGCCACGTAATTCCAATCCACCTGCGGACAACTCGTCACGCGTATCAACAGCATCCCGGTACACCCGGAAATCATCACTCTTGAGTTGCTGCTCCAGTGACGGAAGTTGACTACCCAGCGCGCCTCTGGCAGCCAGCTCCAGGGTAAGCGTTACCGGAACGCCAGCCTTGCCCGGCACATTATCCAGCATACGCACGCGTAGTTTCAGATCATTCAGCGGCAACCAGGGTATAACCGCGGGGTCAGCGGGCAGCACCTGTAAAGTCTGCGTGCTATTGGCTGAGATGGAAAAGCTGTTACCGGCCTTGCCGGACGGTTTTACCGGCAAACCATTTGATGACCGATTTAGATGGGTGCCCCTGAAACCGATTGCCGGGATAACAATCTCGCCGGAACGCAGCGGTGTCAGCCTGAAATGGTACTCGTTAACAATATCCAGGTTATTACTCTGCCTGGAATAGCGGGTCGTGGCGACCGGGCCATCAACCAGATCGAGTATTGCACCCTCGATACGCGGAATGACAGGCTTCAGTGTCTTCAAATTTTCTTTGCTAACTACACGAACCGTGTAAACAACGTTCTGTTGTTCATATAGCGTGGTTGCAAGCGCGCCGACTTCAACAACCGGCTCAACATCTGCAATTGCACTGCCGCTTCCATATGTCTGTGGCGGGTACCAACCGGTTCCGGGTGCAGCGCCCGGGTAACGCGAACCCGGCCTTGCACCCGGCTGCTGGTTCAGGCCGGGCTTGGAAGCCTCATAGTTACCCCAGGGACGGTTACCGGTGTTATGTTTGTTGCGGGAAGGCGAGACCGTGACACCGAAAGCAGCCGCCTGCAGGCTGACGCCGGACAGCAGCACAGCTAACAAACAAACAATAAAGATCCGGGCAAAATTTATGTTGTGCATATTATTTGCTCCTGCCGGTTGTTTACTGGCTGGTTTTGTAAACCGGCACATTCGTTTTACCTGGCAGGGCGACTCACGCCGCCTACCAGGGCCGGTCTTCCATCAACGTGCCACCACGCTGCTCAAGCTGCTGCTCCTCAATCAGGAATTGATTGCGCAACAGAATGGCAGGGTCCCCTTCAATTTGTTCAAGCCACTGCTCCATCATAATCATGGAAACACCGGTTCCCGGAATTGCATGCTCATCAGGCAGTCCGCCCGGCGGAGCCCCGGCTTCAACTTCGCCCTGCCCTGCATCCATCTGGTCAAACTGATCAACGGCCTCACTGGCAGTTGCCTCTTCTGCAGAGATTTCTTGCGGGGTACCACCCGGACCAGCCGTCGGCTCTGCCATACTGCCGGCATCTTTTTGATCCTCTTCTTCATCACCGGCACCCACATCCGTCTCAACGCCTTGCTCTGTTCCGGAACCTTTATCACTATCATCTACAGGCAGATTATCACCTTCTTCACCCGCCTGCTCACCCGAGTCGGCGCTTTCCTGCTGCGAATCACGCTCATCCGGCTTTAGCCCGGGTTCTTCCTCAGCGCCGCTTGCTGCATCTGCCTGTTCTTCCTGATCACCACTGTCGCCGGTTTTCTCCTGCTGCGCTTCGCCTTCAGACTGCTCGGAATCCTTATCCTGGTCACCCGCAGAATCCTCGGACTCCTGTTCCTGATCACCGGAGGAATCTTCGGACTCCTGCTCCTGATCACCCGATGAGTCTTCGGATTCCTGCTCCTGGTCACCCGATGAGTCTTCGGACTCCTGTTCCTGGTCACCGGAGGAATCTTCGGACTCCTGCTCCTGGTCACCGGAGGAGTCTTCGGACTCCTGCTCCTGGTCACCGGAGGAGTCTTCGGACTCCTGTTCCTGATCACCGGAGGAGTCTTCAGACTCCTGCTCCTGGTCACCGGAGGAATCTTCGGATTCCTGCTCCTGATCACCGGAGGAGTCTTCGGACTCCTGTTCCTGGTCACCGGAGGAATCTTCGGACTCCTGCTCCTGGTCACCGGAGGAGTCTTCGGACTCCTGCTCCTCTTCCCCGGATGATTCTTCGGACTCCTGTTCCTGGTCACCGGATGATTCTTCGGATTCCTGCTCCTCTTCTCCAGAGGATTCTTCCTGCTCTTCCTGCTCTTCCTGCTCTTCCTGTTCTTCCTGTTCTTCCTGTTCTTCCTGTTCTTCCTGTTCTTCCGTCAGGTCCTGCTCCAGCATCTTCTTTGCCAGCGCCAGATTGTGCTGTGTATCTTCATCATCCGAACGCAGTTCCAGGGAAGCGCTGTAGGCTTCGACGGCAGCTGCGAAATCACTGCGCTTGTAACGCGTATTACCAAGGTTATAGAGTGCATCCGCCTTGACCTCTTCACGTTCGACACGCGAGAAAGCCTCACCGGCCGCTGTATAACGACCGGCGCGATAGAGTGCGACGCCACGCCGGTAGTCATCTGAAAACTCATTGGCCGCGTCAGCGTATTCACCCTGCTCGAATTTCTGCGCCGCTGCCTGTTCAGCATTCTTGAACCAGTCGGCATGAGCCATGGCCGGACAAAGCAGGCAAGCAAACAACGACACACGACAAACCATGCGATAGCCGCTCGCGACAGCGATATGCCCGGTAACGGTCATGCGCTTCACAAGCTGTACCCCGACAGGCTACGCCGCAACAACGGCATCAACAACACCAGCGCCAGCCCGATAAACCAGTAAAAATGCTCATCCCAGATCCGTGTGTGCTCATCGCGTCCTGTTGATGGCAAGGCCTGCGCCTTTACTTCGGCAAGAATCCTGCCGGTATCCTGCTGGCGGTAATCGGCACGTTGATAGAGACCGTTACCAGCCCTTGCCAGCGCTTTAAGCAGAGGTTCATTGAGCGCTGAAACCACCAGTTGGCCTGTGCTGTCCTTGATCCAGGGATTAATGCGCCCCTCACCGGGAACGGCATCTCCCTCGGTGGTACCAACACCGAGTATATGAACACGTATTCCCGCATCAGCCAGTGACTGCAGGTGTTGCTCGAGACCCTGTTCATCAAAATCACCGTCACTGATAATCAACAGTGAATTGATACTTTCCGCCGACTGACCGGCAATCAATTCTTCTGCGCGCTGCAACGCAAACAACAGGCGACTGCCCTGCAGGCTTACCACGCGGGTATCAAGTGCGGATAACATGCGTTGAATACCCTGCATGTCCTCGGTAACCGGTGAAACAACCTGTGCAACCGAGGCAAAGCCGATCAGTCCAATACGGATACCCCTGTTTTGATGCAGCAGGTCTTCAATTTCCTGGCGTGCACGCACCAGGCGACTCGGTTGCACATCGGAAACCAGCATGGACCGGGATATATCCATCATCACAATCAGGTTGCTGCCAGGGCGAAATAACTGTACGTCAGTAAAGCCCCAGCGCGGTCCGGCCATCGCCAGTACCAGCAAACTCCACAGCCCAACCCAGCGCAGATAGCGTCGCCGCTGAGTGTGTGGTGCAGCCGTTGAACGTCCCAGCAGGTGTGGCAACAGGTGCGCATCCGCGTAGTCCCGGGTACGATCATTGGCGCCCGTCAGGCGCCGAAAATAAATCAGCCATGCCGCAACCGGCACGCACAACAACAGCGCCCACAGCCAGCCCGGCTCACTAAAATGGAAACCTGCCAGCAATTCACCCATGTGTGCGCCCCGCCAGCCAGGCACGCGGAATGCCATCCGGAAACAGCCCCAGCAGTAATAGCAGCAGCAGTGCCAGCCCCAGTGGCCAGCGATACAGTGGCCGCGGAATTAAAACCGTACGTGCTTCTGCCCGGGTTTTTTCCTGTGCGTCAATGCGCTGGTAGATTTTTTCAAGCGCACGGGTATCGGTTGCGCGAAAATATTCGCCGCCGGTTATGCTGGCAATCTCGGTTAACAGCTTCTCGTCAATTTCCATCTTGACCTGTGACAGCTGGCCGTCTTCCATGTAGGGCACCAGCCCCTTGCTGCCAACACCAATCGTATAAATACGGATACCTTCGTGGGCAGCCAGTTTCGCAGCCAGCACCGGCGGCAGGCTACCCTCGGTATTTTCACCATCTGTTACCAGGATCAGGACCCTGGATCCTTCGGGGCGGTCACGCAGTTTTTTCACGCCCAGCCCGATGGCATCGCCGATTGCGGTGCCATCACCAGCCATGCGCGAGACGATGTTTTCAACCAGATTGTAGACAGCCTGGTTATCAAGTGTCATGGGTGACAGCACGAATGACTGACTGCCAAACACCACGATACCAATGCGGTCTTCCTCGCGCGCCTTGATAAAGCGCCCGAGGACACCCTTGATCACAGCCATGCGGGTAACCTGCCGGCCCTCGACGCTGAAGTCCAGCGCATCCATGGAGCGCGAGGTGTCGATGGCCAGCATCAGGTCATAACCTTCAGAACGTACCTCCGTATAGGGTTCCAGCAACTGCGGGCGCATCAGGCAAGCAACCAGCGCCGCCCATAACAACATAAGTATGACTATCTGCAGACGGCTGCCTGCATGGGTGAGCGAGCGGGACGTGACAAAGGTTGATGCCAGTCTTCCCAGGGCCGGGTGCAACAGCGTGGAACGATCCGCATGCGTATAGGCATCCATGGCACCGTGCGGCTGACGCCAGAATTTCCAGACCAGCAAGGGCACTGGCAGTAACAGCGCAAACCAGGGCCAGTGAAAACTAAACACGGCTTTCCTCACTGCTACGAGGTGCGTTTTCCTGTGAGCTCGTTCGCGACACCCTGAGCCAGCGAGTAGCGGCGCCGATCAGGGAGGCCAGTTCACTGCGTTCAACTGACAACGTTGGCGGCATGTAAGGTACCGTTATCAGCAACTGACCCTGCTGTTCCCAGTCAAATCCGCTGTTGTCATGCTCCGTCAGCCAGAGCAACCAGTTGTCGCCGGTCAGTCCCGCGGTTTGCTGACGGCCACTGTGGACCATCGCGATGCGACGCATCAGTTCAGACAGCCTGCCGGCGACCACATACGGGTCTTCATGTTTCAATGCTTTTTTCAGCACACGCAATTCACGGCGCGCTTCGCCCCGCCAGCCAAACCAGCCCGCGTAACAAACCAGCCAGTAGCGCACAGCAAAAAACAGCAACAGCAGGCCGGCAACAACGGCAACAACCCACCAGCCGGGCGCCAGCGGCCACCAGGGAATCGCGTCGAGACCCTGTATATCGCGTAATACTGTTGCGCCGCTATCCATGAGTTTACTAGCGTCTTCCCGCGTATCGGCGCAGGCCCGAGACCAGCGAAGTATGTACATCCACGTCGGTACTGACCGGGATCAGGCCCAGTTCCATCCGGTAACACAGCTGCTGCAATTCCTCGCGGCGCTGCTCCCAGTCAATGCGAAATGCTTCCCTGCCCGCCTTGTCGTCCGTATCGACTTCCAGCAATTCACCGGCTGCATTGGAAAAGATCACCGGCCCGATAGCAGGCAAAATCCTGTCTGCCGGATCATCGACCGGCAGCAGCACGACATCATTACGCTGTTTTAAATTTCCAAGGATACGCTCCATGCCGATAGTGACCTGGTTGATGGGCGCGATAACAAAGATCAGTGAGCCGGTGCCCGTGCCACTTTCCAGGTGCCGCAGCGCCGCCATCAACCGGGATTCGTCGGTATCACCCTGCTCAACAGGTTCGGTCAATGCCCGCAAAATTCGCCACAGGCCACGACGCCCCGACGTGGCACGGAAATAACGCATATCGGCCCCGGGGTTTCCAAACAGCACACCACCGACACGGTCGTGCTGCTTGCTGGCGGCCCAGCCAAGCAAGG
>Ga0316189_10007716_pt1 | contig 10155 bp, 9 predicted proteins | sample LowCovwburrow_MG_FD_204930 | JGI IMG/M metagenome (GOLD analysis project Ga0316189, IMG submission 204930) | Coastal sediment microbial communities from Maine, United States - Lowes Cove worm burrow | ecosystem: Environmental > Aquatic > Marine > Coastal > Sediment | place: USA: Maine... | reverse complement strand
CGCAACGTTCTTACACGCCCCGCATCGATGGAAAAATCTTGTGGTCTGCGCATGCCGACATGATACACGCGCTACCCAATTAATTACTCTATTTATCAAGCAGCCCACGAGCATCGTCAGGAACGACCGCTTTCCGCAATCGTGGCAAAGCCATGCGCGAGCTGCGGCGGAATGCTGGGCGTCCAAGCGAGCCCTGCGAGCGGCTTGAAAGACTTTAGGTGATTTCCGCTAGTTGCTCATACTTCTGCTCGTACGTTTCAAGCATTTCCGCAGACATTTTGTCTTCAATCAGTTCCCTCAATGCAAAGGGATCGGCTTCTCTTCCGACAAGATCTCCCGTCCAGTTGGTGCCAACCAGAACCCCATCGCCGCTCATTCCTGGCAGCCATCTATACAAGAAATCGAACAACTCCATTTCGACGACATTAAATTCTTCTTCAAGAGTATTGTTTGCTCTAGCGGCATACGCTTGGTCGGACCAGAACATGAGTACTACCGTTTTTTCATCTTCATTCGAGACGGAATTGGCGACACCATCTTGATTCGCCAAATAGAACACAGCCTCTTTCTCTACGGTCCTTTTCAGGAAACGTTCAAAGTTGGCTTCTACTGTCGCGCTGTCGAGTAGCATTACCTTCACCTAACGTTCAAAGGTAACTGGCACCCGACAGGGCGCCCAGTTCACCACCTTGTATGCATTTTCATTCGCCTGTTCGTTCCAGCGTGTAGACGATGCCAGGGGAATCACCGACGATCATGCGGTACCGAATTAAGTGTTTCGACGTTTCGAGCAGCTGGTAGACTTTGAACTGAGCGCCATTCTTCCGCCAGCGGTCTTCGGCCACCGGATCATTGCGTGTAATGTAAACATTACCATCACAATACCAATCACGATAAATTGGTGATCCTTCTTGCAACGTGCCGTCTTCGCTGCGAACAGTGACAAAGAGCTGCAATTTTCCATCTGGCCGATAAATTGCCGTTTGTATATTGGTGTAGTTCCCGTCGGGATTAAACGTTTCACTTTCCCATTTTCCCAAGAAATGCTCGCAGTCATTCTCCATCGCCTTAGCGCCGGGCTCTAATGGCGCGCTTGGAGCGGCTATAGCGGAAATAGCTCCGCTAGCGGCGTACATTACCAGCGCCGATACTAACTTCATGATCTTCCTCTTATGCATAATAGTGAGATAGACAGACTCTTCCTGAACTGGGATAGACGGAGTCTGTCTATCCCGGGTTCTACCCCGTCTCCACGGACGGTTTAAAAACGGCTGAAAGCTTCTGATCTTGTGTGGCAACTCTACGCCGCATTCTGGAATTGTGAAATCGCTCAATGTAATCGAACAGGTCGAGAACGACGCACAGAAACAGCTTCCCCTCTAATGTCTTGATCTCCGTGATATCAGTGACCCATTTGCTTTCCGGTTTCAATGCCGTGAAGTCCCGGCGCAGATGATTCTCAACGCCCGCGGGACGCATACTGGAACCCTTCCAGCGCTTGGGCTTTTTCCGTGGCCAGCCTTGTATGTTGTGGGATGCCATAAGGCGTGCAACACGGTTCAAACTGACTGTCTCACCCTCGGCCACCAAATCCTCGTGCATACGCGGCGCACCAATTACGCCACCACTGTCATCGTGAATCTCGCGCATGCGTGCCAGCAGACGCGCATTGTCCGATTCACGAGGACTCGGCTTGCGTGATACCCAAGCGCAATACCCGCTGGACGAAACATTCAGGCAGCGACACATAAGGCGAACAGGAAAATCATTGCGACAACGTTGGATCGCCTGATACCTCAGGACGATTCCTTCGCAAAGAACGTTGCCGCTTCGCGTAAAAAATCCCGTTCCTTTTTCACTCGCGCCAACTCGCGCTTGAGCCGGGCAACCTCCTCATCCCGAGGCGTCCCGGAGCCGCCGAACGCTTTGTCAGATACCGCATCGGCCTCACGTTTCCAGCGGCTCAGTAGATCGGGATTGATCCCGATCTCAAGTGCGACCTGGCGGCAACTCACACCCGGCTGGCGGGTCAATGCAACGCCTTCTTGCTTGAACTCTGGGCTGTACTTTCTTCGCTTAGACATGAACACTCCTTCGGCACATTGTGCCTCTTCTTGGAAGTGTCCGTGTTAACGGGGCAGAACCCCTTAAACACGAAACCGACCTTCAGGCTGACCCGCCAATACGTCTGTTTTTTACCTGGAAGACACGTTGATTATGGAACATCCAACACACTGTTGGTTAACGCGTTGCCAGAAAGGGCTTTTAGCAAGTAAGCATCGCCGTGTTCTTTCCTAAGGTAATGACGGTATGCTGCAACCCCAAAACGCATGGGATCGAATGAGTATGTTATTTCGTTAATTTCCGATTCACTATCAAAATCTGCTCCTGGGTTTTCGGCCAGTACACGCGCACGTAGGACTGGATTCATCATCGCGAACATGGCTACGTAGGCCACATACTCCTCAGCATGAATAGTCGGCTCAGATATTTTGAAGTTACAACTTGCTACGGCATGCGCGACTTCGTGTATCACTAAACTGCGGTACATCGACCGGTTGACTGTTACCCCGAACCAAACCTCTCTCTTCTCGAACGCTGGGAGAGTAAGCACGAAGACTTTCCGCTCTTCTTCGTGATAACAACCAACAGCCGTTTCGCTCATCCAGTCTGGGAGATTTAGAACGATCTCAATAACAAGGGGATGCGTTAGCTCGATGTCCAATCGACCGAAGAATACCAGCGCATCTTCAGCACTGTTGCAGATGTCGTCATGATCTACCGGTTCGTCAGCTTCAATGCTGATCGATGAATTTGCGCAGGCATGCAAAACACTAGCGGCGGGCGAAGCAAGGGGGTAGGTGATCAAAATCACAACTAATACTGCCGAGACTGCTGCGCGTGCGACGAAAATCATAAGTTTCAGCCTCTCCTCTCTCAGACTGGTACCGAGAGTAGCGATTTTCACTCCCGGCAAGGACGTGCAGAGAATCGAACGGTTATGCTGTTGGCCGCCTGAACGAACAAACTGCCCAAGCAGAAGTCTAGTTTGTGCCCTACTTAGCACCGGTCTTCTTCACCAATAGCCAGTTCGGTGCGAAGGTCCGATTCTATCTGCTTTCGCCCGTCGCCACTCCACCAGAGAATGACCGTTACTGGCCGGTCTCGCTGATAGCGGTCTAGTGCGGTGCAGCAATCACTGAGGCGCCACTCTCAGGGACGGCGACTCCTGCTTCCAGTTCAGGGTGTGTGAAAACTCCGCTGAGCCAGAAGCCCACAGTTGCGGCCTGCAATGACCGGGGGCGGTATGACTGCGTGGTCACCCATGTCAGTATCGACCTTTTTATTTCGTCCGCTCGATACGACGAATGTAACTTGATTGACCTGAGGCAAAGATTGGTTCAGCCAGGGGCATGGACCACACGAATCGTGACCAATACTTGAATCAGGGAAGTCTAAATGTTTTGTATAGCAGGTGCACAGGAGGGCTCAAGCATGAGAAGAGTCGCTTGGACTAGTGTCAAGGAGATATTCCGAGCCTCCACCTTGCGCCACCCTGCTCGGGTTTTTCATTACCGGATAACCGGAGCGCTGGCGGTGATTGCGGTGGTGCTTCTCAGTGGTTGCTTAGACACCACCTCAGTGCGTCCTGAGGAAGCCGTGGCAGCTGGGAAAGTGACCGTGGTGGGACGGTTACGGGTCCTCCATGAAGGTGAGGATAACCAGTGGAGCCTCTTCAGGCCAGCGCGTATTTATGTCGCTCGAGACGGTAAGGGGAAAGCCGTCACTAAGGAGTTGATGAGTGCAGATGGAATGTTTTTTCTAACCCTCGAGCCCGGTGAATATATGTTCGTTGGTGCGGCGTTCAACAACCCCAATAGTTGGACAGAGGGCCAATTGGCTAGAAAGTTACGAGTTGGATCGCGATTCACTGTACCCGGAGGGGTAGAGAGTTTGTATGTCGGCACCGTCAAGATTGAGGCCGTGCAGACTGGATATGTTCACAGCGTCGTTGATGACTACGAGATGGCCGCAGCAGCGTACCAGGACAAGTACCCGGACGCGGCAAAACCGAGCCTATCACTCATGCGGCGTGAAAAACGCATCGGCACTTATCAAGTGATCCAGCAGGCGTGTTCAGCGGAATGGGGCATCAATTGCACTGGGAAATATGGAGGTGTGACACCAGCATACCCGCCAGTAGAAACCAACAACTTTCCGGTTGTATCCAGTCTGCAGCCTACCTTCAGGTGGGAGCCCTCTAAAAAGGATGGCGTTCTCTACGACTTAGTACTGTACCGGGCTGTTAGCTTCAGTCCGTTAGGTATCGGAGGGGATTTTTTACCGGGACAGATGGTGGAGTATCGGCAGGGCCTGGGTGAACCAAGTTACCAATCATCCAAACCACTGGAGCCAAATGAAAAATATTTTTGGTCGGTACGCCTGCGACGCGACGGCATTGTTTCTAACTGGTCGAGTTTCTCTTATCTGAACTTCATGATCGTCGCGTACACGTCAGGGCGTAGCTCATGGTTCGGTTTCGCAACACCTGAGGATGTGGAGTAGACAACGGACAATAAGGCTTACGAGAAAGTCGGAGTCAAAGCTGTCTACTCCCCCCCTACCATGCTTGCTAATGGCTGTTCTGAGTCGACTACAGACTATTGCGCAGCACAAATCGAACGTCGGCTATCGAGTGTGGGGCGTCAGGTTGAATAGCCGACGTTCGTGGTGCTCCTGGCTACCGCTGCAATCGGCCACAAGCCGCCGATAGCCAGGGCTAGACGAACGCCAGTTTCAAGCTGCGGATTCAATCGGTCAACGCAACACATTAGCTAAATCGTTCGGCTGGTGTTTCGTAATTTAGTGTCTTTCCCGGCCGATCATTTAACGACTTCGGCATCCGCCAGCTCTTGCTCCAAGCGTTTCTTCCTCTGCTGGGGCGATCCAGTATGGCGCGCCAGAAAGTCATAGGCCACGGGCACGATAAACAGCGTAAACAGAGTGGAGGCCAGGACCCCGTAAAGTATGACCGTGCCGATCACCGCGCGCGTCTCGGCGCCCGCACCCGATGAAAGCAGCAACGGGATCGATCCTGCCGCCGTGGTAATGCCGGTCATCACGATCGGCCGAAATCTCACCCTGGTCGCCTCCAGTAAGGCCGCGTGAAACTCATGCCCATCGTCACGCAGCTGGTTGGCGAACTCGACAATCAAGATACCGTTCTTGGCCGCAAGCCCAACCAGCATGATCAGACCGATCTGGCTGTAGAGGTTGAGCGACATGTCGCTGAGATAAAGACCCAGCAATGCACCCCCCATGGCCAGTGGCACGGTCAGCATAATGACGAAGGGATGCACCCAGCTCTCGAACTGCGCCGCCAACACCAGATAGACGATGACCGCTCCCAACACCAGGACGAACAAGATCGACGCGCCGCTCGCCTTGAAATCCTGTGACTGGCCCTTGTAATCGATAATTGCCTTACCCGGCAGGTGATCCTTCGCCAAGCCGTCGAGATAGGACAATGCCTCCCCCAGCGAGTAACCGTCATTCAGGTTGGCCTCGATCGTAATGGCACGCACACGGTTGTAGCGATTCAGTTTGATCGAATCCGCCACTTCTTCCAGCCGTACCAGGTTGGCCAGCGGGATAAGTTGATTGCTGCGCTGTGAGCGCACGTAGAGATTAGACAGGTCCGTGATCGTGCGCTGATCCTCGCGCTCGCCCTCGATGATCACATCGTATTCCTCACCCTGTTCGATATAGGTGGTCACGCGGCGTGAACCCAGCATGGTTTCCATGGTCCGTCCAATCTCTCCGACGGTCACACCAAGGTCCGCGGCCCGATCGTAATCGATCAACACCTGCAGCTGCGGCTTGGTTTCCTTGTAATCCCAATCAACGCCCTTGAGTCCGGGATTCGACGCCCGAATTTGTTCCAGCAATACGTCCCTCCAAGCGACAAGCTCGGCGTAGGTGCCGCCGCCGATCACGAACTGCACCGGCTTCTGGATGCGTGCACCAAAACCCTGGCGCATCACAGGAAATGCCCGCACGCCCGACAGGTCCGCAAGCCGCTTGCGCACATCGGCCATGATCTCCCAGGCCGACCGCCGCGAATGCCAGTCATCCAGCACATTGATCACAATACCGCTGTTGAAGATCGCAAAGTTACTGAAGGTGCGCGGCGCCCTCACCAACAGGCGGGTGATCTCACCCGCCTCGACCAGCGGCATCAGGCGCTGTTCGATCTCATCCATATACTCCTTCATGTATTCGTAAGAGGCCCCTTCAGGCCCGTTGACCAGCACGAAAAAGGCGCCGCGGTCCTCCTTCGGTGCATACTCGCCGGGGATCTGCTGCAATAGCCACTGAGTGCCGCCGAGAATGCCCACAAAGATCAGGGCGACCAGCCATTTGTTTCGCAAGGCGGCGCGCAACAGCCACAGGTAGCCGTCGCGAATACGGCCGAACGCCACATCCACGACATGTGCAAGACTCGCCTTGCCACTTTCCTGCGGCAATATCTGGGAAGCCAGCATCGGTGACAGGGAGAGCGCCACAAAACTAGAAAAGCCCACCGCCGCCGCCATGGTCAGCGCGAACTCGGAGAAGAGCCGGCCGACATCACCCTGTAGAAAGGCGATCGGCACAAACACCGCGACCAGCACAATGGTGGTCGCAATCACCGCGAACGCGACCTGGCGCGCACCGCGGAAGGCGGCCACGAGCCGGGTCTCACCGTATTGCTCCATGCGCCGATGGATATTCTCGAGCACCACGATGGCATCGTCGACCACCAGGCCGATCGCCAGTACCAGCGCGAGCAGGGTGAGGATATTGATCGAGAACCCGAGCATCCACAGGACCAGGAAGGTGGCGACCAGAGACACCGGCACTGTCACCGCCGGCACCAGGGTGGCGCGCGCACTACCAAGAAACACGAAGATAACCAGCACCACCAGCGCGATGGCGATCAACAGCGTCTTGTACACCTCGGCGATCGCACCCTTGACGAACACAGAGGTGTCGTAGCTCTGTTTGATCTCCATTCCCTCCGGCAGGGTGCCATTGATCTTTTCCATTTCGGTCTTGGCGGCATCGGCCACCTCGATGGTGTTGGCGGTCGACTGTTTGATGATGCCGATACCGACCATCGGTACGCCATTGCCACGGAAGAAGGTACGCGTCTCTTCCGCCCCCTTCTCGACTCGGGCGACATCGCCAAGACGCACCAGGTAGCCATCTTCGCCACGCGCCAGGACCAGCTGCGCGAAGTCTTCGGGGGCCTGGAAGGTACGCGCGACACGCACGGTGAACTGGCGGTCCACCGAGTCGATGCTGCCCGCCGGCAATTCCAGATTCTCAGCACGCAGCGCTGCCTCGACGTCGCTGACCGACAACCCGCGCGCTGCCAGCTCCTTGCGATTGAGCCAGATGCGCATGGCGAAGGTCTGACCTCCACCGACACGAACCCTTGCCACACCGTCAAGCACCGAAAAACGATCAACGAGGTAGCGTCGGGCATAGTCGGACAGCTCCGGCACACTCATCCGGTCGCTGACCAAGTTCAGCCACATGATCACATCTTCGTTGCTGTCTACCTTCTGGATCTCGGGCGGATTCGCCTCGGCCGGCAGGTCATCCAGCACCGTGGAGACGCGGTCGCGGATGTCGTTTGCCGCCCCGTCGATATCGCGATCGGTACCAAATTCGACCGTGATCACGGAGCGGCCGTCCTCACTCGTCGACTGAATGAACCGGATACCCTCAACCCCGGCTATACGATCCTCGATCACCTGGGTGATGCGACTCTCGACCACATTGGCCGCGGCCCCCCGATACAGCGTTTCCACCGATACCACAGGGGCATCGATGTCAGGGTATTCGCGCAATGGCAGGCGGTCGAATGCCACCAGACCGAACGCAATCAGCAACAGTGAAAGGACCGAGGCAAATACCGGCCGCGTGATCGAAACATCCGACAGGATCACCTACTGATCTCCGGCGGCGTCGTTGCTGGGCCGGCCCTGCAACAACTCGGGCAGCGTCTGTCCGCCTTCGTCGATTGCGCGCAATGCCACCGTCTCCCCGGGGCGCACCCGCTGGGTGCCATGGGTGATCACCAGTTCGTCTTCAAGCAAGCCGCTCACCACCTCGACCTCGCCGGGCCGGCGCGAACCAATCTGGATCTGCCTGCGCTCGGCTATGTGCCCTCCTTCATGCGGCTTTGCAACCAGCACAAACTGGTCGCGACCGGTCGGCATCAAGGCTGATTCCGGGATAACGCGTGTTTGCCTCGGATTCTGACGCAGCGTCACTTGCATCAGCATGCCCGGTTTCAGCAAGCGTTCCTGGTTGTTCAAAAGCACCCGCACCATCACCGAACGCGTGACCGGATCCACACGGCTGTCGATGCTGCGCACCTCGCCGGTGAATTTGCGCTCGCCGTAGGCGCGGACAGTGGCCACCACACCCAAACCCGGCACCAGGCTTTCAAGGTGGACGCTGGGCACTGCAAGGTCCAGTTTCATCACCGAATCGTCGTCGAGGGTCGTTATCTTGTCGCCCGGCTCGACCAGGGCACCCACACTGATGTTGCGCAATCCGACCACGCCCGCAAAGGGGGCCTTTATCACTCGGTCGGCCAGGCGTGACTCGATTGCGACCACACGTGCAAGCGCGGTTTGTGATTCCCGCTGCCGCTCGTCGAGCAGCGACTTGGAGGCCGTGCCCTGTGTGGCCAGCGACTGCACCCTGCGGTACTGCCGCTGCGCCTCTTCCAGCGACGCCCTCGCCTCATTCAACAGTGCCTGCTCCTCGGCGCTGGTCATCTCCACCAGCACCTGGCCGGACTGCACACGGTCACCGTCGTCAAAGTGCAGCACATTGACCGTCTCGGTCACCGAGGCGGTCAGAGTGACCGATTCGTTGGCCCGCAGCGTACCCAGGGCCTCGATACGGTCCTCGAAAGGGGCTACCCGAACGGCCGCGGCAATGACCGGCGGCGTTGGCGGCGCCGCGATGGCCTGTGCAGCGACAAAGAGGCCCGGCAGCAGGAACCAGCGGCCGATACCCGGGATGCCCTGCGCTCTTTTTTTCACTTTTACCGTCTCCCAGATGGGTGATCTGATGGCTGAAAGTTAGCCTGCAAATTGCATGAAGGGTTCGGGAATCAGGGCGTGATGGGCAAAGCAGTTGGGCTGATCGGTCGAAAAAGCATAGCCGTAGCTATGGTTTGAGAGGGATCGGCACAAATGCGAAGTCCAGTGCAGCCTGAGCCCTAACAGGACAAGCTGCAACGTTGCAAACAAACACCAAAAGCTAACCTATATCCCCTGGCGACACCACGAACCTCAATATCCGTGTCCGCCTTCATGCAATTTGCAGGTTAGCACGCCACGCTGATGTCGCAATCCCTCGACCATCGAACAGGACGCTGGTTCGACGCGCGCCTGTCCGCATTGCCACAAGAAAACTGGGGACAAGCCACGGTCTTGGGCAGGCGCTCATGGCTGCACGCGTCGCAGCGGCGAAACAGCGCGGGTTGCATGAAATGCAGGGATTGGTGCTGGCGAGGAACCAGCCGATGCTGAGGCTGGCCACGCGACTCGGCTTCAGCATCAAACCCGACCCGGATGATGTCTCCGTTCGTATCTGCCACTTGTTAGGTCTGCCGGACATAGGTTGCCGATCCTGTTACCTTTGACCGGATGTCGAACGAGGAAAACAAGATGCCAACCAACCCATTGGCGAGCCCGCCTGATGAATGGTCAGGCAAGGCTGCGGAGACTGCCATTCGACTCGGCGTGCTCGCAGTCGTGCTCATCTGGTGTTTCCAGATACTCCAACCATTCATCCTGCCGTTTCTCTGGGCGGTGATCATTGCGGTCGCAATCCATCCGCTGCACGAGCGGCTGACCAGGGTGCTCAACGGGCGCGGCACGCTGGCGGCGGCGCTCATCACGGCTGGCTCTCTGGTGATCCTGATGATCCCGGTGGCGATGCTCACGGAACAGCTGATCGAAAACGTCGCGACCTTGGCGCGAGAAGTCCGTGAGGGCGATCTCACGATACCTCCTCCCCCCGATTCAGTAAGGGAATGGCCCCTGGTCGGGAATGCCGTGGCCAAGGCCTGGGACCTCGTGCTGA
>Ga0316189_10007715_pt1 | contig 10155 bp, 4 predicted proteins | sample LowCovwburrow_MG_FD_204930 | JGI IMG/M metagenome (GOLD analysis project Ga0316189, IMG submission 204930) | Coastal sediment microbial communities from Maine, United States - Lowes Cove worm burrow | ecosystem: Environmental > Aquatic > Marine > Coastal > Sediment | place: USA: Maine... | reverse complement strand
TATCAGGGGCATTGCTGTTACTGCAGACGGCGCTTTATGGATCGGCAGTGAGGATGGGTTAAACCATATGAGCCCGGATCGAATGGGCCATTTTCAACGTTTCATGCACCAACCCGAAAACCCCAATAGCCTAAGCCACCCCAAGATCAATGCTCTTTATATGGATGATCTCGGGGTTGTATGGCTTGGAACCGAGGTCGGCGTAGACAAACTGGATCCCCGCACTGGGGAGGGTATTGTTTGCTTACGCAACACTTCCGGTGAACTGATTGGCCTGACAAACTTTATCGCTGGCAAAGGGCCGGCCGCCATATGGATCGGCGCCGATTCCCAGGGTCTTTATTCGTTGGATACCGTAACAGGCAAGTTGGAAATCTGGGAGAATGGGCTGGAGGATTCCCCGAAATTGAACCTTGTCAGTATTCGTTCCTTCTACCAGGATAGGGATGGCACTTGCTGGATCGGGACATATGGAAATAACATCTTCCACATCGTACCTGTTCCATTTACGTCGGGCGGTTCCAGTGACATGGAGGTATCCTCCTTGATCCGCGATAGATCCGGTGAGCTTTGGCTTGCCAAGCGAAAGACGGGTCTTGATCATCGCGATAGTGACGGCCAGCGAACCTCTTATCAGGAAGATTCGACTTCGTCTCACGGACTGGTAGACAACGACCTTACCGCACTCTTGGAAGACAGCCAGGGCCGACTTTGGATTGGAACAGGCAGCAAGGGCCTGTGTTATTTGGACCGTGAGTCCGGCCACTTTGGATCGGATTTCGGGCAAAGCGAAGAAGCGCGGCGCCTGCGGATTGGTTGGATCGGGAGCCTGGCCGAAGATGCCTTCGGCAGGCTTTGGATTGGATCTGATGAAGGCCTCAAGAGAATCGATTTGGATACACCGGGTAGTTTGTTCACCTACACGCCCGATTCTCGGGATGCCTTCAGTTTGAGCAGCGCCAGTATCCCCTGTCTCTATGTCAAACCGGGATCGACAGACGAGCCCCTGTGGATCGGCACTTGGAATGGGGGGCTCAATCGCATGGACCAGAGCACACCGGGCCGTTTTACCCATTATGAACACCTACCCAATGATGAGAACAGTTTGAGTTCCAACGGGGTTATTAGTATTAGCGAAGATTCCGATGGCATATTGTGGTTGGGGACCACTCGAGGCCTCAATAAATTTGATCCGATTAGTGGCCGGGCCACTGCCTACTACATTAGAGATGGATTGCCAAGCAATACGGTTTATCGAATCTTGGAAGACGGCGAGGGGTTTATTTGGGTAAGTACCCCACGAGGTCTGAGTCGGTTTGATCCAAGAAGGGAAGAGTTCCTCAATTTTGACGTGTCCGATGGCCTGAGTGTGGAAGACTTTCGCGAGAACTCTGGCTTTCGCGAAGCAGACGGACGTCTGGTCTTTGCTGGTGCCGGTGGATGGGTCTCTTTTGATCCGGGCAATTTGATTGTGTACAGAAACCCGCCCGAGATGGCTATAACCGGAATCAGGATAAACAACCAGGAAACGCTTTTGCAGCGTCGCGATCCTAAATCACCGCTCTTGAAGACCATCGATGAGACCGATTCGATCGTGCTCTCCCATGAGCACCGCAGTGTTGAGTTGCACTTTGCAGCACTTCACTACGCCGCTTCAGAAAAAAACAAGTTTTCCTACCAACTGAAGGGTTTTGACCCGGATTGGATCGAAACCGATGCGGAGAACCGTCGCGCGGTCTATACCAACCTGGATCCGGGCAGCTACACATTCCGGGTCAAGGGCAGCAATAAGGACGGGGTCTGGGCAGAGGAAAGGGCGTTGTCGATTGTGGTGCCAACGCCACCCTGGTTGAGCTGGTGGGCTTACACATTTTATAGTTTGGTCATAGCCTCATTGGTCGGAGGGTACCTGCGTTTCCTGCACCATAAATTGGAAAAACAAAGGCAGGCCATGCAGCACATGCGCCACGTTGAACACCTCAAGGATCTCTTCAGCCATGAGCTGGAAGAAAAAATAGAGGAGCGTACGCGTGAACTGATCGGTGCTCGCAAGAAGTTGCTGGAAGCGGCCCGTGCAGCGGGCATGGCCGAAATTGCCTCAGATGTCCTACACAACATGGGCAATACACTCAACGGCGCGCGTATCTCGCTCCACCTGATCCAGGAACATGTGGCCGAGAATCGTTGGCTGGGATTATTAGAACGTATTACCGACCTTTTGCGGGATCATCGTGAACAGCTCGCGGACTGTTTTAATGATGAGGCCAATGGGGATCGCATTCCCGAAACGCTCGACCTGATCCTCCGAAAAATGCGCATGAGCCAATCGAGCATCAAGGTTGAAGGCGACAAGCTTTTTGAGGTGGTGGAGACCATTGTGGCCAGTCTGCGGAAACAAGAAGAGCACGTGCATACCATGAGCTGGTTCATGGAGCCGACCGACCTGTGCAAACTGCTTGATGAGGCGCTTGGGGCTATTCCCGAATTGACTGGACTCAGCTGTCATAAAAGCCTGGAGCCCATCCCGCTTGTTCCTCTGGATTCGTTGAGGATGCTGCGGGTTCTTTCCATGCTGATCCAAAATGCCATTGAAGCGATTGCGGAGAGTTTAAGCACGGAGAAAGGGGTTCTTTCTTTTTCCACCTGGCATAAGGGGTCTCAAGTCGGGCTGGAAATCTGTGACAATGGTGTCGGGATCACAAAAGCGCAGCTTGAGAAGGTGTTCACCCATGGCTTTACGACCAAGCACGAACACGAGGGGCTTGGCTTGCATTACAGCGCCAATGCCATCAAGGAAATGGGGGGACGCATAGTGCTGAAGAGCGATGGTCCCGGCTTGGGGGCGAGGGTTGTACTTGTTTTTACAGAAGCCGAGGCAGTAACCGGCAAACCCTCGCACAAGGGGCTACCGGCCACACAAGAGGACTTGTCGCTGAGAACGGTCATCACTTGAATTTGACCATGACCCAATTACCGCGCTTTCAGAAAGGTATTGCGAGAACACCCATATCTTCTCTATAATCATGCTTATTCATTGCTCCATTGATTTTCAATGAATGAGTTCAGGTAATCTGTCCTGGACAAACTTTAAATCCCGAACACGTATTTGTCTTTGTTCGGGTTCAATACTCGGAGGAACGAACCATGAGAAAGCTATTGTTGCTTTTCTGCTTTGCGGTGCAGGGGTTAGGCGTTTTTGCGTCAGACCCAGCTGCGGAGAGGGCCTGGATCACTGTTGGCAGTGATGCGGTGGGCGCCATTCAAGCAGAATTTGAGGAACGTCTTTGGACGGCTACAACAAGAACACACTTAACCAACCCTGATGTCACCCTGATGCGAGTCACCGAAGAACAGAAGATTGTCATCAGTCGGTTAATGCACGAAAAATTTAATCGCTGCTCGGGTTTTGTGGCGCATAAGTCACTGGAAATGGCCATTGCCACGGGGCAACGGGCGACGAGCTTCGTAAGTAAAAGGGCGCCACTCAGTTATACTCTGGACAGGTCGGTAGAGGTTAATACGGTTCTGGGATCGGTGACGGACCAGAATATCGAGGACACCATTCTGGCCCTGTCTACCAATTACACGACCCGGTACTACACCACTCAGGAAGCGGTGGACTCTGCCAACTGGCTCAAGGCCCAATGGGAGGCCATGGCGGTGGGTCGCTCGGATATATCTGTTGATCTGTACACGCACAGCTGGGCCATGCCCTCGGTTATCATGACCATCACCGGTGCCCACCAACCCCAGGACATCGTGGTCATGGGTGCTCACCTTGATTCCACCAGTTCTACTTCCAGCGCACCAGGTGCGGACGATGACGCCAGCGGCATTGCCTGCCTGACCGAAATCGCACGGGCGGCCCTTGCCAATGGTTATGTTCCGGCGCGTACCATCAAGATTATCGGTTATGCGGGCGAAGAGGCCGGCCTGTTGGGCTCGGGAGACATCGCTAGTGCCCATCAGTCCAGTGGCGCCAATGTGATCGGTGTCTTGCAGCTGGATATGACCAACTACAACGGCTCCGCCCAGGATATCTGGCTGATGACCGACTACACCAATGCGGCTCAGAATAATTTTATCGGGAATCTGGTCGACACCTACACCACCGCGACTTGGAACACCAGCAGCTGCGGTTACGGTTGTTCCGACCACGCTTCCTGGCACAACCAGGGTTATGCGGCATCCATGCCCTTCGAAGCCAAGTTTGGCGAGCATAACCAGGCCATCCACAGCCCCAATGACACCTATGCCACATCGGGCGGCACGGTGAACCACTCAAGCAAGTTCGCCCAGATGGGCGTGGGCTACATGATTGAAATGGGAAAAGGTGGCCTCAACAACGATCCGGGGGCCGATCCGGGTCCGGTTGACACGGGCGGTCCTCAGGCCACCGAGTTGTTTAACCCGGAAACCCGTTCCAGCCTGAGCGGAACTACCGGCGGCGAAGATCACTATTTTATCGACGTGCCTGCGGGTGCAACCAACCTGCAGATCTCCATTTCCGGTGGCTCGGGTGATTGTGATCTTTATACGCGCTACGGCAGCGCCCCGACAAGCGGTACATGGGACTGTCGCCCCTATGCAGGAGGCAACAGTGAGAGCTGTCCAACTGCCACGCCCACTGCGGGTAAGTACTACATCATGCTGTATGCTTACAACAGCTATTCCGGCCTGACCCTGTCGGTGAGTTACGATGGTCCGGCAGGCAACAGCCCACCAACGGCTGGCTTCTCTTCAGCCACCAATGCCCTTACGGCCAACTTCACCGATAGCAGTACGGACAGCGACGGCACGGTCACTGCTTGGGCCTGGACCTTTGGCGACGGTGGTTCGTCCTCGGCGCAAAACCCCAGTCACAGCTATGCTTCGGCGGGCACCTACACGGTGGGTCTAACCGTTACTGACAACGACGGAGCCACGGACAGCACCAGTCAGAGCGTCACCGTGACTTCTGGTAACGCCGCGCCTGGCGCTTCCTTCACTGCTTCCAGCACAGACCTGACCGCTAGCTTCACAGACACAAGTAGTGACAGCGACGGCACCCTGGTCAGCTGGTTGTGGACCTTCGGCGAGGGTGGTTCGTCCACCGCTCAAAACCCCAACTATACCTATGGTTCTGCTGGAACCTACGTGGTTAACTTGACGGTAACCGACAACGATGGGGCAACCGATACTACGAGTCAGAACATCACTGTCATAGCACCCAACAGTGCGCCAACCTCATCGTTCACCTCATCGACAACCAACCTGACCGCTACTTTCACCGATACCAGTAGTGACAGCGACGGCAGCGTGGTTGGCTGGTCTTGGACCTTTGGCGACGGCGCTTCATCTTCGTCTCAAAACCCCAGCCATACATACGCCAGCGCGGGAACCTACACAGTAAACCTCACGGTGACAGACGATGATGGGGCAACCCATGCCACCAGTGGCAGTGTAACTGTAACCAGTGGTGGTGGCTGGGTGCAGCTCTCCAGTACCGATTTCGAAACGGGTATGGGCGGCTACACCGATGGCGGCACGGATTGTCGTCGCAGCGCCAACGATAGCGCCTTTGCCCATCAGGGCACCTATTGCGTGCGTCTGCGTGATGACACGGGCATTACTTCGTCATTTTATTCTACCAATAACATCAACTTGAGCGGGTATAGCGATCTGCAGGTCAGCTTCTGGTACATGGCCGTCAGCATGGAGAACAACGAGGATTTCTTCCTTGAGTTCTTCGATGGCGCCACCTGGCAAATCATCGGAACCTGGGCGTCCGGTACAGATTTTACCAATGGTAATTTCTACAACCCAACGGTAACCATCAATAGCGGTAGTTACAGCTTTGGTTCCACCAACAAGATCCGTATACGCTGCGATGCCAGCGGCAACGGTGACAGAATTTACATCGACGAGCTTACTGTCTCGGCTCAATAGATCCAATACTTGTTATTGGGGCGGTGGGGTTTCCTGCCGTCCCATTCGGGTGGTCATGCGCTCGTGGGGCATTACCCACCGGACCCACACTTCGAATGACGGAATCAATAGGCTTGCATTCGCCGACTCTAAGCTTCACAATAAGCTCAGGTATTGTTCCTGAACACTTCATTTGTGAGTTGGTTTGAAACACAAGCATCCTACCTCATACGATCATGCACAATTGGCCGTTTCTCTTCTTGAAGCTGAACCGATCTTGTGCGAAAAGATTGCAGTAGCTGTCCCGCTGAACCGGGAAGAGGCGCCAGCCATGCTGACCGAAGTACTCAAGTTTCTCAGTCTGGTTGTCTGGTCCGGCAAGGTGTTGACACCACCTTTGCCTCTTGATTTGGCCTGGCACGAATTCATTCTCTTTACCCGAGCCTATGCAGAGATGTGCCAGCAACAATTCGGGCGCTTTATTCATCATCAACCGGGCGGTAGTGAAGAAGAGAACGGGCGCCAACTGCGCACCTTGTTAAAACTGTACGGCCTCTGTTTTGGCACGCCCGACAAACGTTTTTGGGGGGACCACGGTTACTGGAGCGAGCCGGCTGCCTGTGGTGCCTGCGGCGCTTTAATGGAAACGGTACATGGGCCGGAATGATTTTTTGAATGACAAAGTAAAGGAGTAACATATGTATTTTACTGGAACACTTTCGGTTGATCCAAGTCAGGTCACCCAAATCCTCAAGGTGAAACCGGCCCGTGCCTTCAAGAAAATGCTGTATCTGATGACCGCTGGTGCGATCAGCGACAAAGAAGAACACGAGACCTTTTGTGCACTGGTTGTGCTGCAACAGCTAAACGCATGTTTCAGGCGTTTAGGTGTGAACAATATCGTGCGTCTTGCCAAGGATGGAACGGACTTTTACCTGGATGAAGCGGGCAAAGAGGACGACCTGAAAGATGCTTTGGAACATTTTCAATTAGAGGTCGATCAGGTGGAGGCGAGTGTCTTCCAAACCCTTCAGATGGTGCTGGAGCACGAAGACGAACATTTCAAATACCTGATCCAAGCAAAGGTGAACCGAACGCATGAGGTGGGCGCCTATCCCATTGAAATAGAGGTCAACGGTTTGTTATCTGAATTCAAGGCTTCCTCGAAATCAGGCAATGAAGTTCGCAAGAAGATGGAGGGCGTGTTCAGCTCCCAGGATAAATATGATGCCTTTAAAAACACTGCCCAGAGTCAGTTTAACCAATTTGTGGGCCAGATGGAATTAGAATTGAAGAAGTTCGTGGACTCGGATAACATCAAAAACGATACCAAAATGAAAATGATTCGACCCAAGAAAAAGGTGGATCAAATGAGCGCGATTCCAACCTCTCGGGAGAACGACAGAACGGTGTTCTACGGGTATTACGGCACCAGTGACTATCTTTTCTACGCCTGGCTTTGGGCCGCGAGTTGCCATGATCACAGTATCTATATCAATGACGTGACCATTCTCGACGAGGCCGGGTCAGACCTGATCGATGTTGGCGAAACAGGGTTTGATGCGGGCGAGGCGGATACGCTCAATCCAGACGTTGAATTTGACGCTCCGGCTGATGCCGATGTGACCGTTCCCGAGGGTTCTGACTTCACCCCGGCTGACGACGGCTCTTCCTCGAGTTGGTTCGATTTTGGCGGCGGCGACTCTGGAGGCGATTCCGGAGGGGGCGATTCTTCTTGTAGCTCCTGTGGATCTTCGTGTAGTTCCTGTGGCGGCTGTAGCTGAGCAGGTTCGGACCAGTCATTTATCCAGGTTTTTCAAGAGGTTGGCCACTTGTTTGCCCGAGGGAATTTCGCTGAAAGTGAACCCTCGGCGGGCAAAGTAGGCCGACCCTTCCAATGCGGATTGCGTGGCAGGATCCTTTAGCAACTTGCGTGAAACCCCCAATAATAACCGGGTTTTACCGGGTTCTTCCATCTGGGCCAGTCGCACCAGCAAATGCGAGGCATGCCAGGCGTGGAAGAGTTCGATAGAGACCTTATTGTCCTTGTCGTCCTGAAGCGTGAAGTCGGGGAAACAATAGACCTCGCCGGAAAGCTGCACGAAATCGGCGGCAGGCTCCAGTTTCCATTCAGGCAAGTGGCGCGTGAGGCTCTCGCTCAGAGATTGGACTTCGAGGGGAATGTAGGCCAGAAAACGACTTTGTTGCGGGAGAATGCCACAGCTTTGATCAAGGCTTAGGGTCAGCTTGCGGCCTTTCTTGGGTTCTATCCGAGCGTGCAGTTGCCAATCCGGTTGGTGCAGCAGCGCGGGAAAGAAAAAGGCCAGCTTCATACCGTATTTACGGGTTTGGTAGAACATGCTCAGGGGTCCGCTGATGCGCAAACCGGTCAGACCCTTCTTTTCCCTGTGAACCTCGGCCAGTAACTGTTGGAAACGGAGGTATTTGAACAGTTGACGCAGGCGGGCCGGCGCCGTTTTTCGCAGGGTCACTTCCAGTTCCTCACAGTGCAGCAGGAGCCATTGAACCTGAGCGCAGTTATACAGATGCAGCAATTTCTCCGCAGTGATCTTCTTAAATTTGATCATGGGGTGGTGCATGGGCAGGTCGTTGAATAAAGCGCTGCGTATTTGTGCGATGGGCTGACCCAGGGCAGATTCGGTGGCTTGCAGATAGTCCTCTGGGTTATCGTAGCCGGCGTCGCGCAAGAAGGCACCGGCGGTGCGAAAAACCTTCTCGCGGAAGTCGGGTCGCTCGTCGTCTGCGGGCACGTCGAACTCCGATCGGTCAGTCAAGAGCTTCTCTAGTCCGCGCGAGACAACCGCTTCTGTCGGACTTGATTCCACCAGCCTGTCGGTTTCCTGCTCCAACTCGCCCCGGCTTAAGCCGCAGCCCTGGACAAAAACCTCAATCATGGCTGCGGCCTGAGCCAAAAGGTCGTGGTCACTTGGGTCGATGAACTTGGGTTTGACCGCGCCCTTGTAGACCCTATAGCGAACCAGGTCTTTGGTAAGCATCGTGCTTTCTCCTGCGTTTGTTGGCGTAGATCTCGCGGGTGTCGGCCGAGACCAACTCGTAGAGCATGGCCTGCTTGCCGGGTTTGCCGCGCAGGATGCGGCCCAGCCGCTGCACGTGCTCGCGCACCGTGCCACTACCGGAGACAATTATGGCCACATTGGCATCGGGCACATCCACACCCTCATTGAGTACCTTGGAGGTGACCAGCACGGAATAGTCACCGGAACGGAAGGCGGCCAGATAGGTCTCGCGTTCCTTGGGCCGGGTGTGGTGGGTAAGAACCGGTAGCAGGAAGAGTCTACCCAGGCGGTAGGCCATTTCGTTGTCCTGGGTGAAGACCAGGATACGGTCCTCACGATGGCGGCGGATCAGGTCCCAAACCCATTGTTCCTTGGCCTTGGAAGCCAGAGACAGCTTCTTCTGGAGCAGGTAGGCCTTAAAAGCACGCCGGCCTTCCGGGGTTCGGCTCGCACGCCACAGAAAGTTCTGCCAGCCGCGTCGGCCCGAAAGCGAGATGCCTTCCTTATCGAGAAAACCGACATAACGGGCGTTCTCCTCATCGTAGCGCTGCCGTTCGTCTTCCATCATCTCAACTTCAATGGTTTCTACTTTATAAGGAGCCAGGGTTCCACCCGTAAGATCGTGGATGTGAGCCCGGTAAGCAAGTGGTCCAATCAGGGCGTAGAGCACGGCTTCGCGCCCGTCAACTCGTTCTGGTGTTGCTGTCAGCCCCAGCCGGAATGGGGCCATATTGCTGATCGCCAGGAATCGGTACTGGTCGCCGGGAAGGCGGTGACACTCGTCAAAGACCGCGAAACCAAAGCGGTTGCCCTTATGCGGCACAAACAAGAGGGCAGAGTCATAGGTGGCAACCGTAATGGGTTGCAGATCCTTATAACCGCCGCCCATCATGCCGATTTCCGTGTCTAGGAACTTGGTCAGCACGTCTTTCCACTGGTGCATCAGGTCGATGGTGGGCACGTGGACCAGCGTGGGTCGGCGAACCTGGTGTATGAGCATCACCGCCAGGATGGTCTTGCCCGCGCCGGTGGGCAGAACCACTACGCCTCGACGGCCGCCCTTCATCCAAGCCTGGCTGGCCTCAGTCTGGAATTCGCGAGGTACGATCTCCTCCTTCATGGGGAAGTCTGTCGGTTCAAAATCGCGTGCCCCGTCTTGATAGTCAATTTTTTTGCGGTGCAAGGTCATGGCTATCTCGCGGTATCTGTT
>Ga0316189_10007714_pt1 | contig 10155 bp, 6 predicted proteins | sample LowCovwburrow_MG_FD_204930 | JGI IMG/M metagenome (GOLD analysis project Ga0316189, IMG submission 204930) | Coastal sediment microbial communities from Maine, United States - Lowes Cove worm burrow | ecosystem: Environmental > Aquatic > Marine > Coastal > Sediment | place: USA: Maine... | reverse complement strand
TTCGATCCCTATTACACTTCGTGACAGCGCTTTGAGTTTTCCGTCTTGTAATTCTTCTACCGCACCGATTCTCTTAAGCTCCGTTCGCATCGCGCCCGGAGGAATGTCGCCTCCAAACTTTTTTACTAGGTAACTGAAGGTTTGCCCCTCCCCATCAAATGCCAGGACCAAGGGAGCGCCATTTTGAGAGCTGAACTCAGGCTCCGTGTACCATCGATGCATGACCTGCCCCATCGGCGTCAATTTAACAAGGCCCAATTTGTCACCGTCTTGGTCCTTGTCACGAATTCGCCTCACCTCTTTCCTTGTGAGCCCGGTCATGACTGCAACCCGTGAAATATTTGTCGGGCGACCGCGAAGTCCGTAGTCCTTGCCGGCGACGTCGACAAATGCTGTTTTTGAAACTTCCGCGAACTCTCGGTATCCGATTCCGGCGCGCAGCATTGCTCGAGCCAAGGGGCGAAGTACGAGGAGCAGTGCGCCGAGGATTTGTCGTTGGATGTCGTTCTGCATGGGCGGAAAATATATTGATGAAGCGGTCAATTTGCTAACAAAATGACGGACTTGGGAAAAATAGCCCAAGTTTCAACATAGGACGACTAGATCCGCCACATTTGAATCTGGTGAAAACGTGCTGTTTTCTAGGGGGAAACGAGCCTCCCGATGGTCAGGAGTCGGCGAGAAGCGAGGCCAGCCCTGCTTCATCAATAGTCTCAACACCCAGATCTTGCGCTTTTGCCAGCTTTGATCCGGCTTTGTCACCGTAAATAACATAGCTGGTCTTTTTCGAAACACTCCCGGTGACCTTGCCACCGAGGGCCTGAATTTTCTGCTTGGCCTCATCACGCGTCATGTTGGTCAAAGTTCCCGTCAGCACAAACGTCTTGCCCGACAACCCTCCTTCGGAAGGAATTCGTTGTGGCTCGGACTCCGTCCAATGCACACCAAATTTCCGGAGTGCGCTTATCACGTCGCGATTATGGCCCTCGTCGAAAAACGAACGAATACGTGATGCGACGATTGGACCAACGTCGGGGACTTCTACCAACTCTTCTTCTGTTGCTTGCTGAATTGCATCGAGCTTGCCGAAGTATGACGCCAATGCAGACGCTGTCGCCTCACCTACCTCCCGAATTCCGAGCGCGTAGAGAAATCTTTCCAGTGTTGTTGATCGACTTTCTTCAATGGAGCTGACAAGGTTCTCTGCAGACTTCTCGCCCATGCGTTCCATCTCGGCGAGTTCGTCTTTCTTCAGTTGAAAAATATCCGCAGGCGTCTTGATGCGGTCGACTGCAACAAGTTGCTCAATGAGTTTCGAACCAAGCCCTTCGATGTCCATCGCCTTGCGAGACACAAAGTGCTTCAAGGCTTCAGCGCGCTGTGCTGCGCAATACAAACCGCCGCTGCAACGCGCCACCGCCTCATCACTTTCGCGTGTTACTGCGGAACCGCACACCGGACAGTGCTTCGGCAACTGCACGGCGCTTGTCCCTTCCGGACGTCGACTCGCAACAACGCCAACGACTTCAGGTATGACATCCCCTGCACGCCGAATTGTGACTGTGTCGCCAACACGGACGTCCTTCCGGTGTAGCTCATCGATGTTGTGCAGTGTTGCGTTACTTACCGTGACACCGCCTACAAACACAGGCTTGAGTCGGGCCACGGGTGTAACAGCGCCCGTTCGTCCAACCTGGAACTCAATCCCCTCCACCACAGTGAGCTCTTCCTGGGCCGGGAATTTGTGGGCGATTGCCCAGCGCGGCGCGCGCGAAACAAAGCCGAGCTCGCGTTGCTGCAGAAGGTTGTCGACTTTAAATACGACGCCATCAATTTCGTACGGGAGTGAATCACGCTTGGCGCCTAATGCTTCGTAATAGGCGAGACACCCTTCGACACCTTCGACAACAGCGCTTTCGGGGCAAGTCTTAAGGCCCCAACTTTGCAGTCGTCTGATTACTTCGCTATGCATCTCTGGTAACTCACCACCGTCAATTCGGCCGACAGAATACACGTACATATCCAGTGGTCGTTCGGCCGTGAGCTTCGGATCAAGCTGACGCAAACTCCCTGCGGCTGCATTGCGAGGATTGACGAACGTCTTCTCCCCCGCCTGCTCTGCTTTCTTGTTGTAGGCATCGAAACCCGCTTTCGGCATAAAGACCTCGCCACGAACCTCCAGCACCGGCGGAAAACCTTCACCAATTAGCCGTAACGGAATCGCATCAATTGTCCGCACGTTGTGCGTAATGTCTTCCCCGGTTGTGCCGTCGCCGCGAGTAGCACCACGAACAAGTTGACCGTCTTCGTACAGTAGACTTACCGCCGCACCATCCAGCTTGGGTTCTGCGGCGTAACAAAGTTGATCCGCTTCTTCTTCGAGTTCCAGCCTGTCAGTGACTCGACGGTGAAATTCACGCAACTCATCGGTCGCAAACGCATTATCGAGCGACAACATCGGCACCTGGTGCTGCACAGTTCCGAACGCGGCAATCGGTTTATCACCGACGCGCTGGGTCGGTGAATCTTCGGTGATCAGGTCGGGATGTTCACGCTCGATGGCCTGCAATTGCCGAATCAATCGATCGTATTCGGCATCCGGAACTTCCGGGTCGTCAAGAACGTGGTAACGATAGTTGTGATGGCGAATCTGCTGCTTCAGCGATTCGAGTTTATCTATTGTTGCTTCTGATGCGGTCATGCCAATAGCAACTCGTGCAGGTCAGGTGACGAGATGACTGTGCTGGTATTGAATGACCTCCTCACGCATGTATCGCTCGCGCTGAATACTCAACGTGCTTCCCGATTCATCGAGCAGTTCCGCATCCAGAGTCTGGGCCAGGGCTCGAGATGCCTCCATCATCATGTCAAATGCTTCAACACCATCGACCGGCCCCGGTAGAACGAGAAACAAGCTGATGCCCGGGATTTCCTGCTCTTTGATGTTGGCGATATCGAAGCTACCCGGTTCAACAAGGCTCGCCGCACTAAAGATCGTGCGACTCTCATCGTTACCGTCATATCGATGGAAAATTCCGAACTGCCCGTGCCGCAAGCCGATGCCCCGCATGCTGAGAATCAACTCATCACCTTTGAACGCACCGCCATCACGTGCAATCAGGCGCAAAGTGACGATCTTTTGCGGCACCTCTGGCGTAGGGTCTGCGAGATCGTCCCCGTCATCCTGCGTCTGCTCGGGCTCGGGCTCGGGGAGTTCCTGATCCACATCCTCATCGCCTAACGTGGGCGCAACCCGCGCCGCTGGCCCAGAATCTACCTCAGACTTGTTGCGCTCTCTGCGGCTGTAGAGGTAGACACCGGTGATGACCAGTAATCCAAAAAATAGCAGCAGCCAGCGTAGACCGTCCATGTGTCAATGACCTAGCTCGCTGCCATTTTGACTGCTTCGTCGAGGTCAACAGACACGAGTCGCGACACACCAGGTTCATGCATCGTCACGCCTGTTAGCTGGCGTGCCAGCTCCATCGTGACCTTGTTGTGCGTGATAAACACGAACTGCACCTTATCTGACATGTCCCGGACAATATCGCAGAACCGACCAACATTGGCATCGTCAAGCGGCGCATCAACCTCGTCAAGCAGGCAGAATGGTGCCGGATTCAATTCAAAAATTGCAAAGACAAGTGCGACCGCCGTTAGTGCCTTCTCGCCGCCCGACAGCAATTGAATAGTGCTGTTTCGCTTGCCCGGCGGGCGGGCCATCACGGTGACACCAGCCGACAGCAAATCGTCTCCGGTTAACTCCATGTAGGCATGTCCACCACCAAAGAGTTTCGGAAACAGCCGTTGGAAACCAGCATTAACATCGCTGAACGTCTCACGGAACCGCGAGCGCGTCTCGCGATCAATTTTGCGAATCGCGCCTTCGAGAGTTGAGAGTGCACTGTTCAGATCTTCAAGCTGCGAATCCAGGTACTCCTTACGCTCGGACTGCTCCTTGAATTCATCGATAGCGGCAAGGTTAATTGGCCCCAGCCTGTCGATCCGACGTCGAACTTTCTCGAGCTTCTCTTCCCACGATTCAATGTCTGCCGAGGCATCCATCTCTTCCATCAACGACTTAAACTCAAAATCCGTCGCCGCAAGTTGCTCAGCAAAACCCTCACGTCGGACACGCAATTCACGCGCGCCCATTTCGGCTTCACTCACCGCTGAGCGCGCCTCTTCGACGGATTGATCGATTTGCATCCTCGTCTGATCGAGGTCCCGCAAATTCGTTTCGACTTCCTCTACCAGCCGGCGTGCCGAAGCCAGTTTTTCTTCCACCGTGATGCGATTTGCCAACTGCTCTTCAAGAGACTTTTTGTTGTCGGCCAGCGGTGACTGACGCTGCTCCAGCTGATCTCGAATTTCCACTTCGCGGCTTTCAAATACCTGCAACTGCGAGCGCATGCGATCAAGGTTTTGGGCAGCGGATTCTTTGCTGGTACGGCGGCTTTCGAACTGGATCGTGATGTTCTGAACAGTTTGGCGATCTTCATTGGCCTGTTCACGCACACGTCGCAGTTCTGCTCGGAGCTCATCGCGGCGTGTCTCGAGAGTCACTCGTAATGTCTCAAACTCTTCCAGCGACTCAACGGCCTGGTTGAAGTTTCTTCGCGACTCACGCAGCTGCTCTTCGGCGGAAATCTGTTGGTTGTCGACCTCGCCTGTTTCCTCGGCGATCGATGCCTGGCGGGCGTTGGCCTGGTCCATGCGGTACTTCGCCGCATCGTGGGCGGCCTTTATCTCCGAGTACTCATTAAGCAAAGACGCCGCGTCAGACTGTACTGCTTCTCTGCGCTCCTCGAGCTGATTGAGGCGAATGCGGCCATCGTTCAGGAGCTTTCGGGCACTTTCGAACCGTGCCTTGAATTCCCTCGTTTCACCTTTGAGCCGGCGCATGTCATGTTCGCGTGACAGGATGCCTGCCTTGGAGTCTTTGTCGCGCGAGACGCGCAACCATTGCTTGCCGAGCCAGATACCATCGACCGTAATAACGGAACTGTCGTCACCAATGGATTCGCGCAGTGACAACGCGCTGCCCAGTGACTCGGCGACCTTGACCTGTGCCAGCAGCCGGTGGATCGCTTTCGGCGCGCCGCTCACCTTGGCGGCCAGCGTGTCGGACACATCGAATAACTCAGGCTCGGTGCCAAACTCCTCGAGTATTGTGAGATGGCCGCTGCGCAGTTTGGCAATGTTTTCGGTGACAGGTGTCATATCGCTTACGCAAATCGCCTGCAAATAGTCGCCCAGAACCGTCTCGACTGCTTTCTGCCAGCCATCGGCAACATCGAGCGTCTGCGCTACCTTGCGATTTGTATCGAGCCCGGAATTCTCCAGCCAATCCTGGATACCCTCATCACCTTCACCAAGCGCCGCCTTCTGCAGAGCCTCGAGAGATGCATATTTCCCTTCGGCAACCTGCAACGTCGCACGACGTTCGTCTACCAGTCGCGTCAGCTTGCCGTCTTGTTCCCGCAATTTACGAATCTTGTCCGCAATGTCTGCCAGGTGACGGTCAAATTCGTCACGCGCCTGGCGCTTACGTAGTTCCTGCGCGGTTAACTCGTCGAAATTAGCTTGTAGTTCTTCCGCACTGGCGCCCGACTTTGCCTCGTCGAGTTTCTGCCGGCGCTCGTTAAAGCTCTGAATCCTCGACTCGATTTGTTCAGCGCGAGACTGCTCTATGTTTCGTTGTTGCTGCGCCTCGTTAAATTGAGCTGTGAAGTCATCCCATTCCTGCTGCCATTCGGCGAGCGCATCTTCCGCCTGGAGCAGTGACTCGCCCGAAGACTTTTCGCTTTGCCGGGCTTGCTCGAGACCAGGAACCAACTCGTTGAGGGTCAGTTCAAGCTGGGCAATTTCGGTCTGATCCTTATCGATATGATCCCGAATTTCCCTGGCGCCCTGGATAGCTTGCTCGAGGTCTTTCTTCTGCCGCTCGCGCAATTCATGTGCGTGTTCGATGGATTGCTCGAGCCGGGCGATTTCCGAACCGACTTTGTAATACTGCCCCTGTACTTCATTGAACTCGTCATTACGGTGACTCTGAAGAACTCGAGACTCCTCGATTAACGCTTCGAGTTTGCGCTGCTCAGCTATTGCGGCCTCGAGGCTGTTCTTGCGTTCTGCCAGCTGGCGCTCGGCATCAGCCGCAAGGTCATCGAGATTTTTCGTCCGCAGGGCCAGCAACTCTGCCGAAGTGCGTCGCTCATCGTCTTTGTAACGACCGTAGCGTTCAGCGGTCTTCGCCTGTCGGTCCAGGTGCTTGATCTGTTTCTCGACTTCCTCAAGTACATCCAGAAGTCGATCGAGGTTCTCCTTGGTGTGTTTGATGCGATTCGAGGTTTCCCGGCGCCGTTCCTTGTACTTGGATATACCTGCCGCTTCCTCGAGAAACACACGCATTTCTTCGGGCTTCGCCTCAATCAGGCGAGAAATCATGCCCTGCTCGATAATTGAATAGCTGCGCGGCCCCAGCCCCGTGCCCAGGAAAACGCCAGTAATGTCTTTGCGGCGGCACCGTGTACCGTTCAGGTAGTAGTTCGAGATACCGTCCCGCGAAACCTCGCGGCGAATGGCGATCTCGGCGTATTTGGCGTACTGCCCTTCCAGCGTCGTATCCGTGTTATCGAACAGCAGCTCTACAGAGGCCGCACCAATCGGTTTCCTCGTGCTGGAGCCATTGAAGATGACATCGGTAATAGAATCGCCGCGCAGCCGGCTTGCTGAGCTTTCGCCCATAACCCATCGCACTGCATCGATGACATTCGACTTACCACAACCATTCGGCCCAACGACGCCGACAAGGCTGCTGGGGAAAGTGATATTTGTGGGGTCGACGAACGATTTGAAGCCGGCGAGCTTGATTTTGCTTAGTCGCATGTGGTGTCAGACGCCATTAGCCCGTCAAATCCGGCTAGTGTAATGGAATTTAACCAATAAAACGATTGTCGTGAGAAAAAGGCAATAACACCGAAGACCGCGTACTGCGGGGCTTTCAGACGTAATTTGAAGCGCCGGATATTCCCGAAAAAAATAGGCTTCCATGCTGCCGCCATCAATGTATAATCCCGCCCTTTTCTCGATCCGGCAGGAGTACCAAATGCCCGCAAAGAAGGCCGCAAGCAAGAAGCGGAAGAAAACGACAGCCTCTCGCAAGAAGGTTGCGTCGAAACGCGTGAGCAAGAAGAAGGTTGCCAAGAAAAAGGTGAGCAAAAAGAAGGTCGCGAAGAAGAAGGTCGCCAAGAAGGTCGCCAAGAAAAAGGTGAGCAAAAAGAAGGTCGCCAAGAAAAAGGTGGCCAAAAAGAAGGTCGCCAAGAAGAAGGTGAGCAAAAAGAAGGTTGCCAAAAAGAAGGTCGCCAAGAAGAAGGTCGCCAAGAAGGTCAGCAAGAAAAAGGCCGTGTCTAAGAAGAAAACGGCTAGCAAGAAAAAGGCAACCTCCATGAAAAGGCCCACGGCGAAGAAAGTCGCGCGCAAGGCCCCGGCCCGCCGCGCACGACCGCGCGGTGACGTACTGTCAGGGCCAATTCACGGCATCGAGCCTTACAAGCCGAAACGCGGCGAAGAGTACATGAGCAGTGAGCAGCTCGGACATTTCCACAACATACTGAGCGCCTGGAAGCGCGAATTGATGTTCGAGGTAGACCGCACTGTGCACCACATGCAGGACGAAGCTGCGAACTTCCCTGATCCGAACGATCGCGCTACCCAGGAATCGGAATTCGGTCTTGAGCTTCGCACGCGTGACCGCGAACGCAAGTTGCTCCGAAAGATAGAATCAGCTTTGGCGCGCATCGACGATGGCAGCTACGGCTGGTGCGACGAGACAGGTGAGGAAATCGGACTGAAGCGGCTTGAGGCGCGCCCGGTTGCAACGCTCTGCCTGGAAGCGCAAGAACGACGCGAACTCGCGGAACGGCAGTTCCGCGATCGGGACGATCGTTACCGCTAAAGCGACCCGCTCCACTCCCTACATTGGTCGGTTTGCACCGTCACCAACCGGCCCCCTGCACTTCGGGTCACTGCTGACCGCTGTCGCGAGCTTCCTCGAAGCTCGCCGGCACCACGGTCAGTGGTTGCTCCGTGTTGAGGATATCGACCCACCTCGGGAACAGCCGGGCGCCAGTGACGAAATCCTCGCGGCGCTCGAACTCTACGGCTTCGAATGGGACGGCGCCGTCACCCACCAAAGTGCGAGCCGAGCCGCACACGATGCCGCTATTGAGCAGCTTGTTGATGCCGGGAAGGCTTATCGTTGTGGGTGCTCGCGACGGGACCTGGCTGGTGCAGCCCGCGGCAAGCTTGGAATCATCTATCCTGGTACCTGCCGTGACGGCTCAAGCGCGAGCGAATACGCTTTGCGCATTCTCACGGACGATATTCCGACGGGATTCGACGACCAACTGCAAGGCCCCCAGAAACAGTCACTTCAGTCAGATTCTGGCGATTTTGTCATCCTGCGCCGTGATGGTCTGATCGCCTACCAACTGGCCGTTGTGGTGGATGACCACCTTCAGGGAGTCACCGACGTCGTAAGAGGCATCGACCTGATGGACTCCACACCCCGGCAGATCTGGTTGCAACAGCTGCTTGGCTATGCAACGCCGAACTATTGCCATTTGCCGGTCGCGGTTAACGAACTAGGCCAGAAGTTGAGCAAGAGTCATGGCGCCAGTGGTATCGACACGCAACATCCTGAAGACAACCTGGTCCTCGCACTGGAGCTCCTTGAGCAGCAGCCGCCGCCGGAACTCAGGGCCAGCAGGATAAGCGATATATGGCAATGGGCTCTTGAGTCCTGGGATATCGCTGTCCTCAGGCAAATGACGGAAATCGCGGCGCCTGGCCAAGTTATAGCTCGCTGACGGCGTCGCAGAAAAGTTGTCCCAGTGGTCGACAACGAGACCTAAAAAGTCCTTGACATCAGGGCCTTAGATGCCCTAGCGTTGAGCTTGCAACGGGGATACGCTCCCCCGCCCCCCGTTGCAAAGCCTGAAGGAGTTTTCACTCCACGGCAGGCCCCCTGCGCAAGCGGGGGGCCATTTTTTTGTCTGCGCGAGATGATTGACGAAATCACTGATAAACGGGTTCTGCGCAGCACTTTCAGACCAGCTGGCTGGCTGAAGCACAGGCATCTGCAGACTATATTCCCGTCTCTTCCCTGGGCGTGGCGTGAGCGCGCACCTTTGCGCCGCGAAATCCTGAATCTGCCCGATGGCGATTCCACCGCCGTAGACTGGCTCAGTGACAGCGATGAGCTCCCCCGCAGTGCACCTCTGCTCGTTGTATTACATGGGCTTGAGGGATCCGCTGAGTCGTCCTATGCCCGAATGCTGATGCAGGCAGCCCTCGAGCGACGATGGCGACCCTGCGTACTGCATTTCCGTGACTGTGGCGATTACCGAAATCCACTGCCGCGGCGGTATCACGCGGGCGAGACCGGGGATATCAGGCATTTCCTCGAAACGCTGCATGATCAGGGTCAGACCGGTCCGATTTTCGCCGTTGGCTACTCGCTTGGCGGAAATATTCTGCTCAAATACCTTGGCGAATCCGGCGAGAAATCGCGACTGCACGCCGCCGGCGCCGTCTGCGTTCCTCTAAATCTTCACATCTGTGCAGAGACATTAAATACTGGTTTTTCAAAGAATTACCAGAGAGTTCTTCTAAAGAACATGAAGAGTTCGGTACAGCAAAAATTCGACCGTGACACGGCGGCTTTCGATTGGGATCGTGCGATGGCGGCAGAAAACTTTGCCGAGTTCGATGATGCGGTTACAGCGCCGTTGCATGGTTTCGATGGCAAGAACGACTACTACGATAAGTGCAGTTCGGCCCAGTTCCTGAAGGACGTGGGAAGGCCTACATTGATAATCAACTCACTGGATGACCCATTCATGACACCGGAAGTGATTCCGCACTACGACGAGCTCTCGGAGCACGTTACGCTCGAGGTCGCGGATGCCGGTGGGCATGTGGGATTTGTAGAGGGAGGTACGCCGTGGCGGCCCAGGTATTACCTGCCACGGCGCATACTCAATTTCCTGGAATCGAAACTCTAGGAAGCGTCCACTTCCTTCATGGAGAGTCGGACGCGGCCCTGACGATCCACTTCGAGGACCTTGACCTTCACCTCATCGCCTTCGG
>Ga0316189_10007713_pt1 | contig 10156 bp, 11 predicted proteins | sample LowCovwburrow_MG_FD_204930 | JGI IMG/M metagenome (GOLD analysis project Ga0316189, IMG submission 204930) | Coastal sediment microbial communities from Maine, United States - Lowes Cove worm burrow | ecosystem: Environmental > Aquatic > Marine > Coastal > Sediment | place: USA: Maine... | reverse complement strand
GCTTCTTGTAGAACGGCAGCACTTCCTCGAAGCTCCAGCCTTCACAGCCCCGAGCCGCCCAGTCGTCGTAGTTCTTCTTGTTGCCTCGGAGATAGATCATGCCGTTGACCGAGCTCGAGCCGCCTACGACTTTCCCGCGCGTGTACGTGACGCAACGGTCGTTGAGTTGTGCCTGAGGCGCGGTGCTGAAACCCCAGTCGAGCTTCTCTTTGAGCTGCTTGACCTGCTGAACGACGCTGATCATTCCGGGTTTACGAACCAGTGTCGTGCGATCACTCCCGCCCGCTTCGAGTAGAAGGACGCTTACCTTGGGGTCCTCTGCCAGGCGGGCGGCGACGATGGCGCCCGCGGAGCCGGAACCCACGACGATATAGTCGTACTCAGCCATCGGCCCGCACAATTGGAACGCGTTTCACTCCCGCGGATATAGCGGGCGCAGGCGGATCTGGCCAGCGCGGATCAGCAGGGTGGGCGCTATGCGCTAGCTGGCTTGATCACGCCGATCATTGCGCCGAGCGGATCTCGCAGAATCGCGAAGCGTCCAGGTTCGGCGTCCATCGGCTCCGCGATGACCGTGGCTCCGTTCTTCTTGGCGCGCGCGAGCGTCTCGTCGCAGTCCTCTACCGTGATGTACTGCAACCACATCGTCGGGATGTCGGAGCTCGCTGCTTGCAGCATGCCGCCGCGCATTTCTTCTCCGTCCTTGAAGACGTAGTACGTGCCATTCGGCATGCTCATCTCTTCGTGTGTATACCCGAGCGCTTTCTCATAGAACGCGAGGGAAGCCTGCGGGTCTTGTGTTGCGGGACAAAGGCCCGATCGCTCGCGGTCGAGCCGGGAGCTGGCAATTCGACACCCGCCTGCAATTTCTTTCCAGCGACATCTTTCGACCGGCCGGCGTCGGCCTACTAAGCCCTATAAACCGAGGATTTAGAGAGCCTTCCCTTCCCCTGCAGCGCGGAAGCAGGCAATATGGTGACCATGCCACGTCAACAGTTGAACCAGGCGTTGGTCGCACTTCATCGCGAGCTCGAATCCGACGAACAGATAGGGACGGAAGACCGCGAGGCCCTGCTGCAAGCGGTGCGTGAAATAGAGGAAGCGCTCCAGCACGCAGACCCCGTTGAAGAGCCTGCGCAGGGTGGACCTCTGAGTAGACGGATCACCGCGCTCATCGAGGACTTCGAAACGTCACATCCAAAGTTCGCCGAAATCCTCGGCAGCGTTTCGGAAAGCCTCGCCAACTTGGGCATCTAGATCCCGAGCAGGAAATAGGTCATCCCCCGACAGCAGAGCCGGACTGACACTGTTCCAGTGATCAAAATCGAACCAGCCGACAGCCGCCCGAGTCGCGGACGGCGATTGTGGAACGCGCTCGTTGCAGGGTTCGGATGGCTGCTCTCGCCCTTGTCGTGGTGGAACGACCTGTTCGTCAACGTGCCGCTCGCATATCTCTTTTCGGCGCCATTTTCGCTGATCGACGAGCGCTTGTACGTACCTGCATTCGCGCTGGGCTACTGGCTGACCAACGTCCTGGGCTTCGTGCTGCTGCACAAAGGGCTCGTGGGCATGGTGAGCAGAAGAGCCTCCAGCCTGCGACGCGACCTGCTGGTCGCGACCGTGTACAGCTTTGCGGTCGCGATGGCGGCCTGGCTCGGCTGGCTGCCCTCCCCTGCCTCGCTTCTAGAAAAATGGGCAGTGGGTCAGTAGGCGAAGAGCAGCGTCTTGTTCAGCTCGCCACTCGCTCGACTAAGAGTCGGACCCTTCGTCGGTCATGCCATCGGAGTCTTCGTCGACCGGGGTTTCGCCTTGCTGAGTAGGCACCTCCGTTTCGGGGAGGACTTCTCCGATGCACGCACCAAAGGCGCTGCCATGGAGAACAAACCGGTGAGTTGCCGCATGGCGCGAGTATAGCCGAGTATCCTCCAGGGAGAGACCCGGTGGCGTTCTGGACTCCGATGTCGATCGCGATCTTCGGAGCGCTTGCGGTTACATCGGTGCTCCAAATCGTTTCAGCGTCGGGACTTCGGACACCCTAGATCGCGGAGGGAGAATCCGCGCACAGGGCGAGACGCAGGAGGCTGCCGAAGTGCAGCGCCGCTTCGAGACTGCCTGGCAACACGCCGACGTCGAGATCACCGCATCGCGATTCTAAGGGCCTGGCGAGTCTCCAATCGGCCGCCGCGAAAATCAGGCGCGCATCGCGATTAGATGGAGCGCAAGAACCGAAGGTACGCTTCGAGCACCTCGTTCGGCGCCTCTACCTGCGGATAGTGCCCGATCTGGGCGAGCTGCACGGTGAACTGGTCGCGACTCACGACTTCCCTGTATCGCTCGATCATGTGCGCGCCGGACACCGGGTCCGCCGAGCCGTTGATCAGTCCGATGGGGACGACGCTGTTCTGCAGGGCACTGACCCAGCGTTCCCGGTGTCGCTTCCGGTCGCTCATGTAGGAAATCAGATTGCGGAAAACATGCTTCCCGTCCCGTTCGTTGACGAGACTCCAGAAACTCTCGAGCTCTTCGGGCGACGGCTTGGTCTGGGGCCCGAACACCGCAGAGAATGACTTGTCGAACGAGCGCTTGCTCAGAAGCTGGTTGATCCACGGCCCAAGCGGACTGATGAGTAGCTTCTGAATCAGCCGCGCTCGGTGCGTTTCCGGAAAGAGCCCGCCGTTGAGAAGGCAGAGCGACACCCAGCGGCCGACCCCCCGACCCTCGTTCTGTCGAGCGAGAAGCTCTTGCGCGACCGTATCGCCGTAGTCGTGCGCGAGCACGTGAAACCGCGCGAGCTTCCGTTCGCTAATCAGCGCTTCACAAAGATCGGCTTGCTCCATGATGCTGTACGTGTGCGGGTTCGGCTTCTCGCTAAACCCAAAGCCCAGCATGTCGAGCGCAACCACGCGATACGATTCACTCAGCGCAGACCAAATAGGCGCCCAGTCCCAAGACGAGGTGGGAAAACCGTGGATGAGAAAGATCGCGGGCTTCTCTTGCTCGCCGGAGTCCAAGAAGAAGATCTCACGACCCAGCAGTCGCGTGAAATGCCCCCGTTCGCGCCACTGCTGAATCGACATGACCATTGCGCTTCGGAGGTTAGACCAGATGGTGTGGAAAGACCCTCAAGAACGATGCGAAAGCGACAGGCCGTGCGGCCTGCCGATCAGCGCTTGTGGGCAATGGGGATTCTAGTGTTGATGCTCGCGCCGAGCTCGCCCCGGAGGACCGGTCGCCCTGCAACCGAAGCCTCGACCTCGAATCTCAGCACGCCACTTTGCTCGAGCGTCCACTCTGCGCGGTATTCGAGCTGGCAGCCGGGCAGGACGGGTTCGAGAAATCGGACGTCGATGTGACTGGCGAGCCCCACGATCGGAGAGCGCGACATCTCTTCGAGGAGTGCCAGCCCATCATCCGATGGAGTCGCGCCGGGCCGAAGCGAATAGGCCGCGTCGAGCGCCTCGAGCGTTCGAAGCCCGAGCTCCGCATCCTGGCGCTCCTCACCCGCGCGCTGGATCGCATCGAGGGTCGCTAGAAGCTGCGCAGTCTGTCCGAGGCCCTCGACGACGTAGACGCCGGGCCAGACGGACCACCCGGGAAAGTGTCCATCGAACACCGGGTGACTCACCGAGATCTGAAATGTCGCTTCGATGGAGCGCGCCTCGCCCAGGCGGTAACGCTTGATCCGATCGACGAACAGAAAGGGCCTCCGATGCGGCAAGAGACGCTGCACGATGTTCGCGCCAAGACCGCGGTGCTCTTCACTCGTTCGTGTCATGCCAACTCCCTGACGACCGTCTGCAGCTCGTGAAGAGAAGAGGTTCTGTGAACTCTGACTGCGGGGTGCTCGTCGAGATGACGCTTCAGGATGTGGCGCAAAGCATGCTCCGGACCGAGCACGACCATCTCGGTCGCTCCCTCTTCGATCAGGAATTCGATCGCCTGGTGAAGCTTCATGGGTTGCGTGAGCTGCGAAAGCAGTAGCTCGCCGGTCTCCTTCGCATCAGAGGGGCCACGCGCGGCCGTCTCGTTGCTCAGCCAGGCTGTCGTTCCGCGCGCGTCGCCGATGACAGACTCCATGATGGGTCGCAGCTCGGAAACAGCCTGGTCCATGAGTGGAGAATGCCACGGCCCGGAAACCGGAAGTGGAGAAACACCATCTGCGCAAGCGGCGGCTCGCATCGCCGCGCGTTCGCCCGTGACGAGATGCGTGTCCGCTGTGGTCTGCCCGGCTTCGAAAATGGCGCCGGCCTTGGCTCCGCGCTCGACCACCTCTCGTAGCTTCGCTTGGGAGCCCCGGACCGCAGCCATCCCGCCGGGCCGGGCACGCGCAGCCGTCGCCATGACGCGTCCTCGCATCGCGGACAGATAGGCGGCATCCTCGAAGCTCAGATGGCCCGCGAGGGCGAGCGCCCCGACCTCCCCGGCCGAGTGCCCGAGCGCGATCGATGCGTCGATCCCCTGGTCGCGAAGGAAAGATGCGCTGCTCAAGGCAACTGCCGTCAGCGCGGGCTGTAGGTATTCCGTGCGTAGCAGGGGTCTCCCGCCGACCTCCGATAAGCGCAGCAAGTTCTTGTCGGCCGCGTCGCTCGCCCGCTCCCAGACCCTAGCTGCGGGCGCGTGCGAACGGGCGAGCTCGAGCCCCATACCCGCGTGCTCGGCCCCCTGCCCCGCGACGAGCCAGGCGATCATGCGGTCATTCCTCCGTCGACGGCGATGGTTTGCCCCGTGATGTAGCTGGCCTCGTCGGAAGCCAGGAAGGCCACCACACTGGCGAGCTCCTCTGAGCGCCCTGCCCGACCCATCGGCAGCAAGTGCACGCGGGCCTCACGCGCGCGATGATCCATGCGCTGCGCCATGCCCGCATCGAAGATCCCCGGAGCCACTGCGTTCACGCGAATTCCACGTTCCGCAAGCTCGCGAGCGAGTGTTCGCGTGAGCGCGATGAGGCCCCCCTTGGAGGCGGAGTAGCTCGCTTGCCCTGGGCTTCCATGAATACCCGCGACCGAGGCAACGTTGACGACCACCCCCTTGCCGGACCGCATCATGCCGGGGAGCGCTGCGCGAATACACGCCATAGCGCCGTTGAGGTTGGTCGCTATCACCTCCGCATCGTCGGCGTCGGACTGAAGCAAAAAGAACTGATCGCGGATGGTGGCGGCATTGTTCACCAACACGTCGAGTGCCGGTAGAGCGCAGACCGATGCGCGAATGGACGCGGCGTCCTCCAAGTCGAGCGCGAGCGGTGTGGCTTCGATTCCGAATGTGGCGCAGCGAGCGGCGCATTCCTCGGCCTCGTCCCGTCGGTTGTGATAACCGATGAAGACCGAGGCCCCTTCACTTGCGAAGCGCAGCGCAATGTCGCGCCCGAGGCCGCGCGATGCCCCGGTGACCAGAACTCGTTTTTCGGTGAATCTTTTCATGGCAGTGAGCCCTGCCAAAGGGGAGGGTCGTTGCTCGCATCGCGCGTGGCGCAGCTGTGCCGGTGCGGGTCGACGAGAAGACTCCGGTTGAAGAGGAGCGGGCTGGAGACCGTGCGAATCGGTCGATTAGCCTCCGGAGCGGGCACGAAGAACGCGTCGATTCCGGGGTGCGCGACCGAAACGTCTAGGAGCGCCATCCCCGCCACACCTCCAAGGCCGGGCGAGTATGCGGCGGCGGTTACGCGTCCCACCGGAGCGTCGGGTCCGTGAAGCGGATCACCCGTCTTGACTGATTCTCGCGCGACGAAGTGCGTCAGGCGACGGTTCATGCCCTGGGCCCTTCGCTCTTGGATCGCCGTGGCGCCTGGAAACCTCTTCCGTGCCGAGACCCGCCATTGAAGCTGGAGCTCGAGGGGTGTGAGTCCCTCGACCGGGCCGTGCCGGACCGAGAAGAAACCGTTTTCGAGAGCGCAGAGATCGAGCGTCCCGAGAGATACCTCGCCTCCGCCAAGGCCCTCGACCAAGTTCAGCAACTCCCCCCACGCTTGTTCCGCGTGCTCAGTGCGAATCGCGACGTCGTAGCCGTACTCGCCGGTCTTTCCGGCGCGAAAGCAGGTCCCTCGATCGAAGTGATAGAAGCTGAGATACGGCAGGCCGATGACGTCGGGCGTGAGCCATTTGCTCAGCACCTCCCAAGCGTACGGCCCGTGCAGGGAGATCAGCTCGTACGCCGGCCGAAGGTCTTCGACTTGGACAGCTAGCTCAGGGCCGGCATACCGAGCAAGGAGGGCTGAAATCTCCTCGGTCGTGATCCCTTCGAACATCAGGATACAGGCGTCGTCGTCCGGGCAGACGTAGACATCGGCGACGGGCTGACCCTGCTCATCGAGGATCAAGGTCTGGAGCATCCGTCCGTCCCGAACCCACAGATCGCCTGAGCAAACGGTGTCCAATGCTTCGGTCATGTCGTCGCCGCTCAGCCGGACGAGCCCCACGTGATCCATGCGACTCAGCGCGGCCCGGTGACGGACCGATCGGTATTCGTCCTCAAGACTCATCGCTGATCTCCATGATCGCGTCCACGATGGTGTTGACCGTGCGCAACTTCGAGGAAACATGCGGGGAGCCGGCCAGCGTCAAACCAAACACGGTGTCGAGCTGAACCACGAGCTCGATCGCATCGACGGAGTCCATCCCCAGACCCGTCCCGAAAAGAGGTGCGTCAGGGTCGATAGCCTCGGGTTCGATCCGCAGCTTCATCGCGTCACGGAGCATCCGCCGGACACGATCGAGAATCGCCTCTCGAGTTGAGACGTAGTCGTACAAGTCAGTCGTCATCAATGACCTCTGTCGAAGCAAGAATCATCGCAACGCTTGCGGTTGTACCCGCGCTCGCGACCAGCGCGCTTCTCGCTTCGCCCCGGCGCAGCTTGCCGAGTGCGAGAGCCAACGCAAAAGCTGACGAAGTGGCCGGCATGCCGCCAAAAGGGTTCGGCCGTTCGACGAAGAGCTCCGCCGGTTCCGAAGAGCCCCAACTCCTGCGCGCCTGGGCAATGGCGTCGTCCAGTTGCTCCGCTCCGGCAAGCCCTATGCCGGCCACCTCGACTGCTGTCGGTTCCGTACAGAGGACCAGTGCGCAGGCAGCATCGGCGAGGGCGGCTCCGGGCGAGTGCTCCGAGCGCACATCGACGGCGGCTGCGATGATTCGGTCGGAATCGCGTCGGCGAGCCAGCATCCATGTCGAGATCAGGGCAGCCATGAGGCCGCTCCCCTCGCCGATGGTGATCGTGCTCTGCGGACCGCGGATGTGGAGCGCCTTGGCACAAGCGCTCTGGGCAGCGCTTGGAAGCACTTGGGCAAACGCAGTCGTGTCGGGTTTGGCAAGGCCACGCCGCTCGAGACTCGAGTGAAATCGTTCGAGGCTGTCGGGGGAGGCGCGTAGAGCTCCTGCGATCAATCCGGTGCGGGCGCGCGCTGTTCCTCGGAGCTGCACTCCCGCGTCGGCGAGCGCTCTCGAAGCGACGGTCGTGAGAAGCTCCGAAGCTCGGTCGATTCCGCGAAGATCAGCCCTCGGGACTTCGGCCGCCAGGTCGATGTGGAGCTCCCGTTCCGCAGGAAGCGATGCGCCTTCGTAGATCCGGGCGAGATCCTCGATGCGGCTCACGCCAGCGCACAGAGCGGCGGCCCCACTCAGGTATACCGGCCTGCGCCTCTCCTCGGGCGTGGTCACGGGCTCTGGGGCCCCGAACACGAGCGCGCAGTTGCTCCCTCCGAACGCCGAGTTGCTGGAAAGCGCGAGCTCGTAGACAAGTGGCTTCGGCTGCTTGGAGCCGACGGGACGCGGCGGCCCTCCTGGACGCGCCGCTTCGAAGCCAGCCGTCGTCGGCGCGAGGCCGGCGCGCATGCACTCGAGCGTCGCGATGACTTCGAGCACCCCGGCAGCGCTCTGCGCGTGACCGAGATGCCCTTTGCTTGAGCTCAAGGGCAGCGCGCTGCCAAGCTCAGAGCCGAACACCGATTGGACAGCGCACCACTCGGCTGTGTCGTTGGCCATCGTCCCGGTGCCGTGCGCGTTGAAGTAGCCGATCTCGGCCTCGGACGCCCCAGCGTCGTCGAGAGCGCTTCGGATCGCCGCCGCCACGCCACGACCGCGCGGCTCTGGGGAGGTCTCGTGGTACGCATCGCCCGATAGCCCATAACCTCGAAGCCACGCGTGGGTGACGGCGCCCCGCTTACCACCCGCTTCCATCACGAGGAAGCCCGCGCCCTCGCCGAGAGTGGTTCCCATCTGCCGGCCAAACGGAGTGCACGGCCCTTCGCTCAGGACGCCGAGCGCGTTGAAGCCTGCGAAAAGCGCCGGGGTCAGCGCGTCGATCCCACCTGCAAGAACGACATCCGCGAAGCCTTCACGAATCAGGTCCGCTCCAAAGCCAATCGCCTGGGTTGAAGACGTGCACGCAGTGGAGACAGTGATCGCAGGCCCCGAAATGCAAAGCTCCTTCGCGAGGTCACGCGCAAGGCTCTCCGTCGTGTGGTCTCCGAAGAGGCTCGCTCCCAAGGTCAGTGCGACCCGCATCGATGGAAGGCGCTCGACGTCGACCCTGGCGTGCGCGAGCGCGTCGCGAAGCGCGAGCAAGCCAAATTCGCGACAGAGCAAGGTCGGGTCGCGATCGTCCGCCTCGTATCCAGCAACGAGCGCACCCACGTCCGTCGTGAAAGGGGAGGTGTCGAAACGACGAACCGGAGCGATCCCACTCTCGCCTCGAAGCAAGGCTGCACGGAATTGATCACGACCGACGCCGAGTGCGCTCGCGACGCCCCAGCCCGTGATGTGCGCTGAATCGCTCACTGAACTTCGGTCGGGTTCAAGCGAGCGCGCTCCTCTTCAAGCTGCCTACGTCGACGAGCACGTGCAGCTAAGACGAAGAGCGCGATCAAGAGCAAGAAACCGCCAATGCACATGGGGACGGCGGCGCCAACCATTCCCGTAACGCCCAGAGCGATGCCGCCGACGATCAGGAGCCCGCCCCCGGCACCTGCGAGCCCTCTCGATGCTCGGGTGAGTGATTTCTCCTTGCGCTCGAGGCGCGCGATCTCACGGCGTCGTTCCGCTTGAACCGCTGGCGATTCCCCGGCAGACGGCGACTCCGCCTCTGGCGGCGGGCTCGACTCGACCTCACCGCCCGGCTGTGGGGGAGGAGTCGACCCGAGCGGGTCGTCGTACTGGGCCAGCATCCTCCTGGCAGCCGGGCTGACCTCCAAGCCCGAGTCTCCTTCTGCGCGAGCGCCATTGCGCTCTGCATAGCGCGTGAGCTGATTGGTCAAGTCGGTGACCAGCTCGTCCGTAGATTGCATGCGGAGCTGCGCGGACAGTTGGCGGGACGCCCGGCGGAGCCTCAGGCGGCCGCGCATCCCCATGCCGTGCCTCGCCCCCTCGTCGTCCAAGCCCGAAGCCATGTCCATGAGAACGTCTGGGTTCTCTCGTAGCTCGCGATCGATCTGCTTCTTGGTCTCATCGTCAGCCATTCCAACGACGAAGTAGGCGTCGGCCACCGCCTGATCCAAAACGGGTGACATCGTCGCGAGGTCAGACTGAACTTCGTCGCTCTTGCGGAGGTCGTCGGGGAGCGCGTTCACGAGCTCCGAGTAGACGAGCGCTTGGTAGGTCGTCGACAAGTACTGGTTGATGTCGGCGCTGAGCTCGTCCTGGATATCCTGACTCAGAAGCCCCTTGCGTTTTCCCTCGGCCACGTAGTCCAATTCCTTCAGAGGTTGGAGTGCGGTTTTGATGTACCCCAGCTCGAGCTCGGGCGAGTCGGGTGAGCGAGGAGTCGTTTCGCACGACTCGTAGCCGAGGGTCGCGGTGGCAGCCACAGCGCCCCCCACTACAACGCCAGCCAGCCACTCTCTTCTCGGAAGCGTGCGTCCAGAAGAAGCCGCATCGTGTTTGGTTTGCTTGTCTGACTCGGACATCACCGCCTCCTATTGCCCACAGCGAGAATAGATCGTCAGACACTCTGGGCCAAGCGTTCCGATGACCGCGTGCGCGCCGTTAGCACGCGAAGCCCTTCTGTCGCTCGAATTGCTGCAAGCGTTGCGCACGGCGTGCTGGTCGACGAAAAGAATTCGTGAAAATTCATCATCGTTCAACGAAGAACCCAGACATCGTTTGTCTGGCCGAACGGTCGAGAAGTGAACCGGAATCGTGCGGAGCTCGAGAAGCTGGCTCTGCTCCG
>Ga0316189_10007712_pt1 | contig 10156 bp, 7 predicted proteins | sample LowCovwburrow_MG_FD_204930 | JGI IMG/M metagenome (GOLD analysis project Ga0316189, IMG submission 204930) | Coastal sediment microbial communities from Maine, United States - Lowes Cove worm burrow | ecosystem: Environmental > Aquatic > Marine > Coastal > Sediment | place: USA: Maine... | reverse complement strand
TTGGCTATAATATTTCGGTGCACTGGTGTCTGAAGGCCGCCGGGCTGCTGTCAAAACACCATGGTATAGAAGCAGAAGTTGTCGACCTGTTTACACTTAGCCCGCTCGATCGGGCAGGTATCCGCAACTCGGTCAGCAAAACCCACCGTGCCGTAATTGTAGAAGAAGCGGAGCCGGCAGTTGGTGTGGGTGCAGAGGTGATGGCGATTATTAATGAAGAATGTTTCTTTGAGCTGGATGCTGCACCCGTGCGTGTTTCCGCGCTGAATGTGCCTATTCCCTATAACCATGCCATGGAGAAAGCTGCACTGCCCGATGAGAGTGATGTCGTCGAGGCAGTGCGCAACATGTTTGGTGTCTGACGTACACAAAGGATCGAAATCTTAATGTCTGAACCTTATGTAATAAAAATGCCGCAGCTCTCCGATACCATGACGGAGGGCGTCGTGGTCAGTTGGGAAAAGAACATTGGTGATGCCGTCAAGCGCGGCGATATTGTCGCCACGGTCGAGACCGACAAGGCGGTCATGGATGTCGAGGTTTTTCGAGACGGCTTTCTCTCTGGCCCGATAGCCCCGATTGATGCGGTAGTTGAAGTCACCCATCCCATTGCCTACCTGGTGGAATCGCAGGATGATGTGGAGCAGGGTGAGGCCGGGCAATCGGCACAGCCGGCAGCGGCCGCAACACCTGCTGCTACCTCAGCACCGGCCCCGGCAGCCGGCAAACCGGCACTCGCCCCAAAAGCAGCACCGACTGCACGGCCGCAGGGTAGCAAGGCGTCGCCACTGGCGCGCAAGCTGGCCGCACAACAGGGTGTGGATATTGACCGCGTTAGCGGCTCCGGACCGGGCGGCGTGGTGATATCAAATGATGTGCAGCGTGCTCCGGCCCCGTTCGAAGTTGCTGTTCCGGGTGACGGGCGTCCGATGAAATCGATGGAAAAGGCGATTTCCCGCGCCATGGCATCATCCATTTCCATGCCGACATTTCGCGTCAGTTCCCATATACGCCTGGAATCATTAATGGGTGCGGCAAAATCTGCCGGTGTATCGGTTACGGTAGCTGTTGCCAAGGCCTGCGGCCTGGCGATGTTGCAACATCCGAAGATGAACTGGTGTTACCAGCCGGATGACAAATTGATAGAGCGTAGTCAGGCCGATATTGGTATGGCAGTGGCGGCTGATGACGGCGGCCTGGTAGTGCCAATTCTGCGTGGTTGTGAAGCGCGCGAGTTGTCAGAGCTGAACGGTGACTGGAAAGACCTGGTGGCACGCGCCCGCACCCGGCATCTTAATCCGGAAGAATTCAGCGGTGCCACGTTCCAGATTTCCAACATGGGTATGTTTGGTGTCAGTTATTTCGATGCCATTGCCACACCGGGTCTGGCAGCGATCCTGGCCATATCTTCCAATACCGGGAACGGCAGCGCCTTTACCATTACCGCCGATCACCGCGTCGTCAACGGCGCGGATGTTGCGAATTTCCTGCAAACACTGAAAACCCTGATCGAGCAACCGTCAGACTGGATGGGTCCGGGTGCCTCGGCCATTCCTGAAGGTGACTGGGACTATGATGTCGTCGTGGTTGGTGGCGGTCCGGGTGGTGAAGACTGCGCCCGCGACCTGGTTGCTCACAAGTTGAAGGTTGCCCTTGTAAATGATTCACCGTTCCCGGGTGGTGAGTGCCTGTGGCGTGGCTGTATCCCGTCCAAGGCATGGCGTGCCGCGGCGGATCGCATGCGCGATCGCGCTGAAGATGCGCACCTGGGTGTAACCGGAACCAACAAGGCCAGGCTGGTGTGGAAAGACCTTGAGGCGCATCGTAAAAATGTACTGGAAACGCGCGGTGGTATGGCGCTGAAGACCGACAAGGGTGTACGCATTGATTACCTGCAGGGTTTTGGCCAGTTTGTTGATGTGCATACCATGGCCGTCAATACCAGCACCAACCAGGATGACCCGCATACGCGTGCCGGCCTGCCGACAGAAAAGGCCAGCAAGACCATTACCTTTGGTTGTGCAGTGGTCGCGACCGGTGCGCCGCCGTTTGTGCCGCCAATCCCGGGCGCGCAGGAAGCTCTTGAAAACGGTGGCATCCTGACGTCTGACACGGTGTGGGCGCTGCCGGCACCGCCAAAGAGGCTGGCCGTTATCGGCGCCGGTGCGATTGGCGTGGAGATGGCACAGATTTTTCAGGATTTTGGTTGCAAGGTCACCTTGCTGGAGGCGCAGGAGCGTATTCTTGCCGAGGTCGAGCCGGAGATCGCCAGGACGCTGTCCGCTATCCTGGACGACGAGCCACGTCTGGATGTGCATACCTCGGCAGCTGTTAATAAAATCAGCGGCGAGCCGGGTAAAATGAAGCTTGCCTACACAGACAGTGAAGGCAAGAAGCGTATCCTCACCGTTGACTACGTGATCATGGCAACCGGCAAGCGACCGGTGCTGGATGGTCTGAATCTCGAGGCTGTCGGGGTGGCCAGTGAGCGCAGTATTATCGGTGCCGACAGTCGTTGTCGTACCAGCGTACCGCACATCTTTGCCGTTGGTGATGTCATCGGTGGCCTGATGCTGGCCCATACCGCAGCACAACAGGGGCGGGTGGCCGCTGCCACTATCCTTGGTGAAAACATGCACTATGACCAGGACAAGGATTGCGGGGTCATTTTCTCGCGCCCGCAGGCGGCGTTTGTCGGGGTGTCAATGGATCAGGCCAAGGCCAGGGGTATTGATGCGGCGGAAGTGAAAGTGCCCATGAACATCGATGCCAAGGCCATGATCAACAATGAAACGCATGGCATGATCAAGATTGTCGCAGACAAGGCGACGCAGCGCGTCATCGGTGTGCATTTTCTGGCCGATCATGCGGACACGCTGATCGGTGAGGCGGTGATGATGGTGTCTGCCAGCATGACGCTGGAGCAGGTCGGTGAAGCGATTCATCCGCATCCGACCCAGACGGAATTGTTTGGTGATATGGCGCGGCGTCTGCTGTCACGCCTGCGTCGCAGCCGGAAAAAGACAAAAGCATGATTCTGGCCGCAGTCTGATGGCAGGCTGCGGCTTTTCGAATATTGTTGGTAAACAAAAGTCTTTCTCTTCCATGCCTGTATTCGAGTGCATCGGCAGGGGACGCTAACAGGGTTATCGTTAAAAATGTCTGATATAAAGAAAGTAGTACTCGCCTATTCGGGCGGTCTTGATACCTCCATCATTCTCAAGTGGCTGGAAGAAACCTACGGCTGCGAGGTGGTGACTTTCACTGCCGATGTTGGCCAGGGCGAGGAGATCGAACCGGCACGTGCCAAGGCCATGGCCATGGGCATCAAGGAAATCTATATCGAAAATCTCACCGAAGAGTTTGCGCGCGACTATGTATTTCCCATGCTGCGTGCAAATGCCATATATGAAGGTGAATACCTGCTGGGTACCTCGATTGCACGCCCCCTGATTGCGCGGCGACTGGTTGAGATTGCTGCTGAAACCGGTGCTGATGCGATTGCACATGGTGCCACCGGCAAGGGTAATGACCAGGTACGGTTCGAACTTGGCGCCTATGCGTTGAACCCCGATATAAAGATTATTGCGCCGTGGCGCGAGTGGGATCTGACTTCGCGCGAAACCCTGATGGCCTATGCCGAAAAACATGATATCCCGGTGGAGAATAAACAGGGAGAGAAATCACCCTATTCCATGGATGCCAACTCGCTGCATATATCCTACGAAGGTGGCATCCTCGAAGATCCATGGGCAGAGCCGCAAGAGGATATGTGGCTGTGGACAGTCGCGCCCGAAAACGCGCCTGACAAGGCGACCTATGTCGAGATTGATTTTAAACAGGGCGATGCCGTTGCCATTGACGGTAAACCACGATCTCCCGCGGAAATCATGGAGGTGCTTAACAAGCTTGGCGGAGACAATGGTGTTGGCCGTTCCGATATTGTCGAGAACCGTTATGTCGGTATGAAATCGCGCGGCTGTTATGAAACGCCGGCCGGAACCATTCTGCTGAAGGCACATCGCGCCATGGAATCCCTGACGCTGGACCGTGAGGCTGCACATCTGAAGGATGAATTAATGCCGCGTTATGCCACGCTGGTCTACAACGGTTACTGGTGGAGTCCCGAGCGCGAGCTGTTGCAGCAATTGATTGATGCATCACAGCAGCATGTTAATGGCACAGTACGACTGAAACTCTACAAGGGTAGCGTTACAGTAGTCGGCAGAATGTCGGACGCTGACAGCCTGTTTGATGAGCGCATAGCCACCTTTGAAGATGATGCCGGCGCCTATAACCAGAAAGACGCAGAAGGTTTTATCAAGCTGAATGCACTGCGTTTGCGCATTGCCGGCCACCGCAAGCAGGGCAAATAACTGCCTGACAGCTGTGAGAAAGGTACCAGGATAACGATTTATGCGATTACTCCACACTATGCTTCGGGTCGGTGATCTTGAGGCCTCCATCCAGTTCTATACACATGTGCTGGGAATGCAGGAACTACGTCGCAAGGACTATCCGGAAGGTGAATTCACCCTGGCCTTTGTCGGTTACGGTGATGAGGCGGAAAATACAGTTATAGAGCTTACCTATAACTGGGGAACCGACGATTATGAGATCGGTGCCGGTTTTGGCCATATCGCAATCGAGGTTGATGATGTCTACGCAGCAGTGGCAGAAGTAAAGGCGCGTGGCGGCAAGGTGATCCGTGAGGCCGGCCCGATGAATGCCGGCACAACCATCATTGCCTTTGTTGAAGACCCGGACGGTTACCAGATCGAATTGCTGGGCAGCAAGACCCGTTCCTAGTCACTGGCAACGGTAGTTGCTAACGGCTGGATTGGTTTGCGCAGGCGTGTTATCCCGGCTGCTGTGAATTATCAAGCGCAGCTGTGACGGTATTGCATTCAAACTGTATTCTCGACCTGGACCAGGTCACGACCTGCTCAAGATCTATTCTTTCAAGGTCATGGTGATGTTGCCATCTTCGATCTGGATATTTTCCACGCCGTCGGCAAAGGCTTTCCAGAATCCGGCTTCATTACCGTAGTACTCGATCAGGTCAATATTCTTCATGCCGCCCAGCCAGGCATTGGGTATCGGTACACCCATGACGCTGACACCCTTGAGTACCGCGATTGGCCGGTTGTCACGGTAGGCCAGTTCCATGCCGGCGCGAACCTTCAAAATCTGCCCACCCATGATCGGGAAATCTTCATCAACCGGGATCAGTAATTTCGCGCTCATCAGGTTCTCTGATAAATCAATGGCCATTTTTTTTGCCATGTCAGTATTTTTTGCCAGCAAGCCATTGAGTTCGCGTTCCGACAGGGTGATGCTGCGACTGGCACCGATTTCACTATAGGCCTCGGGTTCGAGAACTCCGCTGTCAGGGTCTTTTACATTCTGATTATCCTTGCCGCTGCTGCTGGTGCGACGTGATTGCATCATGTCGAGCCGTTCCAGCTTCTCGGTCAGTACCTGCTCCTCGCTGGCGGACAGCTGAACCGGTTTGAATTCAGCCGGGAAGATATAGGACCGTACAACCCAGAAGGTGAGGGCGGCTGTCACGATGCTGGTGATCAGCACGATCAGGAATATTTTCAGACCGCTGCTGCGCTTGTCGGGTTCGTTCAGTGTGGTATCGGTTTGCATATCTGAATAGTGGCTGAAAAAGCCGGGGCAGTAAACCGTCTGCCGGCCAATTCGCGGCCTGTTTCAGGGGTGCGCTGGTTTTGAACTATACTAGAATGCTCGTTGTTTGCCGGGAGGGCATCATTATGCGGTGGAAAGGGGGGCGCAGGAGCGCCAATGTCGAGGACCGGCGTGGCAGTCGGGTGCGTGGTGGCAGGGCCTTCAAGGGTGGCATAGGTACCATTGTCATTACCCTTGCACTGGCCTATTTCCTGGGGGTTGACCCGCAGGTTTTGCTGCAATTGCAGCAGGGTGGGGCGCCGGAGGAGGTTGAGACTGACTATCAGCCTACCGCAGAGGAACAGCAGCAGGCCGACTTTGTTGCTGTGGTGCTGGCGGACACCGAGGATACCTGGGGTGAGATTTTCCGCCAGTCCGGTTATGAGTACGAAGAGCCAAACCTGGTGCTGTTTAGCGGCTCGGTGCGTTCTGCCTGCGGAATGGCGAGTGACGCCATGGGGCCTTTTTACTGTCCGGCAGACAAGAAGGTCTACATTGATCTTTCGTTTTTCAGTGATTTAAAAAGCCGACACGGTGCGCCGGGTGATTTTGCGCAGGCTTATGTAATCGCGCATGAGGTTGGCCACCATGTGCAGAACCTGCTGGGAACCAGCAGCAAGGTCAGGTCGGCGCAAAGTGGTGTTAGCGAGGAAGACGGTAATGCCCTGTCAGTAAAACTGGAACTGCAGGCGGATTGTTTTGCCGGGCTGTGGGGTAATCATGCTGACCGCAGCCGTCAGGTACTGGAGCAGGGTGATATCGAAGAAGCGCTCGGTGCGGCAGCGGCGATCGGTGATGATCGCCTGCAAAAGCAAGCGCAGGGCTACGTGGTGCCGGAGTCGTTTACGCATGGCAGTTCCGAACAACGCGTACACTGGTTCAAACGGGGAATTGAAAGTGGCGATGTCAGTCAATGCGATACGTTTGATTCCTGATTCCTGATTCCTGATTCCTGATTCCTGCGACGCAGTACCCGGCATATCGGATTATTAAAAAAACAAACAGGATTTGCTTAATGAAGTTTCTAACACTTGAAGACGGGCAGCTGGGCGTGCTTTATGACGGAGTGGTGATTGATGTGGTCGCGGCAGCGCAGTTCCTGTCTGTGGCCACACCTGCCACAACCCTTGAGGCGCTCGTAAATGCCTGTAACAGTGCTGCTGAGGAAGTCTTCAGCCTGGCGCAACGGGCACTGCAGAAAGGTTGTGCCAGCAGACCTTTTGGCGAGGTAAAGCCGCTGGCACCGATTCCCGTACCGCGACGAAATATTCTGTGCCTGGGCAAGAACTACCTTGAGCATGCACAGGAACTGGCACCAAAGATGAAGGCTTCGGGAGAGGCGCCGCGGCAACCGATTATCTTTACCAAGGCCAGCAGCGCGGTGATTGCCCCGGGTGAACCAATCCCTGCCTGGCAGAAATATACGCAGAAACTCGATTATGAGGCGGAGCTGGCCCTGATCATTGGTCGGAACGGGCGTGATATTGCGCCCGCTGACGCGTGGGATCATGTGTTCGGCTATACCGCGATCAACGATGTGTCCGCACGTGATCTGCAGAAGGACCACCATCAATGGTTCCGTGCAAAAAGCCTCGACGGTTTTGCGCCGATGGGCCCGGTCGTGGTGCACCGCAGTATCATGCCGGCACCGGCCGACATTGAAGTGAAGTGTTTCGTCAATGGTGAGCAACGTCAGGGTGCCACGTTTGACCAGCTGATTTTTGATGTGCCAACCATAATCTCTGTGTTGTCGGCAGGTATGACCTTGCAGGCCGGTGACATTATCGCGACCGGCACCCCCGGCGGCGTGGGGATGGGATTTACCCCGCCCAAATACCTGCAACCCGGTGATGAAGTGGTAGTGGATATCAGCGGTGTTGGTGAACTGCGCAACCCGGTGATTGAATAACAATCACCCTGCAGTCTGCTGGCAATCGTGTATTGTTGCCTGCCAGTCTGACAAGTAAAGTATCTCGCGCATGGAAACCCACACAGTCGCAACCATTGACTACGTCATCGCCTCACTCTATGTGCTGGCAACCGCCGGTTTGGGTGTCTGGTTTGTCCGGCGCAGCAATACCATGGAAGGTTTTACACTGGCCGGCAAGCTGATTCCGGGCTGGGCTATAGGCCTTTCCTTGCTGGCTACCTATCTCAGCAGTATCAGTTTTCTTGCCAATCCCGGTAAAAGTTACGCCTCTGACTGGCGGCCTTTCGTGTTCTCGCTCACTTTACCCATTGCCATTATTGTTGCGACCCGCTGGTTTATTCCGTTGTATCGCAACACGGTAAAGACCACGGCCTATGAATATCTCGAGCAGCGCTTCGGTGTGTGGGCGCGGGTATACATGGGTGCAGCTTATATCCTGCTGCAGATTGGACGCTTTGCCGTGGTGCTGTACCTGACGGCACTCGCTCTCGCCTCGCTGCTGGCAACCGATACCGCGACACTGATTGTGTTGCTGGGTGGTTTGACGATTGCCTACACGCTGCTCGGTGGCTTTGCAGCGGTTATCTGGACGGATGTGGTGCAGTCCGTGGTGCTGTTACTGGGTGGTATATTTTGTTTATATCTGTTGTTAAGTCATATGCCGGGAGGCTGGGAACAACTCAGCGCGACCGCGGCACGGCAAGACAAGTTCTCACTGGGGTCAATGGATGCAGACCTGCTGGTGCAGGGGTTCTGGGTAATATTTATTTTCGGGATTGTTGAAAACCTGAAGAACTTCAGTGTCGACCAGAATTATGTCCAGCGTTTTTTGTCTGCACCGAGCGAGGCGCAAGCCAGGAAATCTCTCTGGCTGGGTGGATTATTGTACATCCCGGTGTCTGCACTGTTTTTTATGATCGGTACGGCCTTGTTTGTTTACTATCTTAATGTGCCGGCAGCAGGCCTGCCTGAGCAGGCCGACAAGGTATTCCCGTACTTTATTGTCAATGAACTGCCAACCGGACTGGTCGGGCTGGTTATTGCCGGGGTACTGGCTGCCGGTATGAGTACGCTTGATTCTTCCCTGAACAGTTCGGCAACCGTCTGGACAGTGGACTTTTACAAGCGACTGCTTCGACCAGATGCCGATGATGCCCGGCAGGTTACCGTTATTCGTACCGCCACGGCGATCATCGGTGTGCTTGCAACAGCTGCCAGCCTGTTGATGATTGATGCCAAAAGCGCACTGGATGTCTGGTGGAAACTATCTGCCGTGTTCGGTGGTGGCATGCTGGGTCTGTTCCTGTGTGCGCTTTTCTATCGGCATATGCAGCCACGCCAGGCCATGTTTGCAACAGTGGTCGGTGTGCTGTTCGTTGCCTGGGCGACGATCACCAGTACCTGGTTTATCGAAACAGGCTGGGGATTTCCGTTACATGTTATGATGATTGGTGTCTGCGGCACGCTGGTGATCGTGGTGGCGGGTTTTCTGGTCAGCAGGCAGAAACGTAGCTGAGCCCGGCATGCTATATGCCTTCCACTGCAGGGCAAGCGTTTAAAAATAACCATAAGTTGATAGTGGTATGCGCCCCGGGATACCCGGAAAATCTTATTAAAAACAATAAATACAGTAACTTATATATAACTGGTAACTGTGTCCGGTTTCCCTTAATATTCCACACAATATAAAAGGTATATTCGTGTTGGTGGGGGGGCAGGCTCATGGTAAATCGACGCAAGGCCGGTGATCGGCGCAGTTTTGGAAGAACGGAAATATTTCCGTTTACCGACAAGAACGGCAGTGTCTTTCATGAAAGCCGCAGTCGCTCGCCAGACCGGCGACTGAATAGCCTGGAGGTAGCGTGGATCCCCATGGCACTGGTGCATGCAGATCTCGTCATACAGAAAAAAATTAATCCCGAAGGGGGCGTTATCAAGGCAGCGCCACCTGCAAAACGGGCGAAAGGCTAGGCTGTCCCAACCAGATAACTACAGCTTGAAGACCGGGTAGTCTACGGCTATCCATTGCCAACAGCTTTATAGATCTGGCCTGTCATTGTGTCCGTGGCGATACCCGCAGTTTTTCAAACCGTCCTTCGATTTTGTACAGGTCAACGATGGAGAGTGACCGGCGCATGACTGCAGCGTAGCATCAAGCCATGTTTTTTATTATCAAGAGCCTGCTGGTATTGCTGTTGCTTGCGCTGATTGCGGTTCCTGTTGTAATTGTTGTTACCGGTATTGAGCCGGAACCCCTGATAGAACCAGGGAAGAGTCTGTCTCACGAGGGTGTCGAACGCATCAAGGCATTACTGAAGCAACATGACCCGCGACGACTGCAGCAGGAAGAAGTACGGACGCTGGCACTGTCGCAACGTGATCTGAATTTACTGCTGGATTATTCGGTTACACGTACCCTGAATGTTAATTTGCGGGTTGAGCTTGATCCTGACAGCGCGACGGTCAGTATGACTTATCCCTTGCCTGAAAAATACTCTGGTCATTACCTGAATGCTGTAGCAAGACTCTCAC